>Ga0316622_100000951_pt1 | contig 18061 bp, 17 predicted proteins | sample OWC_Aug_OW2_C1_D_FD_207646 | JGI IMG/M metagenome (GOLD analysis project Ga0316622, IMG submission 207646) | Wetland soil microbial communities from Old Woman Creek delta, Ohio, United States - OWC_Aug_OW2_C1_D5_C | ecosystem: Environmental > Terrestrial > Soil > Wetlands | place: USA: Ohio... | reverse complement strand
CCGAAGTTTCTCCTGAGGCTCAGGACCATGGCGGTCTTGTCCTTTTTCTGAATCTCCTCAAGAAGATGGAGAGTGTTGTCCGTGCTGCCGTCGTCGACATAGACAATCTCGTATTCACTCCCGAACACTTCGAGGACTTCCTTGAGTCGCTGGTGGAGTGTCTCTATGTTTTCTTCTTCGTTATAGAGAGGTATGACGACGGAGATGCTCATAGTTATCTCAGTATATCAAAGGCTTATCTGTCCTGATTCCCCTGAAGCCCTCACAGATCGCGAGCGTGTAGTCTCGGAGCCTTTTGCCTGACTCCTCGACCCGGAAGAGCCGTCTGTTGCAGTGCCCTGACGCCTGGGCAAGGGCCGGAGGAACCTCGGCATCACCTATTCTAACAAAAATAGCCTTTGTATTGTATGGGTTTGTATGCCCCTGCCAGCCTGTCAGGCCAGTCGCCTCCCCCAGGTCTGCCCATAGGTCGTACTGGTTCATCCTTCTGCCGAGGTTTATGCAGTACGTCGTCGGTTGACCCTTTACGTAGAAGGCCAGCTCGCTGGCGACCTGGTACGAGTCGGAGATAATCACTATCTTCGCATCGTTCCCGAGCTCTTCCTTCACTTTGCTCACCTCCCTGCCGAGCTCCCGCCATCCCCTCAGCCTTGCCGTGGGGTCAAGCTTCGGCGGGAGCTTGAGCACCGAGGGGTAGTAGGCCACGGTTGTGACGAGAAGTGAAAGGACCAGTGCCGATACGGTCAGGATCTTCCATGCCCGGCCCCCCGGATGAGCGCCCCTGCTCCCCAAGGCTGCCGCAAGCACGCCAGCCAGCGCAACTGTTCCCGAGAGATACCCCGGCAAAGCCCAGTTCGCCTGGACTTTGCCCTGGAGGCTCTTGAGGAGAAAGAAGACAATGACAGGCACGCTAAACCAGAGGAGCAACCTCCTGTCATGGTCCCCGAGAAGACTTTCCAATGCTTTTCTATTGAAAACAATTGCATAGGCCATGAGGCCAAAAAGCAGCGGGGTGATCACCCCAACCTGGCTGCCGAGGAAGTCAACGAAATGGGTCAAAGAGAGCCTGAATCCCTCGGAGGCGTGGGCCTGGCCGGCAGTATGTTTCAGCGTCACCCAGTCGTGACTGATGTTCCAAAGAATGACGGGACTGAACACAATCAGGCTCACTGCAAAGGCCGCATAAGGTTTTGCGGTCATGAGCAGCCTTCGTTGCGCTGAGAAAAGCAGGAACATGAATGAACACAGGTAAAACAGTGCCATCGTGTATTTCGTCAGAAGGCCGAGGCCGACGATGACCCCGAGCACCAGCCACAGGCCGTAACCGGAGCCTCCCGGCGTGACCGTGCCGTCTCTGCTCGCCTTTCCCGCCGATTGTCCAGGCTCGACACCCTGCACCGCCTGCCGCAGAACTGAGAGACCCAGGACCCAGAAGAAGATGAAGGGGGAATCGATCGTGAAAATCACCCCGAAACAGGCAAAGAGCGGAATGACCTGGAGAAGCAGCCCGGCAATGAGGCCAGGCCGTTCCGAACCGTAGATGCTGTGCCCGAGCCGGTAGACAACGACACTGCTGAGGGCCGAGAAAACAACCGCCAGAACCCTCACGCCGAAAACAGTGTCACCGAACAGCGAAGTGCCGACAAGCATAAGGTAGGCAATCATCGGCCCCTTTGAGTAGTAACTGAGGTCCGGCCTCCTCGACCACTCCCAGTAGTGGGCCTCGTCAGGGCTCAGGTCGAGAGGGCCGTGCAGTATGTAGTAGACCCTGAAAATGCTTATCACCGCCAGACTGACATAGAGCACCGTCGCGTACGGCGCTGATCGGTAGGCAGACAGGCAGCGCGAATATGCCATGGTCAGCGCCGCCGCAATGAGTATGCCCAGAAGAGTTCCCGCAATGACATCACCGGGGTAATGAACTCCCACGCATATCCGGGAGAAGGCCACCACGGCAGCGAGGACAACCGGATAGAACCTCCAGCGAAGGGGGGTCAGGCCGCGGGCCATCCAGAACAGCGTGAGCGCCACCGCAAAGGAGTTCGTCGCATGGTTCGAGGGCATCGATCCTGACGTGGTGCATCCGACGAGGAGCCTCACATCCTGAAGGGCATTGCACGGCCGGACCCGCCCTATAAGATGCTTGAGTTCATGGCCGAACCAGTCGGACAGAAGAAAGGCGCCCACGGACAGCACAATGGCCCAGGAGGTCCGGGCTGAGGCGCCGGGCAGGGTCTTCTCCGCCCTCCGTGCCTCGATGATCATGTAGGCGAGATAGGGAAACAGGAGCAGGTAGCCCTTTGACGTGAGCACGGGCATGACCACATCGAAGAGGGGGTTCGCCATCCCGTGGTTCACGAGGAAGAACAGGTAGTTGTCGAGAGCTACCAGGTCCATGGCGGGGCCGACGACAGAGCGGGAGGGAGACCAACAGTAGGCATCTTTTATGTTAGCACACACCTCTCACGAAGGAGCCTGCTGCGACACGCCGGTAATCCTTCCGAAATGACACAAACGCCCGAACTGGACGGACCCCGAGAAAGGCTTGGCAGGAGCCGGAATGTCAACCATTGGAGAAACAGAAGAGGGAGGCGGCAGTCGCAGAGCTTGTTCGTTGAAACCTGGAAACAGAGGACTACGGGCAGCCTATCTCTCCGGCCTGGTCAGATACATCTCGGGCCGGCGGTCGGCGAAGAGGTCGTTGTAGGGATTGAGAGCCTTGGCCCGGGCCCTGGAGGGCTCGATCTCTGCCACGCCGAGACAGAGATCCCTTTCAGGGCCTTCCGCAAGGACGCTTCCGTCAGGCGCGACGATCCGGCTCTGGCCTATGAAGGTGAGCCCGTGGCCCTCCTTTCGGTCTTCAGTCCCGATACGGTTAGCCGTCACCGCGTAGACTCTGTTCTCAAGGCACCTGGTGGGCATGGACCTTGGACAGTAGGGCAGGACGAGGTTGGAGGGGTGGGCCACGACCTCGGCCCCCATGAGGGCGAGGGTCCTCAGGGACTCGGGGAAGAACCAGTCGAAGCAGATCATGACGCCGAGGCGGCCCCAGGGAAGGTCCCAGGCTCTGAAACCTGTGTCGCCGGGAGAAAAGTAGAGCTTCTCCTCGAAGAAGAGGTGTGTCTTCCGGTAGAGGCCAATTACTCCCTTGGGTCCCACAAGGACGGCACTGTTGTATAAACGTTCACCGGCCCTCTCGGGCAGTCCCGCCACCACGTGCATGCTGCCAGCCCGGGCTAACTCAAGGAGGAATTCTGTCGTCGCACCTCCGGGAATCACCTCGGAGAGGGCTGCCACCTCCTCTTTCGACCTGAACTGATAACCCGCGGCGAAGAACTCTGGCAGCACGAGCAGGTCAAGGTCGGCCCGGCTCACGGCTCCGAAGACCTCCCTGAAGTTCTCCTCCTTGCTGCCGAAGGCGGGATTGGACTGGTAGAAACCTGCTTTCATATCAATACGTTAAAACTAGAACCTCTCCTGTGACAAGACCCTGTCACAGGCCCCGCAAGGCAGTGAGGGAAAAACCTTCGGCTGACGCATGCCCTGCCATTTGTTGCCGCCGGGCGCAGGCCAGGGGTCAGGAGCCCTGCGGCTTCCGGACCTCGACAACGGAGAGGGGCACGCTCCTGCGGACCTCGTTGTTAACCACCACCTTGAACTCATACGCTCCGTACCGCGGAAACTGCAGGTTGTTGAGCTGGACCACCTGGTTGATCCTGACCTGCTCACCCGGCGGGGGCGTCCCGAACCGCAGATCCCCGCCAAGCGAGAAGAGGTGCGAGCCGTCCGCGTCGATGAGGTCTATGGCAAGGGTGTGAGTCTTTTCGGCATCTGCCCGGTCGGCCTCGAAGCTGAGCACGAGGTGCATCTGGGGATGGGCCGCCGGGACGTTCTGCGCATGCAGCCGGTCGAAAATCCCGAGGATGTTCAGCTTGCTCTCCCGGGATACGTTCGCGCAGTCCGCGAGGAGCCCGAGGGTGACCTGTATCATACCATCTCCTTTTCGTAACGCGTGGCCCGTGACAGGTTTGACGACTTCCGTACGTCGCGTATCAGAAAACGGCGCAGATTCTCCATTGTGCAGGACACTCGTCCTCTTCCGGACCTTTCGCCCGACCCCGAGTGTTCCACGTGGAACAAATGACGCAGTCGGAGAGGACCATGTTCCACGTGGAACATCAGAGCACGCTCCACTGCTGGGGCAGGAAGAGACGCTCGTAGGTCATGAGGGCGAAGCGGTCCGTCATGCCCGCGATGGAGTCACAGACGAGCCGGTGGCGATCGGCCTCTCCCGACGGCACGTCGCCGTAGACGTCACCGCCGGCGTCGCTCAGGCCATACTCGTAAAGGGCCCTGAGGATGCCCTTCGCCTTCTGGAACTCGGCCCGAATCCCCTCGCTCTCGTAGACCCGGTCGAAGAGAAAGTCCCTGAGGCGGTACACGGCTTCGACCGTTTCGTCACTCATGCCGACCCGCCCGTACCCCGCCCCAATGGTCGTTCCGACGGCATCCCGGACCATCGTGTCGATGCGCCTCCCGTACCGGCTGCCGATGACCTTCGCGATCTCCCCCGGTATGTCCGCTTTCCTGATGATGCCGGCCCGCAGGGCATCGTCAAGATCATGATTCACATAGGCGATCACATCGGAGACCCGCACGACCATGCCCTCCAGGGTGACCGGCATTTCCTCGACCTTTTCAGGCATGATGAGTCCTTTGCCCTTCGAATGCTTGACGATTCCGTCCCTGACTTCGTGGGTGAGGTTCAGTCCCTGGCCCCCGCGCTCCAGCACATCGACGACCCGCAGGCTCTGTTCGAAATGGTCGAACCCCCCGGGGTGAATCTCCTTGAGAACTGCCTCGCCTGCATGGCCGAAGGGCGTATGACCCAGGTCGTGACCCAGGGCAATGGCCTCCGTCAGGTCCTCGTTCAGCCTCAGGGCCCGCGCGATGGTCCGGGCGATCTGTGACACCTCAAGCACGTGGGTGAGACGGGTCCGGTAGTGGTCGCCCTTCGGCGCCAGAAAGACCTGCGTCTTGTGCTTCAGCCTCCTGAAGGCCTTGGAGTGGATGATCCGGTCCCGGTCCCTCTGAAAACAGGTCCTGAGGTCGTCTTCCCGAAGGGGCCTGAGCCGGCCGCGGGTCCTCACGCTCCTGCAGGCCCGCGGATGCAGCGTGCGCTCTTCGATTTCCTCTGTGTGTTCCCGGATGGTCATTTCTGCCCAGAGAGATATGCGCCGGTTCTGATCCCGGTTCTTCCACTGTTACGTCACAGCCAGGGCAGCCTTCACGCCGTCGACCAGAGGGTCGAAGTCGCGCTGCGAGAGGGTCCGCAGATCCAGGAGCAGCCAGTCCTCCTTGATCCTGGCAATGATGGGCGGCCGGTTACGCCGGAGCCGGCCCTCCAGATCCTTGACTGACAGCCCTGACGGCTGCCGGGGTTTCAGTGCGACAGCGAAAGTGTCGAAGGGGACCTCCGGAAGTGACCCTCCTCCCGCCTGGGAAACGTCCCTGATCACCCGTATCTCGACGGTCTCAGCCCCGGACGAATCAAGCCGCTTCTTGAGGAGCGTCGAGAGCCTCCGTGCCCGGCTCCGAATCTCTTCCGGGTCTTGAAGAAGGAGTCTCAGAACCGGGATGGCCTCCCGGGCTTTCTCCGGCTCGAGGTACTGCCGGAGGGTTGCCTCAAAGGCCGAGAGGGTCAGCTTGTCAACCCTTACCGCCCGCAGAAGAGGGTTCCGGGAGATCCGATCGATGTGCGCCGCCTTACCGACGATTACTCCCGCCTGGGGTCCCCCGAGCAGTTTGTCGCCGCTGAAGGTCACCAGGTCCGCGCCGGACTTGACGACCTCCTGAACCGTCGGCTCAATGTGGACGCCGAAGGGCCTGAGGTCAAAGAGGCAGCCGCTGCCCAGATCGAACATGACCGGGACCCCGCGCTGTCTCCCGATTGCCACGAGAGACTCGATTGAAGGGGTCTCCGCAAACCCGCTGATTCTGAAGTTCGACTGGTGCACCTTCAGCAGGAGTGCCGTCTGGTCGCCGATGGCCCGCTCATAGTCGTAGCCGTGGGTCTTGTTCGTCGTCCCTACTTCACGCAGGACAGCACCGCTGTTGCTCATGACCTCCGGGATCCTGAAGGAGCCCCCGATCTCCACGAGTTCTCCTCTGGAAACAATAACTTCCCGGCCCTTTGCCAGCGTGTTCAGGCTGACAAAGACCGCGGCGGCGTTGTTGTTGACGACGAGGGCGTCCTCGGCGCCGGTTATGTCCCGCAGGAGACGCTGGACGTGGGAATAGCGCTTTCCCCTTCGACCCTGCCCCAAGTCATACTCGAGATTCGAGTATGAACAGGCCACCCTGGTAACATGGCGCATGGTCTCCTCGGACAGCACCGCCCGGCCGAGGTTCGTGTGGATCACGACACCCGTCGCATTTATCACAGGCCTGAGGCTGAACTCCGAGAGTTCCCGGGCCCTGTCTCCAATGCGGTCCAGGAGCACTTCACCGCTCGTCTCTCCCGAATTCCCCGCAAGTATCGCCTTGCGCTGGGCCTCGATCACCTCACGTATCGCCCGCACGACATAGCACCTCGGGAAGGCGCCCTGCCACTGCACTCCGCGCTCCGATTTCAGGACTTCATCGACCGACGGCAATGACGAGAGGATTCCCTGCTTGTCCACCCCTGTGTCTCCTTGAATTGCCACTGGATTCTAAATACGAAAGTCCACCTATTGTAGCGATATTCCCGAACGATTGCAAAGACGCCGCCGCCCCGCTCCCGCGCAGGACCCTGTTGCAGGGCACGCCGTGGTACAATAATTAGAGTTTGTCCATGAAGTAACCCGAATCTGTCATTCCCGCAACCCCGTACTCGATACGGTGGCGCCGGGAATCCTTCCTCAAGAAAGATCCTGGGATGACAGAGAAGGATTCTGGCCCCGGCCTTGGCCGGGGGCCTGGCAATAACTAGTTGACTTACTGGAGGAATCCCTGCAATGCCCAGCATGAAGTCCGTTGACCCCGTCAAGCACTCGGCGAGCGCCCGGTTCAAGTTCCGCTGCCACAAGGGAATCGAGTGTTTTACCAAATGCTGCAGCAACATAGAGATCATGCTCACACCCTACGACATCGTCAGGCTCAAGAACAGGCTTGGCATTTCCTCGGGCGAGTTCCTGAACGACTACACCTACGTCAAACTCGACGAGAAGTCGTCGCACCCCATGGTCTACCTGAAGATGAACGAAGGCTCTGAGGGGTTGTGTCCCTTTGTATCCGACGGCGGATGCAGCGTCTACGCCGACAGGCCGGCGAATTGCCGCTACTACCCAGTCGGCCAGGCGTCCCTCAGGAAAATGGACGAGGCCTCGAATATGCCCGTGACAGAGGAGTTTTACTTCTTCGTCAGGGAAGACCACTGCAAGGGGTACCAGGAAGAGACGGAATGGACCATCGCCTCCTGGCGGGACGACCAGGGTGTCGACGTCTACGACACCATGAACAGAGGCTGGAAGGACATCCTTTTCAGGAAAGACGCTCCCGGCACCCAGCTCGACGAGAAGATTCAGAAGGCCTTCTATATGGCGTGCTACGACGTCGACCGGTTCAGGGATTTCGTGTTCGGGAGCAGGTTCATGGATATCTTTGATATACCTAAGAAAAGAATCGAGAAGATGAGGTCAGACGAGATCGAGCTCATGAAGTTCGGCTTCGACTACACAAAATATATCCTCGGTCTTGAGGAGACGCTAAAGACAAAAAAATAGCCTTTACTAAAGAAATATAAAGAAATACGTAAGTATAAGAACATCTATAAGCCATTCCCGCCGGTCCGGAATCTTTCTTCAAGAAAAACTCCGGACCGATCCCCGGCGAGCAGGGACAGGCGCCGGGATGACAGATTCGGACCGAATCAAACATTCGTACCATTGTCTTTAGGGCCGGCCGTCTCTGGGACTATTCCGGATAGGAACTGAACTGACGCAGGATCTCCTCCACCTCGAGCCTCCAGGCTCGCTGGTAGAGGTTCTTATCGAAGGCGGCATCGGCCGCTTTCCAGGGTGACCTGATCATTGCGTCGAGTTCGTTCAGCCGCCCTTCCCTGCTGCAGAGAAAGACCTTGCCGTTCAAACAGCGATAAACGTCGCGATCTCATTCTTTACGCCATTGCCAAGTGCAATTTGATCGCGTCCTCTGTACTCTTGATGGTCTCGTTGTCGAGAGTTCCAAGGCATTTTGACAAGCGTGCTTTGTCCACAGCACGCATTTGAGGAACCTTCAGCTTCGAGTCGACGCCAAGGCCACCCAGATCCTTTCCTACAAAGACTTCGAAGGGGTAGACTTTTTCCACTTTTGATGACAGCGGGATCACGGTGACGGTTCTCAGAAACCTGTTCGCTTCATCACTGGAGATGATGAGCGCAGGTCTCCGTTTTCGGATCTCAGCCCCCACAGAGGCTTCGAAGTCGACGAGGTAAATGTCACCTCTTCTCATTCTTCCAGGCCATCCTTGAGGGTGTCCTCCCAAACTTTGTACGTTTCGTAATCTTCGAGAGCTGCTTCTCTGTAGGCAGCTGCAAGAGCCCTATTGAGGTTCTCCCGGTCTTCCATGTGCCTTTTTTCCCTAATTGCCTCAGCGATGTACGACGACTTGTTCTGAATTCCCGCGAGCATCCTATACACATCTTCAGGGAGCGTGATGTTGAGTCGCGCTGTGCTCATAGGAACCTCCTTTGTGTATTATAATGCACGCTATGGCGCTCACAGGTCAAGAGGCCGAAATTTGGTGGCCTTTCCTCTCTGAGGGGAATGGCTGTCAGCCGAGAAGACTCTTCTTCAACTGCTCGATCCCTTCGTCGAGACCGCCTGCATCCGGCACTTTCCCCTCGGGCGTGAGCCCGTCGACGACCTTCGGCAGCAGGTCCGCCAACGCACCTGAGAGATTGTCAGGGGAAAGGCCGAATCCTGAAGCGAGGCTGCTGATCTGCTCGCTGCCGAGAACCTGCTTGATTTGATCAGCCGAGATCGGGAGGTTCTGTCCGGTGCTCACCCACGAATTGACCACTTCCGAGAAGCCCTTGTTCGCGAACATCTGCACGAGACCAGCGAGACCGCCGACGTTCGAACTGTTCATGAGATTGAGCACCATGTCAAAGATTCCGCCCTGTGACTGCCTCCCGCCAAGACTTCCCACCACGTCATCCAGAAATCCCATGGAAACCTCCCGTTAGAATGAGCGATGTATTTGGAAGAGGCCGTCAGCGGGCGAACTTTCATCCCCCGCGGCTCACCCCCGAAAAAGCCGATAGACAAGAAGCAGAATGAAGGAGCCGCCGACGGCGATGCCAAAACTTGTTAAGTTGAAACCGGTCACCTTGCCAAAGCCGAAATACGTGCCTGCATACCCTCCCACCACCGCGCCGGCAATGCCGATCAGAATGGTGACGATCATGCCTCCGGGATCCTTACCCGGCATGATCAGCTTTGCGAGCACTCCTGCTATCAGGCCGAAGACTATCCATGAAAGTATCCCCATTTTGTCCTCCTCCCCTGTTATTCCTCGCCTTATTCTATGGGTCCCTTTGCGAACTCGTCAACGTCGTGCCTCGGCTGTGGACCTTCCCCAGAACCACGCTCAGGCGCCTATATACTCGTTCACCCGGTCGAATTCGAACTTCTCGACGGCGAGAACCGCCCTCACGAAGCTGAAGATCTTCGCCCGCTGTTCGTCGGTCACCTCGGGGTAGAACAGAGGGTTGGCGACGACGACACCCCTGAAGGCAAAGAAGGGGGCAAGGACTTCAAGGAGCTCCCGGTCTCCCGTGGCAGCGAGGTATTCCCCGAAGAAAAGCTCCAGGCTCTCGCGGTAGGCGCCCTTGACCGACCCGTGTTGCACTATCGAAAAGAAGATGTAGTTGATCGTCAGGGCCGTCACATCGTCGGCAGCATCCCCCCAGGGCCCCCTGCTCCTGTCGAGCAGTACAAAGTCGCAGCCTTGACCGGATTCAGGTCCTTCCTTGAACCAGACGTTGCCGGGATGGAAATCTCCGTGGATCCGGCAAAGCCGGTGCCCCTTGCCCTTCAGCTTTGCCCGCCAATCTACGCAGGCCTTCTCGATTGCGGCCATTTCGGCATAGCTGAGGACACCCTCGGGATAGGTGTCGAAGACGCCCATGAGGCACTCTCCGTGACCGATGGTGTCCCTGATCTTGCGCAGGTAGAGGGCGCGGGAGGCGCGTTTCGTCTGGTGGACATCGGCGAGGTAGGAGGTCATAGCCCGGATCTTCTCTGCATCGCGGGCTTCCAGCCTTTCCTTCGAGGCGAACGCCCGAAGGTCCGTGAAGTAGTCAGTCCCTTCGGCCCGCTCCATGAGAAGATAATACTCGATGCCCCCGCCGATGGACTTTATGGAGCCGTCCCCGAGCTCCGCCAGCACATCCAGCGCCTGCACGTGGCGGGGAAGGTTCCCGAACTCATCGAGGTCCAGCAGGAACACCCCGGCGCGGTCAGAGGGGTAATCGTGTCCGAGACCCTCGGCCTTGAGCGCCTTGACGACGTAGGACCGGCAGCTCCGGTCCGTGCAGATCTCGATGAGGAACCCGGCTCCCTGTACCCCCGCGCCGAGCCAGCGGATATCCACTCCCGTCGCTTCCGGGAAACGCGACAGGAGGTACTGTCTGATCGCCCTTTCATTGATCATGGCGTGCCCTCACAGCGGGCCGAAGATCCCCCGATAGCGGGCCAGGAAATCCTCAACAGAGAAAGAGTGCTCCTGCGTGCCGTAGTTTTCGACCGCATAGGCTGCGGCCACAGAGCCCATCCTGGCTGAGGTTTCGATGTGGCGTCCCTCGGCAAACCCCTTCAGGAGCCCTGCCCTGTAGGCATCGCCGGCACCCGTGGGATCGACAATCCTGCCAGCCTTCACCGCCGGGATTCGCAGGTCGCCCTTCCGGGAGCTCACCAGCGACCCCTTTTCACCAAGGGTCGTGATGATCATCTCCGTCAATCCCATCAGCGACTCTTTGTCTCTGCCGGTCTTGTTCATGATGAGTTCGAGCTCATAGTCGTTTGAAATCAATATCGTAGAGCCCATGATCCATTGTGCCAGGGCCTCACCCGCCCAGGCCGTGAGGGACTGGCCGGGATCGCAGATGAAAGGAATGCCATGCCTTCTGCATGTCTCGGCGTAGCGTGCCATGTCCCCGAGGTTTGCGGGCGCAATCAGCATCATGGTGCCCTCTCTCTCCGGAGGCAGGATCTCGTGGGTTGCGCAGTGCTTCATCGCACCCGGATTGAAGCCCGTTATCTGGTTGTCGGCCCGGTCCGTCGTGATGTAGGCGCCAGCAGTGAATTCCTCTTCAATAATTCGAATACCTTCGGTTGAGAGTCCTTTCCCCGCGAGCCACGAGAAATACCGGTCGTAGTCCCTGCCGATGGTGGCGATAATGGTCGGTCTTTCTCCCAGGAGGCTCAGGGTGTGGGCGATATTCCCCGCAGTGCCCCCGAACTTCTCCACCATGCCGTTTACCGTGAAGCAGACGTTCAGAATGTGTATCTTGTCCGGCAAGATATGCTCAGCGAAGTAACCAGGGAAATCCATAATCCTGTCATAAGCCATTGACCCGTATACGTAGATCTTCATGTCCCCTCCTCGCCCTGCCCTTCAGGCTCGCCGCAGGAAGCGCAGCGAAATTCCAGCACGCAGGCCTTTTCCCCCCTGCAGAGCTGTGTCCCGAGGGTGAACCGAATGTCAGGCCCGAACTCAGCCGCCCAGCCCTCATACTCCGTCCGGCAGATGAGGTGGCCACACCTGTCGAAGAGCCCCGCTCTCCCTGATTTGACCCTCAACTCATGCCAGGGGCACCGGTCCGCGATGATTGAAAACCCCTGCCCATCGGGTCCGTTCACAATCCGAAAGGTGAACCCGTCGAGGCTGAGCTTCGCGGAAAAACAGTCCCGAAGCGCCTCAACGCCCCGGTCAACGCCCATGATAGCCTTGAGCGTCCGCGCCTGGATCTTCGCCATGACGGCCCAGACAGCATGATCAACGCGAAAAGCTTCCTCGAAGCCGCTCCGCTCCTCGACCTTGACGAACCAGAGGCCGTCCACGGCGGTGTAACTCCTGTGGAAATACCGGGCCTTCTCTTCGTCAGTCAGATCACGCATTTGTGTTGTGTTCGTTTCGCCGGGCTTGCCCGGCGCCTGCCCCAGGTGGTGATTCCTCCCTGGCCCAGGACGCTACCCTCCCGGCCAATCCCTTGCTGAATCCCTTCACCCTCAGAAAGTCTTCGTCCGTGGCCCTCCGAATGGCATCGAGACCCCCGAAGTGGCGGAGGAGCTCCAGCCTCCTCTTCTTTCCTATCCCGGGGATGCCTTCGAGCGGGGACTCCATGAGCCGCTTGTCCCGCAACTTCCGATGAAAGGTGATGGCGAACCGGTGCACCTCATCCCGTATCCTCTTAAGCAAGTGCGCGGACCTGCTCCTGTCCTCAAGGTCGATGACCCTGCCGTCCTTCAGAAAGACCCTGTCCGGCTTCTTCGCCACCGCCGCCGCCTCAGCACTCACGTCCGCCTCGCGGAGAGCCTCGAGTGCAACGTCGAGTTGACCCCTTCCCCCGTCAATGAGGAGAAGGTCAGGAACGTCGCCTCTGAGGTTTCTCACGGTCCTACCCACGATTTCCCTCATCATCGCAAAATCGTCAACGCCTTCAACGGCCTTGATCCGGAGGTGGCGGTAGCGGTCCTTATCGAAGTCACCATCCTTCCAGAAGACAAAGGCTCCCACGGACTCGCTGCCCTGTATGGTCGAGACATCGAAGGCGCCGATGGACCGCGGTACCCGGGCAAGGCCGAGCTTGTCCTTCACGGCCTGCTGAAGATCGTCCACTCCCGGCTTCTCTCTCGACAGCAGCTCCAGCCGAGCGTTCTCGTTGGCCATTCTCAGCAGCTCCAGCTTCTTCCCCTCCCGGGGCACTTCGATGACCACCTCCGCACCGCGCTTAGCCCTGAGGAGCGCCCGGAGGGTCGCTTTGTCCTTAGGGAGCGTGTTCGTGAGGACCGTGGCCGGAGGAAGGATCTCCTTTGAGTAGAAGAGGCCGATGAGGCAGCGCGTCAGTTCCGAGTCTCTGTCGGTCATCCCTCTCTCGATGTAAAAATCCTTTGCGCCGATGAGCATGCCATTCCTCAGAAACTGAACGTGCACCGCCACAGGGCTTTCCAGCGTCCCCTCACTCCGGTAGTATCCGAAGATGTCGAGGTCCTCAAGTTCAGGGGCCACCACCTTCTGGGACTCAAAGGCCCGCTTGAGCCTCGTCCGCCGGTCCCGCAGCGCGGCAGCCTCCTCGAATCGCAGCTCCTCGGCAAGCCGATGCATGCGCTGTTCCAGCCTGTCCACAAGTTCCGTCCTCTGCCCGAGGAGGAACAGCCGGGCTTCGTCCACCACCTTCATATACTCATCCCTGCTGATCTTTCCCGCGCAGGGCGCGGAGCACTTCCCCATCTGGTGCTGGATGCAGGGCCTCCGGGGCCTGTCGAGGAGGTTGCCGCAGGTCCGGATCGAAAAGGTCCTTCGTATGAATGCGAGGGCCTCCCACATTGCCTGGGCCGGAACATAGGGTCCGAAGTAGAGATCGCCGTCCTGCCGTATCCTCCGGACGACTTCGATCTTGGGCCATTCCTCGGTCACCGTCATTTTGAGGTAGGGGTAGTTCTTGTCATCTCTGAGGACGATGTTGTATCTCGGTTTGAACTGCTTGATGAAGTTCGCCTCGAGGATCAACGCCTCAAGCTCGTTGTCGGTCACCACATAGGAGAAGTCCTTCACAGCCTTAATCATTGCCGCCTTCCGGGGATCGAGGTTCGCGCGCTCCTGGAAGTAGCTCCTCAGGCGGTTCCTGAGACTGCGGGCCTTGCCGACATAGAGGACTTTATCCTTTGGCCCCTTGAAAAGATAGATGCCCGGTCGTTCTGGCACCTCGGAGAGGTCGGTGAACATACGTTACTATAGCACAGTGAAATCCGGCGCAGAAGGGCCTTTGCGCAGAGAAGCCCTACTTATTGTTAAACTATTTCATGTCTCTCTTCAGAGCGGCGGTTGTCACTTTCCTCGCCGTCCTTGCCGTCTCTCTCGGCGGCCTCGCCGGCTACCTCTACTGGAACATCACCGACCTTCCCGAGATCCGTACCCTCGAGAGCTACGCCCCGCTTGAGTCAACCTATGTCTACTCGTCCGACGGGCAAGTCCTGGCAGAACTCTACCTCGAGCGCCGCACATACCTTCCGCACTACAAGATACCCGACACGCTGAAGAAGGCTTTTGTCGCCATCGAGGACCAGCGCTTCTACTCCCATCCGGGCGTCGACATCATCGGGATACTCAGGGCCCTCTACAAGGACATCAAGGCCCAGAGCATTGTCGAGGGAGGCAGCACCATCACGCAGCAGTTGGCGAAGATGCTCTTCCTCAAACCCGAGAAGAGTATCTCCCGGAAGATCAAGGAAGCCGTCATCTCCGCGCAGATAGAAAAGCGATACACCAAGGACGAGATCCTCGGCATGTACCTGAATCAGGCCTATTTCGGTACGAGGGCGTACGGTGTCGAGGCTGCCGCCAGGACCTACTTCGCGAAGTCGGCCACGGACCTTGCCCTGGCTGAAGCGGCCTTGCTGGCGGGACTCCAGAAGGCGCCCTCACAGTACTCTCCCTTCAGAAAGCCTGAGAAGTCCCGGCAGCGAAGGGATCTGGTCCTCCAGAAAATGGTCGAGAGCGGTCACATATCCAAAGAACAGTACCAGAAGGCCCGCGAGGCCCCCCTCCCCCAGCGTCCCCACTACCGCAAGTACGAGGCTCCTTACTTCATAGAAGTCCTCAGGCAGCACCTTGAGAACACTTACGGGGAAGAGGTCTACACGTCCGGCATGAGGATACACTCCACAATAGACCTTTCTCTCCAGAAGAAAGCAGAGGAGGCTGTGCGGTCGGGCATTGCGGCGCTGCACAAGCGCGTGAAGCCCCCTGTGCAGGCAGCGCTCATCGCCCTCGACCCAAAGACCGGCCATGTCAAGGCCCTCGTGGGAGGCACCGACTTCTGGGAAACCCAGTTCAACCGCGCCACCATGGCCCTGAGACAGCCCGGCTCGGCCTTCAAACCTTTCGTTTATGCTGCGGCCCTCAAGGACGGCCTCACTGCCGAGGACAGAGTCATCGACGCACCGATATCCTTCGGAGGAAGGGGCCGGACCTCCTGGTCGCCAAGGAATTACGATAACGAATACCGCGGGTCAGTGACTCTGAAGACCGCCCTTTCCCTCTCCCTCAACACTGCCACGGTCCGTCTTGCCCACAGGGTCGGGATCAAGAACGTCATAGACACTGCCCGGCAGTGCGGAATCAAGAGCACCCTCGACCCCTATCTCCCCCTCGCCCTGGGCTCCTCTGACGTGACACCCTTTGAGCTGACCTTTGCCTATGCGACCTTTGCGACCGGGAGGAAGATCGAGCCCCTCACCTACGAGAGGATCACGAACAGGGAAGGCCTTGTGCTTGAAGAGACGGTACCGTCATCAGAGGAAGTCTTCGTCCCGGAGACGGCGGCCCAGATGAAGGAACTCCTCAAGGCCGTCGTTGAGCGAGGCACCGCGCAGAAGGCGAAGGAGCTCAAGAAAGACCTGTACGGGAAGACGGGCACGACCAATAACTTCTCAGACGCCTGGTTCATCGGCTTCGACGACCGCCTGGTGGTCGGCGTCTGGGTGGGCCGCGACGATCACAAGCCGATCGGACCGAAAGAAGCGGGAGCGCGCGCGGCTCTGCCCATATGGATCGACTTCATGAAGGACCCGCAGTAGGGGCTGATTCGTGTTGGGAACTGTCAGGTCCTTCTCTGGAGCACCGCCCCGTAACGTCTTTTCCTGTCATTGTCCTCCTCGACCGGACAATCCGGAAGTCTATGAGAAATCTGGATTCGGTCCCCCGCCTCGATCGGGGGATTAGGCATGCCCTCGACAGTGACCGGGGGTCTGGAAAAGACGGATAGACGCAGGCCATACTTTACGGGTAGACCCTCAATAGTAATAGTTTTCACCGTCGTGATAGAATGAAATCCGATGGGCAAGGTCATTGCTATTGTGAACCAGAAGGGTGGCGTCGGCAAGACGACGACGGCCATCAACCTCGCCGCGTCCATTGCCCTCGGCGGCAAGGATATCCTTGTCATCGACACCGACCCCCAGGGGAATCTCACGAGCGGTCTCGGCGTCAACAGGGAGGACCTTTCGTCGAGCCTCTACGACGTTTTCGCCGGACAGTGCACCCTTGAGGACGTCGTTGTTGGTACGGGCGTGGACCACCTCTACCTTGTGCCTTCTTCTCTGGACCTGCTTGGGGTCGAGCTCGAACTCGTTTCGAGAGAGCGAAGGGAGCTCGTGCTCTCGGAGGCGCTTGCAGGCATCAGGGACCGCTACCAGTACGTGCTTATCGATTGCCCCCCTTCTCTCGGGCTTTTGACGCTCAACAACCTTGTGGCGGCCGACTCGGTCATCGTCCCCGTTCAGTGCGAGTATTACTCCCTTGAGGGCCTCGGTCTTCTGTCGAGAACTCTGACCCTTGTCAGGAGCTCTCTGAACCCCGGGCTCGACATTGAGGGCATCGTCCTCACGATGTTCGACACCCGGAATTCCCTCTCTCACCAGGTCGCGGCCGAGGTGCGCAAGTTCTTCGCCGAAAAAGTCTACGAGACATCGATCCCCCGAAACGTCACGCTCGGCGAGGCCCCGAGCCACGGCAAGCCGGCGCTGCTCTACGACGCCCGCTCGAAGGGAGCCCAGAGCTATCTCTCTCTCGCCATGGAGGTCCTCCGATGAAGCCTGCCTTGGGTAAGGGTCTCGGCGCGCTCCTCCCCGGCAAGGGGGAAGAGGTCGCCCAGATCGAGGTCGAGCGGGTCATCCCGAATGAGTACCAGCCACGCCGCACCTTCAGAGACGACTCTCTCCAGGAACTGGCAGCCTCTATCAGGGAAAAGGGCATACTGCAGCCGGTCATCGTCTCCCGTGTCGGCGACGGCTCCTTCAGGCTCATCGCCGGAGAGCGGCGGTGGAGAGCGGCCTCCCTAGCGGGCCTCAAGAAGATCCCGGCCCTCGTGAAGGACGTCTCCTCACAGGACGCCATCGAGATCGCCCTCATCGAGAACATCCAGAGGGAGGACCTGAACCCCGTCGAAACGGCCGCTGCCTTCCAGCGACTGCTCAGGGACTTCCATCTCACCCAGGAGGACCTTTCTCAACGGGTCGGCAAGGACAGGGCGACGATCTCGAACTACCTCCGCATCCTGAAACTTCCCGACGAGATCAGGTCGCTCCTCAATGAGAACCGATTGACGGTCGGCCATGCCAAAGCGCTCCTCGGCCTGGACAAGAAGGAAGAGCAGATCGAATGTGCCCGGGCCATCGTCAAGAAGGGACTCAGCGTCCGGGAAGCCGAAACGCTCTGTCAGAGGCTCCTGCGGCCCCCTTCAAAACGAAGGACAAAGGGGAAACTCCCGGAGGTCCTGGACCTCGAAGACAGGCTCACTCGGTCCCTCGGCACCAAGGTCCGGATACACCACAAGGACAAGACTGGCAGGATAGAGATCGAGTACTACTCCTTGGACGAACTTGACAGACTGATCGAGCTGCTCGAGAAGCCGTAACCGCTCTCCCGGTCCCGCGTGGGACCCGGTCGACGGGAGTCGGCTGCCCTCATGTCAGCACGCCCCGTGACCGGAGGAACTCCTCCACTCTCGCGGACCACACCCTGTACCCCTCGGTGCTCAGATGCACCCCGTCGTCGAGGAGACAGGAGGCCTTCGCTCTTCCCGTGGCGTCCATGAAGTTCCTGTGCACGTCGAGATAGGTAAGGTGCCGCGCCGTTGCCATCTCCTTCAGCGCGCTGTTCAAGCGGACTATTTCACGGTTCTCCACCCACGACAGGATCACGGGCAGAAGACTCTGTACGACGATCTCGGCCTTGGAAAAGTACCGCTGCAGCGCCAGGACCGCCTGCGCATAGCTCTCGATGATCCCGTAG
>Ga0316622_100000950_pt1 | contig 18073 bp, 19 predicted proteins | sample OWC_Aug_OW2_C1_D_FD_207646 | JGI IMG/M metagenome (GOLD analysis project Ga0316622, IMG submission 207646) | Wetland soil microbial communities from Old Woman Creek delta, Ohio, United States - OWC_Aug_OW2_C1_D5_C | ecosystem: Environmental > Terrestrial > Soil > Wetlands | place: USA: Ohio... | reverse complement strand
GTCAATCTCGAAGTCGTCGAAACCAAGGCGCAGTTGCAGGCCAAGTACGTCGCGCTCATGCAGTCGAAGGACGAAACCCCGGTTGCGTGAGGCCCGCTTGCCGCGCCCCATGCGTTTCTAGCGCTGGCAGCGCGGGCAGTAGAAGGCGGAGCGCTGGCCGATGCGAGTCGCCTTGATCGCTGTCCCGCAGCGCCGACAAGGCTGTGCGTCCCGCCCGTACACGAAATACTGTTGCTGGAAGTATCCGGGGCTGCCGTCCGCGCGCACGAAGTCGCGCAGCGTGCTGCCGCCCGCTTCGATCGCCTGCTGCAAGGTCGCACGCACCTCGTCCACCAGCCGCGCGTAGCGCGTGAGCGCGATACGGCCGGCCGCGCGCGCCGGGTGGATGCCCGCGCGGAACAGGGATTCGTTGGCGTAGATGTTGCCCACGCCGACTACCACGTGAGCGTCCATCAGCATGTTCTTCACCGGCGCGATGCGCCCGCGCGTGCGTTCGAACAAGCCGCGTGCGTGGAACTGATCGGAGAACGGCTCCGGCCCGAGATCGCGCAGCAGGTCGTGATCTCCGACCTCGCCCTGGTGCCACAGCACCGCACCGAAACGGCGCGGATCGGTCAGGCGCAGGCAGTTGCCGTCGTCGAGAACGATATCCAGGTGGTCGTGCTTGCCGGGCGATGTGTCGTGCCGAACCAGACGCAGGCTGCCGGACATGCCCAGGTGCAGGATCAGCCATCCAGCTTCGCAGTCGATCAGCAGGTACTTGCTGCGCCGGTCCAGGCGCCGAACGCGCAGACCTTGCAGCACGTGCTCCAGATCCTCACGCACCGGCCAGCGCATGCCGCGGTGGCGCACGATCACGCGCGTGATGCGACGATCGAGCAGACCCGGTTCCAGTCCGCGGCGCGTGGTCTCGACCTCCGGCAACTCTGGCACGGCAGCCTCAGCGGTCGGCGGCCGCGGGCGCCTGTGGCGGGGCGGAGGCGCCGGCCCCGGGTGCGGAATGCACGCTCGGCCCCGCCAGCAGCCGCTCGCGCACGTCCTGGGAGAAGTAGAACGTGAGGTTCTCATCGGCGCGCGTGAGAACCAGTTCTGGTTCGCGCTGCACGATGCCTAATTGCAGCGTGCGGCCGTCTTCCAGCCGGACTGCGATGCGCTCCTGCGTGGGCTTGCCGGAGGCGGCTTGCGTGAGCAGGCTGGAAGCGAAGCGCCACTCGTCCACCCAGCGGTTGAAGTCGTCCTGGCTGAGATTCGCATCCTGCTGTTCGGGCTTCAGCGTCCATTTGCCCTCGCGACGATCGACGGAAAAGCCCGGGAGTTCGAACGACACCGGCTTCTCGTCCTTGCGTAGCAGGGAGTGGGTGAGCATGCGCTCGACGCGGTCCGGTATCGCGGCGCGGTGGTGGCTGGAGATCATGTACACGGCGTCGCCGGCCAGGACGTATTGATCCTGCGTAAGCGGATTGGTGGTTCCGAAGGCAATGGCAGTGTCGTCGAAGCGCACGCGAAGGGCCGGCTGGTCCAGATCGAAGCGCTGCAGCTCCCGCGCGGGCATGCGGTCGCGAGCGCGCACGGCGAGCAGATCCAGGACGCGATCGACCTGGGTGGCGTTGGCGCGTGCATACAGCGGGCGAGTGACGAACCAGGCACCGCCCTCGCGCGCGAGCTCGATCGGATCGCTGCCGCGCGATTCGATGACGATGCGTTGCACGACGCTTGCCGCCAGTCCGGTCAGCGGCTGCAGGTTCGGATCTTCCGTCCTGCCGCCGCGCAATGCGTAGGCAGCCAGCGCTGCGACCACCGCGACGAGCAGGAGATTGACGAGCCAGCCGGTACGCACGGGCGTCAGGCGCGCCGGCGGCGCCACCAAATGGCGGCGCCGGCTGCGAGAAAGGCCGCCGGCAGGAGCACAAGGAAACCGAACACCAGAACCGTGAGCAGCGTGCGCGTGACTTGCAGGGTGGCATCGACTCGTTCACGCGGCTGAATGGTGATCAGGCTCTCGTCGGCACTCAGCCAGTTGAGCAGGTTCACCCCGAAGTCGACGTTGCTGAGTAATCCGACGAACGCATTGGACAGGAAACCGCTGCCGCCGACCACCACCAATCGCTGCGATTTTTCGCCGAGTGTGCGTTCCAGCGCCAGCGCCACCACTGCCGGACCCGGAACGTCGCGATCCTGATCGAAGTGCAGGTCGCCGTCGAGCTTGCCGGTTTCGATCCAGCCGTTTTGCGCCGCCTCCACTAACACGGTCGCTTGCCACGGCGAGGCCTCGTCCGGCGCACCGATCGCACGGGAGAAGGGAAAGGCGGTGTTGTAGCGGGTAAAGGCCTCGGTGATGGGGTGATGGCCGTAGTTGGAGGAAAGCGCGATGGTGGGCTGGATGCCCAACTGTGCCGCGGCCGGGTCGACCACCACCCCTGGCCCGAGTTGCAGGTTCAGCCGCTCCGCCAGCGGCTGCAGACCGTGCAGCGGCTCCTGGTCGATCAGCCACAGAAGGTTGCCGCCGCGCTCGATGTGGCGTACCAACTTGTCGACCTCGCCCTTGAGCATGTCCACGCGCGGGTGCGTGAGCACGAGCACGGCGGCGTTCTCCGGCACCTCCGGCGCCACCGAAAGATTCAGCCCCTGGATGGAGAACCCTTTCATCTGCAGTTGCTGGCCGAACTGGCCGAGATCGAAGTTGGCGTTGCCGTCGAGCCGGGGCTGGCCGTGCCCGTCCACGAACAGCACTAGGCGCTCCTGGCTGCGCGCCAGGCGCATCAGCAGGTTGGCCATGCTCTGCTCGTTGAGCACGGTGAGGTGTTCCTTGCGCTTGCCGTACTCGATCACCATTTCGCCGTTCGAGCGCACGTTGGCGGCGGCGGTCTCCTTGGGCTGCTCGCGCGGGTCCACGAAGGACAGCACGATATCGGGCTTGATGCGACGGTAGGGCGCGACAAAATCCGCGACCAGTTTCCGCACGTCGCCCAGTTGCGGATCCTGGGAGGTGGCGTATGCCGTGATCGAGATCGGTCCGGGCATGTTGCGCAACATGTCTCGCGTGGCCACCGACAGGCTGCCGCGCTTGTTTTGCGTGATGTCCCACTGCAGGGCGCTGTCGCGCAGCAGGTACACGACGAGAAACGCGGCTGCGGCCAGCAGCAAGGCGAACAACGTGTTCTGTGCCAGCAACTGGACGCGCGCGCGTGGCCCGGTCTTCATGCGCGCAGCCGGTCGCCGTCCAGGCGGCGGATGGACAGGAATAGGAACAACACGACCAGCACGAGGTAGTAGGCCAGATCAGGGACCGCGACGATGCCCTTTGAGAAATTCTCGAAGTGGCGCATGAGCGATAGCAGGTGCAGCAGGCTGTTCGGGTCCCGCGTGGCCATGTTGACCAGCCACAGCCCCAGCAGCACGGCGAATGTGCCGATGGCAGCCACCAGAGGATGGGCGGTGAGGCAGGACAGGTACAGGCCGACCGCGGCGAAGCTTCCGACCATTAGCAGCAGGCCGAGCGCATTGGCGGCGAGCAGGCCGAGATCGAGGCGGCCGGCGGCGAACAGCGCGAACGCCATCAGGAGGATGAGGCCGACCGCCAGGGCCAGGAACAGCAGCAGCGCGAGGTACTTGCCGAGCACGATCTGGGTGATCGAAACCGGCGCGGACATCAGGAAGGGCAGCGTCTGTGCGCGACGCTCCTCCGCCACCAGGCGCATCGATAGCAGCGGCACGACCATCAGCAACACGATCGTGGCTGTGGCGAACAGCGGCGCGACCACCCATTCGGTGACGCCCGGCGCGCCCGGCTGCGCCGCGATCTGCTGCTGCAGTTCGAGCCACGTCTGCAGCTGCGACAGGAACACCCAGGCGAAGAAGCCCTGCAGAAAGGCGAGGACCACCCAGGCCAGCGGGGAGGCGAACAGCAGGCGCAATTCCTTCATGGCAATCAAGCCGATCATGCGCTGGCCTCCCCCTGCAGCGCCGCATCCTGGCGCGTGAGCTGCACGAACACGTCCTCCAGGGTGGCATGCTCGGGCGCGAGGTGCGTCAGTCCCCAGTCCCCTGCCACTGCCGCCTGCACCAGCGCGTCGATCGGGTCCAGACCGGGGGCGCGTTCGATGCGGTACATTCCGTCATCGAGACGCCGCACCGTTGCCACGCCTGGCAGGGCTGACAGCTCCTGCGTCCCGGGCGCACGGCGGAAGGCGAGCAGCAGCGCCGGCGTGCCGCGATACTGGCGCAGGGCTTCGATTTCGTCGTTGAACACGATGCGTCCGCGGTGCAGGATCTGCACGCGGTCGCACACCGCTTCCACCTCGGGCAGGATGTGGGTCGAGAGGATGACGCTGTGACGGCCGGACAATTCCCGGATCAGCGAGCGGATTTCGCGAATCTGGTTCGGATCGAGGCCGACGGTGGGCTCGTCCAGGATGACGACATCGGGCGTGTGGATGATGGCCTGGGCAATGCCCACGCGCTGCTGGTAGCCTTTAGACAAACTGCCGATAAGGCGCTGGCCCATCCTGTCGAGGCCGCAGCGGGTCTTGGCCTGCTCCAGCGCGTCCTTGACACCCGCTCGAGGCACCCGGTGCAGGCGTGCTGCCAGGCGCAGGTACTCGTCCACGCGCAGTTCCTTGTAGAGCGGCGGAATCTCCGGCAGGTAACCCAGGCGGGCCTTGGCCGCGGCCGGGCGCTCCAGCAGGTCGACGCCGCAGATGCTGATGCTGCCGCTGCTGGGTGCAAGGTTGCCGGTCAGCATCTGCATCGTCGTGGTCTTGCCTGCGCCGTTGGGGCCGAGCAGGCCGAGCACTTCCCCGCGGCGCAGCTCCAGGTCGATGCCGTCCACCGCGCGCGCGCCGCCGAAGGTGCGCGACAGGTCGCGGGCCGACAAGGTCGATTCGGCGGGAGCCTCACCGGAGCCTGGGTGGTTGGTCATGATTTGAATGGCGCGGCAGAGAACTTGCTTCGGGCTCGACGAGCCGGGCGCCGCGACGACAGCCGGAGCGTCGCGCGACAGTCGGGGGTGGTGGCTTGAGGCGCGGGGCAAATATACCTAAACTGGCCTGGATGTTGAAGCGCCTGCGGGAATCTTCGCCCGATGCAGGTCGTCCACCGCGACGCGTGCGGCCCTCCGGGCCCGGCCCGCGTGGACATCAGTGAGGAAGCATTGTCATGACCTGTGACCTGAGATTCCTGATTGCCTTGTCCGCGCTGGCGATGGCGGCATGTGCGCAGAAGCCCGCCATCCATCCTATCGGCTTTCCCCCCATGACGGCATCCGCCGACGCGATCGAGCTTCCGCACGCGAGCCAGATCGCCCAGAACGAGGGCGACGAAGACACCCTGGAGGATCGCGCGCGCCGCGTGTTCCAGAACAGTCCGCCGCCGGCGGCAGATCTGCCCGATACGGCGTTGAACCAGGAACTGCTGTTCAAGTTCCTGCTCTCCGAGATCGCCGGCCAGCGCGGCAATCTGCAGTTGTCGGCGCAGGGCTACCTGGAGATGGCCAAAGCCACGCGCGATCCGCGCCTAGCGCGGCGCGCGGCCGAAATCGCCAGCTACGCGCGCCTGCAGACTACCGCGCTCGAGGCCGCCCGCCTGTGGTACGAGCTCGAGCCGAACAGTCCGCAGGCGCGGCAGAGCTTGGTGGGCCTGCTCCTGTCGGGCAACAAGCTGTCCGAGGTCAAACCGCACCTGAAGGCGCTGATCGATGCCGGCGGCGATCCCGCGCAGGGCTTTCTGCAGCTGCAGGGCCTGCTGAACAAGCATCCCGACAAGGCGGCCGTGCTGACGGTCGCGAAGGATCTCGCCCAGAGCTACAAAGCGCTGCCGGAAGCGCATCTGGTGGTGGCGCAGTTGGCCTTCGCCGCCGAGCAATACGACCTGGCGATGAACGAGATGCGCGCGGCGATGAAGCTGCGGCCCGACTGGGAACTCGGCGCCTTGCAGTACTCGCAGTTCATCCAACAGCGCGAGTCGGCGCAGAAGGCAGCCGACTATCTCGCCTCCTTTCTGCAGGACCACCCCGGCGCGCGCGACGCCCGTGCGCACTACGCGCGCATGCTGATCAACGCCAAGCAGCTGCCGGAGGCGCGCGCGCAGTATCAGATCATGCAAGAGGCGCAGCCGACCAACCCGGACATCCTGGTGACGATCGGGCTGCTGTCGCTGCAACTCGATGAGTTCGAGCTCGCCGACAAGAGCCTCAAGCGCGCCCTGGAGCTGAACTACCGCGATCCCGACACGCTGCGCTTCTACATCGGCCAGGCTTACGAGGAGCGCAAGCGTCCCGAGGACGCGATGGCCTGGTATGCACAGGTGAAGGGCGGTGATCAGTACGTGCCGGCGCAGGCGCGCTATGCCTTCCTGCTGGGGCGTCAGAACAAGCTGGCCGAGGCGCGCACCTACCTGCAGAACGTCGAGGTCGCCAACGAGGAGCAGCGCACGGTACTGATTCAAGCCGAGGCGCAACTGCTGCGCGAATCGAAGGCGTACCAGGAATCCTACGACCTGCTCGCCGAGGCGCTGAAACGCCAGCCGGAGAACGCGGACCTGCTCTACGATGCTGCGCTTGCCGCGGAGAAGCTGAGCAAGATCGACGTACTGGAAGCGAACCTACGCAAGCTGATCAAGCTCAAACCCGATCACGCGCAAGCCTATAACGCGCTGGGCTATACGCTGGCCGATCGCACTGACCGCTATGCCGAGGCGAAGGAGTACGTCGAACGCGCACTGACCTTGTCTCCCGACGATGCCTTCATCCTCGACAGCATGGGCTGGGTGCACTATCGCTTGGGCAACCACAAGGAAGCTCTGCATTTTCTGCAACGCGCCTACGCGCGCCGGCCCGACCCGGAAATCGCCGCTCACCTGGGCGAAGTGATGTGGGCCAAAGGCAAGAAGACCGAGGCCGAGCAACTGTGGCGCTCTGCGTTGCTGGAGCACGGCGACAACGAACTGCTGCAGGAAACCGTCAAGCGCTTCCTGCGCTAAGCATGTCCACTCTGGCGCCTTCGCGCGCTCCCGTGGTATGCATGAAGTCGTTGCGCGGACTGGCGCTGGGTGCTGCGCTGCTCTTGCTCACCGCCTGTTCCGCGCTGGTGCCTCGGCCGCCGACGCACGCGGCGACACCGGCCGAGGCGGAGCAATTCGAACTGGGCGGGCGCATCAATCTGCGTCTCGCCAATGAGGCGTTTCCCGGCCGCGTGCAGTGGCGGCACGATTCCGCGATCGATGAACTGTCGTTCTTCTCACCGATCGGCACGTCGGTGGCCCGCATGCGCCAGGATCCCGACGGCGCGTGGCTGATCACTGCAGATGGCGAGGAGCATCTGGCCAAGGACCTGCGTGAACTGGCGTTCGATGTCCTCGGCTGGGACCTGCCGCTCGACGCGCTGCCATACTGGGTGCGAGGCCTCGCGTGGCCGGATGCGTCCGCCGAGATCACGCGCAGCGCCGATGGTCGCATTCAGACGCTTCGCCAGGCGGGCTGGGAGGTGTCCTATCTGGCCTGGGACGGTGCGGGGGTCCGGGGCTTGCCCTCCAAACTGGACGTTGCCGGCGAGCGGCTCAAGATGCGCCTGCTGATCGAACGCTGGAACCTGGACCCGGATGTCGGGCAGGGCGCGGTCGCCGAGAAGCTCTGAGGCGATTGCCTTGACCGCTCCACTGATCGCGCCGGCGCCGGCGAAGCTCAACCTGTTTCTGCACGTGACCGGGCGGCGGTCCGATGGTTACCACCTCCTGGAGACCGTTTTCCGATTCGTCGACTGTGCCGACACACTGCGTTTCTGGCCGCGCGCGGATGGCCGGATCCATCTTCTCGACCCGCTGCAGGGCGTACCCTCCGACCAGGACCTGTGCGTGCGTGCCGCCCGTCTGCTGCAGTCCGAGGCGGGCGTCACCGGCGGCGTAGACATCGGTCTGGACAAGCGCATTCCCCTGGGCGGTGGGCTGGGTGGGGGTAGTTCCGATGCGGCGACCGTGCTGCTTGCCCTGAACCGCCTGTGGCGCCTGGGCTGGCCGCGCGAGCGCCTTCAGGCGCTGGGGCTGCGACTTGGGGCGGACGTTCCGGTGTTCGTGTTCGGCCGCAGCGCGTTTGCATCCGGAATCGGAGAGCAGCTGCATTCGGTGGCGCTGCCCCCGGCGTGGTATCTGGTACTGGTGCCCCCGGTCCAGGTTCCCACCGCAAGCGTGTTTGCAGACCCTGAATTGACACGAAATTCCGATCCCATCAAAATACAAGACTTTTCTGCGGGGCCGGGTCGGAACGATCTAGAGCGTGTCGTATGTCGACAGCACCCGGAAGTCGCGCGGCATCTCCTGTGGCTCAGGCAATTCGGTCCTGCCGGTGTGACAGGGTCGGGGGGGTGCGTATTTTCGGCGTTCGCCTCGGAGCGGGAAGCTCGCGACCGGTTTGCGTCCAGACCCGTGGGCGTGCACGGCTTCGTCGCCCGGGGAATCGACCGGCATCCGTTGCTGGATTGGCCGGAATGACAAGTTGTTGCGGTGGCGTGCGGCGTAAGCCGCGCGAGGCCGAGTTGGGGAGTCGCCAAGCTGGTTAAGGCACCGGATTTTGATTCCGGCATGCGTAGGTTCGAATCCTACCTCCCCAGCCCCGACTGACCGGGCTCCCTAGTCCCGACCAACCGGGCGCCGGAATCACGCGGTGCCGGAGCGTCAGGTCGCTTGGGGCGGATACTGGACGTCGACAGCCGCGCGTGAGCGGCTGTTTCGTTTTCAAGGAGAGCAGGAAGTGACCGGGATGCAGCCCGGCCCACTCCGACAGGGACATGGCCTACGACAGCTTGATGGTCTTCACGGGCAACGCGAATCCAAAGCTTGCCCAAGACGTGGTCAAACACCTGAACATCCATCTCGGACGCGCAACGGTCAGTCGTTTCAGCGATGGCGAGGTGATGGTCGAACTGCTCGAGAACGTGCGCGGCAAGGACTGCTTCGTCCTGCAGTCCACGTGCACGCCGACTAACGACAATCTCATGGAAGTAATGTTGATGGTCGACGCGCTGCGGCGCTCCTCGGCCGAGCGCATCACCGCCGCGATCCCCTATTTCGGCTATGCGCGCCAGGACCGCCGGCCGCGCTCGGCGCGCGTGGCAATCAGCGCGAAAGTCGTAGCCAACATGCTGCAGGCGGTCGGTGTGGACCGGCTCCTGGTCATGGATCTGCACTCCGACCAGATCCAGGGATTCTTTGACATCCCGGTGGACAACATCTACGCCACCCCGATCCTGCTCGGTGACGTGTGGAAGCACGGTCACCGTAACTTGGTGGTGGTCTCGCCCGACGTGGGCGGTGTGGTGCGTGCGCGGGCGCTGGCAAAACGGCTCGATGCCGACCTTGCCATCATCGACAAGCGCCGCCCGCGGCCGAATGTGGCCACGGTGATGAACATCATCGGAGAAGTGAAAGGCCGCACATGCATCATCATGGACGACATGGTGGACACCGCGAATACGTTGTGCGAAGCCGCTGCTGCACTCAAGGAAAAGGGTGCGGAGCGTGTGCTGGCCTACTGTACGCACCCGGTGCTGTCGGGTCCTGCAGTGGGTCGTATCGAAAACTCGGCGCTGGACGAACTGGTGGTGACCGACACCATCCCGCTATCCACCGCCGCCAGGGAATGCAAGCGCATCCGCCAATTGTCGGTGGGCGAACTGCTGGCCGAGACGATGCTACGCATCAGCAACGAGGAATCGGTCAGCTCGCTGTTCATGGAATAGAAGTACGCTGCGGCCGCGAGGCCGTGCGTGAGGATTTTGTGCAAGGCCGGCTCCTGGTCGCGGGTGCCGGATTCAACTGGAGGTAGTCATGGCAATCGAAGTCAATGCAACAGCGCGTTCGATGCAAGGGAAGGGTGCGAGCCGCCGCCTGCGTCACGCCGCGAAGGTTCCCGGAGTCGTCTACGGTGGTGGGCAGGACGCACAGTCCATCGAAGTTGACCACAAGGAAATCAAGCAGCACTTGAAAATGGAGGCCTTCCACGCTTCGATCCTCACGCTGAATCTGGCCGGCCAGAAGCAGCAAGTCCTGCTGCGCGACTATCAGATGCACCCGTGGCGCCTGGATGTCATGCACGTGGATTTCCAGCGCGTCGCCGCTGACCGCAAGATCCATATGAAGGTGCCGCTGCACTTCCTGAATCAGGAAACAGCCCCGGGGGTGAAGACTGGCGGTGGCACGGTCAGCCACATCTTCTCGGAAATCGAGATCAGCTGTCTGCCCGCCGACCTGCCGGAGTACATCGAGGTCGACATCGGCGAGATGCAGGCGGGCCAGTCTCTGCACATATCCGATCTGAAACTGCCACAGGGGGTCGAGTCGGTGCAACTACGCGGCGGCGACGACCTGGTGGTGGTGACCATCCAGGTGCCGCGAGTCGAGGCGGTCGCGGAAGAGGTGCCCGCGGCGGCTGCGCCGGTCGCGGCGCCGGCTCCGGAGAAGAAACCAGCCGGCGGCGACAAGAAGTAACCGCCAAAGGGAGGCATTGCCTCCCCGCAAGCGCGAGGCCCGCCCGCTCGATGCACCTGCCGGCGGGCCTCGTCATTTCTCAACGCACGCGGAGCGCGATCGATGCGGCTCGTCGTTGGCCTGGGCAACCCCGGCGCCGAGTACGAAACCACGCGGCATAACGCCGGCTTCTGGTGGGTCGAGAACCTCGCCGACACCGCCCGCGCGGCGTTGCGCAACGAGCCGCGATTCCACGGCAAGGTGGCGCGCATTCGCGAAAGCGGCCACGAGTGCTGGCTGCTCGAGCCCCAGACCTTCATGAACCTGAGTGGACGAGCAGTATCTGCGCTGGTGAACTTCTACAAGATCGGCACGGACGAGATTCTCGTCGTGCACGACGAACTCGACCTGCCTCCGGGGGCGGCCCGCCTGAAGAAGGGTGGGGGCACTGCCGGGCACAATGGCCTGAAGGACATCGCGCGCCATCTGGGCCCCGATTTCTGGCGCCTGCGCATCGGCATCGGCCATCCGGGAGACCGGGCCGAGGTGGCCAGCTTCGTGTTGCGCCCGCCCAGGCAGGAGGAGGCCTCTCTCATTTCTGAGGCAATCGAGAAATCGCTGGCAGTGTGGCCATCGATCGCCGCCAGCGATATGGAGAAGGCCATGCACCGACTCCACACCGGCGCCTGACGCCGGCCCCATGCAACGTATCGGACCGGAACGCACATGAGCTTGAAATGCGGCATCGTCGGACTGCCCAATGTCGGCAAATCGACCCTCTTCAATGCACTGACCAAGGCCGGCATCGCCGCCGAGAACTATCCCTTCTGCACCATCGAGCCAAACGTCGGTGTGGTGGAGGTGCCCGACCCGCGGCTGGCGCAGTTGGCCAGCATCGCCAAGCCGCAGAAACTCCTGCCGGCGATCGTCGAGTTCGTCGACATCGCCGGGCTTGTGGCCGGGGCCTCCAAGGGCGAGGGCCTGGGCAACCAGTTCCTGGCGAACATCCGCGAGACCGACGCCATCGCACACGTGGTGCGCTGCTTCGACGATCCCAACGTCGTGCACGTCGCCGGCAAGGTCGATCCGATTTCCGACATCGAGACGATCAATACCGAACTCGCGCTGGCCGATCTCGCCGCGGTAGAAAAGCAACTCACCCGCTACGCCAAGGTGGCGAAAGCCGGAGGCGACAAGGAGGCGCAGCGCCTGGTCACCGTGCTCGAGAAAGTGCAGGTCGCGTTGGACCAGGCGCGTCCGGCGCGTTCCGTGGATCTGTACGAGGAAGAGAAGGAGATCCTGCGCCCGCTGTTTCTACTGACCATGAAGCCGACGATGTACGTCGCCAACGTCGATGAGGGCGGCTTCGGAGACAACCCTCTTCTGGAGCGCGTACGGGAGTACGCCGCGAAGGAGGGTGCGCCAGTGGTGGCGATCTGCGCAGCGATCGAATCGCAGATCGCCGACTTGCCAGACGAGGACAAGCAGGTGTTCCTGTCGGATCTGGGACTCGAGGAGCCCGGCCTGAACCGTTTGATCCGCGCTGCCTACGATCTGCTCGGCCTGCAGACCTACTTCACCGCCGGGCCGAAGGAAGTGCGCGCGTGGACTATCCATAAGGGCGACACTGCGCCGAAGGCGGCCGCCGTCATCCACACTGATTTCGAGAAGGGCTTCATCCGCGCCGAGGTCATCGCCTTCGCCGACTACGTCGCGCTCAAGGGTGAGCAGGGCGCGAAGGAAGCGGGAAAGATGCGGCTGGAGGGCAAGGACTACGTCGTGCGTAACGGCGACGTGATGCACTTCCGGTTCAACGTCTGAACCGCAGTTCGGATGGCGCCGGACCTCGCCGGACAGCTGTTCTCATACAGGACGCTGCGCTGCCCGGGAACGCTGCTTCCGTAGCTGGGCACCATCAAGTCCGGGTAGCCGTCACCGTTGTAGTCCACGGCGGTCACCGCATAGATGGCGCCGCGGTTGCCGGCCAGTCCGGCTGACGAGTTGACGTTCTGGAACTGGCCGTCGCCACGGCCTTGGTACAGGATGCTTTCAGACAGCACTTTGTCTCCGGCGTACCAGTTGCCGGTGAAGAGGTCGATCTTGCCGTCGCGGTCATAGTCCAGGAAGATTGCGCCGGTCGTGTTGTAGAGCGGCTCGGTGTGGAAGCGGCTGTTCGCGGCCAGAGTGAAGTGGCCGCGTCCGTCGCCAAGGTACAGGTCGTTGCGGTCGCCGCGATCAACAAACACCTCCAAGCGGTGCCCGTACACGCCGGAGAACATATCGATGTTCCCATCGTTGTTGACGTCGGCAAAGATCGCCAACGATGAGTGACGACCTTCGTCGGTGCCGCGTCGGTTAGCCCGGATGCCCGAGTCCGCCGTGAAGTCGACGAAGCGCCGACCACCGCCCGTAGGCCGGTTAAGGTACAGGAACTGCTTGTTCAGCACATCGCCAGCGGCCTCGTTCAAGGGCAGGTGCAGTAATAGGTCGAGGTAGCCGTCGCCATTGACGTCGACCACAGAGATGTTGCGCCCGATCACCCCGGTCAGCCCGGTCTGCGTGGTCACGAGGGTGAACCAGGGCGGGTCGGCTGCGGCCTGGGCGCCACCCGCACTCACGGCCAAGCTCAGTGCGACCATTCTTGCGGTGAACTGAAGGCCCAGGCCCATTAAGCGGCCGTTGTTAGAGTCGAAACGCTTGCACATGACCCTGCTCCGGTTTCACGTACATCAGATTGTTGTTACCTTTCTGATGAATGGAGGACGAAATGGGCAAGAAGGAAGTGGTACCGAAGCGGCAGTACACGGCTGAGTTCAGGCAGGAGGTCGTCCGGCTGGCCGGGTCGGTGGGCGGAAATGCGGCGGCCAAGCGGCTGGGCGTGCCGCAGTCGACGGTGAAGAGCGCTGACCAAGTTTCTGCAACACTGGGTCAGGGCTCAGGACGAACGAAAATTGGCGGCTTGAGATCATGCCCTTGTTAGACGAAAAACCGAAGGAAGCTCAGAAGGGCACCGAATGAAGGTGACTAGTCAGGCGCTATTGGTCGAGTACCTTCGCCCTTGGAAGCTCGCTACGCTCGCCGTTGGAATTACCCTGCTAATCGTCGGTTCGTTCTACTTTGACGCACCAGACTGGGACATCCCTATTAGCTTCATTATGGCGGTCCTCGCCTACCTCACCGCTCCCTGGAGCATGCGTGTCCTCATTGAGCGCAGGTGGCGACGGTGGCCCCTAATGCTCCTTCTCACGTGGTTCACCGTGGACGGCTGCTACGCAATCTACTGGCACTTTGTGAATCCAATCGCCCTCGCACTTATGCGTGATGCAAACCTCTTCGCCTCGCTGTCGCTTTACGGCTTCTGTGGGGTATTGTGGTTGTACCAAGGCAGCCTCCGCGAGTTCTTCTCCGAGGTACTCAATTGGGCACACCTCCTGCGACCGGGAAGCAAATGACCTTCCCGCCTAACGAATAGATGGATACCCGTGAAGCAGAGCTACTTGACAGCGAGAACATCCAGTTCCAGAGGGGTGCTCACTACCTCGAGTAGCGCGGATTGTCTGAAGGACATCGACTCACCGGCTAGGGGGCAGGACATTCGAGTAGAGGCGGAGGCGCCTTGGCAGAGGTGGTCGCAATGATTCTGAGGAGATATTGATGAAGCGCTTGTTCATCGCGCTGGTGATTCTCTGCTTCTCGATACCGATGCTCGGGTTCGCGGATTCAACTGGCACGCGTCCTGACAACGTGCAGATCGAGCAGGCTGACCAGCAGATCGACGTCAACCGTGCTTCTGCTGACGAGCTGATGAAGCTCAAAGGCATCGGAGAGGCAAGGGCCAAGGCAATCATCAAGGGCCGGCCGTATAAGCGCAAGGACGAACTAGTGCAGAAGAAGATCATCCCGCAATCGGTCTACTACGCGATCAAAGATCAGATCATCGCGAAGCAGTAGCGATGCGGATGGACCGTCTGTTCGCACTAGTTCGTTATCGCGAGTTCCAGTGTGACGCGATGCTCGAAAGACTGTGGAAGGTCGATAAGGGCTTCTAAAGTGTGAAAGCCAGTACTTGATCCAGCGGACACCGTCAGATCAGGGCATGACAGCCGGCCGCTAGCGGCCACAAGCGGTCCTTCGGTCAATTGTTATGGCCGCACCGGCCTTCGCGACTAAAGCGCGCGATTCCTAGTATGCCAACGTCGTGGTGACGTTCCTGACCAGCGCCTGAAGGCTCGAGTGAATGTTGCCGTGTCGGCGTAGCCTAGCCTGGACGCAATCTCCGTTACCGGAAGCGCCGACGACTGGAGCAGGCGTTGCGCCTCGCCATAGCGCGCATCGTCGAGCAATGCCTGAAAGGTCGTGCCGCGCTCTCGCAGGCGGCGAGCAAGCGTCCGGCGGTTGATGCCGAAGGCAGCCGCTGTTTCGTCCGCGGAGAACTTGCCACCCGCGACGAGCGAACGCACGACGCGGCGTACCGTGTCGTCGGCTGACTCCCCCAGGCGGTTGAGGTCGCGGCGAACGTCGTCAGCGAGCATCGCATGCAGGTAGGGATCCGCGGATTGTATCGGCCTCGCGAGCCAGTGCGCATCGAAGGCAAGCGCGCTTCGCTCGGCGTCAAAGCGAATCGGTGCGTCGAAGAACGATCGAAACAGCGACGTGCTCTGCGGTCTGGGAAAGGCAAAGGTGACTTGCCGCAGGCGAAAGTCAGGTCCACACAGGCTTCGCAAGATGTTCGTCGCGATCGCCAAGGCGCCGAAGGTCATCTGGTTGGCGCCCGGGATTCCGGGCACGACGATTTCGTAGCCCACATATGCTACGTCGTCTTCGCAGCTGATCACCGGCACGGCGCCTCGGTCGTGGACCTGGAGATACGCTTCCAGCGCTGCGAGTCCCCGCTCAACCGTCGCACAGTTGGCAGCGAGGTAGCCGAGCTTGCCCAGCGACGCGAGCCCTGTGTTCACGCACGATCGCAGCCCGATGTCCGAAAGCTTGGTGCGGTCCTCGGCGAGCTTTAGCAGCCGGCAAAGCGATGCGAACGGCACGACGTTGTCCGGGTTCGCGAAGACGGCAGCGGACAACCCTGCCTCGGTCGCAAGCGCGTCGGGGTCGACACCGTGCTCGACCAGTAACGGGAGCAAGGCGACTGCGCCACCGACTCTGATCACCTTTTCCGAAAACACAGTCCGAAACCGCCGGTCGCGTGGCTGAGGTTCGAGGGAGGGCGTCAACCCGTTCTGGGTGTTTGGCGTCCCAAATTGCAAATCCGTGGGCTCTTATGCAAAGCCGGGCCGGAGGAGCCCGCGTATTCTGCCAAGAGTTTACTTAAGTAGAAACCCTATAAGACCCGCCATGAAAGCCATCAAAGTCCTGAGTTCACTTGCCGCTGCGCTCGTAGCCGTTGCATTGATCAGTTGCACCAAGCAGGAGGCGGCAAACGCCGAAAAGGCGGTTGAGCAGGTCGCCGCGGAGGCAAAGGGGGCTGCGGAGAGCGCAGCGAAGGAACTCGAAGCTCGCGAAGCCGCCGTCGACGCCTACATATATGCGTACCCGCTTGTCACGATGGAGATGACACGTCGCGTGCTGACTAACGTCGAGAAGGCGGAGGGATCGAAGGCGCCGATGGGCCAATTCGCGCGCCTGCGGAACTATCCTGCGGTGGATGATCACGCGGTCACCGCGCCGAACGCCGACACGCTGTACACGTTGACGTGGCTCGATGTAACTAAGGAGCCGTGGATCGTCAGCATCCCGGACATGAAGGACCGCTTCTTCCTGTTCCCGATGCTCGACGGCTGGACCAATGTGTTCCAGGACCCCGGTAAGCGCACCACGGGCACGAATGCGCAGAAGTACGCCATCACCGGACCGGGCTGGACCGGAACGCTGCCGGCCGGCGTCACCGAGTACAAATCGCCGACCTCCATGGTCTGGATTCTCGGACGAGTCTACTGCACGGGCACCCCGGAGGACTACAAGGCCGTGCATGCGTTGCAGGACCAGGTGTCGGCCGTTCCGCTATCCGGGTGGGGAAAGCCGTACACGCCGCCCCCCGGAAAGGTTGATCCCTCGATCGACATGAAGACCGCGCCGCGCGACCAGGTCAACAAGATGGACGGCGCGACATACTTCAAGCTCTTCGCGGAACTGATGAAGACCAATCCGCCGGCCGCGGAAGACGCGCCGATGGTGGCGAAGCTCGCGAAGATCGGGCTGGTGCCGGGGCAGGACTTCGACGCGTCGAAGCTCGATCCGGCGGTGTTCAAGGGCATCAACGCAGCCCCCAAACCCGGGCAGGACAAGATCAGCGCCTACCTGAAAGAGGCCCTTGTCACCGGCGACGCCAAAGTGGAGAACGGGTGGCTGTTCTTCAAGAATGCGGGCGTCTACGGGACGGGGTACCGCAACCGGGCCATGATCACCTGGTACGGACTGGGCGCTAACCGGCCGCAGGACGCGGTCTATCCCACCTCGGAAGGGCCGGACCTGCTGCAGAAGTACAACGGCGCCGACAAGTACGTGATGCGTTTCGAGAAGGGCCACTTCCCGCCGGCCAATGGGTTCTGGTCGATCACCATGTACGACGACCAGTACTTCTTCGTGCCGAACCCGATCAACCGCCAGAACATCAGCAGCCGCAACAAGTTCAAGGCGAACCCCGACGGTTCGGTCGACATCTACGTGCAGAACGAGTCGCCGGGCAAGGACAAGGAGTCGAACTGGCTGCCCGCGCCGAAGGGCACGTTCGTGCTGATGATGCGGCTGTACTGGCCGAGCGAAACCCCGCCGTCGATCCTCGACGGTTCGTGGAAGCCGCCGCACGTCAGGAAGTCGTGATCACGTAACGCAGGCAGCCGGGCCGGTGGTCTCGTCGGCCCGCGTTCTCGGCGTCAACCCTCGCTTTCCGTCTGCCGCCGTGGGCCGCGATGCCCGTGGTCCTGGTGGCAGCGGTGTTCCCCTAGAAGTCCCAAATGAGAAATACAACGCTTGCCGTCGTCGCCCTCGCTTGCATCGCAGCTTCCGGCTGCCCCACTTCGCGGTCTACGGCCGACACTGAGTAGACACTAGAGGAAGGGAAATCATGAAAACGTTCGTTCGTTGGCTCGTCGCGTTCGCGGTGCTAACCGAAGTCAGCGCGCAGGTGTTCGCCCAGAAGCCCGGTGAGATCGAGATCCGGCAGGGAGTGGTCGAACAGATCAGCGCCGCGCAGATCCACAGCAACCACCACAAGGGAGTCGGCGCTGTCGTCGGCGGCCTCGGCGGTCTCGGCATCGGCAGTCTGATCGGCGGAGGTACGGGCCGGGACGTGGCGATGGTGGTCGGTGCCATCGGCGGGGCGCTGCTCGGCAACGAGGCGCAGAAGAAACACGACCAGCCACAGAGCGCGCAGCAGGTCATCGTGCGCGTGAGGAGCGGCGTGCTGGTGGCGATCACGCAGCCGGTGGACCCGCGCCTGAAGGTCGGCCAGCGCGTGTACATCGAAGGCAGCGGCGAAGGTGCCCGCGTCGTTCCGCAGTGAGTTTCGGAACAGATTTCTGGAGAGGGCCTCGATGAAACGTGCCCTGGAGATGGCTGAGCAGACGGAGGTCTAAAGGCGCTTTGCTGCGAAGCGACCATCCACGCCTGG
>Ga0316622_100000949_pt1 | contig 18074 bp, 18 predicted proteins | sample OWC_Aug_OW2_C1_D_FD_207646 | JGI IMG/M metagenome (GOLD analysis project Ga0316622, IMG submission 207646) | Wetland soil microbial communities from Old Woman Creek delta, Ohio, United States - OWC_Aug_OW2_C1_D5_C | ecosystem: Environmental > Terrestrial > Soil > Wetlands | place: USA: Ohio... | reverse complement strand
GGCCGCGCGCTTCCTGGTGCTGGATGAAAGCCCGATCGCGTTGGCCTTCGTCGGTCTCAAGGAAGGTCAGAGCGGTGTGCAGCTCGCGCAGGCACGGCTGGCCACCCAGCAGGCGACCAACAAGCACCTGCGCGTGCTCGCCGACCAGGTGCGCAGCGCCAAGCCGGCCGCCGCCGGCAAGGCGGCGGCGCCGGCCAAGAAGACCGCCAAGCCGGCCGCCAGGAAGGCAGCACCAAAGAAGAAGGCTGCGAAGAAGCCCGCGGCCAAGAAGTCTGCTGCCAAGAAGCCGGCCGCAAAGAAGAGTCCCAAGAAGAAGTGACGTTGCCGCGCATGCGGCGTATCGAGAGCACGCGCACCGGCGTTCTCCACGCCGTTGCGCGTGCTGACGGTCAGACGCGGCCGGGCGGATTCATCCCGGTTTATGCCACGTTGCTTGGCCAGTCCGGCTCGTCGTTGCGAGCCACCGCAGGGCTAGCCACCTGACCGGCTGCCGACGGCGACCACCTGTTCCCGGCAGTCCCACCGACCCCCTGTCACCATGAGTACCAGTCCCCGCGCGCGCCGCCTGATCACCATCACCGCCTGGCTGGTCGGGTTTCACGTGCTGTTGGCGTATGGATTGCCCGAGGGTGTTTTCATCGGGTCCGTCCTGGTGCTGGCGCTGGCCTACTGGCGCATCGGCGCGGTCGGCGCGGTGTTCACGTCGGTAATGCTGGTGGCGCTGACGGTGTTCTACGGGCTGGCACTGAAAGTGACCGGCCTGGACGAGCGTATCTATTACCGGCCGGACGAGCGTTACGCGAGCTTCGACTACGCTCGCAACCATCGCGTGTTCGCGCCCAACATCGACGTCGTGGCCCAGATGCCGCACGGCGACCTGCGGGCGCTGACGACCACCGAAATTGCCGAGCCGCGCCGCATTGCCTTTCGCACCGATGCTGCCGGCTTCCGCAACGACCGTGATTACCGCGGGCAGCGTTATGTGCTGGTCGGCGATTCATTCGTGGCCGGCACCGGCAACAGCCACGAGCAGGTTCTGGTCTCGCAGCTGCGCGCTGACCATGGCGTCGACGCCTACAGCCTTGCCTACAACGGTGGCGATCTGGCCGACTACGCTGCCTACCTGCGCGGCTTCCGTGCCCGTCATGGCGATGACGCCCGGGCGCTGCTGTTCCTGTTTGAGGGCAACGACTTCGAGACCACCCGCGTGCGCAATGCGGGCTGGCTGGCCCGCAGCGGCAAGCGCTACTACCGCCTGTTCGCCGACTTCAACACCTATCGGGTGACCATGACCCTGTGGAAGCGCTTCACGCGCACGCCCGCCGCCGAAGGGTCCGGCGTCGACATCATGTCGCTAGCCGGCAAGCCGGTGGCGTTCTACAAGCCCTACGTCGCCGTGACCGAACGCGCGCGCCTCGACGAGGTTGCCGGTTTCGAATCGGTGCTCGAGTCGATGCGGCCGTTCATCGACCGTGTGTATTTCATTCCGACCAAGTACCGCGTCTATCACCGCCAGGTCGCGCCGGGAACGGCGCTGCCGAATGCGCAGTGGGACTATCTGCATGGCCTGTGCCGCAAACATGCACTGCCGTGCACGAACCTCACCGGGCCATTGACGCGTGCCGCCGATGCCGCACTCAAAGACGGCGAGCTGCTGTGGTGGCGCGACGACACCCACTGGAACCGCGCCGGCATCGCCGTCGCGGCCCGGGTCGTGGCCGCCGACCTGAAGACACCGGGTTCCGGCCGTTGAGCTGCCCCGGTACCGTGGTGGGGCACCACCGCGGTACCGGGACGCCGGCTATTCGTCGAAGTGTTTCGCCCAGCGCTTGTCGAGCTGGGCCTGCGCGCCCTTCCAGGTCGTGGCGCCGACCGCGGTGCCGATCTCCTCGTGCATGCGGCCGATGGTGCGCACGGTTCCTTCATGGGCCTGGTGCAGTTCGGTTTCGAGCCGCGCCAGGGTGGCGCTGTCCTGGCCGGTGGCCACGGCGCGGAACAGGTCGCGCTGCCGGCGCATCACCGTGGCCAGCTCGCCGGGCAGGGTTGGCTGGTATTTCGCCAGCACCGCCTCGGCGGCCTGGAGTTGCTGATCAGTGGCGTCCTGCTTCTTGAGCGCCTTGATGATCATCTCCCGGCCTTCGTCGAAAAACTTGCGGGCATGCTCGTCGGGGTCGGGGCGCCAGGTGCAGGCCGAGACGGCCACCAGCAGCACAACGGTCAGAATGCGCATGGGTTTCATGGGGCCTCCTTGCAGGAAGTGGTGTGAGCGGTTCAGTTTGTGCCTGCATGGGCGACCGATCAAGCCGGGTTTCGGACCGATAGGGCGACTGGCCCGCCTGCGGGGGTTTCGCTATAAGTGGTTAACAACCCGGAGGCAGGACTCGCCGCGCCCATGATGAGATTGCTTTTACTGGCCGTGGTCCTGTTGTTCATGCCGGCTCGGGCGGCGGCCGCGGCGGACGCCGTCGCGGCCGAACAGCGCATTGCCGAGCCGGTGTTCCGCGGCGAGGTGCGGCTGCTTGCCGCCGGTCCGCCCGCGGCCCCGCCGGTGGTCCTGATCCACGGCATCGGTGCGCGCGCCGCGGGCGACTGGGACGGACTGATTCCGGAACTGGCGCGTGAATACCGGGTGCTGGCCTTCGATCTGCCCGGTTTCGGCCGCTCCAGCCGGCGCAACGAGCCGTACACGCCGGGCAACTACGCGGCGTTCGTGCGCCACGTCATCGAGCGCGAGTTCGGCGCCCGGCCGGTGCGCATCGTCGGCCACTCGCTCGGCGGCGCGATCGCGCTGCGTTATGCCGCGCTCCACCCGGAACAGGTGACGGCGCTGGTGCTGGTGGACGTGCCGGGCCTGCTGCACCGCATGGCCTACAGCAAGCACCTCAGTCATCTCGGCATCGATTTTCTGCCGAACCTGTACCCGACCCAGAACGATCACCTGCGCAACCTGGCGACCAGCATCATCGGCCTGGTCGAGCACATGCAGCCGACGCCGGAGGCGATTGTGGTCAATCCGAAGTTCCGCAAGAGCTTCCTCAACGAGGATCCGGCCAAGATCGCCGGGCTGGCGCTGGCGCTCGAGGATTTCAGCGCCGACCTGCCGCGCGTGACCATGCCGACGCTGCTGCTGTGGGGCGGGCGCGACGAGATCGCGCCGCTGCGCAACGGCCAGACCCTGGCGGCCATGCTGCCGAACGCGGCGCTCGAGGTGTTTCCGGCCAGCGGCCACACGCCGATGGACGATGTGCCGGTGACGTTCAACGCGCGGGTGCGTGAGTTTCTTGCCGACCCGCGGTTGCCGGGCGCGGACAGGCTGCCGGCGTTGGTGCCGGTCAGCACCCGCAGCGGCAGCTGTCGCCGCCAGCGCGACGTGGCGTTCGAGGGCGATTACGACACGCTGGTGATCTCGCGCTGCCGCGGCGTGGTGGTGCGCAACGCCCGCGTGCGCGAGCTTCGCGTCGAAGAGAGCGCGGTCGTTATCGAGCACAGCATGATCGGCGGCCGCGACGGCGGTCTGGTAGTGGACGACGCGCGCGTCTCGATCACCGCCAGCCGCATCGAGGCGCCGGTGGCGATCCGCGCGCTCGGCGCGCGCCTCGACATCGCCGGCAGTCGCATCATCGGTGGTACAGCTGCGATCGAGGCGACGCAGGAATCGCAGGCGCTGTTTTCGCTCAGCGAGCTGACCAGCCCGCACCGTTCCGGGCGCATGCACGGCCTGTGGCAGGTGCGGCCGGGCGAACCACTGTAGTTTCGGGTTTCGGGTTCGGCGCCCCCGGGGCTGGAGGTGTATCGGGTTGCGGGGGTTAACCCGAAACTCGCAACCCGAGACCCGAAACCGGCTTATTCGTGCTCGAACAGGTAGCCGGAGTAGCGCATCCGTGGCCGCTCGCTGCCGGCCACGACCTGGGCCACGTCGCCGACGTTGCGGCCGAGCCCGAACACGTACACCTCGGTGTCGCTGAACGGCACCACCACCACCTTGACCTCGCGGTTCTCGATGCCGGAGATGCGGATGTCCATCAGCAGCCGGCCGTCGAGGATCTCCATGCGGCAGTGTTCGAGGTCGACCAGGTATACGGCGTCCGGATTGAGGATGCGGAAGGCGCCGGTAAACCGCCGCCAGCTTGGCGGGATCTCGTAGGGCGGAATCTTCTCGGCCGGAATCACCACCCGGTCGCGCAGCAGCGCGAACTCGCGCCCGTCAACGGCCACGAACTCGATGGGTGGAAACGCGATCGGTACCGATTTCAGCCCCAGCAGATTGAATTCGACCCGGAAGCGCTGCGGCGCCACCGGCACCAGATCGAGCCTGTGGTTGAGCACGTGCAGCCGCAGGCGCCTCTTGCCGAGCGAGATGCGCGCCAGCGAGCCCATCAGGCTGTAGTGGCCGACGTGGCGCGCCAGCGCCGCGCGCGGCAACGTGATCTCCGGTTCCAGGGTCCGGGCCGGCGGCGCGAGGCCGCGCCGCAGCTCCAGCGCCAGCCGCAGTGCCTCCTCAGTGGTGTCGTACACCAGGTTGCCGGCGGCATCGGCGTTGGCGACCACCACCACCCCGAGCTTGTGGTCCGGCAGCAGCGCCAGCTGGCTCAGGAATGCCTTGGTACCGCCGTTGTGCCAAGCCTGGCGGCCGGCATGCGCGAGCGGCAGGCCGCTCAGCATCCAGCCGAGCCCGTAGCGCTGGCCGAAGTCGAGCGTGCAGTCCGGGTACTGGGGGGACAGCGTTTCGGCCAGCAGCCGCGGGTCGAGCACGCGCGCGCCATCGAGCGTGCCGCCGGCAAACACCATGCGCAGCAAGCGCGCCAGGTCGAGCACGTTGCTGTACAGCCCGCCGGCCGGTACATCGCGGACCGGGGTCGGGTCGACCGGCGCGTCGTGCACGTAGCCGCGCGCCAGCCGCGCGCCGATGTCGCCGTCCGGCGTGAAGCCGGTGTGCTGCAGGCCGAGCGGTGCCAGCAGGCGCGTGTGCATCGCCGTGGCGTAGTCGAGGCCGGTGAGCCGCGCCAGCAGCACGCCGAGCAAGTTGGAGCCGAGGTTCGAGTAGTTGAAGACCGTGTGCGGCTCGAACGCGAGGTGCTCGTCGCGCAGTTGCTCGAGCAGCGTCTCGAGCGAGTCGTCGGAAAAGAAGCCCTTGAGGTAATAGGTCGGCAGCCCGGCGTGGTGGCAGAGCAGGGCGCGCGCGGTGATCGGCGCCGCCTGCGGCCAGCGGGTCTTCATTGCGAACTCAGGCAGGTAGTCAGCGACCGGCCGGTCGAGATCCAGCTGCCCCTCGCCGACCAGCTGCATCACCGCCAGCGCGTTCAGCACCTTGGTGATCGAGCCGATCTGGTACACGGTCTCGGCGGTGGCCGGCCGGCGCGTGCCGCGGTCGGCATAGCCGAAGCCCTCGGCCCACAGCAGCTGTTGGTCGTCGACCAGCGCGATGCTCAAGCCCGGCACGCCGGTCTTGCGCAGGCCGCGGCGGATGAACCAGCGCAGGTGCGACTTCAGGTAGTCGAGGTCGTGGGCGGCGAGCGTCGTCGGGCGCTGCGGTGGGCGCGGCAGGTTGGCGGCCGCCAGCACGGTGCCGGCGACACGACCGAGGCGGCGCAGGATTCGGGCAGGCATGCAGGGGCGTCGGGCGAGAGGGAAGCGAAACCGGCGACGACTATAACACAGCGTCGGGGCGGCTCTGGAAATCGGCGCGCCCCATCCCCATTGTCGGGTCTCCCGAGACAACCGAACCATGGTTATGACCAGCAAGCATGTCGTCTGCCCGCACTGCCACAGCGTCAACCGCGTGCCCGAGGAGCGCCTCGGTGACGGCCCCAAGTGCGGCGCCTGCAAGTCGGCGCTGTTCGCCGGGCGGCCGGTGGTGCTCGACCACGGCAGTTTCGCGACCCACGTCGAGCGCAGCGACATCCCGCTGGTGGTCGACTTCTGGGCACCGTGGTGCGGACCGTGCCGGATGATGGCGCCGGTGTTCGAGCAGGCCGCCGCCCGCATCGAACCGCGCGCCCGGCTGGCCAAGGTGAATACCGAGGAGCAGCAGCAGCTCGCGGCCCGTTACGGCATCCGCAGCATCCCGACGCTGATCGTGTTCCGCGGCGGGCGCGAGCTCGACCGGGTCTCGGGGGCGCTTGATGCGCGCAGTCTCGAGAGCTGGATCGGCCGCTGGACGTAACGGACGGTTGATTGGCCTTTTTCGGGACCGGGACGGTCGAGCGGCGTTGCCCGGCGGTGGCACGGATCTCCCAACCCGCAACCCGAAACCCGCAACTCGAAACCAGACTTTGCATGCGGCGCAATTCGCTTACGCTCATTGCGCCCGACCACTTCATTCGTGCCACCGGACAACGCTCCTACAACTCGATGACCTGCCCCTCGGCCGGAATCTGCGCCTTCCAGCCATGCACGGCCTGGAGCCGCACCTGCAGCGCGTCCATCTTGTCCGGCTCGCCATGCACCAGGTATACCCGCGGCGGCGGCTGGACGTGTCCGGCCCAGCCGACCAGTTCGGTCTGGCCGGCGTGCGCCGAGAAGCCGCCGAGGGTGTGGACATGGGCGCGCACGACGATGTCCTCGCCGAGCAGGTGCAGGTGCGTGGCGCCATCGACGAGCGCGCGGCCGGGCGTTCCCTCGGCCTGGAAGCCGACGAACACAATGTGTGTGGACTCGCGCCACAGATTCCACTTGAGGTGGTGGCGGATGCGGCCGCCGGTGCACATGCCGCTGCCGGCAATGATGATGGCGCCGCCCTTGATGCGGTTGAGGGCCATCGATTCCTCGGCGCTGCGCACATAGCGCAGCGCCGGCAGGAACGCGGTGGCGCTGTCGCCGTTGTGGCGCATGGCGGCACGCGCCTCGCGGCCGAAGACGCGGGTGTGTTTCTCGTGCACCTCGGTGGCGGCGATCGCCATCGGGCTGTCGAGGAACACCTGCCCCTGCGGCAGCCGCCCCTGGCGACTGAACTCGCCGAGGTAGTAGAGGATTTCCTGGGTGCGGCCGACGGCGAACGACGGGATCAGCACGTTGCCGCCATCGGCGGCGGCCGCGGCCAGGATTTGCGCGAACTCCTCGAGGGTGTCCGGCATCGGGCGGTGGTCGCGATCGCCGTAGGTCGACTCGAGCAGCAGCACGTCGGCCTCGCGCACGATCTCCGGTTCGCGCAGCAGCGGCATGGCGGCGTGGCCGAGGTCGCCGCTGAACACCAGCTTGCGGCTCCGGCCATCGTCGTCGACCCACAGTTCGACGATCGCCGAGCCGAGGATGTGGCCGGCGTCGCGCAGGCACGTGTCCACGCCTGGTGCCACGGCCACCCGCTTCCCGTAGGGCAGCGGCGCACCGAGTTCCAATACTGCCTCGGCATCCGCGACCGTGTACAGCGGCTCGACCGGCGCCTTGCCGCCGCGCTGGCGGCGGCGGTTTTCCCATTCGGCGTCGCGCTCCTGCAGGAACGCCGCGTCCTTCAGCAGGATCGCAAGCAGGTCGAGCGCCTGGGGGGTGGCGTGGACCCGACCGCGGAAACCCTCGCGCACGAGGCGCGGCAGCAGCCCGGAGTGGTCGAGGTGCGCGTGCGACAGCACCACCGCATCGATCGCGCGCGGATCGAACGGAAACGGCCGTTCGTTGAGCCGGTCGACCTCGGGCGGACCCTGGAACAGCCCGCAGTCGAGCAGAACGCGCGAGTGCGCGGTCTCAACCAGATAGCAGGAACCGGTGACCTGCCGGGTGGCGCCGTGGAAGGTGAGGGTGGCCATATGCGGCGCCCGGCCGCCGGCTTACTTGACGGTCTTGACGCCCGCCGGGGTGCCGAGCAGCAGCACGTCGGCCGGGCGCAGCGCGAACAGGCCGTTGGTGACCACGCCGACGATGTTGTTGAGCCGGGTCTCGAGCTCGACCGGGTTCAGGATCTTGAGGTTGTGCACGTCCAGGATCAGGTTGCCGTTGTCGGTGGTGAAGCCCTCGCGCAGTACCGGCTGGCCGCCAAGCTTGACGATCTCGCGCGCCACGTACGAGCGGGCCATCGGGATCACCTCGACCGGCAGCGGGAACCTGCCGAGCACGTCGACCAGCTTGGACTCGTCGACGATGCACACGAACAGCTTCGAGGCCGCGGCCACGATCTTCTCGCGGGTCAGCGCGCCGCCGCCGCCCTTGATCAGGTGCAGGTGGCGGCTGGACTCGTCGGCGCCGTCCACGTACAGCGGCAGCTCGCCGACCGCGTTCAGGTCGAACACCGGAATGCCGTGCTTCTTGAGCCGCTCGGCCGAGGCCACCGAGCTGGCGACCGTGCCCTCGAGCTTGCCCTTGATGGTGGCGAGGAAGTCGATGAAGTGGTTGGCGGTCGAGCCGGTGCCCACCCCGACGACGGTGCCGGGTTCGACGTATTCGAGTGCCGCCTTGGCGACGGCCTTTTTCATTTCATCCTGGTTCATGGCCTTGCGTTTCAGGTCTTGCGGAAGGGGTTCAGGATACCGCCGGCCGATACATTAATAAAGAATGGTCTGGTAGATTAATCGGTCAAAGGCCGCCAGATCCGGCCGCCGCTCGCACCCGGGAGCCCCGCGCTTGCCCCAGAAATACCTGAAACGCATCCTCAACGCCCGGGTCTACGATGTGGCGCGCGAAACGCCGCTCGAACACGCCCCGATCCTGTCGCGCCGCACCGGCAACACCGTGTTCCTCAAGCGCGAGGACGAGCAGCCGGTGTTCTCGTTCAAGTGCCGTGGTGCCTACAACAAGATGGCCGGGCTGGCGCCGGCGCAGCTGCGCAAGGGCGTGGTCGCGGCCTCGGCCGGCAACCATGCCCAGGGCGTGGCGCTGGCCGCCAGCCGGCTCGGAACCAGGGCGGTGATCGTGATGCCGCGCACCACCCCGCAGATCAAGGTTGATGCGGTGCGCAGCTACGGTGTCCAGGTGGTGCTGCACGGCGACAACTACGATGCCGCCTACGCGCATGCGCGCGAAATCGAGAAGAAGCGCAGGCTCATCTTCGTGCATCCGTACGACGACCCGGAAGTGATCGCCGGCCAGGGTACCATCGGCATGGAGATCCTCAAGCAGCACACCGGCGCGCTCGACGCGGTGTTCGTGCCGGTCGGCGGCGGCGGGCTGATTGCCGGCATTGCCGTGTACATCAAGCAGGTGCGCCCGGAGGTCAAGGTGATCGGGGTCGAGCCCGAGGACGCCGACGCCATGGACCGCTCGCTCAGGGCCGGCCGGCGGGTGGTGCTCGACCACGTCGGCATCTTTGCCGACGGGGTGGCGGTACGCAGCGTCGGCGAGGAGACCTTCCGGCTGTGCCGGCAGTACGTCGACGACATGGTGGTGGTGTCGAACGACGAGATCTGTGCCGCCATCAAGGACTGCTTCGAGGACCGGCGCTCGGTGCTGGAGCCGGCCGGCGCGCTCGCCTACGCCGGGCTCAAGCGCTACGTGGCGCATCAGCGCTGGAAGCAGCGCAGCCTGGTGGCGATCGCCTCCGGCGCCAACGTCAACTTCGACCGGCTGCGCTACGTGGCCGAGCGTGCCGAGATCGGCGAGCGCCGCGAGGCGATTCTGGCGGTGACCATCCCGGAGCGGCCGGGCGCGCTCAAGAAATTCTGCGCGATCCTCGGTGACCACAGCATCACCGAATTCAACTACCGCTACGACGATTCCAAGGCGGCGCACATCTTCGTCGGCGTCCAGCGGCGCGAGAGCGAGGCGATCGGCCGCCTGATCCGCGAATTGCGCCGGCACGACTACCCGACCCTCGACATGACCGACAACGAGATGGCCAAGCTGCACATCCGCCACATGGTCGGCGGCCATGCCCCGACCGCGCTCGACGAGATCGTGTACCGCTTCCAGTTTCCGGAGCGGCCCGGGGCGCTGATGAACTTCCTGCAGAAGATGGGCGCGTCCTGGAACATCTCGCTGTTCCACTACCGCTCGCACGGCGCCGACTTCGGGCGGGTGCTGGTCGGCATGCAGGTGCCGGCCAAGGACAAGAAGGCGTTCCGGGCGTTCCTCGACAATCTCGGCTATGAATATGTCGAGGAGACCGGCAACCCGGCCTACAAGCTGTTCCTGAGTTGATACCGTTCGGAGCCATCATGAAGCCACAGCGAATCGGACTGATTCTGTATCTCGTCGGCGTCGCGGTGATGATCGGCGATGTCGTCTACGGCCGGCAGATCCAGGACCAGGTCACGATGCTCGGCATCGCCGGCATCCAGGCCCGCGATGGCGACGCCGGCGGCCTGAAGCTGCTGGCGTTCGCGTTCCTGTTTCCGTTCGGGGTGGCAGCGAGCCTGCTCGGGGCGGCGCTGTTCGCCGGCACTGCCCGCACCCCGATCGGGCGGCTCGGCGGCCTGGCGCTGTTCGTGGTGCTGGTACCGATCCTGGCGCCGGGCGTATTCGGCACCGCGCACAGCCCGGACTACTTCGGCTACGGCGGCCTGCTGATCCTAGCGCTGGTCGCCGCCTCGGTCTGGCACTGGGGTCGGTACCGCATGCGCCTCAACGACGCCAAGCGCGAGGCCGCCGACTGGCAGGGGCTCGGCTACCTGGCGTTCGCGCTCGCCGCCTGGAACCTGTGTGGCTTCGGCGGCATGCCCAGCTTCGCGGTCTACCCGCAGAAGATGATCGAGCTCAACGCCATCCCGTTCGCGGTCGGCCAGCTCAAGGCGGTGATGGCGCTGTTCATCCTCGGCTGGGTGTTCACCGTGCTCGGCCTGCGGCGCGCGGCCCAGGCGACGCCGTAGTTCCAGAGAACATCTGCCGCCAAGGCGCAAAGGATGCAAAGAGATTCAAGGAACAATCCTGAACCGCCAAGGCGCCAAGGACGCCACGAAATCACCCGCGAATTGATTTCACCGCATTGACGTCTTGGCATTTCCGACTACTTTTTCCCCGTCGCCTGGATGACCTCGGCCTTGGTGATCACCACGTCCTTGACCGGCGCGTTCTGGTGCATGCCGGCGCGGCCGGTGTCCACCTTCTCGATCTTCGTCACCACGTCCATGCCCTTGACCACCTTGCCGAACACCGCATAGCCCCAGCCTTCCGGGGTCTTGCCGCGATGGTCGAGGAACACGTTGTCGACGGTGTTGATGAAGAACTGTGCCGACGCCGAGTGCGGATCCGGGGTGCGGGCCATGGCAATGGTGCCGGCGGCATTGTGCAGGCCGTTGTCGGCCTCGTTGCGGATCGGGCCGCTGGTGGGCTTTTCCTCCATGCCCGGCAGGAAGCCGCCGCCCTGGATCATGAAGCCGGGGATTACGCGGTGAAAGATGGTGCCGTTGTAGAAGCCGCTATCGACGTAACTGAGGAAATTCGCCACCGTGACCGGTGCACGCCGGGCGTCGAGTTCCAGATCGATCATGCCGTGGCTGGTAGTGAGGCGCACGCGCGGATGGTCGGTGGTCGCCGGCTCGGCGGCCGGTGCTGCGAGCGGCAGGGTGACGAGGGTGAGCGTGGCCAAGATTGTTCTGAGTACGTTCATGGGACCTCCATAGCGGTGATGAAGTGGTTGGCGTGGTGCTGTTATTCCGTATATTCCGTAGTACCGCAGGCTGGGGTGAGGAAAAGTGAATGCCAACAAGCCTGCGGTGAGGGACAACCGATGCCGCGGCGCCAAGACAACAACATCCATTCGTCTCTTGTCGCAGTTCCTTTCTCTGCGCCTCTGCGTCTCCGCGGTGAGTGGTTGTTGGGGTTCGCTAACGCTCACCCCAACCTACCCGGCAGCCTCCATCTTCAGGATGGCATTCCACTCCTTCTCGGTCACCGGCAGAATCGACAGCCGGTTGCCGCGCTGCACCAGCTGCATATCGCGCAGCGCCGGGTTGGCCTTGATGGCGGTCAGCGGGATCACGCTATCAAACTCGCGCACCAACCGCACGTCCACCATGTACCAGACCGGCCTGGCGGGGGTGCTGCGCGGGTCGAAATACTTGCTCTTCGGGTCCCAGGCGCTGTCGTCCGGGTAGCCGGCACGCGCAATCGTCACGATCCCGGCGATGCCCGGTTCGGCGCAGCTCGAATGATAGAAGAACGCCAGATCGCCCTTGTGCATGCCGTCACGCAGGAAGTTGCGCGCCTGGTAGTTGCGCACGCCGTCCCAGTGCTCGGTCTTCTTCGGACGCGTCTTGAGGTCGTGAATGCCGAACACGTCCGGTTCGGATTTCATCAGCCAGTAGTTCATGCGTCGGCCGGTTCGTAGTAGTCGAGGTGTTCGGTCTCGGTGTGTGCCGCTGCCGTCCACTCCTGCATCGCTGGCAGTGCGAGCAGGGCGGCGGCGTATTCGCCGGCCGCGCCGTCCGGATTCACCGCGCAGGTCTGAAAGCGCAGCGCCACCGGCGCGAACATGGCATCGGCGACGCCGAAGCGGCCGAACAGAAACGGCCCGCCGGCACCGTAACGGGCGCGGCAGCCGTTCCAGATCGCCACGATCCTTTCGATGTCCGGCAGGGTCTCCGCGGTGCGGCCGCGGCCCGGCCGCGCGCGGCGGATGTTCATGAACATGTTCTGGCGCAGGGCCTGGAAGCCGGCGTGCGACGCACAGGCGAGTAGTTCTTCTGGCCGATGACGAGCGTGAGTTCAGGCATGGCGGCGTCCCTGTCAGTCTTGTTGCTGGAAGTGGTAAACGGCGCGGTCGGTGGCGACCGCCTGCAGCGGCACGTCCCAGGCGAAGGTCTCGAGTTGTTCGACGTGCTGGAACTCGTGCGCCAGCCCGACCAGGTGCGGCTTGTGCCAGCGGCCGCGGTGGCGCAGGAACGCCAGGCTGCGGTCGTAGAAGCCGCCGCCCATGCCGAGACGGTTGCCACGGGCATCGAAGGCCACCAGCGGCATCAGGATCAGGTCAAGGTCCGGGGCGCGCAGCCAGGTGCGCGGCGCGACCAGCGGCTCGGGGATGCCAAAACGGTTGGGCGCCAGCGCGGTGTCCGGTTCATAAGGAGCGAACCACAGCCGGTCGTGCTTGAGTCGCGACAGAATCGGAAGATAGCAGGTCTTGTTCATGGCCCACACCCGCGTCATCAGCGGCACCGGATCGATCTCGCCGTCGTTCGGCAGGTACAGGGCGATGCGGCGGGCGACGCGGAACAGCCGGGTGCCGGCGAGCTGTACCGCCAGCCCCTGCGCGGCGCGCGCCTGTTGCGCCGGTGTCAGCCGGTTGCGTTCGGCGCGCAGCGCGCGCCGCAGGTGGTTGCGGGTGTCTGGATCGATCACGAAGCTGGAAATAAAGAGGCGCCACTCCGCCTGTGCCGTACCGCCCCTTTGCCCTGAACCGTCAGGTTCAGGTGGGTGCCACAGAGATGCTTCAGGCTTCCCGCTCGGAGGCGGGCATGCACAACAGCATCTACTAGAGTGGCTCCCGGCATAAAACTTATAGGTTCAAGGGACCGGGAGCGGATACGAACACCGCAGAGGGCGCCATACCTTAATAATCGTTGCGAGCATCCGGCCCGCGGTTACTGCTCGTGCAGCGCGGCCTCGATCCTGCCGGTGAGCGCCTGCAGCCGGCTGTCGAGCTCGGCCGGCACGCCGTTGTTCCGCCGGCGCAGCCCGATCAGCTCGTTGACGAGGTTGAGCGCGGTCATCACCGCCACGCGCTCGCCGCCCAGTACCTTGCCGCCGTCCTGGACCTCGCGCATGCGCTGATCCAGCTCGCGGGCCGCGGCCAGCAGCGCCTCGCGCTCGCCATCCGGGCAGGCCACCATCAGCTCCTTGCCGAGGATGGAGATCGTGACACCGCCGGGCGTCGCCTTCACGAGCCGCGCTCCAGCGCCTTGAGCCGGCCGATCATCGCCTCGATGCGTGTGCGCGCGACCTGGGTCTTCTCGATCAGCCGCATGTGCTCTTCGCTGAGCTGACCGTGTTCGGTCCTGACCGAATGGTTCTCTTTCCTGAGCTGTCGACAGGTGTCGATCAAGTCGTCGATCCGGTTTTCGAGCTTCTTCAGGTTTTCGTTGTCCATGCGGCCATTGCCTGAACACCAGCTGGTATCAATATAGGTCCGGTGTCCGGGCCGGTCAATGCTTCGGCGCACCGCCCAGCGGTGGTAGACTCCCGCTCGCACGTCAAGCCGGTGATGGCGAGTGCCGGCGGCTGCGACCTTGCGCTATCCGGCGTTCGCCCGTCCGTTTTTCGCTGACCAATCCGATCGTCATTGCCTGCGCCGCGCGCGGCCAGTCCCGCTGACCGCGCAGCTGATCGGCCTGCTGCAATCGTCATGGGTTCACTGTACGTGAGTGTCGTCGCGCCCGGGCATTTCTGGTTGGTGGCCGTAACTCGGCATGCCGTTCACGGTGACGGTGCTGCCGATGATGCCGTTGATCCCGGCGGTATTCGCGTGGCGGGCATGGTCGGAGCGCGCGCCAACGGCCACAAAGGCCATCACCAATACCCCTGAATTTCACACCAGTACCGGAAGCGGTACTCGCGGCCATGTGCGACCAGTATGGACCTGCCCCGGGTGCGGGCCTTGGGGCATAATGGCGGCATGGACCTGACCCCGTTCGCCCGCCGCCGCCGCGACCTCATGCAACAGATGGGTGGCGGTGTCGCCATCATACCGACCGCCCCCAGTCGGCCGCGCAATCGCGACATCCACTTTCCGTACCGGCCGGACAGCGACTTCTACTATCTCACCCATTTCCCCGAGCCCGAGGCGGTGGCGGTGCTGGTGCCGGGGCGCGCGCACGGCGAGTACCTGCTGTTTTGCCGCGAGAAGAACGCCGAGAAGGAGACCTGGGAGGGGCGGCGCGCCGGCCTCGAGGGCGCGCGCGAGCTTTATGGCGCTGACGACGCCTTCCCGATCGACGACATCGACGAGATCCTGCCGGGGCTGCTCGAGAACCGCGAGAAGGTGTTCTACAGCATGGGGCGCGACGCCGAGTTCGATGCCCACCTGATGAGCTGGGTCAACGAGGTGCGCGCCAAGGCGCGCAACGGCGTGCATGCCCCGGGCGAGTTCGTCGATCTCAACCACATCCTGCACGAGATGCGGCTGATCAAGGCCGCCGACGAGCTCAAGCTCATGCGCCGCGCCGCCAAGATCTCGGCCGCCGCCCACCGCCGCGCCATGCAGGCCTGCCGGCCGGGGATGATGGAATACGAGGTCGAGGCCGAGCTGTTGTACGAGTTTCGCAGGGGCGGCAGCAATTTTCCGGCCTACCCGCCGATCGTCGGCGGCGGCGCCAACAGCTGCATCCTGCATTACAACGACAACAACGCCGAACTCAAGGGCGGCGATGTGCTGCTCATCGACGCCGGCGCCGAGATCGACGGCTACGCCGCCGACATCACCCGCAGCTTCCCGGTGAACGGCCGCTTCACGCCCGAGCAGCGCGACGTCTACCAGATCGTGCTCGCCGCCCAGGCGGCCGCAATCGAGCAGGTGCGGGTTGGCCGGCACTGGAACGAGCCGCATGACGCCGCGGTGCGGTTGCTCACCGACGGCCTGGTGCAGCTCAAGCTGCTCAAGAAGGGCAGCATCGACGCGCACATCGAGGACGGCAGCTACAAGCGCTTCTACATGCATCGCACCGGCCACTGGCTCGGCATGGACGTGCACGACGTCGGTGACTACAAGGTGCACGACGCATGGCGGCTGCTCGAACCGGGCATGGTGCTGACGGTCGAGCCGGGGCTGTACATCGGCGACGGCGACGACATCCCCAGGGGCCTGCGCAACATCGGCATCCGCATCGAGGACGACGTGCTGGTGACGCGCGACGGCTGCGAGGTGTTGAGCCGCGATGCGCCGAAGGAAATTGCGGAAATTGAAGGGTTGATGAAGGATTAGCAATTAGCCGTTAGCGGTTAGCTATTGGCTAAAGCCGTCTTGTTCGAAGCCCAGTGCCGGATTGTGTATTCGCGACACACAAGAGCCCGGGTCCTCCCGGATTTTCGCTAATCGCCAACCGCTAATCGCTAACAGCTGGTTTTCATGTCCCACACTGACTTCGACATCATTATTATCGGCGGCGGCATGGTCGGCGCCAGCCTGGCGGTGGCGCTCGGCCGGCTGCCGGTGCGGGTGGCGCTGGTCGAGGCGGTGGCGTTCGAGTCGGGTGCGCAACCGAGCTACGACGACCGCACCATCGCGCTATCGTTCGGATCAAAGCGGATTTTCGACGGCCTCGGGGTGTGGAGCCGGGTCGAGGCGCGTGGGGCGACCGCGATCAAGCGCATTCACATTTCCGATCGCGGCCGCTTCGGGTTCGCGCGTCTCGCGGCAGCCGATGCCGGGGTCGAGGCGCTCGGCTGGGTGGTCGAGAGCCGTGCGCTCGGGCAGGCGCTGCGGCCAGCGCTCGAGGAGGTCGACAACCTGACGCTGCTGATGCCGGCAACCATGGAAAACATTGTGCTGGCCCCCGAGCAGGCGAGCGTGCACGTACGCCAGGGCGACGGGGTGCGCTCGCTCACCGCGCGCCTGGTCGTGGCGGCCGACGGCGGGCGCTCGGCGGCGCGCGAGCGGCTCGGGATCGCCACCACCCGGCGCGACTACGGCCAGTCGGCGCTGGTGACCAATGTCACACCCGAGCTGCCGCACGGCAACGTCGCCTACGAGCGCTTCACCGACACCGGCCCGCTGGCCTTGCTGCCGATGAGCGACAACCGCTGTGCGGTAGTGTGGAGCGCGGCACCGGAACAGGCCGAGGCGCTCCGGGCGCTGGACGATGCCGCATTCCTGGCGCGGCTCGAGGAGCGTTTCGGCAGTCGCCTCGGGCGACTGCGCAAGGTCGGGCGGCGCGGCGTCTATCCGCTCACGCGCACCGACGTGGCCGAGATCGTGCGCGAGCGGCTGGTGCTGATCGGCAATGCCGCCCACACCGTGCACCCGGTGGCCGGGCAGGGCTTCAATCTCGGCCTGCGCGACGTGGCCGCGCTCGCCGAGGTGCTGAGCGGTGCGCTGCGCGCCGGTGAGGACATCGGCGGCGCGGCAGCGCTGGCGCGCTATGCCGACTGGCGGCGGCGCGACACGCGCGCCATCGCCACCTTCACCGACACGCTGGTGAGCGTGTTCTCGAACGATCTCGGGCCGCTGGCGTTCGCGCGCAACCTCGGTCTCATCGGCGTCGACCTGCTGCCGCCGGCCAAGCGCGCGCTGCTGCGGCTCAGCATGGGGCTGAGCGGGCGGCTGCCGCGGCTGGCGCGCGGGTTGTCGCTGTGATGGATTCGGCTGAAGATGTCGCCGATAGGGAAGCCGTTAGCGATTGGCAATTGGCGGTTAGCTAAAAGCCAATCGCTAACCGCTAAGCGCTTTCTCCCTCAATTCTGCTCGTGCATGGCCCAAAGAACATGAAAGCCGACTTCGACATCCTGATCGCCGGTGGCGGCATGGTCGGTGCGACGCTCGCCTGCGCGCTCGGCGGCAGCCGGCTGCGGGTCGGGGTGATCGAGCCGCAGGCGGTGCCGGTGCCGGGCTTGGAATACGACCTGCGGGTGAGTGCAATTTCGCCGGCCTCGCAGGCGGTGTTCGAGAACCTCGGTGCCTGGGAGGCGATGCAGGCTCGCCGGGTGGCGCCGGTCGAGCGCATGCACATCTGGGAACAGGGCGGCGCGCTCGATTTCGACAGTGCCGAGATCGGCGCGCCGTGTCTGGCGTGGATTATCGAAAACAGCGTAATCGTGGCGGCGCTGGCCGCGCGCCTGCAACAGTTTGCCAATGTCGAGTTGCTTTGTCCGGCGCGTCTGGCGGCGGTCGATGTCGACGAGCAGTTGGTGAGCGTGCGGCTCGACGACGGCCGCGCGCTGCGCGCCCGGCTGCTGGTCGGTGCCGATGGCGCCGGCTCGCGGGTGCGGCAGGCGGCGGCGATCGGCTGGCGGGTGCACGACCTGACGCAGTCGGCGCTCGTGGCTGTGGTGCAGACCGAACACGAACATGGCGGCTGTGCCTACCAGCACTTCCTGCCGACCGGTCCGCTCGCGTTCCTGCCGCTCGACGATCCGCAGCGGGTGTCGATCGTATGGTCGGCCGACCGGGCACGCGCCGAGGCGCTGATGGCGCTCGACGACGACGGTTTCAACGCCGAGCTGCAGGCGGCGTTCGGCGACCGGCTCGGATTGGTGCAGCTCGCGAGCAAGCGCGCCGCGATCCC
>Ga0316622_100000948_pt1 | contig 18075 bp, 15 predicted proteins | sample OWC_Aug_OW2_C1_D_FD_207646 | JGI IMG/M metagenome (GOLD analysis project Ga0316622, IMG submission 207646) | Wetland soil microbial communities from Old Woman Creek delta, Ohio, United States - OWC_Aug_OW2_C1_D5_C | ecosystem: Environmental > Terrestrial > Soil > Wetlands | place: USA: Ohio... | reverse complement strand
GAGGGTACCGAAGTCCATGGAAGAACTGGTGAGCCTTCCGGGCGTTGCGCGGAAAACGGCCAATATCCTTCTGTATAATGCATTCGGTATCACCGAAGGCATTGCGATCGATACGCATGTGAAGCGTCTTGCGAACAGGCTGGGACTTACCGCATATGACGATCCTGTCAAGATTGAACGAGATCTGATGGCAATTACGCCGAAAGATGAGTGGGGAGATCTTACCCATCTTCTGATCGCCCATGGCAGGGCGGTATGCCAGGCCAGAAGGCCCATGCACCAGAAATGCGTGCTTGCGGACATCTGCCCGTCGCAGAATAGCTGACGTTTGGCAAAAAGACGGAGTACCTCAAAACGTAATACACCGACATGTTGCTAGAGAGGCAGATGTCTTTTGCTGATGATAGCGGGTTCTCTGTTATTGCATTGTTGCTGATTGAACGTGCAGCGCGCCTGTGTTCAAAGTATTGGTGGTACGTTTTTTCTGAACTCCGCCTTCCCGGCGGAGAGTGGTAGTATACGGGTGACTATTGGTTGAGGGAGGTTAATTATCGCAGCAAAGACACTATATGACTGTATCATTGTTGGAGCTGGTCCGGGCGGGCTTCAGGCCGCGATTTATCTTGGACGGTATAACCGCAGTACCCTTCTGATTGACCGCGGGGCTGGCAGGACAACGCACGCTAAGAGGATCGAGAACTATCTCACCCAGAAGGCGATATCAGGAACAGACATCGTGCGGATCGGCATGGAACAGGCCAGAAGCTTCGGGGTGGAGGTCATTAGGGGCGAGGTCACGTCAGTCCGCAAGAACCGGGCTATATTCGAGGTCTTCACGGACACGGACACGTATGCCGGAAGGTATGTCGTAGTTTCGACCGGAGGCAGGGAGAATATCCCTGAGATCGAGAACATCTACAAATTCTTCGCAAAGACCATTGTGACCTGTATTGATTGCGACGGCTATCACTTCACCGGCAAAAAGACCGTGATCATAGGCAATTCCATCAAGAGCGCGAACCTGGCGATGGGAATGCGGGATATGTATTCAAAGGACATAACGCTTATTCTCTGTACCGACAAGCTGCCTGACGACTACAAGGAGGAATTGCGTGACGAAGGCATTGCCTATGTTGTAGGGAGGCCGAAGCGGTTTCTCGGCAGTGAAACAGTCGAGGCTGTCGAGATGGCTGACGGCACGGTGATTCCCTGCGAAATGGTCATGTCCCACTTCGGGTTCAAACTGAATGACCAGTTCCTTGAAGGGCTGAACCTGAAGAAGGAGTCAGACAACCGTACGTACCAGGTGAACCGGGACTTCGAGTCTTCTCTGAGCGGACTGTATATCGTCGGTCCACTCTGCGGCCATGACCAGGTCGTGATCGCTGCAGGAGAGGGCGCCATAGCCGCTCTTGATATCAAGAAACGTCTGCTCGAGATGTGATTTCCCATACGGTTTTTGCTGAAGAGGCGGGTTATTGACCGGGAGCTGATCTCTTCCGTCAGACTTCTACGGTCGAATCGTCACCCACCATGAGGCGGAGTGCCTTATGGCGCTGGTTCCTGAAAATCCGCACGCGTCTTCCAACAAGGCTCTCTTCCATTCTTTCGACATCGATTACCTCACTGCCGTTCAGGATGACCGAATGCTCTATCGATGAGTTGATGATGCGGCTGTTGTCGCCGATGCTGGTATGCGGACCTATGAAGGAGTGTTCGATGCATGTGTTTTCGCCGATCACGACGGGGCCGCGGATCGTGCTTGTCTTGACCGAAGAGTTCCTGCCGAGCGATACCCTGCCGAGTATCCTGGTTGCCTTGTCAATGGTCCCACTAATCTTCTTTATGCCCCATTCATCCAGCACAATAGCGTTTGCGGTGAGGAGGTCGTCCTTTTTGCCGGTGTCAAGCCACCAGTCTTTGAGCACAAAGCTCTTCACGCGGTGGCCCATAAGGATGAGCTCCTGGATGGCATCGGTTATCTCAAGTTCCCCCCGCTTTGAAGGTTTTATCCTTTCAATGGCCTCATGGATATGGGAAGAGAAGATATACACACCGACGAGCGCAAGATTGGAAGGTGGATTATCCGGTTTTTCGATTAGTCGGACGATGGTGCCGTTCTTTGCCACCTCAGCAACGCCGAACTGACGGGGGTCGTCGACTTCCTTCAGAAGGATGAGGGCATCGGCATGTTTTTTTTCAAAGGTGGAGACGAATTTCCGTATGTCCGTCCCGATGAGGTTGTCGCCAAGGTACATCACGAAGGACGAACTTTTCAGGAATTTTTTCGAGATCTTTACCGCATGGGCAAGCCCTGCAGGAAAGTCCTGCGGAATATAGGTGATCTTAACGTTCCATGCCCTGCCGTTTCCGACCGTTTCCCTGATCTCATCTCCCGTTTCGGGGGAGATGATAATCCCGATATCCGTTATTCCCGCATTGACGATATTGTCAATGCAGTAAAAGAGGATCGGCCTGTTCGCCACAGGAACGAGCTGCTTGGCACCCGAATAGGTGAGCGGTCTGAGCCGTGTGCCTTTTCCACCACTGAGTATGAGCGCCTTCATGGGCTTATCATAACGAAAAGAGCGGGTCAATGCAATTGCCGGATCTATGGTACAGTAGCCTTATGCGTATCGCGATACGGGAAATTCAGGCAAAAACCATTCTGGCAAAGTCCGGCATTCCCGGCGCAGATTACTGTGTGAACGCCTATGTCGGCTGTGCACATGCATGCATTTACTGTTACGCGACTTTTATGAGGAAATTTACCGGTCATGCGGAACCGTGGGGGAGCTTTGTCGATGTGAAGACCAATGCACCGGAACTCCTCAAAAAAAATATCCGGAGGGCAGTTAAAGGCAATGTGATGCTCAGCTCGGTTACTGATGCGTATCAGCCCCTTGAGGCGAAATACCGTCTCACGCGGCAGTGCCTCGAGATCCTTCATGAATATCAGTTTCCTGTTGATATTCTTACCAAATCCCCGTTGGTTCTGAGGGACCTCGATGTGATACAACGGTTCGAACATATCGAGGTTGGCATAACGATAACCACGGATGATGAAGGTATGCGGAAGGTATTTGAGCCGCATGCGCCGCCGATCAGTGCGCGTATCGAAACGCTCGGGAAATTGAAAGGACAGGGTGTGAGAACCTATGTTTTCATCGGCCCCCTGCTACCGATGGATCCGGAAAAGCTGACGGAAAAAATCAGATTTCATGCCGACGCTGTCCTGATATCCGGGATGAACTATCCGTCGAAGACCGCGGCAGTTTACCGGCGGCTCGGCATTACGCAGTGGCTTGATAAGGAATACACAGACGACGTAAGGGAACGGCTGAAAAAGGGCATGACCGGGAAGGACATAACCATATGTTGAGAAAGGGGGAGACACGGCATGGATATTCCAAGGAGAACGTTGGGGAGGACCGGTGTTGACGTCACGATTCTCGGGCTCGGAGGCGAGGGAATCCTCCGCACCTTCGGCCATGAAAAAGAGGCGTATACGGTCATCAACAGGGCTCTGGATCTTGGAATCAACTATTGTGAATCGGCACGGGCATATTCCGGAAGCGAAGCATATTACGGGCTGGCTCTGAAGGAGCGCAGAAGAGATATTTTTCTGGCGAACAAATCCCATGCTCGGGACATGCACGGCGCCGGGGAACATCTTGCGGAGACGCTCAGGAACATGAAAACCGACTATCTTGACCTTTGGCAGGTACATGACGTCAGGACGGAAGATGATATTGAGGAGATATTCGGCAGGGGCGGCGCGATTGAGGCCTTTTCCCGGGCAAGGGAAAAGGGGTTGGCGAGATTCATCGGTGTTACCGGACATCAGGACCCCCGCATCCTGAAAAGGTGCATAGAGCTTTTCGATTTTGATACGGTGCTGCTGCCGGTCAATCCCGCAGAACCATCCTACAAGAGCTTTATTGAGAGCGTCATGCCGCTTGCAAGAGAACGACAGATGGGTATTGTGGGGATGAAGGTTTACTTCAGGGGACGTGCCGCACGGCTTGCGAAGCATTCCTCGCACGAGACATTGTATCGATTTGCTCTTTCACACGATATAACAACTGCGGTCATCGGCTGTGACACGCTCGCTCATGTTGATGAAAACGTAAGATTTGCCCGTGGGTTTGTTCCACTCGACACCCCGGAGATGGATTTCCTCGTGGCATCGGTGCAACCATATGCCAGACGCCTGATGTATTATAAAGAATAGACAAAAACCCATACCTGGATAACCTGCCTTTTACGACAACAGGCAGAAGAAGGAGGAGAGGATGCTGAATTGGCTGTTTAGGACGGATGGCAGTAGAGGGACGATATTTCTGCGGCTCGCTCTCGGTAGCGTGATGTTCTCCCATGGCGCACAGAAGGTGCTTGGACTGTTCGGCGGCCCGGGGTACGAAAAGACCATAGAGATTTTTACCACCAAGATGCATTTCCCGGTGTATGCGGTGGTACTGCTCATGATAACCGAGTTTGCCGGCTCACTTTGCCTTATCGCGGGGCTTTTTACCAGAATATTTGCCTTGGCGATCGGTGCCGCCATGGCTGTCTGTGCATACCTGAACCACCTGCAGAACGGATTCTTCATGAACTGGTTCGGAAACCAGAAGGGTGAGGGATTTGAGTTCCACATCCTGGTGGTCGGCATCGCGCTTGCCCTTGTGGTGAAGGGCGGCGGTGCGTTTTCGATTGACCGGAAACTGGTAAAGAAATAGCCGCGAAAGAAAGGGTGTCTGTGTCTTTGTTCTTCATCGTCTTCTTTCTTCTTTATGGCGGCATGCACGTGTATGCCTTTCTCAGGGTCCGTGCGGCAATCCCGATGGGAACTGCATATCAGACAGTGCTGTTTCTTGCCATGGCCGCCCTGACACTGATGCCTTTTTTTGTGAGGCTTGCGGAGAAACATGGCTATGAGACGTTTGCGCGCTGGTTGTCCTTCGGAGGGTATATATGGATGGGGGTCCTGTTCCTGTTCTGTTCCTGGTCCCTTGTGCTGGATCTGTACCGTTTCGTCATCAGGGCTGGAGAGATGTTCCTGCATCGGGACCTTGCTGTGTTCAGGCCTTCCCCCCATCTGCGGTTCCTTATACCCTGTGTTCTATCTCTTGTCTCCGCTGCCTATGGATACTACGAGGCACTGAGCATCCGTACAGAGAAGATAACGCTGCAGACTACCAAACTTCCTGATTCCGCGGAAAGACTGAGGATCGTTCAGATCTCAGATGTACATCTCGGGCTTATTGTGAGGGGAGGGCGTCTCGGGAGAATACTCCAGGTTGTGAGCAGGGCTCAGCCCGATATCCTGGTCTCGACCGGTGATCTTGTGGACGGACAGATCAATGGTCTTCCCGGCCTGGCTGAGATGCTTCAGGCGATCAACCCCCGGTTCGGGAAATATGCAATACCCGGCAATCATGAATATTATGCCGGCTTCCGTCAGGCCGAGGACTTTGCCGTCAGGTCCGGCTTTACGATGCTGCGGGGGAAGAGTATATCGATAGACGGGCTGATCACCATTGCAGGCACAGATGATCCAGCAGGCGCATACTTTCATAAAGAGGATGGGATATCTGAGAAGGAACTGCTGTCCGGAACGTCACGAAAACAATTCACCCTTCTGCTCAAGCACAGGCCTTTCATAAACAAGGAATGTCTCGGTCTCTTTGACCTTCAGCTTTCAGGGCACGTTCATAAAGGGCAGATATTTCCCTTCGGCCTTCTCACAAAACTGTACTATCCTGTCCATGCCGGGTTTTCCGGTTTCGGCCAGAATTCACATCTGTATGTCAGCAGGGGGACCGGTACCTGGGGACCACCCATACGGTTCTTGTCACCGCCCGAGGTTACGGTCATTGACCTCGTCCGACATCCCCGGAGCATAATGGAATGAGGATTGCAAGGTTACGGGCAACCCCTTGTCTTTACAGAAGAATAGGTCATGTGTTAAACTTAGTGTCTTACATTGCATAAGAAGGAAAGGTGGTGATGTTATGGCACTCGACAAGGTAAAGAAAGAGACGATCATCAGCGATTTCAGGACCCATGAAAAGGATACTGGTTCTCCCGAAGTTCAGATTGCGATCCTGAGCGAGAGGATAACGTATCTTACTGATCATTTCAAGACACACGCGAAGGACCATCATTCACGAAGAGGCCTTCTCAAACTCGTCGGTCAGAGAAGAAAGCTGCTTGACTATCTTAAAACTACAAACAAGGAACGGTACGAGAAGGTAATAGCTCGACTTGGAATCAGAAAATAGGAGAATAATGACTAAGACGGTAGTACGTGAACTTCGCGGTAAGGAACTGATATTAGAGACGGGAAAGATGGCGCGGCAGGCCGATGGCTCTGTTGTCGCGCGGTATGGCGACACGGTAGTCCTGGCGACTGCCGTGAGCAGCAAGACGCAGAGAGAGGGAATCGATTTTTTCCCCCTCACCATCGACTATCAGGAAAAGGCCTATTCAGCAGGGAAGATCCCCGGAGGCTTTTTCAAGAGGGAAGGAAGACCGACAGAGAAGGAAGTGCTCACTTCCCGGCTCATCGACAGACCGATCAGGCCCCTTTTCCCCAAGGGTTTCCACAGTGAGACGCAGGGCATTGCGAATGTCCTTTCCTATGGAGATGAAAATATTGCAGACATCCTCGGCATCATAGCCGTTTCTGCTGCGCTCCATATTTCGGATATCCCTTTTGATGGCCCGGTAGCTGCGGTGAGGATCGGAAGGGTTTCCGGTACCTTTGTCATCAACCCCGACCTCAAGGAGATCGAGGTGTGCGACTGCAATCTTGTTGTCGCAGGGACCGAGGACGCTGTTGCCATGGTGGAAGGCGGCGCCCAGGAAATGAGCGAGGGCGATCTGCTTGAGGCGATAGATATAGCTCATGCCGAGATAAAGAAGCTCTGCCGGATGCAGAACGACTTCAGGACAGCTGCAGGCAGAGAGAAGCGGACCTTCACATCGCCTGCGGTTGATGAGGAACTGAAGGAAAGAGTGAGCGGTCTGGCGCTCGACAGGATCAAGGAAGCGATCATGATCCCTGATAAGATTCAGCGACAGAACGTTCTTGACCAGCTCCTGGAAGAGATAATCGAGAAACTGAATACGCCGGAGAAGGATATTGCTCAGGGTATATCCACGGTGTTTAACAACATAGAAAAGAACCTGGTCAGGAACATGATCCTTGACCATAATGTCAGGGCTGACGGAAGGACACCTGAGAAGATCAGGCCGATTACCTGCGAGGTGGGTATACTGCCGCGCACGCACGGCTCGGCCCTCTTCATCAGAGGAGAGACGCAGTGCCTTGCTGTCGTTACTCTCGGCACGTCTGATGACGAACAGCGGATTGATTCTCTTGAGGGCGAATCATCAAAGACCTTTATGCTTCATTACAATTTTCCCCCGTTCAGCGTTGGTGAGGTAAAGCCACTCCGTTCGCCGGGCAGAAGGGAAATCGGCCACGGCAATCTCGCAGAGCGCGCATTGAAGGCGGTGATGCCGGCAAAGACCGAGTTCCCGTACACGGTCAGGATCGTTTCTGATGTTCTTGAATCGAACGGTTCTTCTTCCATGGCGACGGTCTGCGGGGGAACGCTCGCGCTTATGGACGCGGGCGTACCGGTAAAGGCCCCGGTGGCCGGCATAGCCATGGGGCTTATCAAGGAAGGTGATAAGGTGGTTGTGCTGACCGATATCCTCGGGCTTGAGGACCATCTCGGTGACATGGACTTCAAGGTGACCGGCACGGAAAATGGCATAACCGCATTCCAGATGGATACAAAGATCGGCGGGATTTCCCGCGAGATCATGGTGCATGCCCTTGAACAGGCTCGCCAGGGCAGACTTTACATTCTGCAGAAGATCAGCGAGACTCTGGCTGGACCGCGTGAAAACCTTGCAAGCCATGCCCCGAGGATCTACACGATGCAGATCAGGCAGGACAAGATCCGCGACGTGATTGGCAGCGGCGGAAAGGTCATTCGCGGGATCATCGAACAGACGGGTGTGAAGATCGACATTAACGACAGCGGGCTGATCAGCATTGCCGCAACCGACGGCGTGGCTGCCCAAAAGGCAATCGATATCATCAACGGCATCGTTGCCGAAGCTGAGCTGGGAAAGATCTATCTCGGCAAGGTAAGGCGCATCGCCGATTTCGGGGCTTTTGTGGAGATCCTTCCCGGGACTGACGGACTGCTCCATATTTCACAGCTGTCTGACAAACGCGTAGCGAAGGTGACCGACGAGGTAAATGAGGGTGATGAGGTGCTGGTAAAGGTCATAGAGATCGATAAGATGGGCAAGATACGCCTGAGCAGGAAAGAGGCCCTCCGCGAGCAGGGCCAGAAGCAGACGTAGGCTTTTCCCTGTCCGTCTGAAGAGCAGAGGGGGGTATCGACCCCCTTTTTTGTTTCCTGTGGTCTGATGCAGTGTCATATGTCCGCAGGAAATCCGGGTAAGCACATCCAAGGAATTTGAGGTAATCATGTTCACAAAAGCATATCTTGAAAATGGCATACCGGTGGTGACGGAGTCGTTCAGAAACGTCCGCTCGGTCGCCATAGGCGTATGGGTAAAGGTAGGGTCCCGGTATGAGACCCGCAGCGAGAACGGTATTTCCCATTTCCTTGAGCATATGTTTTTCAAAGGAACAAAGAGATATACTGCCAAAGACATCGCCGTTGAAATAGACACCATGGGAGGGGACCTCAACGCCTTTACGTCACGCGAAAATACTGCCTTTTACGTGAAGATGCTCGACGAGTATCTGGAACGGGGGATCAATCTTCTTTCCGAGATATTTGTCCATTCCACCTTTCCCGAGGATGAACTGGAAAAGGAGAAGAAGATCATCAAGGAAGAGATAAAGATGGTTGAGGATACCCCTGACGATTATATTCATGACCTTTTCACGCAGACGGTATGGGGCCGGGAAGGCTTAGGACAGCCGGTGCTCGGTACCCGGGAGACGATAGCATTATTCACACGGGACGAAATCATGAGCCATATCCGCCGTTATTACGGCACGAAGGACCTGGTCATTGCATGTGCGGGAAATTTTGACCATGAGGAAGTCATGAAGGTGCTGAACGAAAGATTCGGCAGCCTGCGGCAGGGTTCGGCAGCCAGGACAGGCGATGTTCCTGACTTCAGATTCAGCAGAAAAGTCTTTGTCAAGGATCTTTCCGAGGCGCATGTCTGCATCGGTGTGCCCGGTCTTTCGCAGGTGAGCAAGGACCGGTATGCGCTGTTCATTCTGAACACGATCCTTGGCGGGAGCGTCAGTTCCCGGTTATTCCAGGAGGTACGGGAGAACAGGGGGCTCGCATATTCCGTATATTCGTTCACGGCAATGTATTACGATACCGGATTGTGGGGTGTCTATGCAGGGGTGAGCAGGAAGCGTGTCAGGGAGGTGTGTGAACTGATCGTCAAGGAGATGCTGGCGCTCAGCAAGACGCTGACGGAGGACGAACTGGATAAGGCAAAACGTCACCTGAAAGGCAATATGATCCTTGCCCTTGAATCAACAAACAGCCGGATGAACAATATTGCGCGCCAGGAGATGTACTACGGTAAATACATATCACCGGACGAGATCATACGGTCGGTCGACAGGGTCAGACTCACGGAAGTCCAGGGGTTGGCCGACCAGCTCATAGTCCGTGACAGGTTCTCTGCAACTGCATTCGGCCCCCTGGAAAAAGATGTGCTGGAGGGTATTTTTTGAACAAGTGCGAACGGGTGTGCGATAATGATGTGATGAAGCGGATATACATTACGCTGAGTGCGATTCTCCTCATTTTCTCCTGTGCTGCGAAACAGACAAAGGCTGCAGACGAATCCGGCGTTCCCGCACCTGATGCCGCCTATTATTTTATCAGAGGGTATGAGGCGGAGATGTCCCACAAGTGGGATGAGGCAGCACAGTTCTATCGCAGGGCACTCGGAATTGATCCTGCATCCGTCCAGCTGAAGATTCAGCTGGCCACGGTCATCTTTCGTGCCGGGAACACTGCCGAGGTGACGGAACTTGTTGACAGCATCCTGAAAGACCATCCCGACAGTGTCTCTGCCCTTAAGCTCAAGGCGGAAATTTATAAGGACAAGAAACAGTATCGGGAAGCTGCACAGATCTATGAGCGGTTGGCGGAACTGGAGCCTGACAACAGTGAAATGCTTTTCATGGCGGGAGTACTGTATTTCTACGGCGAGGCGTATGACCGGTCCGTTGCAGTACTTGAACGGCTTATCAAGAAGGACCCGGAGGCCTACCGGGCGATGGACCTGCTCGGGTCGCTCTATATCGACAGAAAAAACTATGATAATGCAGAGACATATCTCCGCCGCGCCATTCAAATACAGCCGAACCTTGATTCCGCCCACTTCAAACTCGGCATCATCCTGGAGATAAAAGGTAATATGGACGATGCCGTCAAACAGTTTGAAGAAGCGGTAAGGATCAATCCCTATAACAGCCAGATGCGGCAGAAACTTGCTCAGGCATATCTGAAACAGAGTTCCTCGGACAAGGCGATCGATCAGCTTCAGGCCATCAATAAACAGTCCCCTGACAATGCTGATATCCACATAAAACTGGGAATGATCTACATTGAAGGAAAACAGTATGACAAGGCAATCGAAGAGCTGCTGCGAGCTCTCACCTTGCAGCCGGCGAGCCCTTCCATACTTTATTACTTGTCACTGGTATATGAGGAATCCGGCAAGTATGATGATGCTGTGTCAGTGCTGAAGCAGGTGATCAGCCTGGAACCGTCGAATATCAACGCATTCCTCCATCTCGCGTATAATTACGGGAAACAGAACAGGAATAATGACGCGGCCAAGGCCTACGAAGAGATTCTGGTTTTTGAAAAGGGGAAGCCGGAAATATACCTGTATTACGCAAACACCCTCATACAGCTCAAGCAGTACGCGAAAGCGGAAACAGTACTGAATGAGGCGCTTGCCCGGTTTGTGGACAATGACGAGCTGTTGTTTACCTCTGCGGTCGTGTTCGAAAAGACCGGAAGGTTTGACGACATGGTGCAGTATCTGGAAAAAGCAATAGCGATAAATCCGAAAAATGCAGAAGCGCTGAATTATCTCGGCTATTCGTTCGCCGATAAGGGTGTCCGTCTTGAAGAGGCACTTTCGCTGATTCAGCGGGCTCTCGCGATCAAACCGGAAAGCGGCTATTACATCGATAGCCTGGGATGGACCTATTTCAAAATGGGGAGCTATGACAAGGCTATTGAGTCGCTTACGAAGGCCATCGAAATCACCGGCGATGATCCGACCCTGTATGAACATCTCGGCGATATTTATCATGCGATGGGACAGCACGATAGGGCGCTGGATGCGTGGAGGATGTCACTGAAGTTTCATGAAAAGGAAGAAGGCCTGAAGGATCGCGTTGAAAAAAAGATCAGCGGCCTTTCCTCCGAAAAGAAATAGCCGGGACGCTCGTTCTGTCTGACGGAGACGATCATGTTCCAGATGAAGGCCTTTGCAAAGATCAACTGGTTCCTCTCTGTTTTAGGCAAGCGGGAGGACGGCTACCATGATATCTCCAGCCTGATGCAATGCATTGACCTCTATGATACCCTTCTTTTCGAAAACAGCGATACCCTGGAGATTGTATCCGATATCTCTGATCTTCCTCTGGGAAAGAACCTTGTCTTCAGGGCGGCAAGTCTCATGCTCGAGGTGGTAGGTGGCCAGAGGGGCGCAAAGATCACGCTGACAAAAGATATACCGCTTGCCGCAGGCATGGGGGGAGGAAGCAGCGATGCTGCTGCTACCCTCGTTGGGCTTGACAGGCTATGGGGAACGGACCTGGGAGCGGACCGCTTAAGAGAGATGGGGGCAGCGATCGGCTCTGATGTTCCATTTTTTATCGGTAATTCCTATGCTGCAGCTGAAGGGAGGGGAGAACGTATCAGGCCCCTGCAGGGCGCCCCTGAGCTGTCACTTCTCCTGATACATCCGCGCATCTCTGTCTCTACGGCATGGGCATATAATACATGCCAAATTGGGTTGACAAAAAAGCCTGTTGATATTAAACTGTTCTGTCAAACCCTTGCCAGGAAAGACTTTATTGCATTGAGCTCCATGCTGGTCAATGACCTTGAAAGCGGAGTCGTGATCGCCTATCCCGAGATCGGCAGGATAAAGGAGAGACTGTACCAGCTTGGCGCATCAGCAGCCGCGATGAGCGGAAGCGGCTCAACGGTTTTCGGTGTTTTTCGCTCGGATGAGGAAGCACTTTGCGCATCGAGCCATATGGGAACAAACTGGTGCAGGGTCGTCAGGACCCTGACGTATGTTCCCGAACAGTAAAGGGAAAAACGTTGTTGGGGCGTCGACAAACGGCAAGTCAGGAGATTTTGGATCTCCCATGTGGAGGTTCGAATCCTCCCGCCCCAGCCATCATTGAGATGCCGGGTGAATGCGGCCCGGAACGCCGAACACACATGCGTGAAGACGCGTCTTTAAGAATGAGGAGAAATGATGCTGCAAGGGTTGAAGCTGTTTTCAGGATCAGCGAACAGGGGCCTGGCTGAAGAGGTTACCAAGATGCTGGGCACCACGCTGGGTGATGCCACCTTGTCCACGTTCAGCGACGGGGAGATCATGATCCGCATCAACGAGAATGTCCGCGGCTCTGATGTCTTCGTGATCCAGTCTACGTGTGTTCCGGTGAACGACCATATCATTGAGCTTCTGCTGATGGTCGATGCATTAAAACGGGCTTCTGCCGGCAGAATCACGGCCGTGATCCCGTATTACGGTTACGGCCGTCAGGACCGAAAGGTACAGCCGAGGGTTCCGATATCGGCAAAGATGGTTGCTGATCTCATCACCGCCGTAGGCACGAACCGCGTGCTGACCGTTGACCTGCATGCGGGTCAGATCCAGGGGTTCTTTAATATTCCGGTGGATAACCTGTATGCTGCTTCGGTGCTTCTTGATTACATGAAAAAGAAGTTCGATCACCGGAACCTGGTCATTGTTTCCCCGGATGCAGGGGGCGTTGAGCGGGCACGAGCATTTGCCAAGAGGCTGGACTGTACGATCGCGATCGTTGACAAGCGCCGCGAAAAGGCCAATGAATGCGAGATCATGAATGTCATCGGCGATGTGAAGGGAATGGATACTCTTTTGCTTGACGATATGGTCGATACGGCTGGCACACTTGCCCAGGCTGCATCGGCATTGATGTTGCAGGGAGCCCGGAAGGTATCTGCCGCATGCACCCATGCCGTACTTTCCGGACCGGCGGTCGACAGGATCAATACTTCTCCCATTGAGGAACTGATCGTGACCAATACCATTCCCCTGAACAGTAAAACAGAGAAATGTAAGAAACTGACCGTCCTGAGCATTGCCGGGCTGCTTGGGGAGGCTATCAAGAGAATTCACGAAGAAACGACGTTAAGCACGTTATTTGTATAAGGTAAAAAAGGAGGATACGATGGAAAGGATCAGTATACAGGCGGAAAAAAGGGAGGTCAGAGGTAAAGGCGCAGCCCGTTCGCTGAGGAGGGCTGGTAAAGTGCCGGCTACGCTTTACAGGGCAGGCCGGGCGCAGTCAATTCAGCTTTCTCGGAAAGAGCTTTCAAAGCTCATCAATTCGGTTGCAGGTGAGCAGGTCATGGTTGATCTCCAGTTTGCTGACGGAGACAAGAAGCTTGCCCTCCTCAAGGACTTTCAGGTGGACCCGATCAGGAGCGAACTGCTTCATACCGACTTCTTCGAGGTTTCCCTTACCGAGACAGTCAAGATCACGGTCCATGTAGCCACCCATGGTGAGCCGGTCGGCGTTAAGCGTGACGCCGGTTTGCTCCAGTACCCGACCAGGGAGATCCTGATCGAGTGCCTGCCGGACAAGATCCCGGGCAAGATCGATATCGATATCTCAAAACTCGAAATCGGCCAGTCGATCCACGTGAGCGACCTGAAGCTTGAAGAAGGCATAAAAATACTGAGCGATCCGCACGAGGTGATCGTGAATGTCGTTGCCGCGGTCGCAGAAGCTGTTGCACCTGCCGCAGAAGTTGTTGAGACCGCAGCCCCAGAGCCCGAGGTTATGAAGAAGGGCAAGAAAGAGGAAGAAGGCGCAGCAGCGGACAAAGAGAAGAAGGGGAAATAGTTTTTGTGGCTTCTTGTTGGCTTGGGCAATCCGGGCAGCAGGTACTCAAGGACACGGCATAATATCGGATTCATGGTCCTTGATGCGCTTGCCGGGGATCTCGGCCTGACGTTTAAAGAGAGGGCAGACTGCAGAATAAGCGACGGCTCTGTGGAGAATGAGAGGATCATCTTCATGGAGCCGTTGACGTTTATGAACAGAAGCGGAGGTTCGGTAAAGAAGGTTGCTGACAAGCATGCGGTGCCTCCTGAGAGGATCATCGTTGTGCATGACGACCTTGACCTTCCTGCGGGGAAGCTCAAGGTACGGAAAAAAGGCTCGTCCGGAGGCCATAAAGGCATTGACTCCATCATTCAGAACCTGGGCACCCGAGAGTTCATCAGGGTGAAGATAGGCATAGGACGTGATCCTCTGATTCCCGCCGAGGCCTTCGTGCTTTCAAAATTCAGACGAGATGAGATACCGCTTATCAAAGATGCTGTTGCTCAGGCTTCTCGGGCGATCACCTGCATCATCTCCGAAGGCCCCGACAGGGCGATGAACAAGTTCAATGCATAAGAATGTCACGAGTGAATTCATATCGGCAATGAGCCTCTGCAAGCAAAATAATATCAACGTAATAACCCTGCCGAAGACGTAAAGAAGTATCAGTTTTTTTGTTCCTGCATCACGTTTTCGCGCAGACCGCTGTTCAGGGCTTTTCGGGCCGGTTCTCGGCAACAGCGTCATCTCTCGATGCAAAGTAAGGAAGGGTTATGAGAAATCTGGTGCCTTTATTAAGTTCGCTTTCTACTGCCATGGTTCCGTTAAGTTTCTTTATGATGCGATAGCTTACTGCAAGGCTAAGACTTGTTCCTTTGTTGTTTGTGGTGCTGAGGGGATCGAAAATTTTGCTGAGATCTGTAGCAGCGATACCGGTTCCCGTATCCTGGAAATCGATGACAATACTAGTATTCTTTACCATGCTTCGGATCCTGAGCGTTCCTCCATTCGGCATTGCATCCGCTGCATTCAGTATGAGATTCACAAAGACCTGGCGGAGTTGGTTCCCATCCGTGGTTATCTCAGGCATATCAGGCCAGAGGTCCTTCATGATGGTAATGTCTTGCACCCTTTTGTCATACTGGATCAGCGACAGGGAATCCTCTATGAGACTGTTCACCTTTGACAGCTTGAGTTCCAACGGAGGCATTTTCGAAAAACCGGAAAGCTGCTTTAGGATGTCCGCAATTCTCTTCATATGGAAATAGACGGTCTCAATGGTCTCTTTCTTGAATTCATCATGCTCCATTTCGCGCAACATATTGACTAAGGAGAAAACCGATGTTAAAGGATTGCCGATTTCGAGGGCAATGCCTGACGTGAGTCTGCCGAGGGATGCCAGTTTCTCGGCGTGCATCATCTGTTCTTCAGCCCTTCTCATTTCTGTCACGTCCTGCACCAGCTTGATGTAGCCATGAACCTTATCGTCTTCGCCCTTGACCGGCGCCGTCGTCAACTGGAAAAATCTGTCACTCACGCCAAACAGATTCGACAGGATTTCTGTCTGGAGTCCGTTTTCCTCGTAAGAGGCGACGACTGTAAAGTCCGAGCAGATCTCCTCACAGGCCATGCCGGTGATGTCCCTTCCCGCCATATCCTTCATGGTCTGATTTGTCCATTGTATGTTCTTCTGTGCGTCGAGAAGAACGATGCCGCCTCCTACTGCGTTTACGATAGTATTGAGCTTTTCCTTCTCGGCAGAGAGTTCTTGGGTCCTCGCCTCAACTTTTTGTTCGAGTTCCTCAGCATAGTCCTCAAGCACGTTCTTATGCCGTTCGAGCTCCTCAGCCTTCATTTTTTTCCGGAAAAAGATGATGAGAATCACGGACGAGAACCCCATGGTCAAGATGATGAACATGATAAGAAGCGAATAAAATTTCAACGATTTCCTCATCTGTAAGGTAACTTCGGAGTACGGGGCAGACACGGCCACTATCCACTTTGCATCACCGACAGATGTGGTGGAAAAGGCAAGAATCTTGTCTTCACCCAATGGCGCAATGTAGCGTCCGTGAAAGTCCCCGCTCCCCTCGATGATCTTTTTTTCCACATCAAAAGACTTGTGACAGGTAAAGCAGGAAGAATCGGTCTTGAAAAGATTCCTGCCCACCATGTCGGGCTGCGTAGGATGGTAGAGAAGATTCCCTTTGTCGTCAATCATCCATGCGTACCCCTGCCCTTGGGAGCCGGATTTGATGGGGCTAAGGAACATCGTGGCGATATCCTGCAAATCAATAAATACCATAAGGGAACCGCGCAGCGATTCGGCATGACATACAGGGGCGGTGAGACGCAGCCTCTTCGCGCCCTGTTCTATCAGTACCTCACTCTGACAGCCGCTCTTCACCGCCTGTTTAAAATATTTGTCATCCAGTTCTTGAATAGCCATCGTGCCTCTGGTGAACCGCACACTCCCTTGACTATCCAGGAATACTACCCGTCTCTTGATGTCACCTATGTGCCTGCACACAGCGTCCGTAAGCAAGCGAAAATCGGCCTCTTTAGGGACGTTCATTACTGCCGCAATCTGAGCGACATGCAGCAAATCCTCCTTGATCACGCTCAGGTAACTCTCAATGCGCGAGGCTTCTGTCTTTGCGAGGAGGAGCTGCTGATTGTTGAAATGTTCAGCCATCTCCTTCTGGAGCGACTGCTGAAAAAAGACATTCAATGCAACGAGCGACAAAATAATGACCGTGAGAATCCCTACAATAACCAGATATCTTTTCATGTCACCCCTCGTTTTCACTGCTCAATGCCAAGCGCCTTGATTTTCTTCCATAGCGTTACCCTGCTGATACCAAGGTCTTTAGCCGCCAGCGTTTTATTGCCTTTGTAAAGAGCTAGGGTTGCGCGGATCTTCTCGGATCCGATACGACTGTCATTTCCCTCAGGTTGTCTCTCGTACACAAGGTAATCCGGCAGATCCGACACTTCAATGGTATCACCTTTACAGGTCACTGCACTATGCTCGAGTGCATTGATGAGCCTTCTCACATTGCCGGGCCATGGAAAATGAATCAGGATATCCATTGCGGGAGGGCTAATACTGCGGATTTCCTTGTTATTTGCAGCCGAGATCTTCTTCAGATAGTGGAACGCAATGAGGGGTATATCTTCACTTCTCTCCCTCAACGGAGGCACTTTGATGACAATGGAATTTATTCTGTAAAGGAGGTCTTCCCTGAATTTGCCGTCCAGCAGCAATGCATTGAGGTCCTTGTTCGTGGCCGAAACAAGGCGTATATTCACGGGAATGGGCTTATGGTCACCTACGCGCTCCACCACCTTTTCCTCAAGCACCCTGAGCAATTTTACCTGCATGGTCATCGGCATATCCCCTATCTCATCAAGGAAGATCGTGCCGTCATGCGCAGCTTCGAACCGTCCCACCCGGTCACTCACCGCCCCCGTGAAAGCTCCTTTCTTGTGGCCGAAAAGTTCGCTTTCAAGAAGTTGCTCATTTAGTGCAGCGCAGTTCATCTGAAGGAAGGGTCCGTCCTTGCGTCTGCTCAGTTTATGCAATGCATGGGCAACAAGGTTTTTCCCTGCTCCGCTTTCTCCATTAATCAGGACAGGGGCTTCGCTCGTCGCGGCGTTCCGTATATGTTCATATAACCTCTGCATGGGTACGCTTTTACCCAATAACCCCATGAACCAGTATTCCTGTCTCAGTTCCTGCTTGAGCCCCTGGAGTTCCATTTCCTTTTTATAGAGTGACGTTATGTCCGTCATCGACTCAACTGTCCCTATTATTTCATTGTTTTCGTCCTTAATGGTGACCACATTCTTTAACAGATGAACAGATCGTCCATCCCCGGACCTGATCCTGCATTCTTTGTTATAGG
>Ga0316622_100000946_pt1 | contig 18082 bp, 8 predicted proteins | sample OWC_Aug_OW2_C1_D_FD_207646 | JGI IMG/M metagenome (GOLD analysis project Ga0316622, IMG submission 207646) | Wetland soil microbial communities from Old Woman Creek delta, Ohio, United States - OWC_Aug_OW2_C1_D5_C | ecosystem: Environmental > Terrestrial > Soil > Wetlands | place: USA: Ohio... | reverse complement strand
TTCAGCTTAACCTTACCCACAAGTCGGGCCGCTGGACACGGGCGGTGATTTGTGTCACAAGAGAGTGGTGGCGGAGGTTGTGCGGGCTGGAGGCCGGGAATTTCCGGCGGAGGTACTCGAACGGATTCGCGACGCGGTGGAGACCGATACGGAGCTGACCCGTTGCGAGTTGTCGCGGCAGGTGTGTCAGTGGCTGTCGTGGCGCCAGCCGAACGGACGTCTGCGAGAGGTCAGTTGCCGGGTTGCGCTCAGAGCTTTGGAGCAGCGCGGGGTAATCAAGCTCCCCGCCTCGCGGGCGCCTGGTGAGCATTGCCGCAGTCGGGAGGTCAAACGGGAGCAAATCGTTCTGGACGAGCCGGCCGTAGCCTTGCCCACTGAATTGCGGAAGCTCGGGCGCATCGAACTGGTGGTGGTCGGCAAACAGTGCCCGCAGGAGTACCAGCAGTGGAAGCAAGCGCTCGCACGCTTCCACCCCGAGGGCCACGTGGCGCTGCCGCAGGCGCAAGTGCGCTACCTGATCCGTTGCCGTTACGGGGTGCTGGGGGCGCTGTGCTTCAGTGCGGCCGCACGGCAGCTGGCCGCACGCGACGCGCACATCGGCTGGAGCAGTCCGGCACGCGCGGTCAACCGCGAGTTGGTGGTAGCCAACTCGCGCTTTTTGCTGCTGCCCTGGGTGCACGTGAAGGATCTGGCCAGCCACGTCCTGGCCCGGGCGGCGCGGCAGGTGGCGCACGATTGGCACAGCGCCTGCGGAGTGCGGCCGGTGTTGCTGGAGACCTATGTCGACGCCGCGCGTTACCGCGCCACTTGCTATCGGGCCGCCGGCTGGCAGCGCGTGGGCGCGACCAGTGGACGCACCCGCAACGATCGCACGCGCACCCACCCGGGCCGGGTGCGCGACATTTATCTGCTGCCCCTGAGCGGCGACTACCGGCGCCGACTGTGCAGTGAGCCGATTGTCCGCAAGCCACACGACCCATCGCGCCCGGCCCTCAGCTGGGCCCGGCGCGAGCTCTGGGGCGCCCACCTCGGCGACCCGCGCCGCTTCGAGCGGCTTGTCAGCGTGCTCGAAGATTTCTATGCCAAGCCTAATGCCAGTGTCCCCCAGGCCTGTCATCACTCCTGGGGGCGGCTCAAAGGTGCCTACCGCTTGCTCAGCAACGACGACATCGCGCTGCGCGACATTCTCGCCCCGCATTACGCCAGCACGGCCGCGCGCATGAAGAGCGAACCGGTGGTGCTCGCCGTGCAGGACACGACCTCGCTCAACTACAGCACCCACGCAGCGACCACCGGGCTCGGCCCCATCACCAGTCAGGCCGACGGGGCGCTCGGTCTGGAAGTCCACGACACGCTCACCTTCACACCGGGCGGGGTGCCGCTGGGGCTCGTGGACGTCCAAGTGTGGGCACGCGATCCGGCCGCGTTCGGCAAGAAGCACACGCGCCGCCAGCGGCCGATCGAAAACAAGGAGAGCTATAAATGGTTGGCCAGCTTCCAGGCCGCCGCGCACGCCCAGCGCCTGTGTCCCACCACCCGGGTGGTGAGCATTGGCGATCGCGAATCGGATGTGTTCGAACTTTTCGAGCTGGCCCTCTCGCGCGACGACCATCCCGCACTGCTGGTGCGTGCCACCGCCGATCGCTGTGTCCAACGCGCGGGCCGCATTGCGCGGTTGTGGAAGGTGGTGGAAAGCCACGAGGAGTCGGACGTGCGGGAGGTGCAGGTACCACGTACCGCACAGCGTCCCGCGCGCCAGGCGCGCTTGAGCGTGCGCTTTTGCGCGGTGGCGTTGCGCCCCCCGCGCAACGGACCCGCCGGCCGGCGGCCCCTGCGTGTGTGGGCCGTGCTGGCACGCGAGGACCATCCGCCCCCTGCAGTCGAGCCCTTGGAGTGGATGCTGTTGACCACCATCGAGGTCCGTACCTTTGCGCAGGCGATGGAGAAGATCGATTGGTACGTCCGGCGATGGGGCATCGAGGTCTACCACCATACGCTCAAAAGTGGCTGCCTGATCGAGGAACGCGAGATCACCACCGCCACCGGGCTCACCAACTGTCTGGCGATCGACATGATCGTTGCCTGGCGCATCCTCTACATGACGCGCCTGGGGCGTGAGGTGCCCGAGCTGCCCTGCACCGCCGTGTTCACCGAAGACGAGTGGCAGTCCCTGCTCCAGGTAACTCATCCGAACAAACCTCTGCCCGTCCAGCCGCCCTCTTTGAATGAGTTCATTCGTATGCTCGCCAAGCTCGGTGGCCACATCGGTCGCAAGAACGACGGGCCTCCCGGTGTCGAATCGATGTGGATCGGCATCATGCGCCTCTCCGATATCAGCATGTGTTGGCGTATCTTCGGTCCCTCCGCTCGTGCCCCTTGAGCTCCATCACAATCATCCGTGTCCAGCGGGCCGACTTGTGGGTAAGGCTAAGTTTTCAGGGGGGACGCCAAGGGCGGTCGCGTCCGAGCGTCCAAATTTCACCCCACCATCGACGCGCGGCCGCGTCTCAAGGTTGCCTGCGTGGAGGAAATCGCGTAGCGAAACGGCTGGATCAGCGCGGCCGACGTGCGGCGTATCGCAAAAACGATGGAGAAGGCGCCTCTCCGATGAAATTTCTGCGCACCGAACTGCCCGGCCTGATCGTGGTGGAGCCGGATGTCTACCGCGACCCCCGTGGCTTTTTTCTCGAAACGTATCATGCGCCGAAGTACCGTGAGGGCGGTATCGACGGGGTGTTCGTGCAGGACAACCACTCGCGCTCCGTGCGCCACACGTTGCGTGGACTTCACGCGCAGCAGCGGCACCCGCAGGGGAAGCTCGTCCGGGCACTGCAGGGGGAGATTTTCGATGTGGCCGTCGATATCCGCCGCGGCTCGCCAAGTTTCGGACGCTGGGCTGGTGTCACGTTGTCGGCCGAGGATTTTCGGCAGTGCTACGTGCCCCCCGGCTTTCTGCACGGGTTCTGCGTTCTCAGTGAGTCGGCCGAGATCGAGTACAAGTGCACCGCCCTGTACGACCCTGCGGACGAGCTGACCGTGGCCTGGGATGACCCGGAGATCGGCATCGCCTGGCCCGTGAGTGAACCGCTCCTCTCGACCAAGGATAGAGCCGCCCCCCGCCTCGCCGAGGTCATCGAGCGCCTGCCGCTCTTTACGGGCACCGCCTAATGAGCCAAAGATTTCGACCGCGTTGGGTATGAGAGTTCTCCTTACCGGTTCCGCCGGCCAGCTCGGCCAGGCGCTGCAACTCAGCCTCGGGCGACACGATGTGCTCGCGGTCGACCTGGGTGAGCTGGACGTCGTCCGGCTGGATGCCGTTCGCGATGCCGTCGCGGCGTACCGGCCCGACGTGGTCATCAACGCCGCCGCGTTCACCGACGTCGACGGCGCCGAAACCCGTCAGGAAGAGGCCTACGCGGCCAACGCGCTCGGTCCGCGCAACCTGGCGCTCGCTGCCGCCGACCGTCAGATCCCGCTCCTGCACGTGTCGACGGACTACGTGTTCGACGGGTCCCTGCGGCGTCCGTATCACGAGTTCGACCGCGCCAATCCGCTCTCCGTGTACGGGGCAAGCAAGCTGGCAGGCGAGGAGGCCGTGCGCGCCCTGAACCCACGGCACTACATCGTGCGCACGGCCTGGCTGTTTCACGAGAACGGCCGCAATTTCCCCAAGACGATGGCGGGCCTGGCCGATCGCCCGGAAGTGCGTGTGGTGAACGATCAGTACGGCTCGCCGACTTATGCGCCGCATCTTGCCGACGCCATCGCCAGGCTGATCGACACCAGCGCATACGGCACGTTTCACCTGGCGGGGCAGGGAGCGGCGAGCTGGTTCGACGTCGCGTGCGTCTTGTATCGTGCGCTCGGGATCTCGACCCCCGTCCAACCGGTTTCCAGAGACGAGTTTCCCCGGCCGGCCGCACGGCCGCCATATTCGGTCCTGACCACCATGCAGGATCCACGGATCGTGCTTCCGCCGTGGCAGGACGGCGTAACGTCGTTCGCGCGCGCACTTCGCGCCGCGCCGCGAAAGTGAGCCTCCTCGGATGGACACGCCCATCTCAAAGCCCGAACAACACCAGGCCACGCCCGATGCAATCAGTCCGAACCTCCGCGTCTTGCCCGGGCACCCTCTCCCACTCGGTGTGCGCGAGACGCGCAATGGCGTCAACTTCGCCGTCTTCTCGCGCCACGCCACAGCCGTCCGGCTGGTGCTGTTCGCCTCTGGGCAACACGAGCCGTGGCGGGAGCTGCCGCTGGATCCCGTCTTTCAGCGCACCGGTAATATCTGGCACATCGAGATCGAAGGGCTGCCCCCGGGAACACGCTACGGCTGGCGCATGGACCGCCAACCAGTTCCGGACGACGGCTTCCAACGTTTCGATGCGTCGAAGGTGCTCATCGATCCGTACGCGCGGGCCCTGACCGGGGGGCATGAGTGGGGCGTCAGGTACATCCGTCAGGGCGAGCCCCCGCGCACGGACTTCGCACGCCGCCGGTCGCTCCATGTCGACAATAGTTTCGACTGGGGTGTTGTCCGTCCGCCGCAAGGCCCACTGACCGACAAGGTGATCTACGAAATGCACGTGCGCGGGTTCACCTGCCACCCCTCGTCCGGGGTCAAGGCCCCTGGCACCTACGAGGGGCTGATCGAGAAGATCCCGTACCTCAAGGAACTCGGGGTCACAGCGGTCGAGCTGCTTCCCGTGTACGAGTTCGATGAGAACGACAACCCGCGCACAAACCCAATGACGGGCGAGTACCTGCGGAACTACTGGGGATACGACCCAATCTGCTTCTTCGCGCCCAAAGCAGCGTACGCCAGCAACGGGCGCGACGGCAACCAGGTGGCCGAGTTCAAGCGGCTCGTCTGCGAGCTGCACCGCGCGGGCATCGAGGTCTTTCTCGATGTCGTATTCAATCACACCGCCGAGGGCGCCGATCCGAAGTCGACCTTCAGTTTCCGCGGGCTGGACAACACGGTCTATTACATCCTCGATCCCGTCACCGGCGCCTACCGTGACTACTCGGGATGTGGGAACACGCTGAACTGCAATCACCCGGTGGTGCGCGAGCTCATCATCTCCGCTCTGCGCTACTGGGTGGCGGAGATGCGCGTCGATGGATTCCGTTTCGACCTCGCCTCCGTTCTCGGGCGGGGGCAAAGGGGGGAGGTCCTGGTCGACCCCCCGTTGCTCGAACGCATCGCCCTCGATCCGGTGCTGGCGGACGCAACCATCATCGCCGAGGCGTGGGACGCCGCCGGCCTCTACCAGGTTGGCAACTTCCCGGCGTGGGGGCGCTGGGCCGAATGGAATGGCCCATTTCGCGATGACGTGCGCCGTTTTCTGCGTGGCGAGCCCGGTCTCGCCGGCCGCCTCGCAACCCGGCTGAGCGGCAGTCCGGACCTCTTCCAACCGTCGGGGCGGCAGCCAGGTCACTCCGTCAACTTCGTCACCTGCCACGACGGGTTCACCCTCAACGACCTCGTGTCGTACAATCGCAAGCACAACGACGCCAACGGCGAGAACAACCGCGACGGCCTCGACGAGAACGACAGCTGGAACTGTGGTTGGGAGGGGCCGGCGAACGATCCGGCCGTTTTGCAGCTTCGTCGTCGGCAGGTCCGCAACTTTCTGACCATTCTCATGCTCTCGCAGGGCACGCCGATGCTGCTGGCCGGGGACGAGTTCGGCCGCACGCAGCGTGGCAACAATAATGCCTACTGCCAGGACAATGAGATCAGCTGGATCGACTGGAGTCTGCTCGATCGCCATCAGGGTCTCTTTCGCTTCGCGAAAAGGCTCATTGCCTTCCGGCGGGCACACCCAGTGCTCCGCCGCAGCGATTTTTTCACTGGCCGGGGGACGGAGGAACATCCGCAGCCCGACGTCGCCTGGCACGGCGTGCAACTGGACCAGCCCGACTGGGGACCGGCGTCGCGGACACTCGGGATGCATCTGGCCGGCGCGCATGCGCCGGCGCCCGATTGCGACCTCTACCTCGCGGTCAACAGCAGTGACGGCGACCTCGAGTTCGAGCTGCCGAACCCGCCGCCCGGCTCTCGCTGGGTGCGCGTCATCGACACCGCCAAGCCGAGCCCGAGCGACATCGCGGAAGAGGGGCAGGAACCAGCGGTGGCCGATCGTTGGGTTCGGGTTGAATCCCGCTCGTGCGTGGTCCTGCGCAGCACCGCTGCGCCCGCTCCTTCTCGGAAAGGTGAAGTGACTCCCGCCAGAAGGACCGGGCGCTCGAAGGCGACGGGCGATCCCGTCGACTCAGCTTCGGCCGGGCCCACTGTCACAAAGTCCGCCAGTTCCAGGCAAGAGTGAGAATCCTGACGCCGTCCGCCCGCCGTGATCGTGCGGCAGGCTAGCGGACGGCAAGCGCGGCACTGGCATCTGTTCTGCTCTGCCAGTTGATCACCCCCGCGGTGTGCGCGGGGCGTGTGCGCAATGATTGAGCATCTGCAAAGCGACGATCGGTTTGGGCCGCGCAATCCGACATCCGCCGTCCGACCCGCGCCATCCCTGGCGCGGCGGACCTGAGCGCACGCCATGCCCTGGCCTTTCAGCCCGTCTGCCGTTCTGCTCTTGTTGGTGGGGGCAACCGCCGCCGCGCTGGCGGTCGACGCGCTGCGGCACTATCGTGCCCCTGCCGCCCGTGCCTTCGCCGTCTTGATGCTCGCCTCAGCTGAATGGGCGATCGCGTATGGCCTGGAGCTGGCCGCCATCGGCCTCGCCAGCAAGCTGTGGTGGGCCAAAGCCACCTACATCGGCATCGCGACCGTTCCGCTGGCGTGGCTGGTGTTCGCCCTGCGGTACACCAACCGCGGACGTTGGGTCACGAGCGGTACTCTTCTGCTGCTGGGGACCGAGCCGCTGGTCACACTGCTCCTCGCCTTCACCAACGAGGCGCACGGACTGATCTGGAGCACGTTCGCCCTCGACACGGCGGGCTCCTTTCAGGCGCTCGCGGTCGGGCATGGGGTGTGGTTCTGGATCCACATCGCGTCCTCCTACGTGTTTCTGTGGCTGGGCACCGTCCTGCTCGTGGGCGCTGTCATCCGCTCGTCCACTGTGCAGCGGCGTCAGGCAACGGTCCTCTTGCTCGGTGTCTTCGCGCCGTGGATCGGCAACGTGCTCTATGTGACTCAGTTGAATCCATTTCCCAATCTCGACCTCACGCCCTTCGGGTTCACGCTCTCGGGCTTGGCGCTGGCGTGGGGCCTTTTCCGGTTCCGCCTGTTCGACATCGTGCCGGTGGCGCGCAGCGCCATCTTCGAAGGCATGAGCGACGGCGTCTTGGTGCTGGATGCGCAAAATCGAGTGGTCGACCTCAATCCAGCGGCGCAGGGGATCATCGGCTGCTCCGAGCATGACGCCATCGGGCAGCGGGCTGGGCTGGTGCTGGCCAGTCATGCGGATCTGGTTCGACCCTACCTGGACGTCACGAACGCGCGCGACGAGGTGGTCATGCCGCGCGACGACGGGCTGCATCACTACGACCTGCGCATCTCACCCCTCGCCGACCGGCTCGGCCATCTGACCGGGCGGTTGGTGGTTCTGAGCGACATCACGGACCGGAAGCGCGCGGAGGGCGAGCTGGTTCGGGCGAAGAACGCGGCTGAGGCCGCCGCCCGCGCGAAGTCGGAGTTCCTCGCCACGATGAGCCATGAGATCCGCACCCCGCTGAACGGCGTCATCGGCATGACCGGTCTGCTGCTCGACTCCCCGTTGTCGCCGGAGCAGCACGAATGTGCCGAGACCGTGCGCGAGTCCGCCGAGACGCTGCTCGGGATCGTCAGCGACATCCTGGACTTCTCGGACATCGAAGCGGGCAGGCTCACCCTGGAGATCGTCGAGTTCGATCCGCGGCAGGTGATCGAAGAAGTCACGGCCGCCGCGGCCGAGGCGGCCAGAGCCAAGGGGCTGAGCCTCGTGTCACGGATTTCACCGAGCATTCCGCCGCTCCTGCGTGGCGACGCCACTCGTCTGCGGCAGATGCTCAAGAATCTCGTCGGCAACGCGGTGAAGTTCACTGAGTACGGCGAGATCACGCTCGCGGTTGCGGAACTGCCCCACCTTTCTCCCCCCCCGCTGGCAGGCGGGAGACAAGGATGCGACTTGCGTTTTTCCGTCTGTGATACCGGGATCGGCATGACGCCGGAGCAGCAGTCCGCATTGTTCACGCCATTCCTGCAAGGGGACAGCTCCACGACGAGGAAGTACGGCGGCACGGGTCTCGGCCTGGCGATCTGCAAGCGCCTGGCCGAAGCCATGGGGGGAGCGATGGGGGTGCGCAGCGAGCCCGGACGCGGAAGCGAGTTCTGGTTCAGCGTGCGGATGGGTGTGGGATCAGCACCCGGTGCGTCCGGTCGTCCGCCGCACCAGGGCGCCGCATCTGAACACGGGGGGCTCGCCATGAGCCAGACGAGGAGCGGCAACGCGTGAAGTCGTCACGCAGAAAACGACTCTTCTGGCAGTGCTGGGTGTTCATCTCAGCACTGGTCACGATCGCGCTCGTCGTCAACGGAGGCGTGACCATCCGGACGAATCTCGAGCAGTCGAGAAAGCAGTCCCGGGCCGAGGCCGTCACCAGTGCGGAGGTCACCGCCGCCAACGCCGCAAGTCTACTGGCCAAGGGCGATGAGCAGGGCCTGAAGGCGCTCGTCGGCGCCTTGGTGCGGCCCGATAGCCGTGTCGTCTCCGCGGTCATTACCGGATGGAACGGAAAAGTCATTGCCTCCTCCGATCCTCGCCTGGAGGGCAAGCGGCTGCCGGAGTTCATCCCGCCTCCGGCCACGACCGTGGTGCAGGAACGCCACGATGGCGACGGCGCCACCCGCCTCGATATCACGACGCCCTTGCAGGTGGGCGACGCTCCTCGCGGCGTGCTGCGCACCGAGGTTCCCCTGCCCTCGATGAGAGCCGACGTGCTCCCGGTGGTGCAGAAGTTTGCGGTGATGGGCCTCCTCCTCATCGCGCTCGCGGCCGCGGGTGCCTTTTGGCTGGCGCGGATGCTCGACAGCCCGTACTCCACCTCGCTGGAGCGGATGGTCGACGATCGCAAGCGCGCCATCCAGCGGCAGGGCGAAGTACTCCGCTCGAAGGAGGCACTGCTCCGTTCGATGACCGAGGCGTCGCCGTCGGCGTTCTTCGTCGTCGACGAGAAGACCGCGGCGCTGCTCTACTTCAATCGCCGCTTCTGCCAAATGTGGGGGCTCGAGGCGAACGAGCCCGGCATGCGCGGTGGCGAGATAGGGTTCGATCAGATCGCCGCGCACTGCCAGACCGTGGCGCTGGACGTCCCGGTATTCTCTGCGATCTCAGGGCGTGCGAAGAACGGGAGCACCGAGGAGGTACTCGAGGACGAGCTGCATCTCGAGGGCGACCGAATCGTGCGCCGATTCTCCGCGCCGGTGCGCGACGACAAGGGTGGGTACTTCGGACGCCTGTACATCTTTGAAGACATCAGCGAGCGCAAGCGAGCGGAACGGGAGCTGGCCGTCGCCCGCGACGCGGCCCTGGAAGCCTCCCGCGCCAAGTCCGAGTTTCTTGCCACCATGAGCCACGAGATCCGCACGCCGATGAACGGCGTGATTGGCATGACCGGCCTGCTCCTGGGCACGGAGCTGACGAGCGAGCAGCACGAGTATGCGGAAACCGTCCGTCACTCCGCCGAGGCCCTTCTGTCGATCATCAACGACATTCTGGATTTCTCGAAGATCGAGGCGGGGAAGCTCGAGCTCGAAGTCGTCGACTTCGAGCTGCGGCAGGTCGTGGAGGAAGTGATCGAGCTGCTCGCCGAACGCGCCCATCGGAAGGGATTGGAGATCGCTTGCTGGCTGCACGACGACGTCCCCGTCGCCCTGTGGGGCGACTCGGGCCGGCTGCGGCAGGTCCTCACCAATCTGGTCGGCAATGCGGTCAAGTTCACCGAGCAGGGGCACGTCGTGGTCGCGGTCTCCGCCGTGGAGCAGAACGACGATGCGGTGCTGGCGCGCTTCGAGGTTACCGACACGGGGATCGGCATCCTGCCCGAGCACCGGTCGCGCCTGTTCCAGGCCTTCACACAAGCGGACGGCTCGTTTACCCGAAGGTACGGGGGAACCGGGCTGGGACTGGCCATCTCGAAGCGACTGGTCGACTTGATGGGCGGGGAGATCGGCGCGGAGAGCGACCCCGGTCACGGGAGCACGTTCTGGTTCACGCTGCGCCTGCACCGGCAACCCGATACCCCGGCTCAGATGCAGTGCGTGGACCCGGTCCTGCAGGGTCGTCGCGTCATGATCGTGGATGACAACGACATCAGCCGGCGCATTCTCGAGCTGCAGCTGAAGGCGTGGGGGATGCCGAACGAGAGCGCCGCGGGCGGGCGCGAGGCGCTCACCCGTCTGCGGGCGGCGGTGGACTACGGCGCCCCGTATGAGCTCGTGATCCTCGATTCTCAGATGCCGGAGATGGGCGGCTTGACGTTGGCCCGGGCCATCAGGGAGGACCCGCGCCTGGCGCCACTGCGCATGGTCATGCTCACGTCGGGTGGTCCGGAGCCGTCGAGCGCAGCCAAGGAGATCGGAATCGCCTTCACCCTGAGCAAACCGGTGCGGCAGTTGCGGTTGCGCGAGTGCCTGCTCGCAGTGATGAGCGCGCCCGTCGAGGAGCGGCCACATCCCGCGCAGGTGGCTCCGGGAGCCACGGCGCAGTCCGCGTCGAACGGCTCGTCGGCAGCGCGCGGCCGCGTTCTGGTGGCGGAAGACAATGCCGTCAACCAGAAGGTCGCCACCCGCATGCTGGCCAAGCTCGGCTACCACGCCGACCTGGTCGCCAACGGGGTCGAAGCGGTCGAGGCGGTGCAACGGGTCCGCTACGACATGGTCCTGATGGACTGCCAGATGCCGGAGATGGACGGGTTCACCGCGACGGCGGCGATCCGCGAGCGCGAGGCGATGCGAGGGGAGGTCCGCCTCCCGATCATCGCCATGACGGCCAACGCCATGCAGGGCGATCGCGATCGCTGCCTGGAGGCCGGCATGGACGATTACGTGGCGAAACCGGTCAAGGTGACCGATCTCGAAGCAGTCCTGATGCGGTGGCTGCCCGCGCCAGAAGCGTCCGACGGCGCTCGGGATGGCGGCGAGGCGGTCGCCTTTCCGGAGACCTCCCTGGCGGGCGAATGAACGCTTTCATGCGGATACGCGGCTCAGCGAATATCGACGGTTTCGACGACGCCCACGTCCCCGGCCACGGCTGCCGCCGGGCCGCTGACGGAACGAGTGAATGACCTGGCAACTCAATCCTCACTGCGTGCCCGTGCTCGGCGCAGCAGCGATATCCGCGGCGGTCGGTCTGTTCGCGTGGCGGCGGCGCTCCGCCGCCGGCGCCAGCGCGTGCGTGCTGCTGATGATGGCGGTGGTCATCTGGTCGCTCGGCTATGCTCTGGAGCTGGCGGGCGCGGACCTGGCGACCAAGGTCTTCTGGGTGAAATGCCAATACCACGGCGTGGTCATCGCGCCGGTCGCACTCCTCGTGTTCGCCTTTCAGCTCACCAGCCTGGACCGGTGGCTGACTCCGCGCCGCCTGACGCTCTTGGCCGCCGAGCCGCTGGTGATCCTGTTCCTGGTGTGGACCAACGACGCGCACGGCCTCATCTGGCGCGCCGAACTCGACACCGGCCGCCCATACACGATGCTGCGGCTGACACCCGGGGCCGGCTACTGGTTCAACGTCGCCTATTCGTACCTCCTGATCGTGACCGGGACGTTCATGCTCATCCCCCCGCTCCTGCGTTCACACCAGCTCTATCGCGGGCAAGTTGCCGTCCTCCTCGTCTGCGTCGCGGCGCCGTGGACAGCCAACGGTCTCCACGTCCTCGGCATCAGCCCCATCCTCGACCTCACCCCGTTCGGTTTCATGGTGACGGGTGTGGGCATGATCTGGGGCCTGGTCCGCTACCAGTTGCTCGATGTCGCCCCGGTGGCGCGGGAGGCGATCATCGAAAGCATGAGCGACGGCGTCCTGGTCCTCGACGCCCAGGGGCGCATCATCGATATCAATCCCACGGCCGCGCGAATCACCCGCCAGGATCATGGAGAGGTCATCGGACGACGGGTGGGCGAGGTGTTCGCCGGGCATTCCGATCTGCTCGAGCGCCATGGGCAGGCGTCGGAGGCGCAGGGGGAGATCGCGATCGGGCACGGTGACGCGCAGCGATTCTACGAGCTGCGCATCTCGCCGCTGTTCAACCGTCGTGGCGCGTTGATCGGTCGACTGGTGATGTTGCGCGATCAGACCGAGCGCCGGCGTGCGCAAGAGGCCCTCGTGGCGAGCATGGAGCGGTTTCAGACGCTCGCGACGCTGGCCCCGGTCGGCATCTTTCTGACCGACACCGCTGGCGGCTGCGCCTACGTGAACGAGTGCTGGTGTCGGATGAGCGGCTTGACGCCTGAGGAAGCGGCCGCATGGGGCTGGGTCCACGCGCTGCATCCCGAGGACCGGGAGCGCGTGGTCACGATCTGGTCTGGCGCGACCACGGGAGGGACGGAGGTCAGCGGCGAGTTCCGGTTTCAGACACCCGAGGGAAAAGTGAGCTGGGTCACCACCCGAGCGACCCCGCTGCGGGGCGAGAACGGGGAGATCATCGGCTATCTCGGCACCGTCACCGACATCTCGGAGCGGAAGCAGAGCGAGGCGGATCTGCGACGCGCCAAGGAAGCCGCCGAGACCGCGGACCGGGCGAAGTCGGAGTTTCTCGCGAACATGAGCCATGAGATCCGGACCCCGATGAACGGCGTCATTGGCATGGTGGGGTTGCTGCTGGAGACTTCGTTGACCCCGGAGCAGAACATGTTTGCGGAAACCATCCGCAACAGCGGCGTGTCGCTCCTGGCGATTATCAACGACATCTTGGACTTCTCGAAAATCGAGTCCGGTCGCCTGGACCTGGAACAGGCGCCGTTCCAGCTGTGTACGTGCGTCGAGGAAAGCGTGGATCTCGTCGCCCTCAAGGTGGCGGAGAAGGGCATCGATCTCGCCTACGTCATCCACCCCGAAGCCCCGCGCACGCTGATCGGCGACGTGACGCGCCTCCGGCAGATCCTGGTCAATCTGCTCAGTAACGCGGTCAAGTTCACCCATGAGGGCGAGGTCGTGGTCACGGTGGGCCCCGCGGAAGGCCGGCCCTTCCCGTTCGCTCCCACGGCTGGCGCGATGCCCGTCCCCTCTGTCCCGGTGCCGGTGGGGGGAACCGATGGGAGAGGCATCGAGTTGCAGTTTTCCGTCCGCGACACCGGCATCGGCATTCCACCCGACTGCAGGGAGCGGCTGTTCCAATCGTTCAGCCAGGCCGACGCGTCGACCACGCGTCAGTACGGCGGCACGGGCTTGGGGCTGGCGATCAGCAAGCGTCTGAGCGAGCTGATGGGCGGTCGCATCTGGGTGGAGAGCGAAAACGGGAAAGGCTCGACCTTCCATTTCACGATCCGAGCGACGGCGTTGCCGGCTGCCCCGAGCCCAGGTGCGCGCGGCGGCGCTCCCGCCGCCCTGGCGGGGAAGCGCCTGCTGATCGTGGATGACAACGCAACCATGCGGCAGATTCTTGCGCAGCACGCGGAAGCCTGGGGGATGCGCCCGCGCGCGGCGGCGTCGGGAGCCGAGGCCCTGGAATGGCTCCGCCAGGGCGCACGGTTCGATGCCGGTCTGCTGGACTCGCGGATGCCGGAAATGGACGGTTGCACACTGGCCGTGCAGATCCGCCAGATGTTGGGCGACGACACGTTCCCGTTGATCTTGCTCGGAGCCGTTGCCGGGCACGATGTCCGCTGCGACTTTGCCGCCGCGATCGGTAAGCCGGTCAAGCCGCTGCAGCTGTGCGAGGTGCTCACGGCCGCGTGCAGAGGGGAGCAGTGGCCGGCTGCCGAGTCACCGATGGCCGCCGACCGAGATGCCGCTCCCCGGGTTGTCTGGCCGCTTCGCATCCTGCTCGTCGACGACAACCTGGGGAATCAGAAGGTCGCGGCGCGCATGTTGGAGCGCATGGGCTATCGCGTCGACTTGGCGCGCGATGGGCGCGAGGCGGTCGAGGCGGTTCGTCGCGAGCTGTACGACGTGGTTCTGATGGACGTGCAAATGCCAGAGATGGATGGATTCGCCGCCACCCGCCAAATTAGGGAGGAAAACCCCACCGGGCATCGGCCGCGGATCATTGCCGTGACCGCCAATGCCATGGTGGGCGATCGCGAGGCGTGCCTGGCGGCAGGCATGGACGACTACATCGCCAAGCCGGTGCACGTGGAAGAGATGCGGGCCGCGCTCGAGCGGGCAGCCCACGCACTCTTCACGGACGTGGCGCAACTGCCCACGGATGGCGGCATCGCTGCCGAGCCTGTGTGAGCCGCGACCGTTATCGCGATGTTGGGGTGGCGGCGCGGCAGACTACGCCGCGCTCGCCGCGGCCGCCGCGCTCGGCAGACGAACCGTGAAAGACGTGCCCCGTCCGAGCACCGTGTCCACCATGATGCTCCCGCCATGCGCCTCAACGAGCGCTCTGGCGATGAAGAGCCCCAGTCCCGTGCCCGATGGATGCCCGCTGGTCTTCGCGACGCGGTAACGCTCGAAGATCAGCGACACCTCATCGGGGGCTATCCCGGGGCCCGTGTCGCGCACGACGCCGAAGGCGGTCCCGTCTTGCTGGCCGGTGCTGATGGTAATGCGGCCGTGCGCCGGCGTGAACTTGAGGGCGTTGTGGATCAGGTTGCTGAAGACGCGCTCGAGCGCGAGGGGGTCGGCGTGCAGGAGGGCTTCATCCAAGTGCGGCTCGATCACGAGATCCCGGCGGCGCGCTTCGCTCTCCAACCGCTGGCATACGCGGCGGACGATTTCATCGAGTCGCACCGGCCGTGAGTCGAGGGTCAGAAGTCCGGCCTCGATCTTCGACAGGTCGAGGTAATTGCTGACCAGCGCCACCGCCGACTGGCTGTTGGTCTCGATGCGACGCAGAATATCCTCCTGCTCCGGATCCAGCTTGCCCATCGTCAATAGCATGTCCACGTAGCCGGTTACGACGGCGAGCGGGTTGCGAATATCGTGTGCGAGCATGGCCATGAAGTCGGCCCGCTGCTGCTCGAGCTGTTTCCGGGAGGTGATATCGCGGGCGATGCTGAGAATCGCCGGGCGGCGGTCAAACTCGATCGGCTTCGAGTTTACCCCAACCTCGATGCGGCGTCCGCTGCGTGCCACACAAACGGTCTCGAAGACGGAGAACCCGGTAGCGTGGGTTCGCTGCGCGTGCCTGGCGATCTGCGCGTCGTTCTCCAAGATGAGATAGTCGCGCAGATTGGTGCCGATGAGCTGCGCGACAGAAGTCTCCAGTTGCCGGGCACCGACGGCGTTGATGTAGAGGATCACACCATCGTCATCGTGGACGATCACCGCCTCGGGGATGCTTTCAAAGAGTGCCCGTAGCTGCGCCTCCGACTCACGCAGCTGTCGGGTGCGGTCCTCGAGAAGTTCTTCGATTCGGATCAGGGCCCGGGCGCGCCGGGCCGTCTCGCTGAGATCGACGAGGTACTCCGGGACGAACGGCTCGCGGACGTATCCATCGGCTCCGAAGCGCACCAGATCGAGGGCAACTTCGGGACTCAGGTCATTGGTGATAACGATCGCGACGGTCGACGAGCCCGGCTGTTTGAGGTGCCGCAGCAACTGCGCGGCGTCCATTCCAGGGAGCGGGTGGGCGATCACCGCGACCTCGGCGGCGCGCTTGCGGAAGGCGTGCAGGCCCTCATCCGCCGTCGTCGCCACATGCGTGATGTATCCGTGGGCGTCGAACGCTCGCTGAACGGCCCGGGATCGTACCGCGTCACTGTCCAGGATGAGCGCGTGCATTGCCGCCTGGGGTGTGCGCCCGGCGAGCAGGTCGCGGACGCAGCTGATGAGCTCGGCCGGTTCGCACGGCGACGGCAGAAACGCGTTGGCCCCGAGGTCGGTCGTCACCTGCTCCGCATCGACCCCGGAGAAGGTGGCAGAAACGACCAGAATCGGCGTCTGGTTGAACGCTGGATACTCCGGTGAGCGCAGCAGCCGGCAGAGGCGCCAGCCGTCGATGCCGGGCATATGCAGATCGGTCACGATTGCGTCCACCGACCCGAGGAGGTTGAGGACGCGTAGCGCCTCCTCGGCGCTCTCGCACGGCACGGTCGCCACGCCCTCCTTCACCAGCAACGCAACGGCGAGCCGCAGCTGGGCGGAATCATCGTTCACGACGACGACAACGGGCTGCCCGCAGGCGCATGGCGCCTTGGTATCCCCGACCGCAGGCGTGCCGGGTGCGATCTGCATGACCGGTGCGGACGCAGGTTGCATGCCAGGGCTTCTTCCCCCGCAGCGCGCCACCGGGCGCAGCCTCTGCGCGACCGGCAGCGTCAGCATTACGGCTGTTTGGCCGAATTCGCGCGGCGGTTGACAGATTGCCGACCGTCTCCCGGCGCCGACGCGCTTCAGATCCGCAGCGCAGCCGCACCCGATTGAGCGGCGCGCTTCGTCGAAACTCCGGGTGGCAATCCGGCCTGACGGACAACCTGACATGCGACCTGCCGCAGCGAGCCACCCCGTGGGTTGAGCCACCCCGCCGCCTGTCTGACCGGGGTCTGCCCGGCCTCAACTGCCTCCCCGGCTGAAAGCCAGGCTGAAAGCCGGGACGGAGCTGGGGTCGATCGCGCCTTCAGTCCCCGGCTCGGTCGCCTGGCAGCGGCAGCGTGAAATGGAACGTGGCGCCGCGGCCGGCGTTGGCAACGGCCCACAGCTGGCCGCCGTGGGACTCGATGATCGATCGGCTGATCGCCAAGCCCATTCCGAGACCGTCGGGTTTGGTGGTGAAGAAGGGATCGAACATCTTTTCGATGATCTCTGGATCGAGCCCCTCGCCGGTGTCGCTCACAGATACGGCCAGCGATTCGCGGCCGGCGATCGACGTCCGGACCGACAGCTCGCGGGTGTGGCCATTCTGCTCGCCCATCGCCTCGATGCCGTTGCGGAGAAGATTGAGGATGACCTGTTCGACCTGGACCTGATCCACGCGGACGGTCGGCATCTCTGGCGTTGCGTTCACTCTTATGGCGACATTCCTGGTGCGCGCCTCGGGTTCCATGAGTTGGACCGCCTCGTGGACCAGATCGTTCAGGTCGGCCGCCGCACGTCGCGGCGCATCCTTGCGCACGAGCTTCCGAACTCCGTGGACGACCCGGCCTGCTCTCAAAGCCTCTTCGGCAATCTTCTCCAACGCCGTCAACAAGCTCGGAGATGTCTGGCCGTCGGACTGCAGGCGCCGCGTACAGCCTCTCGCATAGTTGACGATGGCCGCCAGTGGTTGGTTGATCTCGTGGGCCAGCCCCGACGCCATCTCACCCATGGTGCTGACCCGTAGCACGTGGGCCAGCTCGGCTTGGCGCGCGCGGGCCTCGTCCTCGGCCTGCCTCAGCTTGGTGAGATCGCTGGCGATGCCGCGGATGCCGGCGAAGCGCCCGTCGCGAAAGATGGCTCGGCTGGAGATGCGCACCCGGCGGATGGCACCCGCCTGGATGACGCACCGAAGTTCCACGGCCCCCGAACGGCCCTCCCGGTTTGCGCGATAGTGCTCCCTGAGCGCTCCCAAATCATCCGGGTGGACAAAGCTTTCGAATGGGTGCCCAACGATCTCCGACACCGGGCCATCAACCAATTCGCCGCCGGGGCTCACGTAGGTGGCGATGCCGTTCGCGTCAAGCACGTACATCGTTTCGTTGATGTTCTCGACGAGTTCGCGGAACTTCTCCTCCGACTCGCGCAGGGTCAGCTCGATCTTTCGCTGTTCGGTGATGTCCTCCTGCAGCGAGATCCAACACGTCGCGCCCGGTAGCGCCAAGGCCCTGATGCGCGCCCGGCTCCAGAACGGTGCGCCGTCCTTCTTGCGGTTGCAGAGCTCTCCCGCATACGCGCCCTCGCGCCGCAGGCGCTTCAAGACCTCGGCCGCGACCCCTTCACGCTCTTCCGGTGGCCCGGGGTTGAGGACGTTGACGGGCTGGCCGATCAGTTCACCGCGCTCGTAG
>Ga0316622_100000945_pt1 | contig 18086 bp, 18 predicted proteins | sample OWC_Aug_OW2_C1_D_FD_207646 | JGI IMG/M metagenome (GOLD analysis project Ga0316622, IMG submission 207646) | Wetland soil microbial communities from Old Woman Creek delta, Ohio, United States - OWC_Aug_OW2_C1_D5_C | ecosystem: Environmental > Terrestrial > Soil > Wetlands | place: USA: Ohio... | reverse complement strand
GGGTCCGTCCGAGCTCGCGCTCGGCGGCTCCTCGCTCGTCCTCTTCCTCGACGGCGTCCAGGAGCCGGGCAACGTCGGCGCCCTGGCGCGCGTCGCGGAGGCGTTCGGCGCCACGGCGCTCGCGCTCGCCCCGGGCTGCGCGCATCCGAATCATCCGCGTGCGCTGCGCGCCTCGGCGGGCAGCCTGCTCCGCCTGCCGATCGCCGTCGAGGCGACGATCGGCGCGCTCGACCTGCGTCTGCTCCCGCACGATCCCCTCTGGGTGGCGCTCGCGGCGCACGGCGGCGAGCCGCCGGGAGCGCACGGCGACACGCGGCCGCTGGTGCTCGCGCTCGGCGCCGAGGGACCCGGGCTGTCGAGCGCGGTCGAGCAGCGCTGCGCCTTGCGCTGGACGATTCCGCTCGCGGGCGGCGTCGAGTCGCTCAACGTCGCGGTGGCGGCCGGCGTCGCCCTCTTCGCGTTGGCGGCGGCGCGCGGCCGCCGTCCTTGATCAGGCGCGACCGGAGCGCATAGCATGGGGGGATGACGACGCGCCGCCGGCGCGCCCCCTCGGGCCTGTTGCTCCCCACTCTGCCGCTGCTGGTGCTCGCCGCCCTCCTCGCCGGCTGCGCGCGCGAGCGCCCGGCCGCCGAGCCAGCGACGGCCAGCGCCCGGGCACCGCGGGGCGAGGGCCGGCCCGACGTGCTGCTGCTCACCATCGACACGCTGCGCGCCGACCATCTCTCGGCCTGGGGCTACCCGCGCGAGACCTCACCCAACCTCGACCGCATGGCTGCCGAGGGGGTCCGCTTCGAGCGCGCCCAGGTCCAGTGGCCCAAGACCGCGCCCTCCTTCGCATCGATGTTCACCGCCACCTACCCCAAGGACAACGGCGTCGTGCGCCGAGTCGGGATGCCGATCAGCTGCCGCCTGCGCCTGCTCGCCGAGGAGATGCGCGACCTCGGCTACCAGACCCACGCGGTGGTCGCCAACGGGGCGCTCGGCAAGGAGTTCTTCTTCGACCAGGGCTTCGACAGCTACGAGGAGGCCTGGAAGGTCGCCGGGCCCGACACGCCCGAGCCGACCGGGGCGCGCCGGATCACCGACCTCGCCCTCGCCAGAGTCGACCGGCTGGAGCCCGGCCGCCCGGTGTTCCTCTGGATCCACTACATCGACCCCCACGCCCCCTACCGACCGCCGCGGGAGTGGCGCGACCTCTACCAGGGCGACGCGCACTTCCGCGCCGGCGAGACGGTGCCCGTGGATCGCCGCGCGCGGCGTCGCTTCGTGGGCGCGATCGGGCGCTCGCAGGTGGTCGACGGGGGCAGCGAGCTGGCCTTCTACGTCGCGCGCTACGACGCCGAGATCCGCTACGTCGACGCGGAGGTCGGGCGCCTGGTCGCTGGTCTCGAGCAACGGGGTCTCTGGCAGCGCATGCTGACCGTGATGACCTCGGATCACGGCGAGTCCCTGGGCGAGCATCGCTACTACTTCGGACACGGCATGCTGGCCTACCAGACCTGCCTGCACGTGCCGTTCGTGGTGCGCTATCCGGGCGTCCTCGCGCCCCGCACCGACCCGGCGCCGGTCGAGCTCCTGCACCTCGCGCCCACCATCCTGGAGCTGGCGGGTGCGCCGCTGCGCGAGGCGCGCTGGGGCCAGGGGCGCTCGCTCCTCCCGAGGCTGCGCGGCGAAGCGAGCGGCGACGCGACGCTCGCCTACTCCGAGGCGGGCTACGCCTCCGACCGCATGTGGCTGCGCGCCGTCCACGACGGGCGCTTCAAGCTGATCTTCGCCCCCAGCGCCAAGGACCAGCGCAAGATGGGCCGCCAGGGCAGCGCTTACGCGCTCTTCGATCTGGCCGAGGACCCGGGCGAGCTGCGCGACGTCGGCGAGGCCCGTCCGGCAGAGCGCGAGCGGCTGCGCGCCGCCCTCGCCGAGTGGGACGGAGCGCCGCGCTTCCGGTTCCAGGCGGACGCCGCCGACTGCGGCGGCGGACGCGAGGTCGATCGCAGCACCGAGGCAGAGCTGCGCTCCCTCGGCTACTTGTGAGCGCGCCCTCGAGAGGAATCCAGAGCACCCCGATGAGCCACCGCATCCCCACCTCGCTCGCCCTCGCTCTCGCGCTCGGCCTCGCGCTCGCCGGCTGTGGCCGGGACTCCGCGCCAAACGCGGCTGGCGAGCGCCCGGGCCGACGCCCCGACGTCCTGCTGCTGACCATCGACACGCTGCGCGCGGATCACCTCTCCGCCTGGGGCTACCCGCGTCTCACCTCGCCCACGCTCGACCGCATGGCGGCCGAGGGCACGCGCTTCGCGTTCGCTCAGGCCCAGCGCCCCAAGACCGGACCCTCCTTCACCTCGATGTTCACGAGCGGCTACTGCTCCGATCACGGCGTGCGCCGCATCGGCCAGCCCGCGGGTTGCTCGATGCGCTTCCTCGCCGAGGAGATGAAGGAGCTCGGCTACCAGACCCATGCGGTGGTGGCCAATGCCGCCCTGGCGCGCGAGTTCTACTTCGACCAGGGCTTCGACACCTACATCGAGACCTGGGGGGTCGAGCCCCGCAAAGCCGGCCTCGATCCCACCGGCGCCGAGGCCGTGACCGACCTCGCGGAGGCGGTGGTCGGCAAGCTGGATCGCGACCGCCCCTACTTCCTCTGGGTCCACTACGTCGACCCGCACGAGCCCTATACGCCGCCCGAGCCGTTCCGGGATCACTTCCAGGGCGACGGGCACTCGGGCCCGCCGGTCGAGGTGCCCGTCGCCCGGCGCAACTCCCGTCAGAGCTGGAACGGCATCGGCCGCAAGCAGGTGCTCGACGGTCGCACCGACCTGCCCTTCTACGTCGCGCGCTACGACGCCGAGATCCGCTACGTGGACGACCAGATCGCGCGCCTGCTCGAGGCGCTCCGCCGGCGCGGCGACTACGACCGGATGCTCACCGTGATGACCTCCGATCACGGCGAGTCGCTGGGCGAGCACAACTACTGGTTCGACCACGGCATGTTCGGCTTCCAGACCTGCCTCCACGTGCCCCTCGTGGTGCGTTTGCCGGGCCTGGCCCGGGCGGCCGTGGACAGCGGACCGGTCGAGCTGGTCGACCTGGCGCCGACCATCCTCGAGGTGGCCGGGAAGCGGCTGCGCGAGGGCACCTGGATGAGAGGCCGTTCCCTGGTGCCGCGGTTGCGGGGCGAGGCCCCTCCGGCGCGGCCCATCGCGTTCGCGGAGGCGGGTTACTCGAGCCGGGAGGGCTGGATCCGCGTCGCGACCGACGGACGCTTCACGCTCCACCGGCTGCTCGACCGCGCGGACCGCCGGCGCGTCGCCCACGCCGACCGCGAGTTCGCGCTCTTCGACCTGGCCGCCGATCCCGGCGAGACGCGCAATGTCGCCGATCTCCACGGCGCCGATCTGACGCGGCTGCGCGACGCGCTCGCCGCGTGGGAGCAGGCGGCGCCGTTGCCGCTGCGCGGCGACAGCGACGACTGTGGCGACCGCGCCATGGAGAGCGACACCGAGGCGCAGCTGCGCGCGCTCGGCTACCTCTGAGCCCCCGTCCGGCTAGCCGCGCAGCTCGCGGATCGCCTGGTTGAGCGCCGGCAGCACCTCGTGCAGGTCGCCGACGACTCCGAAGTGCGCGACCTTGAAGATCGGCGCCCCCGCGTCCTTGTTGACGGCCACGATCACCGAGGCGCCCTTCATCCCGACCAGGTGCTGGATCGCGCCCGAGATGCCGAGCGCGAAGTAGAGCTTGGGCGCGACGGTCTGGCCGCTCGAGCCGATCTGGCGGTCGCGCGGCAGCCAGCCGCTGTCGATCACCGGACGGCTGGCGCCGATCTCGGCCCCGAGCAGCCGGGCCAGCTCCTCGACCGCGCCGAGCTTGTCCGCCCCGCCCAGGCCGCGCCCGACCGCCACGATCACGTCGGCCTTCGAGAGGTCGACCGTGTCGCCGCCGATCTGCTCGGTTCCCAGCACGTCGCGCCCGGCCGCGGCCGCTGCGAGGTCGACCCCCAACGGCCGCACGGGCGCCGACCCGGCCACCCGCGCGTCTGCGGAGTAGGCACCCGACTGCAGGGTGACGAGCGCCGTCCCCGCCCGTCGCAGGCGCACGCGCGCGTGCATCTTCCCCTCCAGGATGGGCCGCTTGAAGGTCGTCTCGCCCGCTCCCCCGTCGATGGCGATCGCCTCGGGAACCAGCGCCACGTCGCACGCCTGGGCGAGGCGCGGCACGTATTCGCAGGACTGGTAGGTGTGGGGGAAGAGAACGAAGTCGGGCCGCTCGGCGGTGAGCGCCGGCGCCAGAGCGGCGACGTACCCACCGGGCGTGTAGGCCGCGAGCAGCGGCGACTCGGCGACGCGCACGGAGCCGAGGTCACAGGCCGCGACCTCGGCGGCGAGCGCGCCCACGTCCTGGCCGAGCAGGATCGCGTCCGCCTTCGTGCCCCGCTCCTGCGCGAGCGACTGGGCGGCCGCGATCGCCTCCCAGGAGCCGCGATGGAGCTTCCCGTCCCGATGTTGCAGCACCGTCCAGATGCCGGCCATCACAGCACCCTCGCTTCCAGCTGGAGTTTTCCGGCCAGGGCCCGCGCCGCGGCGACCGGGTCGCCCTCGAAGATCTGGGCGCTGCCGCCCGCTTCGGGGAAGGCCACCGAGAGCAGCTCCAGCGCGGAGCCCGCGGCGCCGACCTCGTCCTCGCCGAGACCCAGGTCCGACGGCCCGAGCGCGACGATCTCCTTCTTCTTGGCGGCCATGATTCCCTTGAGGGAGGCGTAGCGCGGCTGGTTGAGGCCGGCCTGCACCTCGAGCACCGCGGGCAGCGGGAGTCGCAGGATCTCGTTGACCCCGCTCTCCATCTCACGCACGACCCGGAGCGTGCCGCGGTCGGTCTCGGGCTCGACGCCCATCACCAGCCAGGCGTGGGGCCAGCCGAGCCCGCCGGCGAGCACCGTGCCGGTGGCGCCGAAGCCGAGGTCCTCGGACTGGGACCCGGTGAGGACCAGGTCGAAGGGCTCGCGCGCGATGGCGGCCGCCAGCGCGCGCCCCGTGGCGAGCGCGTCGCCGCCCGCGAAGGCGGGATGCCCGAGGTGCACCGCCCGGCTGGCGCCGAGCGCCAGCGCCTTGCGCAGGGCCTCCTTCACGCGCTCGGGCCCGAGGCTGAACACCACCACTTCACCCGCCGACTTCTCCGCCAGGCGAAGGCCTTCCTCGAGCGCGCACTCGTCGCTCTCGTTGATCACGAAGGGCAGGTCCTCCTCGTCGATCCAGCGCCCGTCCTTGCCGACGCGCAGCCGGGCCTCGGTGTCGGGGACCTGCTTGATACAGACGGCGATCTTCATGCCGATGCGCCTCCTCGATAGAGACCACCAACTTAGGACGTTGCGCCGCCCCGAGTCAACGCGCGGCGAGCGGCATGGACACTCTCGGGAGCCGCGTGCTACCTTTTCGCGCACCCCGGCCCGCCGGGCAGACCGAGAATGACGACTCCGACCGCCCTCGCCCTCGCTCAGACCACCGGCGCCTCCAACGGCCTGCTGGACGCCTTCGGCCGCTCGGGCCCGATGGCGGGTTTCGTGCTCGGATCGCTGGCCTTCCTCTCGGTCGTGTCCTGGGCGATCCTGATCTGGAAGTTCTTCCACATCCGGCGCTCCCGGCGCCACAGCCGGCGCTTCCTCGAGACCTTCCGCAGCAGCAAGCGCTTCAGCGAGGTCAGCGCCGCCACCGCGCGCGTCGCCACCTCGCCGCTGGTGGGCGTCTTCCAGGCCGGCTACGCGGAGATCGACGGTCAGATCCGCGCCGCCGGCGACGACGGCCAGGCGCAGCCCGGGCGCTACCGGATCCGCTCCCTGGACGGCGTCGAGCGTTCGCTGCGGCGGGCGATCGCGAGCGAGACCCAGATGCTCGTGCGCGGCGCCTCGTTCCTGGCCACCACCGCGGCGGCGGCGCCCTTCATCGGCCTGTTCGGCACGGTCTGGGGGATCATGCGCGCCTTCGAGGACATCGGCCGGACGGGCTCGACCTCCCTGGTGGCGGTCGCCCCCGGCATCGCCGAGGCGCTCGTCAACACCGCCGCCGGGCTGGCCGCGGCGATCCCGGCGCTGGTCGGATACAACTACCTCGGCGGGCAGTTCAAGCGGCTGCGGGCGCTGATGGAGGACTTCGCGCTCGAGTTCATGAACCTCGCGGAGCGCAACTTCACCTGAGCCGATGTCGTTTCTCACCGGAACGCACGGACAGGAAGAGGAAGAGGTCCTCTCGGACATCAACATCACGCCCCTGGTGGACGTGATGCTGGTGCTGCTCATCATCTTCATGATCACGGCGCCGATGCTCCACCAGGGCATCGAAGTGGCGCTGCCCAAGTCGGAGGCACCCAACCTCTCCAACCGCCTCTCGGACCCGATCGTGCTGTCGATCAACCGGGACGGTCTGGTCTACCTGAAGGACAAGCCGGTCCATCCGACCCGGCTGGTCGAGGTGCTGACGCCGCAGCTGCGCGGGCGCGCGGACGAGACCGTGTTCGTGAAGGGCGACCGGGACGTGCCCTACGGCAGGGTGATCGAGCTGCTCGACATCCTGCAGCGCGGCGGCATCGTCAAGGTCGGCATGGTCACGGAGCGGCCCGAGCGCAAGGGACGCTGAGCGGGATGGCGGACGCGGTCTCCAACCTCCTCGACCACCGACGCGAAGAGATCGGGCGGGGTGCCCTCGGCCGCGCGCTCGCGGTGGCCGTGGCCGGGCATCTCCTCGTCCTCGCCCTCGCCCTCCTGGCGCCCGCTCTGACCCGCAAGCCGGCCCCTCCGCCGCGCTTCGTGGCGGTCCAGATCGTGCCCGCGGCCCGGCTCGGCGTCGAGCGGCCGCGCCCGGCTCCGGCCCCCGAGAAGCCCCGTCCGGTGCCGGCGCCGGAGCCCAAGCCGAAGGCCGAAGCGCCCGTCCTCCCGGACCGGGAGGCGAAGCCCCGGCGAGAGCCGGAGCCCGCACCCGCGGCGCCGGAGCCGGAGCCGGCACCGGAGGCGCAGGGCTCGCCCACCGGCGTGGCGAGCGGGCTCTCGATGGGCGCCGCCGTGGCCGGTTTCGACAGTCCGAGCTTCACCTACGGCTACTACGTCGACCAGATGCTGGCCATGATCTCCTCGAACTGGAGCCGGCCACCGGTCGGATCCGGGGTCGAGGCCACCCTCTACTTCCGCATCGAGCGGGACGGCCGCATCCGGCAGCTCAGCATCGCGCGCTCCTCCGGCATCAATGCCTTCGACCTCGCGGCGCTGCGCGCCGTGCAGGCCTCCTCGCCGCTGCCACCTCTCCCGCGCGCCTTCCGGGAGGAGTCGCTCGGAGTCAACCTGATCGTCCGCTGAAGGAGACCCGCGTGAAGACCTGGATTCCGCCGGCGCTTTCCGTCCTCGCGCTCGGCGCCTGCGCCGGGCTCCTGCTCGGCCTGCCGCCTCAGGCGCCCCAGCAGCCGGCGCCGTCCCCCGCGGCCCCGGCCCCCGCGCCGCAGGACACCGAGCCGGGAGCGCCGCCCGTCGCCGGCCAGGGCATCACGGTGGTCCTCGACGCGGGCAGCCAGGTCGCGGTCATCGGCCTCGCCTTCCCCGCCCCGCAGGGGCTCGCCGCGCTCCAGGGAGCGGCGGCCGCCGCCGGGCGAGAGCTCGAAGCGACGCTGCGCCGGGACCTCGAGCGCAGCGGGGTTTTCGAGCTGCTCGGCCCCGCCGAGCTCTCCGTGCTGACCCTGACCGGCGACCTGGAGAAGGACGCCGACCAGTATCGCTCGCTGGGCGCGGCGATGCTGCTCCAGTCGGAGCTCAAGATGGAGGACGGCCGCCTCGTCCTCGAGGGCAGGCTGGTCGATCTCGCCAGCCGCCAGACCATCGTCGGCAAGCGCTACCGCGGCACCTACGAGCTGGCGCGCCGGATCGCCCACACCTTCGCGGACGAGATCGTCCTGTTCCTCACCTCGAGGCGCGGCATCGCCCTCAGCTCGATCGCCTTCGTCTCCGACCGGGACGGCTCGAAGGAGATCTACCTCATGGACTACGACGGCTTCGACCAGCGCCGCGTCACCGCGCACAAGTCGATCTCCATGAGCCCGTCGTGGAGCGGGCGCGGCGACTTCCTGGCCTACGTCTCCTTCTTCGCCGGCCGCGGCCCCGCCCTCTACCTGGCCGACATCGCTTCGGGTCGCAAGACGCCGCTGGTCACCGAGGGCAGCCTCAACGCCTCGCCGGCGGTCTCCCCCGACGGCCGCCAGGTCGCCTTCGCTCGCGCCCTGGGCGCCAACATCGAGATCTTCCTGTGCGGCCGCGACGGCGCCAACGTCCGCCGCCTGACCAACTCCGGCGGCATCGACACCAATCCGGCGTGGAGCCCCTCGGGCCAGGAGGTCGCCTTCACCTCGAGCCGGGCGGGGTCGCCCCAGATCTACGTGATGGACGTCGAGGGCTCCAACCTCCGGCGGGTCACCTTCCAGGGCGACTACAACGACGGCGCCGCGTTCAGCCCCGACGGGACCCGCCTCGCCTACGCCACGCGTGTCGGGCGGGACCGATTCGACATCGCCGTGCTCGACCTGGTCACGCTGCAGAGCGCCCGCCTGACCAGCGGCGCGGGCTCCAACGAGACGCCGACCTTCTCGCCCGACGGACGCCGCCTCGCGTTCGCCTCCACCCGCACCGGCGCCCCCCAGATCTTCGTCGTCGACGCCCAGGACGGCAGCGCCGCCGAGCAGCTGACGAGCGAGGGCAGCAACTCCGCCCCCGAATGGTCGGGCTACCCGCGCTGAAGGTCGGGAATCTCGTTGAGGGCGGGAACGAAATTTGCTAGGTTGCTCCTCAATGTCCCCGCTGAACGCTGCTCGCGATCCGAGGCCGCATTCGAAAAGGAGAGAATCATGACGCTCGCACGCAACCGCTGGCTCCTGGCCCTCGCCGTGGTTTCCCTGGTGGTCGCCGGCTGCGCCAAGAAGAAGCCCCAGACCGCTCCCGACCTCGGCGCCTCGACGGTCACGACGCCCAGCGCTCCGACCGAGGAGGTGCAGCCCCGGGAGCAGGCCGAGCCGGTCGATCCGACGCAGGCCATCCTGGCCGGTGACCTCGCGCGCGTCAACGAGTACCTGGCCGCCAACGGCCTCCTCGGCGACGTCTACTTCGACTTCGACAAGGCCGACCTGCGCGACGAGGCTCGCTCCCGGCTCGCGCGCAACGCGGACTGGCTCAAGGCCCACCCCGAGTTCGAGGTGACCATCGAGGGTCACTGCGACGAGCGCGGCACGAACGAGTACAACCTCGCCCTCGGCGAGCGCCGCGCGGCGGCCGCCAAGGACTACCTGGGATCGCTCGGCGTCGCCGCCTCGCGCCTGCGCACGCTCTCCTACGGTGAGGAGCGCCCGCAGTGCATGGACCAGGGCGAGCCCTGCTGGTCGCGCAACCGGCGCGCCCACTTCCTGGTCACCGGCCGCGGCAACGTGGGCTGACGCGGGGTCACCCGTGAGGCTCCGCCACCTCCTCCTCGCCGCTTCGGTCCCGCTCGCGCTGGCCGGGTGCGTGTCCTCGAGTGACATCGACGGGCTGCGGGCGCAGCTCGCCGAGATCCAGCGCCAGGTCCTGCAGCTGCAGATGCAGACCTCGAGCAAGGAGGAGGTGGCCGCCCTGCAGCAGAATCTCCGCGCCCAGACCGATCAGCTGCTCAAAGCCGAGGCCGACCGCCGCGCCGACTTCGGCAATCTCTCCAGCCAGATCTCGGCGCTCCAGGGCCAGCTCGAAGACACCAACTACCGCCTCGCCCAGGTCTCGCAGCAGATCGCCTCCACCAACCAGGACCTCAAGGCGGTGCGCAGCGCCACCACGCCGCCGCCGGTGGCCGGGGCGCCCGGCGCCACCGGGCCGGTCTCGGATCCCGAGACGCTCTATCAGACCGCCTACAGCGACTACCTGAGGGGCAACTACGATCTCGCGCTGCTCGGCTTCCGGCAGTATCTCGAGTCGTTCCCGGAGACCGACCTCGCCGACAACGCGTCCTACTGGATCGGCGAGTGCTTCTACCGCCAGCAGAAGTTCGCGGAGGCGATCGCCCAGTACGACGAGGTCCTCTCGCGTTGGCCGAGGAGCGACAAGACAGCCAGCTCGCAGCTCAAGAAGGGCTACGCGCAGATCGAGCTCGGCCGGCGCGACGACGGCATCCGCCAGCTGCAGGCGGTGGCGCGGGACTTCCCGAACTCCGACGAGGCGAACCTCGCCCGCCAGAGGCTGCAGAGCCTCGGGGTTGCCACCGGGCAGAAGCGTCAGTAGACTTCCGCTCCCGATTCGGAGGCAGGCCGGCGACCCCGGCGTCCCGATCCCCGATCGACACCGAGGAGCCCCAGATGGCGAACAAGAAGTCGGCCAAGAAGCGTGCGGTCAAGTCCGCCGCCCAGCGCGAGAAGAACCGCGCCGCGCGCTCGAAGGTCCGGAGCGCGATCAAGAAGGTGCGGCGCGCAGCGACCGCCAGCGACGCCCAGGGCGCCGAGAGCCTGCTCAAGGAGGCGATCTCCCTGGTCGACCGCACGGCGCGCAAGGGACTCCTCCACCGCAACACGGCCGCGCGCACCAAGTCGCGGCTGAGCGCCGCAGTGGCCAAGGCCTCGAAGTAGCTCCCGAGAGCCGCCCCCGCGAGCGGGGGCGACGGCTCAGAACCCCTCGAGCAGGTCGGTGACCATGGTCTCGGCGAAGTTCGAGGCCGTGGCCTCGATGGCCGGCGTCTCGCGGTCGAAGTAGCCGAGCTCCGAGGCCTCGAGTTTGTAGCTGTCCCTGAAGACGTAGCGCTCGTTCTGCCAGATCACCAGCTCGGGCGACAGCTGTCGGAAGGCGACGCGGGCCGTGATCGAGATCTCGAACTCGGTGGCCCGGCCATCGGCGTCGAAGGCGACGGGCCTCACGGCGAACGCCGTCACCGCACCCGCGATCTCGCCGTCGGCGCCCTCCACCGACGACAGGACCTCGAACCGCTGGCGCGTCACCAGCTCGTCGGCCACCGCCCGCGTCAGGATCTGCTCGACCTGGACCCTGCCGGTCGCGTTCTCGAGCGGCTTGAGGTACACCTTGCGGATCTCGGCCGGGATGTTCGAGGCGGTTCCGACCAGGCGGTAGCCGCAGGCCGAGAGCAGCAGCGCGGCGGTGAGCGGGACCAGGCGGCTCAGGTGCGACATCAGGCGGACTCCCTTCGCGTGACCAGGTTGATCAGCCGGCCCGGCACGTAGACCGACTTCGCGAGCGGGCGATCACCGACGTGCTCGCGCACCTTCGCGCTCGCCAGCGCGGCGTCCCGGACCGCGCCCTCGCGGGCGTCGGCGTCGACCTCGATTCGATCTCGGAGCTTGCCGTCGACCTGCACCACCACCACGACACGGTCGCGCCTCAGCCTGGCCTCGTCCGCGACCGGCCAGTCGCTGTGGAGCAGGCTGTCGACCTGGCCACGCCGCTCCCAGATCTCCTCGGTGACGTGCGGAGCGATCGGGTGCAGCAGCTGCACCATGGTGTCCAGCGCCGCCTCGCAACACAGCCTCGACGCCCGTTTCTCCTCCACCGCACGGGTCAGCGCGTTGAGCAGCTCCATCAGCGCGGCGATCGCGGTGTTGAACTTGAAGCGCTCGAAGTCGCGCGTCACGCGCTGGATCGTGGCGTGTCGCAGGCGCTCGAGCTCGTCGTCGGCGGGCGCCGTCGGCGGCGCCTCCCCCACCCGCTCCGAGACGCGCCAGAGGCGTTGCAGGAAGCGATGGGCCCCGGCCACGGCCTCGTCGTTCCACTCCACCTCGTCCTCGGGCGGACCCAGGAAGAGGGTGTAGACGCGCTCCGTGTCGGCTCCCATCTCCTCGATCAGGGGATCGGGCGAGACCGTGTTCCCCTTCGACTTCGACATCTTCTCGATGCGCCCGGTGCGCTCCGCGAAGCGCGTGATCATGCCCTGGTTGAAGAGGTTCTGGAACGGCTCCTCGAACGGAACCAGGCCGAAGTCGTGCAGCACCCGGCACATGAACCGCGCGTAGAGCAGGTGCAGGATGGCGTGTTCGATGCCGCCGATGTACTGGTCCACCGGCGCCCAGCGCGCCGCCGCCTCGGGGTCGAAGATGCGTTCGCCGTCGCGCGCCGAGAGGTAACGGAGGTAGTACCAGGAGCTGTCCATGAAGGTGTCCATCGTGTCGGTCTCCCGCCGTGCCGGAGACTGACAGCGTGGGCACTTCGTGGCGACGAACGCCTCGTTGCGCGAGAGCGGGTTGCCCTCGCGCCCGGAGAACTCGACCTCGTACGGCAGCTCGACCGGCAGCTGCGCGTCCGGCACGGGCACGACTCCGCACGCTTCGCAGTAGACCACCGGGATCGGCGTTCCCCAGTAGCGCTGGCGCGAGATCAGCCAGTCCCGCAGGCGGTAGCTGACCTTGGCGCGGCCGGTGCCCTCGCGCTCGAGCCAGGCGACGAAGCGGGCCACCGTCTCGTCGGTGGCGGGCAGCCCGTCGAACTCCCCGGTGCCGCGGATGACGCCCTCGTGTGGAATCGCCTCGATCATCGTCGCGGGGTCGAGCGCGTGCTCCTGCGGATGGTAGACGAGGCGCACCGGCAGCCCGTGGGCGCGCGCGAAGTCGAGGTCCCGCTGGTCGTGCGCCGGCACGCCCATCACCGCTCCGGTGCCGTAGTCCGGGAGCACGTAGTTGGCCATCCAGACCGGAATGGGCTCGCCGGTGGCGGGATTGACCGCGAAGCCGCCGGTGGCCCGTCCCTCCTTGGCAGCCTCCTCGCTCTCGCGCTGCGTGCGCGGCTGGTTGCGCACGCGCCCGATCCAGGCTTCGAGCTCGCCGCGCTCGGGATTGCCGGCGAGCAGGCCGCCGACCGAGGGATGCTCGGGGGCTACCACCATGAAGGTGGCGCCGTGGATCGTGTCCGGGCGCGTGGTGAAGACCGTGATCGGCGCGCCGCCCTCGATCGGGAAGTCGATCTCCGCGCCCTCCGAACGCCCGATCCAGTTGCGCTGCATCACCTTCACCTTCTCCGGCCAGCCCGGCAGCAGGTCGAGGCCGGAGAGCAGCCGTTCGGCGAAGTCCGTGATGCGCAGGAACCACTGCTCGAGGTCCTTCTGGATCACCGGCGTGCCGCAGCGCTCGCAGGCGCCATCGACGACCTGCTCGTTGGCGAGCACGGTCCGGCAGCTCGGGCACCAGTTGACCGGCGCCCGCTTCTTGTACGCCAGCCCCTGCTCGAGCATGCGCAGGAAGAGCCACTGGTTCCACCGGTAGTACTCCGGCGCGCAGCTGGTCACCTCCTTCGACCAGTCGTAGAGGATCCCCCAGCGCCGGAACTGCTTCTTCATGACCCGGATGTTGTCGAGCGTCCAGTCGCGCGGGTGCACGCCGCGCTGGATCGCGGCGTTCTCGGCCGGCAGGCCGAAGGCGTCCCAGCCCATCGGGTTCAGCGCCCGCCGGCCGCGCATGCGCAGGTACCGGTAGAGCGCGTCGCCTAGGATGTAGTTGCGGCCGTGCCCGACGTGGAGCCGGTCCCCCGACGGGTAGGGGAACATCATCAGCATGTAGTACTTGCCCTTGGCCTGCCGCAGGTCGACCTCGGCCGCCCTGCCCTTCTCCCAGCGGTCCTGCCACTTCGCTTCGATCGCGCGATGATCGTAGGAGCTCATCGTCGGGTTCCGCCCTCTCCCCGTCCATCCTCGACCGGCACCTCGAGCTCGGCGAGCACGCGGTCCCGAAAGGTCAGCCTCTTCCAGGCGGCGAGCCGGCCCGCCGTCCTCACCTTGAGCTCGTAGCGCCCCGGCTCGAGCCCCAGGAACACGCCGCGCCCGCCCGCCAGCGAGACGGTGCGCACGCCTCCGGTCGCGCCCTCGAGCGTCGCCGCGCCCTCCACTGCCGGCGCCAGCCGCACGAGGAGCGCCGCAGCTTGGCGCGTGCCTTCGTTCGGCCGCACGCGGAAGGGGCGCACGGGCGCCGGCCCGGGTGCCAGATCGACGTCCTGCATGCGATCTTCGCGCGCGACGAGCAACCCGGCACCCGGATAGGACTCGAGGCGCGGATCGTCGATGCGCAGATAGGTGGCGGGCACGAAGTGGTGACTGGAGATCGGATCGCTGAAAACCCAGCCGCGGTCGGGATACCAGACCTCGATCCAGCGATGGAAACCGGCCCCCGGCCCCCCCGGCACCGGCTCGGCCACGTATCCGGGCACCTCGCGCGCTTCGATCCCGACCGCCCCGAGCAGCGCCACGGAGAGGCGCGCGAGGCCCGTACAGTAGGCGGTCCGGCGCTCGAGCACGGCCTCCGGCGCCTGGTCGGCGGCGCGATCGAGGTCGTAGGAGACGTTCGCCGCGACCCAGGCCAACAGCCTGCTCACCGCTTCGTACCGGCCTCCGGACCCGGCCGCGATCGCGCGCGCCACTCTCGACACCGTGGCGCCGCCGTCGGCGGCGGGCAGCGCGAAGGGGGCCCGGCTGCCGATCGGATCGAGATCGACTTCGACGCGCGTCGCGCCGTCGGGCGCCAGCGTCAGCCGGTAGCCGGCGTTCTCGTAGGGACGCACCACCGCGCCCGCGGGCGGCGAGATCTCCGCGGCATCGCTGCCGGCGACGACGCGGGCTTCGGCGCCGGCGCCCGGGCGCGGCAGGGCGAGCGCGAGCAGCGCGACGGCGGCTGCCAGCGCCCTCACTTGAGGCTCCCGGGGAAGGAGTGGCGGCGCAGGACGCCGTCGAGCAGTCCGTTGACGAAGCGCCCGGACTGCTCGGAGCCGAACCGCTTGGCGAGCTCTACCGCCTCGTCCACGATCACCAGCTTGGGAACATCGGTCTCCTGCAACATCTCGTAGACGGCGAGCCGGAGGATGTTCCGGTCCACCGCCGGCATCCGCTCCAGCCGCCAGTTCTCGGCCTGCGTCCGGATCAGCCCGTCGATCTCCTCGAGCCGGCCGCGGGTGCCCTCGACCAGGCGGCAGGCATAGGGAAACGCGTCGCGCGCCTCTGCGGCGGCCGCCTCGTTCTGCAGCTCGCCGTCGAGGGCACGTTCGCGCAGGAAGTCGGCGAGGTCGAAGGCGTGCGTCACCTCCGGCACGGAGCTCCCCGCCAGGTCGGCCTGGTAGAGCATCTGGACCGCCATCTCCCGTGCCATCCGCCGCTTGCCCACGGCCCCGTCTCCATTGCGGTCAAAGAGCTGCCCGGCGAACGCCCGCGGCGTTGCGCCCACTGCGGCTCAGGTGCCGGTCCCGATCCGCTCCAGCAGCGCGGCCATCTCCAGTGCGGCGAGCGCCGCATCCTCGCCCTTGTTGCCCGCCGCACCGCCGGCGCGCGCCAGCGCCTGCTCGAGCGTCTCGCAGGTGAGCACGCCGAAGCCGATCGGCACTCGCCGGCGCAGGCCGACTTCGGCGATGCCCCGGCTGCACTGCCCCGCCACGTGCTCGAAGTGCGCGGTCTCACCGCGGATCACGGCGCCCACGGCGACCAGCGCGTGCCGGTCACCGCGCGCCGCCAGGGCGTCGAGCGCGAGCGGAATCTCCCAGGCCCCGGGCACCCACACGACCTCGACGTCGGAGCGCTCCACGCCACAGCGAAAGAGCGCCTCGCAGGCGCCCTCGAGCAGGCGCTCGACTACGCCGGCGTTGAATCGGGAAGCGACCACGCCGATTCTCCGGCCGGCGCCGCCGACGGCGCTGGGGACAGGCTTGAAGGTGCTCATGGTGGGGTCGCCGGGCCGCAGCCGGCAGTCTAGCGATCGCGCGCAAACGCTGTCAACGACGGGAGATCCGCCGCGCTCACAGGTCGCCCCCCGGGGGCCGCAGGCGGATCTCCTCCACCGCGACGCTCGGGTCGGCGTCGAGCGCCCAGAGCACCGCGCGAGCGACTTCAGCGGGCGGGATCATGCGCGTCCGGTCCCATTGCCCCGGCAGGCCGTTCCAGAGCGGGCTGGCGGTCGCGCCGGGAGTGACCGCGACCACGCGCACGCCGGTGCCCGCGAGCTCCTCGCGCAGGACCTCGACCAGGCCGAGCAGGCCGAACTTGCTCGAGCAATAGGCCGACCAGCCCGGGAAGGCCCGGCGCGACGCCACCGAGAGCAGCGCCACCAGCACTCCGCGCCGGCGCTCGAGCATGGCGGGCAGGAAGGCGCGCGCCAGGTTCGCCACGCCCGTGAGGTTGGTGGCCAGGGCCGCCTCGAAATCAGCCGCCGGCGTGGCGAGGAAGGGAGCCACGGACGCGATGCCGGCGGCGGGCACGACCTCCTCGACCGGACCGAGCTCCCTCTCCACCCGGATCGCCGCCGTGGCCAGCCCGCCGGCGTCGCGCACGTCCTGGTCGAGCACGAGGCCCCGGGCGCCCGATTCCGCGAGCACCCGCGAGAGCGGCTCGGCGCGGCGTCCGACCAGAGCGAGGCACCGGCCGCGGCGCGCGAGGGCGAGGGCGATCTCCCGTCCGATACCCGATCCGGCGCCGCTGACCACGGCGACTCCGACGGGCGGCTGGTTCATCGCGTCCGTCTCAGCGGAAGGAATGGAACTGGATGCGGAGTGCGCGGAGGTGAAATTGGTCGGGACGGCGGGATTCGAACCCGCGACCCCCTGAACCCCATTCAGGTACGCTACCAGGCTGCGCCACGTCCCGACCGGAAAATCTCAACGGTTCTGCTTGTCGAGGAGCGAGAGGATCGCCCGCGCCTCCTTGAGGGCGTCCGCGACCCCTCGTTCGAGGGTTTCTATCCGCTCGCCGGACGACGAGTCAAGCTTCGCGGCGGCGTGCGGCGTGCCCGAAGCGGTGTCCGTGGCGCCCTCGCCTTCGCCCGCTTCCGGCGCGGCCCCCTCCGTCTCGTGGTTGGCGGGGAGCGCGTCCGCGCCCGGCTGGTCCGCGCGCGGCGGCGGCTCGGACTCGAGCTTCTTCTTGGCGCCGGCGATCGTGTAGCCCTCTTCGTAGAGCAACTGCTTGATCCGCCTCAGGACCGCGACCTCCTCCACCGAGTAGGCGCGCCCCGGTCCGTTGGCCCGGTTCCCGGACGACTGGAGAGCGGGGAACTCGGTCTCCCAGTAGCGCAACACGTAGGGCGGCAGATCCAGCTGCTTGCAGACTTCGGCGAGCTTGAAGGAGCGCTTCATCGGTGGCGACCGCGCGGCGGGCCGATCCTAGAACGCGGGACGGGTCAAGTCGAGCGACGCCGGATGACGAGTCGCACCGGCACGCCCCCCAGCCCGAAGCTCTCGCGCAGCCGGTTCTCGAGGTATCTCCGGTACGAGTGGGTCAGCGGGAGGGCGCGATTGGCGAACAGCATGAAGGTCGGTGGGCCGGTCGCGACCTGCGCGGCGTAGAAGAGCTTCCACTCCCGCTCCTCGATCCTGGGCGGCTGGTGCTGCCGGATCCAGGACTCGAATGCCCGGTTGAGCTCGCCGGTCGAGATCTCCAGCCGGAAGCCCCGCCGGGCTTCGTCCACCGCCGCGAAGATGCGCTCCACGCCGCGGCCGCTGAGCGCCGAGAGGTTGACGCGCGGCGGGCCCGCGAGCAGGCCCTCGAGGCGGGGCCAGGCGAGCTCGAGGCGCTCGCGGCCCTCATCGTCGAGCAGATCCCACTTGTTGATCGCCACCACGGCCGCCCTGCCGGCCTCCCAGATGGCGCCCGCCACCGCGAGGTCGCCCGAGGTGATCCCGGCCGGGGCCTCGACCACCAGCACCGCGACTTCGGCGCGCTCGATCTGCCGGCGGGCGAGCATGACCGCGAGCTCCTCCGGTGCGTCCGCGGCCTTGCTGCGCCTGCGGATGCCGGCGGTATCGATCAGCAGGTAGCGGCGATCGTCGCGAATCACCAGGGTGTCGATCGGATCGCGGGTCGTGCCCGCCGTCGGCGACACGAGCGTGCGCTCCTCTCCGACCAGGCGATTCAGGAGCGAGGACTTGCCGACGTTGGGTCGGCCCACGATGGCGACCGCGACGCCGCCCGGCTCGGGCTCCGCCGGGGCCTCGAGCGGCGGCAGCGCTGCGCTCACCCGCTCGACGAGCGCGCCGATCCCCACGCCGTGCTCCGCGGACACCGCCACCGGCTCGCCCAGCCCGAGCGCCCAGAATTCGCTCGCCGCCTCGGCGGCGCGCCGCACGTCGGCCTTGTTCACCACCAGGA
>Ga0316622_100000944_pt1 | contig 18095 bp, 16 predicted proteins | sample OWC_Aug_OW2_C1_D_FD_207646 | JGI IMG/M metagenome (GOLD analysis project Ga0316622, IMG submission 207646) | Wetland soil microbial communities from Old Woman Creek delta, Ohio, United States - OWC_Aug_OW2_C1_D5_C | ecosystem: Environmental > Terrestrial > Soil > Wetlands | place: USA: Ohio... | reverse complement strand
TTAGATGGCTTGACAGGGACCTCCCCGTGGAACTGAAGCCTTTGGGGTACAGCGGACAAGACAGGGCGTCGAGAGGGTTTTGAAGGGCATGAACATACTATCCGTTCCTGAGGACAGACAGTGTTTAGACTCGATCCAACTCCGTCAGCTTGAGCAGTCCTTCCGTCAGTGGGTCCAGGATACGCCTCGCTGGGACGTCTCCTTGTCCAGGAGGCGGATCCTCGTCATCTTCTTGCTCATCCGCTACACAGGGGCCAAGTTGAACGAAGTCCTCGCGATTGATCCGTTCCTCGATATCGATCCGGAGCGGCAGGTGATCGTCTTCCGCGACAGCGCGCAGGGCGCCGGCCACGATGGCAGGGAAGTGCCGATCTCCGGAGAGCTTTCCGGCGAACTCGGGGCGATGCTCGCAGAGCACGATTTCAGGGAATTCATGAGAGCCAACTCCTCCGTCGATCCCGGCTTCGTGCGAAGAAAGTTCTACGAGCGGGCAGAGGCGTGCGGCATGCCCAAGGAAATGGGCGGCCCCGAGATTATCAGGAGGTCCCGGGCCGTAGAATTGATGCGGGGAAACATGCCCTTGCCGGCGGTCCAAGTCCTCCTCGGTCATTCAACACCCAACCTGACCAGCTCCTATGTCAGTTTCTCCGAGGACGAAATCAAAGCGGTCGCGAAGCACTTCATGGAGAAGGAATCATCTCGGAGAACCAGTGCCCGAAACTCCTTTTACGGCAAGATTCAGGGACTGCAGCGCGGGGACATACAGACGATGGTGGACTTGTCCACCCTCGAAGGCCAGCGGGTCACCACTGTCATTACCAATGACAGCGCAGAGCGTCTCGGGCTGAAAGAGGGGAAGCTGATCACTGCCGAAGTCAAAGCTCCCTGGGTCATCCTGGAAAAGAGTCAAAGAGAGCCTGCGTCCACCGCGGAGAACAGATTCGAGGGGGTTGTCGAGGGGATCAACAAAGGCAAGGTCAACACAGAGTACATTGTCCGCATTTCAGAGGGAACCAGGCTTTGTTCCATCGTGACGACGGAAAGCAGCCAGCGCCTGAACCTCGGGATAGGCGACAGGGTGTGGGCTGTCTTCAACTGTTTTGCCGTGGTACTGCACGTGGATTAGGCCATAATCTTTCCCTCGCTCATCTGCAGCACTGCATCCGAGAGCCGCTCGGCCTGGACCCTGTTGTGAGTAGTGATGACCACCAGGGAGTTCCCGTCCCTCCGGATTCTCTGGATGATCTCTTCGATCTGTGCCTTGCTCTTCTCGTCGACAAATGCGGTCGGCTCATCGAGGAAGAGTACCGCAGGCTCAAGCACAACTGCCCGTGCGATGCCGAGCCGCTGCGTCTCGCCGCTCGAGAGGGTGAGCCCGTTCTGATCCCTCTTGTGGGTGAGCCCAACAAACTCAAGCGCCTTTTCGACCCGTACAGCCGTCTCTGCTCTGGCGACACCGCGCACCCTGAGACCGTAGGCGACGTTCCGGAAGACCGAGGTGTTGAAGACGCCTATCCTCGGCAGGACGAGGGTCAACATGCGGCGCAAAGAAACATCCGGCTGGAGGACAGAGTCCCCCGAGAGATACCGGACCTCGCCCTGGTCGGACTCCTCGATAAGCGCGCAGATGCGGAAGAGCGTTGACTTGCCGCATCCGTTCGGCCCCATCAGGGCATAGGTCCTGCCTTCCTGCAACGTGAAAGAGCAATCGGCCAGCACCGGCTTCCCGTTGTACGTCTTGTAGAGACCCGAAGCCTCTAGCCCGAGACTCATGTCTCGGCCCTCAGCGCGCCTTTCTTCTGGACGAAGCGAAGGACAAGGTTGATCGCCAGCGAGAGGGCGAGAAGGATGATGCCGAGCGCAAGGGCAAGCTCGAAGTTGCCCTTGTCGGTCTCGAGGGCTATAGTCGTCGTCATGACCCGCGTGAAACCCGCGATGTTGCCGCCCACCATGAGCACCGCGCCCACCTCTGCCGTCACCCTGCCGAACCCTGCAATGACCGCCGACATGATCCCGTACCGGGCCTCGTTGATCACGGTGAGAGAGACCTGAAAGGGCGTTGCGCCAAGCGCCATCGACGCCTGCTTCACGATGGGGTCCACACTGACGATGGCCGTGTGACACAACGATGCCACGATGGGATAGGACAGGATGATCTGGGCGATGATCATAGCCGTGGGGCTGTACAGGAGAGCGAGAAATCCCAGCGGCCCACTTCGGGACAGCAGGAGGTACACGAAAAGTCCCACGACGACAGGGGGCAGTCCCATGAAGGTGTTCAACACGCTGAGGACCGCCCCACGGCCGGGGAACCGTTTCAGCCCGAGGAGCCCGGCCGTGGGGACCGCGAGGATCGTGGCAATCACGAGGGCAGAGCCCGACACCCGAAGAGACAGCAGGATGATCTGCATCAGCTCGGCGTCGAGGTTGACGATGAGCGAAGCCGCCTTGCTGATGCCCTCGAAGATTGAGTTCACGCTGGTCCTACGGTTGTTCCATGTCTGTTCACAAAGCAGATCGAATGTGCCATTCCCGCAATCCCGCACCCGCTGCGGCGTCGGGAATCCTTTTTTTGGAAAGATTCCGGACAAGCCGGAATGACGAACAGACTACACTCGATAAGCTAATGCACTAACCCTACTTCGCGTTGGGGTAGAAGAGCTGATTCCCGAGCTTGTCCTTGAAGGACGCGATTGCGTCCTGCCCTTCCTTGGAGATGATCCAATTCACGAACTCCATCGATTCCTTGTACTTCACATGCTTGTGCTTCTCCGGGCTCACCGCCATGACGCCGTACTGGTTGAACAGGATGGGGTCGCCCTCGAGAACCATGACCAGTTCAAGTTTGTCCTTGTCTTTTGTGGCGAGCCAGGTGCCGCGGTCCGTAAGCGTGTAAGCCTGCTTCTCGCTCGCGATGCGCTGCGTCTTCTCCATGCCCTGACCTACTTCGAGATACCACTTCTGCCCCTTCGGGTCGACGCCGGCCTTCTTCCAGATCTCGAGCTCCTTTGTGTGGGTGCCGGACTTATCACCCCGGGAGACGAAGGACTGGCCGCTCCCGGCGATCTTCGTGAATGCCTCTACCGCTGACTTCGTTCCCTTCACCTGAGCCGGGTCCTTCGGCGGCGCGACGATGATGAAGTCGTTGTACATGACATCGTGACGGTTGACGAAGAACCCCTCCTCGACCGCCTTAAGCTCAAGATCCTTCGCATGGACGAAGACAACATCAGCGTCCCCACGCCTGCCCATTTCGATCGAAGCCCCGGTACCACGTGCCACGACCTTGATCTTGATGCCGGTCTTCTTCTCGAACATCGGAAGGATGTAGCCGAAGAGTCCCGAGTTCTCCGTGCTCGTCGTCGAAGCCATGATGATCTCTTTCTGGGCGTAAGCGGAGACAGCGGTGAGAACGACAAGGGACAACACCAGTATTGCAATGAACCTGCCAGCCTTCATTTCAATCCCCCCTTCTCCTTCTTCCTGGCCATCACGGACGGGACGGCATCGGGATAGAACAGGTTGACGCCGTGCTTTACGTACTGCGCTATGAGCTTCTGCCCCTCGGGCGAGGTCACAAAGGCGATGAAATCCATGGCCTCCCTGTACCTGATGCCGGGGAAGCGGTCGGGATTCACGGCGATCACGCTGTAGTTGTTCCTCAGGACCGGGTCGCCCTTGAAGAGAACTTTCAGATCGACCTTCTTTTCATAGTTGAGGAACGTGCCCATATCGCTCAGTGTATACGCCTTCTTCTCATAGGCCATGAGGAGCGTGTCACCCATCTTCGCGGCAGCCTCAAAGTACCAGCCCTTCCCTTTTGGGTTGATACCGGCATCATCCCAGATGTCCAGTTCTTTAATATTGGTGCCCGAATCGTCTCCCCTCGATATGAAGGCCGCACTCTTCTCCGATATCTCCTCGAAGGCCTCGACCGCTGTCCTGGCAGCTTTGACCCTGGCAGGGTCTTTCGCAGGCCCGACGATGACAAAATCGTTGTGCATAACCGGTCTGCGGTTCACGCCGTATCCCTCGGCGATGAACTTCTCCTCCCTGAAGGGGTCGTGGACAAAGAGCATGTCCGCCTCGCCCTTCTTTGCGATCCTGATGGCCTTCCCCGTGCCGACGGCAATGACATCCACCTTGATGTCGTGCTTTGATGATTTCTCATAGGCCGGAACAAGAATATCGAAGAGGCCCGAATTCTGCGTACTCGTGGTTGAGGCTATTATGAGGCGTGTCTTTCCCTTCGGCATGTAACTCCCTCCTTTCCTGATCTGTGCTGAATTAAAGGTAAGCGCTGGGTTTCCATGAAATCAAATTCTTTGTTTTCATGGCGCCGATGAATTGTCCTCATGCCTCCCGGTGCCGCTCCTTCTCTCTCGTTGACAAGGTCTTCCCAACGCCTTAGAATGGAGGTAATCTCTCAGCGTAGAATGGGACCGATGGAAGATCACCGATTACGAGCCTTCTGCCTTATCGTCGAAACGCAGAGCTTCTCGAAGGCCGCGGAGGCGAAGAACATGACGCAGTCCGCAATGAGCCATCTGATCAGAAACCTCGAGGGTGAACTGGAAGTGAAGCTGCTCAGCAGGGGCGCCAGGAAGGTCCTGCCGACGTCAGCCGGCAGGGTCCTCTACGGTCACGCGAAGCGGATACTCGACGGGTACCGGCAGATGGACAGGGACATGGAGGGTTTGTCGAAAGATGTCCGAGGTCGCCTCCGCCTCGGCGCGACTCAGACGATTGCGGCGTTTCTGCTGCCCCATCTCCTCTATGATTTCCTGAGGCTCCACCCGTCAGCCCGCGTGCACCTTTCGGTCTTCAACAACGACGGGGTGATACGCGAACTGCGTGAGGGCGGCCTCGACATCGGCATCATCGAGAACTCCCTGAAGGACAAGTCGCTGGCTGCCGAAAGGTTTGCCGAGGACGAGATGGTCGTGGTTGCGGCCGAGGACAATCCACTTGCAAGAGAGAAGGACATCACAGCCAGCGATCTCCTGTCTCAGCCCTTCATCCTGCCCGAGACCGGGTCAGGGACGAGGGAATCCATCGACGACTGGTTCAGGCACCTCGGGATAGACCCAGCGGGGGTCAAGGAAATCCTGACAGTCGGGAGCCCTGAACTGCTCGTCCAGCTGGTGCAATCAGGCCTGGGCATCTCGGTCGTTTCCAAGTGGTCCGCCTTCAAGCCGGTGAAGGAAGGGGCCCTCAAAGTGCTCCCAGTGGCGGGCAGACGCTGGACGCGCAGGTTCTACATCGTCTCACGGGAGGGGGAACCTTCGACCCTGGCGGCGCGTACCCTGAAGGACTTCGTCAAGTCCTACCGCTTCTTCGCCCCCTTCTGAAGGAGTCGGCAGGCCTCTCCGGTCTGCACACCATCAGAACGAGACATTCTCAACCCTGCCGGCGGATATCGAGTAGTACCCACCCACGATCTTCACCTTGCCTGCGGCAACTTCCTTCCTGATGATCGGACTCTTCTTCTTGATGTCAGCAGCCACGAGTCGCACGTTCTCCTGACGAAAGGACGTCTTGACATGCAGGCTGGTGGCTATGTATAGTAAGTACGTACTTACATTCTGTTTTGGCGGGCCCACAGCCGCCAATACCCGGAACTCCGGCATGGCATCATCGGACAGTGCACTGACCACTAACGAGAAAATCCTCGAGACAGGCCTCAGGCTCTTCTCAGAAAAGGGCTACCTGGGGGCAACGACCCGGGAGATTGCCCGGGAAGCGGGTATCACCGAGGTGACCCTTTTCAGGCACTTCCCGTCAAAGGAAAAGCTCCTCGAAGAGGTGATCAGCACCTATTCCTTCCTGCCGGCTCTGAAAGGGCTCCTCCCTGAGATCGGAAACCTTCCCTACGAGCAGGCCCTGTCCCTGATCGCCCGGCGGTTTATGCAAACTCTCAGGCTCAGAAAGGACATGATCAGGATCATGAACTCGGAGATGCACCGCCACCCCGAGAAGCTCAGAAAGATCTATCAGTCCTTCATCGGCGAACTTTACCGGACGCTCGCGTCCTACTTCGCCGAGATGCAGATGCGCGGCGCCCTGAGAGACTTCGACGCGGAACTGGCAGGCCGGGCCCTTCTCGGCGGCGTCTTTTCCTACTTCAACTCGCAGATGCTGCTGCAGCACGACATCGATGAGGCCCACACCGAAAGATTTATTCAGCAGTTTGTCGATATCTTCGTGAGGGGGACCCTGAAATGATCCACCTCCCTTCCCCGGCGTCCCTGGCGAGCAGTCTGATTCTTAGCACGATCATCATCTCTCTGCTCGCATCTTCACCCTGCTCCGGGCAACCGGGCTCACCGGTCGCCTTGGGGCATCGGCAACATGGCAAAGGTGTTCTCACTCTGCAGGAAGGCCTGGCTCTGGTCACCGAGCGGAACCGCCTCATCCAGATAGCCTCCTGGGAGAAGGAGATCTCCTCGGACGATGTGCTGCTCGCCAGGTCGCGCTATTACCCCGTCGTCAGCGCGTCGGCGTCGGAGACGATCCAGGCCTATCAGCCGGGCATCATCCTCAGCCCCTCGGCCCAGGTCCGGACACAGGACAAGAACTACTTTGCCTATGGTCTGAGTGTCTACCAGACGCTCTATGACTTCGGCGCCCGGAGCTCACTGTACGAGGCCTCACGAGCCTCCTATGAGGCGACTGCCTTTGATGTCGAGCGGATCCGGAACCTCGTCGCTCTCGATTTCGTTACCGCCTACTTCGACCTCCTCGAAACGGAACGTCTGATCACCGTTATCGTGAACGAGATAGAGGGTCTTCGTTCCCACCGGGATGTGGCGCAGGCGCTCTACGAAGAAGGTGTGATCACCCGGAACGATCTTCTGCAGGCTGACGTGAGGCTCTCCGATGCACGGCAGCGGCTCCTTTCAGCGCGCAACACACGGGCCGTGAACGCATCGAGAATAAACACGCTGCTGACCCGTCCCCTCAGAGAGGAAGTCCGGGCTGCCGACGTGCCGGGCCTTCTGCCGGCTGTGCCAGACCTTGTGCAGGCCTGGCAGGATGCCGAACGTCAGAGGCCCGAACTGAAAATCATCGACAGCGAGATGAAGGCCCGCGGACTGGAAGAGACGGCCAGGAAGTCGGACTACTACCCGAACCTCTTCGCCCAGGGTTCCTACGCATATGTCGAGAACCCATTCCAAATCCACAAGGACAACTGGGCGCTCGTGGCAGGCCTGAACATCACGCTTTCCAGCGGCGGCAGCACCAATGCCGAGGTCTCGAGGCTGAGACACCGACAGAGCCAGCTCGCGGAACAGAAGAGGAAAACTCTCGATGACGTGCGATTCGAGGTAGAGAGGAGTCATCTCACCATGGACAGCGCCCGCGAGCGGGTCCGGGTGACCGCCGATGCCATCGGGCAGGCCCGTGAGAATCTCCGGATCACGAAAACCCGGTATGAAGAAGGTGTGGGCACCGCAACAGATGTGCTCGATGCTATCACCCTACTGACAACGGCAGAGACAAACTTCTACCGGGCGGTCTATGAGGTCTGGCGGGCTCATGCAACACTGAATTATGCTACAGGGGTCGATCTGGTGAATATCTACGCCCTTCATCAGGACTCCCGCGACGAATAGGACTGACACCACAGCTGTCTGCAATGGGATGCAGGATCTCGTGCAATGAAGGCAGTGAGCCGGTGTCCCGTTGCCGCACATGCAGCACTGGATATGGACAGATGACACAGATCAGGTGACCCCATGAAGAAGATCTTGATAATTGTCGCACTTCTTGCAGTTGCAGGCGTGATTGCACTTCTCATTTACCGGAACAGCGGCGACGAGCCGAAGTACAGGACTGAGAAGGTGACCCGTGGCGACATCGTATCTGCCGTGACCGCCACAGGCACGGTCAATCCTGTGACGACGGTCCTCGTGGGCACCCAGGTTTCGGGGACGATCAAACACATCTACGTCGATTTCAACTCGCCGGTGAAGCAGGGGCAGATCATAGCCCAGATAGACCCCGCGACCTTTGAGGCCCAGGTCGAGCAGGCCCGGGCCAACCTTCTTGCCGCACGGGCAAACGTGAACAAGTCCGAGGTAACCCTTGCCGATGCCCGAAGGACCCTTGAGCGCAACAGAGGCCTCCTGCCTCAGGGCTTTGTCTCCCAGGCCGACTTCGACACGTCCGAAACAAACTACGAGACTGCAAAGGCGCAGCTCGATGCCGCGAAGGCCCAGGTAGCCCAGTCAGCGGCCGCACTGAGCTTCGCGGAGACCAATCTCAGGTACACGAAAATACTCTCGCCCGTCGACGGAACCGTGGTGTCCAGAAGCATAGACGTGGGGCAGACCGTCGCGGCGAGCTTCCAGACACCCACGCTTTTCACCATCGCCCAGGACCTGAAGAAGATGCAGATTGACACCAACATAACGGAAGCGGACATCGGGAAGGTGAAGGCCGATCAGGACGTCGAGTTCACCGTTGACGCCTATCCTGAAGCCCTCTTCAGGGGCAGGGTGTCGCAGGTGCGGATTGCCCCCATCACGGTCCAGAACGTCGTGACCTATGATGTCGTGATTCTTGTCGACAATACCGACCTGAGGCTCAAGCCGGGGATGACCGCCAATGTCTCCATCATCGTGTCAACGATGAAGGACGTCCTGAGGATCCCCAATGCCGCCCTAAGGTTCAGGTATGCCGAGAAGGCCCCCGCCGCCGGACAGCCCGCACCGAAGGGGCCGGGAATCTGGGTCCTTGAGCAGGGGAACCCGAAGCGTGTCAGGATCACGCCGGGCATAAGCGACGGCACCTGGACGGAGATTGCCTCGGCTGACCTGCAGGAAGGCCAGGAGGTCATCGTCGAGTCCCTCACAAAGACGAAGAAGCCTGCCGCTCAGACAGGGCCGCGCCTGTTCTAGCGTATGATGCTGATTCAGACAAAGGGAGTCTCGAAGGTCTACTCCCTGGGAGATGTCGACGTCCACGCCCTGAGGGATGTTTCCCTCACGATAGGCAAAGGCGAATTCGTTGCGATCATGGGTCAGTCCGGATCCGGCAAGTCCACCTTTATGAATATTATCGGGGGCCTCGACAGACCAACGACAGGGCAGTATCTGCTGGAAGGCACCGACGTTGCGGGGCTTGGCCGCGATGAGCTTGCCGGGATCCGGAATCGCAAGATAGGCTTCGTCTTTCAGGGTTTCAACCTGTTGCCGAGGACCTCAGCCATCGAAAACGTGGAACTCCCCATGCTCTACGGAGGGATCGCCGCGCGGGAGCGCAGGCAGAGAGCTTTCGCGGCCCTGAGGACGGTCGGTCTTGAAGGACGAGAAGAGCATCACCCCAAGCAACTCTCGGGCGGGCAACAGCAGCGCGTTGCGATTGCTCGGGCACTGGTAAACGATGCGCCCATTATCCTGGCCGACGAGCCGACCGGCAACCTCGACACGAAGACAAGCGCCGAGATCATGGATATATTCGTACGGCTCAACCGGGAGTCCGAGATCACGATCATTCTGGTGACCCATGAGTCGGACATCGCCGCGTACAGCAAGCGCGTCATCAGGTTTCTCGACGGTTCGGTCATAAGCGATGAGCCGGTAGGAACGTCATGATCAACATCCCCTGGACCATGAGGATCGCCCTCCGGGCGCTGCGGGTGAACAAAATGCGTTCATCGCTCACCATGCTCGGCATCATCATCGGCGTCGGCGCGGTGATCACCATGCTCGCCGTCGGCACTGGCGCGAGCGAGAAGATCGCCCAGCAGATCTCGAGCATGGGAAGCAACCTCATCATGATCCTCCCCGGCAGCACCACCTCGGGAGGCATCAGGATGGGCGCCGGGACGCAGCCGACCCTTACGCTGGGGGATGCCGAAGCCATTCAAAGGGAATGCCCTTCGGTATCCTCTGTCGCACCCGTCCTGAATGGGACAGCCCAGGTGGTGTACGGCAGCCTGAACTGGTCGACCGTCGTCAACGGTACGACCACTGAAATGCTCGATGTCAGGGACTGGCCGCTCGCTGCCGGCAGGTCCTTTACGAGCGACGATATACGGAACGCGGCGAAGGTCTGCATCCTCGGCAGAACGGTTGTTAACAATCTCTTCGGCGATGCTGACCCTATCGGACAGATCATACGGATCAAGAAACTCCCCTTCACCGTTGTCGGCATCCTCGAGACCAAGGGGCAATCGCCGACCGGCCAAGACCAGGACGACGTTATCTATGTCCCTGTCACCGCAGCCCAGAAAAAGCTCTTCGGCACCGCCTTCCCCGGCATGGTGCGCACCATCATGGTGAAGGCCAAGAGCACCGATGCCCTCGAGAGTGCCGAGCGTGAGATAACAGACCTCCTGCGGCAGAGGCACCATATCGGAGCACGGCAGGACAACGACTTCACTGTGAGGAACCTCACGCAGATGATGCAGGCAGCTGAGCAATCCTCCCGGGTGATGACCCTGCTGCTGGGCGCCATCGCCTCCGTCTCCCTGATCGTCGGGGGCATCGGCATCATGAACATCATGCTCGTCTCGGTCACCGAGCGGACACGGGAGATCGGCATACGCATGGCCGTCGGCGCTAAGACCTGGGACATCCGGCTTCAGTTCCTTATGGAGGCCGTCACCCTGTCGCTGATCGGCGGCATCGCGGGCATCATCCTCGGGATAACGGGCTCGCAGGTGCTTTCAGTGCTGGCCGAATGGCCTACCATCGTCTCCGCCCTGTCTATTGTCCTGGCCTTCTGTTTCTCCGGGCTCGTCGGGATCTTCTTCGGGTTCTATCCGGCCTTCAAGGCGTCGCTCCTCAGCCCAATCGACGCGCTGAGGTATGAGTAAGTATCACGGTGGAGGCACGTGAGAGGGGTCCCGAAACGGCGTCAAAGACCTTTGCGTTGTGTCATCATTCCTGCGAAGGCGGGAATCCAAAATCGTCGGAAAGCTCTCCGGATTCCGGGTCGAGTCCCGAATGACGCTCATGGAGCTTGTGCTGTTTCCGCAGGCGACGATGTGAGTATGTGAGCTGAACGACACCATCATACGGAGACTATCATGGAAGAGCCGAAACCGGACAACAATAGGAGAAAGAAGCGGGCTTTACTTATCTTCGCGATCGTGGCCGTCGTGGGGGCCGTCGTCGTCTTCTTCTACCTGCGCTACAAAGCGACTCACATCTCCACGGATGACGCTTTCGTCGACGGCCGCATCCATACGATTGCATCGAAGGTGTCAGGCACCGTGAGGGCCCTCCACGTGAAAGACAACCAGGAAGTCAGGAAAGGGGACCTCTTGGTCGAGATCGACGCCGTTGATTACGACGTCAGAGTGAAGGAAGCATCTTCCGGGGTCGACGCAGAAAAAGGCACTCTGGCTGAGGTCGAGGCCCGGGCTGCCGCTGCGGAGAGTCAGCTCTCCGAGATAACGGCCCGGATCGAGGCTGAGAAGGCCAACCTCCAGCTCCAGGAGGCGAACCTCAGACAATCGGAGATCGACCTGAAGCGGGCCGAGAACCTCGTGAGGAAGGAAGCCATCCCCCAGGAGCGCTACGACAGGGCCAGGACAGCCTACGACGTGTCCGTCGCCCAGGTGAAGGCTGTGAGGGAACAGGTCAAGCAGGCCGAAAAGGCCCTCGATACCCAGAAGGCGGTCATCCGTCAGGTAGAGTCGCTGAGGACGGCCCAGATTTCAGCAATCCGCGAGAAAGAAGCAAAACTGAACACGGCCCAGTTGAACTCCGGCTACACCAAGATCTATGCGCCCTCGGACGGCTATGTAACGAAGCGCTCCGTGGAAGTCGGCAATCAGATCCAGACCGGTCAGCCGCTGCTGGCCGTGGTGCCCCTGGACGATGTCTGGATCACGGCAAACTACAAGGAGACCCAGCTCGAAAAGGTGAAACCGGGTCAGAAGGTGACCATTGAAGTCGATTCATACCCGGGGAAGGAATTCAAGGGAAAGATCGATAGTATCATGTCGGGGACCGGTGCGATTTTCTCGCTCTTCCCGCCGGAAAACGCCACGGGCAACTTCGTCAAGATCGTGCAACGGATACCGGTAAAAATCGTGCTCGAAGACGATGCCAAACGCGAGCAGGTCCTGCGGGTCGGCATGTCGGTGGTGCCGACGATCATCGTGGAATAAGCGTTCTGACTGTCTATGAACAAGTGGCTCATCGCCCTCACCGTGATGGTGCCCACGCTCATCGAGATCGTGGACACCTCGGTCGTCAACGTCGCTCTCGACCATATCAGGGGGAGCCTGTCCGCCGGCATCGATGAATCCACTTGGACGATAACATCCTATCTCGTCTCGAACGCCGTCATCATCCCCATGACGGGCTGGCTCAGCCGCGTCTTCGGCCGGAAGCGCTACCTCATCTTCTCCATCATCCTCTTCACGGTGAGTTCCTTCCTCTGCGGCGCCGCGTGGAGCCTCCAGAGCCTCGTCTTCTTCAGGATCCTTCAGGGTATCGGCGGCGGCGCGCTGCAGCCCCTGTCGCAGGCAATCCTCCTCGAAACGTTCCCCCCCTACCAGCACGGCATCGCCATGGCGGTCTTCGGGATCGGGATCATGTTCGGGCCCATCGTGGGCCCGCTCATCGGCGGATGGATCACCGACAACTGGTCGTGGCACTGGATCTTTTACATCAACGTGCCCATCGGCATCATATCGATCCTTCTCACGATGTTCTTCATCACCGACCCCCCCTACATGAAGCGCGTCAAAATGAAGATCGACTACTGGGGCCTTGCGCTCCTCGCCCTCGGGCTCGGCTGCCTTCAGATCGTCCTCGACAAGGGCCAGCAGGAAAACTGGTTCTCCTCGGCGTACATTACCTGGCTCACTGCCGTCTCCGTCGTGTCGCTTGTCCTTTTCGTCATTGTCGAACTCTATGCCGAGCACCCCGTCGTCAATCTGAGGGCCTTCCGCAACATCTCTTTCGCCACGGGCAACGTCGTGATGTTCATCGGCTTCTTCAACCTCTTCGCGAGCATCGTGCTGCTGCCGATCTACCTGCAGACTCTCATGGGTTACACCGCCTATCTGGCAGGGCTCGTGCTCGGTCCGGGCGGGGTCGCGACGCTCATCGCCCTGCCGATAGCGGGGAGGCTCGTGAACAGGGTAAACCCCAAATACCTCCTGGCCTTCGGCATCAGCGTGAACGCCTACGCGACCTACCTCATGTCCGACTTCAGCCTCTCCGCCGACTTCGCCACGGTCATCTGGCCCCGGGTGGTCCTGGGCATCGGGATGGGGTTCTTCTTCATACCCCTCACCACCCTCACCATGGCCGGCATAAAGAAGGAGGACATGGGCAATGCCACCGGGATTTACAACCTTCTCAGAAATCTCGGGGGAAGCTTCGGCGTGGCCTTTGTGACCACCCTCCTGTCACGGCGGGCACAGTATCACCAGCACCACCTCGTGGAGCATCTCTCCCCCTTCGACAGGAATCTCCAGATCGCCACCCAGCAGGCGAGCCAAACTGCCCAGTACCTGGGAGTGGATCCCGCGATCCTGGACAAGGCCGGCCTCGGGATCATTTACGAACAATTGCTCCGGCAGGCCTCCATGCTCGCCTTCAACGATGCCTTTTACCTGACGTGCCTCATCATGACCTGCGTTCTTCCGCTCCTCCTTCTGATGAAGCGGCGCAAGCTCACCCGGCCGCCGGTGATGCACTGATATGGTATAATCCGCCATGGCTGAGCTGAACCTGGAGGGCCTTAAGGCCCTTGTCGCAAAGCGCGCAGCCCCCTTTCTCAACGACCTGCTGAAGTCCTACCCTGCGCTGATTCACTCCCTTCACATCGCGGGAAGCGCGGTGACGGAAGACTTCGATGAGAATCGCTCCGACATCAACCCGGTGGTGGTCCTGAGGGAGATCGATTTCAGCTTCCTGCGCCACCTCGGCTCCATCGGCGACGGGCACCGGAAAAGAGGGGTGGCAGCGCCTCTTATCATGACTCCTTCGGGGATCGCCGACTCCCTTGATGTCTTCCCCATGGAGTACCTCGACTTGAAGCACATCCATAAGACGGTCTTCGGTCCCGATCCCTTTGCAGCGCTCAGGATCGAGCCTGCCCATCTGAGGCTTCAGTGCGAACGTGAGATCAAGTCACGGCTCATCGGTCTCCGGCAGCGCTACGTCTCTTCCCTCGGAAAGGCGGAAAGCCTTCGTGAGATACTCTCCCGCTCGGTCACCGGGCTGATGCCCTTGGTCAGGGGAATCGTCTATCTTCTGGGGAAAGAGCCGCCCCTAGTGCGGCAGGGCCTTCTGCTCATGTTCGGCGAACTCACGGCGGAGCACTGTCGCCGGGCAGGGCTCTGCCTCGATCCGTCAGTCTTCGAGAAGGTGCTTTCCCTGAAAACGGGACAGGCGACGGCCTCTGCTGCAGACCTTCACGCCCTGTTCGAGAGTTTCTACCGGGTCCTCGAGACCATCGACCGTCTCCTCAATGAACTGTCTCTCTAACGCTCGTTCGCTGCAAATACCGTCGGTTACGGGCAGGGCAGTGGTGCTGGTTTCCTTCTGCCTTGTCCTCCTGTGCTCTCTGCCGGGCCCCGCCTCTGCTTCCACCCCGGAGCCGCCGGAGAGACCCGCCGGCTATGTGGAGGACCTCGCCAAGGTCCTGAGCCCCGAGGCGCACCGGCAACTGAACGCTCATCTCCTGGAACTCGAGCAGAAGACGACGGCGCAGGTCATGATCCTGACGGTCAGGAAGCTGGACGGCGAAGACATTGCGGGCTTTACACTGCGAATCGCAGAGAAGTGGAAGCCCGGACAGAAAGGAAAGGACAATGGTGTGCTCATCACCGTTGCCGTTGAGGACAGAAAATACCGCATCGAGGTAGGCTACGGCCTTGAGAGCATCCTGCCCGACAGCCTCGTCGGTTCGATCGGCAGGGAGCACCTCGTGCCCTATTTCAGGAAGGGCGACTATGGTGCAGGGCTCATCTCAGCGACATCCGTCATAGCCAGAACCATTGCTTCAAGCCAGGGCGTAGAATTGACCGGTCTGCCTCAACCGCAGCGGCCGGCAAGACAGAAGGAGCAGATATCTCCTGTTCTCTTCTATGCCCTCTTGTTCCTGGCCTTTGGAGCCGTGCCTTTTCTCTGGAACCTTCTGCTGACGAAGCGGAGGGTTTCAGGCCGTGGCAGCTCCTATGGCAACAGCGGCGTCTGGTGGGGCGGCGGAGGCTTCGGCGGGAGCGGTTCCGGCGGCTTTGATTCCGGCGGCTTCGGAGGCGGAGGGGGAGGGTCCTTCGGCGGCGGAGGCGCCTCGGGAGACTGGTAATTAAAGACGAAGGCAGGCAGAATCATTTACAATATAAGAGTTTTTCAAGGAGGTCCGCATGGGTAAAGGAATTTCTGTTGCTCTCGTTGTCTTAGGCATCCTTCTTGTCGTCGCTTTCGGCCTGATAAGCTGGGGAATGGGCCAGTACAACAAGGTCGTTGCCATGGATGAACAGGTGAAGGCCCAATGGGCTCAGGTGGAGAACCAGCTCAAACGACGGTATGATCTCATTCCCAACCTCGTTGAGACGGTCAAGGGGTACGCCAAGCATGAAAAGGAGATCTTCGAGAACCTCGCCGAAGCGAGAACCAAGTATTTCCAGGCCCCGACGCCGCAGGCGAAGATGGAGGCCTCGACACAACTCGAGGGCTTCCTTTCGCGCCTCCTTGTCCTCCGGGAGACCTATCCCGAACTCAAGGCTAACCAGAACTTCCTGAAACTCCAGGACAGCCTCGAAGGGACCGAAAACAGGATCTCCGTCGAGCGGAAGCGGTACAACGAAGCCGCCCAGGCGCTCAACACGTACCGCAGGACCGTCTACGGTGGCATCTTCGCCTCCCTCGCAGGTGTGGGCGAGGCAGCCTACTACAAGGTCCCGGAGGCTCAGAAGGAAGCGCCTCCGGTCAAGTTCTGAGGGAGAACGCTGCTGACTTAGTCTTGTGATGCAAGAGCAAGCGAAAATAGGCTGGGCAGTGGTGCTGAAAAGCCTTTCCGGGCGATACCTTGTTGAATCGGCAGACATCTCTTTGAGGGAAGTTCCGCATACCGTGTGCAGTAGAATCAGCTGCAATCGACATATGGCAAGATCCCATCGCGTTCGGAAAGGCCTGGAGGCATCCTGCCCTGCCCCTGTAATGCGACGGGAAACTTACGCATCAGACCCTACATCGCCACGATGTCCAGGAAGATAGACATACCTGTCAGAGGGATGACCTGTGCTGCCTGCGCCTCTGCGATCGAGCGGGCGCTGCAGAAAGTCGAAGGGGTGGAGGGAGTATCTGTCAACTTCCCTGCCGAAAAGGCTACCGTACAGTTCACAAAGGAAGATCTGGTCCCACTCACAAACGTCATCCAGACCATCAAGGGCGAGGGCTACGACGTTGCCACCGTTCGGGCAGAGCTTGCGATCAAAGGCATGACCTGCGCCGCCTGCGTCAGCGCCGTCGAGAAGGCACTGAGAGGCATCGATGGGGTTCGGGATGTCACGGTGAACCTCGCGACGGAAAGGGCTTCCGTCGAGTTCGTCCCCACCCTGACAGGCCTGCAGGAGTTCATAAGGGTTGTCAGGGAGACCGGCTACGAGGCCAGGGCCATGACAGACACCTCAGCGGACCGTGAGCGCGACGAGCGAGAACGGGGCTACCGACTGCTGAAGAGGGATCTCTGGATCAGCGGTGTGTTGAGCGGTCTGGTCATGACGGGCAGCATGGTGCCGATCCCGGTCTTGTCCAACTGGTACGTGCTCCTGCTGCTGACAACGCCCGTCCAGTTCTGGACAGGACTCAGATTCCACAGGGCTGCCGTCTCGGCCCTCAAGCACGGCAGCATGAACATGAACACTCTCATCAGCGTCGGCACGACGGCCGCCTACGCCTACAGTCTCGTTGCCATTCTCGTTCCCGGGCTCTTCACCAGGAGCGGCCTGGAAGCGCACATTTACTTCGACACCTCAGCCACGATCATCACGCTGATTCTCCTCGGCAGACTGCTCGAGGCCCGGGCCAAGGGCAGCACCTCAGAGGCCATCCGGAAACTCATGGGTCTCCAGGTAAAGAAGGCGACGGTCATCCGCGACAACCTCGAACAGGATGTCCCCATCGATGAGGTGATCGTCGGCGATCTGATACTCGTCCGGCCAGGCGAGAGAGTTCCTGTAGACGGCGAGGTATCCGACGGCTTTTCCTCAATCGACGAGTCCATGCTGACGGGCGAAAGCATTCCCGTCGAGAAGTCCCCGGGTGACAGGGTCTACGGGGGCACCATCAACAAGGCCGGCAGTTTCCGCTTCAGTGCTTCAAACGTGGGAAGGGACACCGTGCTGTCGCAAATCATACGGCTCGTTGAGGAAGCCCAGGGAAGCAAGGCGCCGATTCAGGCTCTGGCCGACCGGGTTGCCGCGGTCTTTGTGCCCACAGTCCTCGGCATAGCGGCGCTGACCTTTACCGCCTGGCTCATCTTCGGACCGAAGCCCTCCTTCACGCTCGCCCTGATGAACCTCATCGCCGTTCTGATAATAGCCTGCCCCTGCGCTCTCGGCCTGGCAACCCCGACGGCCATCATGGTGGGCACCGGTAAGGGCGCCGAGAACGGCATACTTGTACGGGATGCAAAGGCCCTTGAGCTCTGTCACAAAGTCAACACGGTCATCATGGACAAGACGGGCACTATCACGAAAGGTGAACCGGCAGTCGTCGACATACGAATGATAGGTGAAGGGTTCAACGCAAACGGGGAAAAGATGCCTGGGGGGCCGACAGGCACGGCTGATAGTCTGACGATACTGCAGATCGCCGCCTCGGCGGAGAAGAACTCCGAACATCCCTTGGGCCAGGCAATCGTGAGGAAGGCCCTGGAACGCGGACTGACCCTGACCGACCCCCTTGACTTCAGGGCAATTCCCGGAGGAGGCGTCCGCGCAACCCTTCTCCATCCCTCATCTTCCATTGATCACTCATCACTCATCACTCATCACTCCCTTGATGTGCTCATCGGAAGCGAGACCCTGATGGTGAAAGAGGGCTTCTTGGCGGCCGCTGCCCACGGCCCCGCCGAGGCCGTTGCCTCTGAGGGCAAAACACCAGTCTGTATGG
>Ga0316622_100000943_pt1 | contig 18112 bp, 19 predicted proteins | sample OWC_Aug_OW2_C1_D_FD_207646 | JGI IMG/M metagenome (GOLD analysis project Ga0316622, IMG submission 207646) | Wetland soil microbial communities from Old Woman Creek delta, Ohio, United States - OWC_Aug_OW2_C1_D5_C | ecosystem: Environmental > Terrestrial > Soil > Wetlands | place: USA: Ohio... | reverse complement strand
GGGCCGCCTGCAGCAGCGCGCCCTGGACGGTCCGGGCGTTCTCCTGCCCCTGCCAGCCGTGATAGCGGGTGCCCTGATACTCGATCGTCAGACGGTAGCGCACGGTCTCAGGAGAACCCGAGGGAGCCGTCGATGCCGGTCGGCGAACGTGCCAGCCGCCCGCCGGCCGGGCCCCGGCCCGGTCGCGCTCGCGCCCGCCGCGTTCACGGCACCTCCATTGAAAACGGCGCCGGGGCCAGCGTCAGTGCCAGGAGCGCGGCGGCGATCAGGCCGAGCACCGTTTCGCGCCTCCCCAGGGGCGAATCCTCGGCGAGCACCGGCGGGTGGTGCAGGCCCATCAGCAGCAGCATGCCGCCCCAGAGAAACCAGCCCCACCAGAGAAAACCGAGGGGAGCGAGCACGAGGATCACCGCCCGCGAGATCCCCTCCTGACGACGGCCCGCGAGCGCGTGGAGCACGTGTCCCCCGTCGAGCTGCCCGACCGGGAGCAGGTTGATCGCGGTGACGAAAAAGCCGATCCAGGCCGCAAACGCCACCGGGTGCAGCACGAGGGACGCGTTCTGCGGCAGCGGCCCGAGCACCGCCCGCTCGAGCAGCGAGAAGATCAGGGAGCCCCCCAGTCCGATCCCGAGGTCGCCACTGCCACCGCCGACCGCCGCCCCGGAATGCGCGACGACGCGCGAGAGCCGCAAACCCGCCACGGCGATCGGCACCGCGACCAGGAAGCCCGCGAGCGGCCCGGCGACGCCGATCTCCAGGAGGGAGCGGCGGTCCGGTATGCGCGACTCGATGCGGATCACCGCGCCGAAGGTGCCGGCGAGCGTCGGCGCGGGGATGAACATCGGCAGGCTCGCGCGAACGCCGTGGCGGCGGGAGGTCGCGTAGTGCGAGAACTCGTGCGCGCCGAGAATCAGGAGGAGGGAGGCCGAGAACGGCACCCCCTCGAGCAGCGCCAGGGGATCCCGGAACGGGTCGGCCCCGGCCATCATGCTGCCCGCCCCGAGGGTGGTGAGGATCGTGGCCAGAAAGAGCACGACCGGGAGCCGGGTGCCCCTCGCGGGTGTCATGCCGCCCCCGGCGACGGGAAGGCCGCGCTCATGCGGCACGGGCGTGTCAGATCAGGCAGATCTGCCTCCCGTCGCTGGTGATGTCCTCGGGGAAGCGCCGCGTCATCTCGCTCTTGACGAATTCCTCGACCTCCCAGGCCGTGCTGAACTGGCCGAGCCCCGCCGCCAGCTGCTGCGCCTCAGCCAGCCGCGAGGCGCGCACGACCTTCTTCACGCGCGGCAGCGAGACGGCGTTCATGCTCAGCGTGTCGATGCCCAGGCCGATGAGCAGGAGCGCGTAGATCGGCTCGCCGGCCATCTCCCCGCACATGGCCACGGAGATGCCCTGCGTGTGCGCCGCGCGGGCGACGTCGCGGATGAGGCGCAGCACCGCCGGGTGGAGCGGCCGGTAGAGGTAGGCCACGTGCTCGTTGACCCGGTCGATGGCCAGCGCGTACTGGATCAGGTCGTTGGTCCCGATCGAGAAGAAATCCGCCTCGCGCGCGAGGATGTCGGCGATGATCGCCGCCGAGGGCGTCTCGATCATGACGCCGACTTCGAGGCGGGGGTCGAACGCTTCGCCGCGCCGCTCCAGGTCGCGCGCGACCTCCCCGAGGATCTCGCGCGCCTGCCGCAACTCGCTGAGCTCCGAGATCATCGGGAACATGATCCGCAGCTTCCCGTGCGCGCTCGCCCGCAGGATGCCGGCCAGCTGGGTCTTGAAGGCCGTGACCTCGCGCAGACAGAAGCGGATGGCCCGCAGGCCGAGCGCCGGGTTCATCTCCTTGGCGAGCGGGACCTGGGAGAGAAACTTGTCGCCGCCGAGGTCGAACGTGCGGATCGTCGCCGGGCGCGGGAGGACCATCTCGATCAGGTGCCGGTAGAGCTGGTAGTGCTCCTCCTCGGTCGGCATGTCGGTGCGGTTGAGGTAGATGAACTCCGTGCGGTAAAGCCCGATGCCGTCGGCCCCGTGCTCGAGCACGGAGGGGAGCTCCTCGGGCAGCTCGATGTTCGCCTCCAGCCCGACGCGGTAGCCGTCGAGCGTCTCCGCGGGCAGCTCGCGCAGCTTGTGGAGCTCGACGTCGTAGCGGTGGTAGCGCCGCCGCAGCGCCTCGTAGTGCCGGACGGTCTGCTCGTCGGGGTGCAGCAGAACCTGCCCGGTGTTGCCGTCGATGATCAGCGGGTCGCCGTTCGCGACCCGGGTGGTGACGTCCTCGAGCCCGACCACGGCCGGGATCTCCAGCGAGCGCGCCACGATGGCAGTGTGCGAGGTCTTGCCGCCCATGTCGATGGCGAAGCCGAGCACCCACTCCTTGCGCATCTGGGCGGTATCCGAGGGGGAGAGGTCGCGCGCCAGCACGATGACGCCCTCGGGGATGCGGGTGACCTGCTCATGGGAGGCGCCGACGAGGTTGCGCAGCACCCGCTGGCCGATGTCCTCCATGTCACCGGCCTTCTCGCGCAGGTAGGGATCCTCGATGGCCGCGAAGGCCTCCCGGAAGCGGGCGACCACCTGCTGGAGCGCCCACTCGGCGTTCACGCGCTCGCCGCGGATGATCCTGGCGACGCCGTCGAGGAGCATGCGGTCCTTGAGCATCATCAGGTGCGCGTCCAGCACGTACACGTGCTGCGGGCCCAGATCCCGCGCGAGACGGCGCTTGAAGGACCGCAGCTGGGACGCGGATGCCGCCACGGCGGCGCGGAAGCGGCGGATCTCGCCGGCCACCCCCTCGGGCGGAATCTCCCAGCGGTGCGCGGCGCAGTCCGTCTTCTCCAGGACGAAGGCCGGGCCGATGGCGATCCCGGGGGAGACGCCGATGCCGACGACGCTTATCGTCTGTGGTGCCACCGCCTACTGCTCCTCGTGGAAGCGGTTGCGGATCAGCGCCTCCACGGCTGCCATCGCGGCGGCCTCGTCCTCGCCGTCTGCGGTCACGGTGACCGTCTGCCCCTTCGCGGCCGCCAGCAGCATCAGCCCCATGATGCTCTTGGCGTCGGCGCTGGCGCCGGCCCTCTCGACGGTGACGCGGGACTTGAAGTCGGACGCGGTTTTCACGAGGTGACTGGCGGCCCGCGCGTGCAGCCCCAGCTTGTTCACGATCGGCACCTCCTTGCGGATCATGGCCTGCCGGCCTCCGGTGCCAGCCCGGCACGAGCCGGCGGACGCCCCCCGCGGGACGGTGCGATCACGATCGGGCGCCGCCTTCGGGGCCCTCGGGCCCGGCGAGGACCTCGCTGGCGACGATGATCGAGGAGCGGCCGACTTTCTTGACCTGTGCGGCGGTCTCGCGCAAGTCCGCGTCCCGGCGTGCCCGCACGGCCTTGAGCAGCATCGGCAGGCTGACGCCGGAGACCACTTCGACGGGGCGCGGGCCGCCGATCAGCGACAGGCAGATGTTCGAGGGCGTACCCCCGAGCATGTCCGTCAGAACCAGCACGCCGTCTCCGTCATCGGCGCTCTCGACCGCCTCGCGGAGCCGCTCCGCGGCGTCTTCGATCCGGTCGGCGACCTGGAGTGACAGCGCCGACACCCGCGGCTGGGCGCCGACGATCATCTCCATGGCGGCGATGAGCGCCTGCCCGAGCTCCCCGTGAGTCGCGAGCACTGTTCCGATCATCTCGATCCCCTTCGCGCCGGGCGGCGCAGGCTAATCACCCTGAATGTCCCTGTTGCGTACGGTGACGCGAAACCCCCGGCCCGCCAGCATGTCGGCGACGACGCGGGCGATGACCGGGGAGCGATGCCGGCCGCCGGTGCACCCGACGGCGATTGTCAGGTAGGCCCGCCCGTCGGCCTGGTAGAGCGGGACCAGGAAAAAGAGGAAGGGCAGGAACGTCGTCAGGAACGAGGCAGTCTCCGGGCGGGCGAGCACGAAGTCGCGCACCGGCTCGTCGAGACCGCTGAGATGCTTGAGCCCCTCCTCGAAGAAGGGATTGCGGATGAAGCGCACGTCGAAAACCAGGTCGGCCTCGGCGGGGATCCCGTACTTGAAGCCGAAGGAGAAGACGGTGACGACCAGCCCCCCGCTGGGGTGCCGTTCGCGGGCGATCGAGAGCATCCGCTCGCGCAGGTCGCGGATGCGCATCTGCGAGGTGTCCACGATCTGGTCGGCCAGCCCGCGCAGCGGCTCGAGCTCGCACCGTTCGGCGCGGATGGCCTCCACGAGCGGCAGGCCGGCGCCGAGGGGGTGCACCCGCCGCGTCTCGCTGAACCGGCGCACGAGGACGTTCTCCGAGGCCTCGAGAAACAGCAGCCGGATCCTGATCCCCCTGGCGCGGGCGGCGCGGAAAACCCGGGGGAACTGTTCCGTGAAGCTGCGCTCGCGGGTGTCCATGCCGAGTACGACGAGATCCAGATCGAGCGTGCTGCGGTGCGTGAGTTCGAGCATCCTCGGCAGCAGCGCGGTCGGCAGGTTGTCGACGCAGTAAGCGCCCAGGTCTTCGAGCGCCTTCACGGCCGAGCTGCGGCCCGACCCGGAGAGCCCGGTGATGACGAGAAATTCCGCTCCCGCCGCGTCCGCGGCGGGCTTCTTCGCGCTTTTTCTCCTCGCCGGCGGCGGGCCCTTCGCGCCCCCGGTCCCGGCCGGAGCCGGCGCGCGCCCCGTGGGTTTCACGCCCCCGCCCCCTGGGTCTGCAGGAGCAGCCGCCGGTTCAGCTCGCGAGCGGTGTGGTACCCCTGCTTCTTGAGCAGGAAGTTCCGGGCCGCGACCTCGAGAATGACCGCGATGTTCCGGCCCGGGCTCACCGGGACCCGCAGGTCCGCGACCGGGATGTCGAGCATCCGCCGGTAGCGCTCCTCGAGGCCCAGCCGGTCGTAGTGTGCGGCGTTGTTCCAGACCTCGAGCTGGACGACGAGCTCGATCTCCGCGGAGGCGAGGACCGCGGCCACCCCGTAGAGCTCCTTGACGTCGATGATGCCGAGACCGCGGATCTCCATGTGGTAGCGGGCCAGGCCGGAGCCGCTGCCCATCAGCGAGCGGTTCTCCCCCCGGTGGACGATCACCATGTCGTCCGCGATCAGCCGGTGCCCGCGCGTGACCAACTCGAGCGCGCTCTCGCTCTTGCCGATGCCGCTCGGCCCGAGAATCAGCACGCCGACGCCGAAGATCTCCACGAGCACCCCGTGGACGGTGATCTCGGCGCCAAGACGATTGCGGAGGAAGAACGCCAGGCGGGGGAGGCTGGCCTGGAGCGACTCCCGGGTGAAGAGGACCGGCAGTGAGATCTCCCGCGAAAGCGCGACGATCCCCTCGGGAACCGGGCGGCTGCGCGAGAGCACGAGCCCCGAGATCGGCTCGGCGGCCAACACGCGCACAACGCGGCGACGGTCGGCGACGACCAGGCGCTCCAGACGTCCCACGGACGCCGGACCGGCGGTCACGAGGCAATCACGACCGCCGAGGCGCAGGGCGCCGCCCGCCCCGAAGCCGAGCTTGCGCACGCTCGCGCAGCGGATCGGGCGCTCGAGCCCCTGGCTCCCCGAGAAGAGCACAAGACCGAGGTGCGGCGTGCCGAGCAACTCGCGCACCGTGAGGAAAGAGGCGGCCGGAGACACGCGCCCCGCCGGCATGTCACCAGCGCGGGCGCGCCGCGGCGTGGCCGGCCCGGCGCTGCTCCCCTTCACGGCCACGGGTGCGTCTGCTCGCGGTTGGCCGTCGCGGATCTTCGCGACCCGGCTTACGCCGGGGGCTGGACGAGCCCGAAGTTGCCGTCGCCCCGCTTGTACAGGACATTCACCTGGCCGTTCCGGGAGTTGTGGAAGACCAGGAACATCTCCGGGCGGCCCTGGAGGTCCTCGACGGCCTCGTCGACGCTGAGGGGCTTGGGCGCGAAGGTCTCTGCGACAAAGACCCGCGGGCGAAGCGGAGCGACCTCTTCTTCTGGCGCGGCAGACCCTTCCGCGCCGGGGGGGTGCTTGTGGTCCTTGACCTTTTCCTTGAGACGCTTGGCCTGGATCTCGATCTTGTCGAGCACCTGGTCGATGGAGGAGTACATGTCGTGAGTCTCCTCCTTCGCGTGCAGCGTGGCGCCGTGCGATTGTATGTCGACCTCGACGATGTGACGGTACTTCTCCACGGTCACGGTGACGTGGGCCGAGGTGATCTTGTCCAGCCGCTTGCAGGCCCGGCCGATCTTCTCGGTCACGTAGTTTCTGATCGGCTCGGTGATCTCGATGTGTCGTCCGGTGATCGTGATGGGATATTCCATGATCGGTCACCTCCTTGCTGTGAAATTAGCACTCCGGGGAGGAAAGTTCAACGCCGCCACCCCGGCGCCCTCAGTAGATGCGCCGGCGCCGGTTTGCGGGGGGAAGACGCAGGATCGAGCGGTACTTGGCCACCGTGCGCCGGGCGATGTCCAGACCGTGCTCCTCGTGGAGGCGCCGCACGATCTCCAGGTCGCTGAGCGGCCGGAGCGGGTCCTCTGCCGCGACGATCTTCTGGAGCAGGTCCTGCACCGAAACCGAGGCCATCGACTCGCCGCCCCCGCGCCCGATGCCGCTGTTGAAGAAGAACTTGAGCTCGAAGAGCCCCTGGGGCGTCTGGGCGTACTTGTTGCTCGTCACGCGGCTCACGGTCGACTCGTGCATCCGGATCTCCTCGGCCACCGTGCGCAGCACCAGGGGGCGCAGATGATCGATGCCGCGGTCGAAGAAATCGCGCTGGAACCGGACGATGCAGCGGGTCACCTTGAGGATCGTCTCCTGGCGCTGGAGGATGCTCTTGATCAGCCAGCGCGCGGAGTTGACCTTCTTCTCGATGAACTCGCGGTCGGCGGCCTCGAGCCCGCCGCTGCGGTACATCCGGCGATAGAAGCCGTTGATCCGCAGCTGGGGCAGCCCGTCCTCCACGAGGCTGACCTGGTAGTCGTCCCCGTCCTTGTAGATGGTGATGTCCGGCACGATGACCGGCGCCTCGTCACCGGCGAAGACACGCCCCGGGTGGGGCTCGAGTTCGCCGATCGCGCGCGCCGCGGCGACGACCGCGTCGAGGGAGACCTTCTGGACGCTCGCGATGCGCTTGTAGCGCCGGGCCTCGAGATCCGCCAGGTGCTGGCGCACGAGCCGCTCGGCGAGCCCGCCCCCCTGGCCGCGCTGCTCGAGCTGGATCGCCAGGCACTCGCTGACGTCCCGCGCCCCGACCCCCGGCGGGTCGAAGGCCTGGACGATGCGCAGCACCCGCTGGACCGCCTCGGCGGAGGCGCCGACGATCGCCGCCACCTCCTCGACCGTTGTCCGGAGGTAGCCATTGTCGTCGATGTTGCCGACGATCTCCGTGCCGATCAGGCGCTCCTCGTCCGTCGAGACGGCAACGCTCAGCTGCTGTCGGAGGTGGTCGGCGAGGCTTTCGGCGCTCGAGAGCGCGCTCTCGTACTCCGGGGCCTCCTCGCCCCCCCCGTGCCGCTCGTAGGATTCGTCGTAACTCTCCAGGTAGCGCGTCCAGCTCTCGTCGTCACCGTCCGGCGACGGCGCCGGGCTCGGTTCCTTCGCCGCAGCGGCCACCGGCGGGGGCTCGGCGGCCGGCCCGATGGGCTCCTCGCGGAGCTCTTCGAGGGTCGGGTTCTCAAGAAGCTCCTGGCGGATGTACTGCACCAGCTCCTGGCGCGAGTACTGCAGCAGCTTGATCGCCTGCTGGAGCGTCGGCGTCAGCACCAGCCGCTGTGTCAGACGCAGGTCGAGGCGGGGCTGCATCTCTAGGACCCGGGCTGCGCGAGCTGGAAGCGCTCGCCGAGATAGATCTGCCGGGCCTTCTCGCTGGCCGCGATCTGTGACGGCGTCCCCTCCTCGAGGATCTCCCCGGCGCTGATGATGTAGGCGCGGTCGGTGATCTCGAGGGTCTCCTGCACGTTGTGGTCGGTGATCAGAATCCCGATGTCGCGCGACTTGAGGATGGCGGCGAGCTTCTGGATGTCCATCACGGCGAGCGGATCGATGCCGGCGAACGGCTCGTCGAGCAGCACGAAGCTCGGGGCGGTCGCGAGGGCGCGGCAGATCTCGACCCGGCGGCGCTCCCCTCCCGAGAGCGAGTGCGCCTTGCGCCCGGCCAGGTGGGCGACGCCGAGGTCCTCGAGCAGACGCTCCATCGCCTCGAACCGCTCGGCCTGCGAGTGTCCCTGGTTTTCGAGGACCGCGAGGACGTTCTCGGCGACGGTGAGCTTGCGGAAGACGGACGGTTCCTGGGGCAGGTAGTTGATGCCCCGGCGGGCGCGCAGGTACATCGGCAGGGTGGTGATCTCCTCGTCGTCGAGGAGCACCCGGCCGCTGTCCGGACGGGTCAGGCCGACGATCATGTAGAACGACGTCGTCTTGCCGGCCCCGTTCGGCCCGAGCAATCCGACGATCTCGCCCTGTCGGACCTCGAGGTTCACCCCCTTGACCACCGTCCGGGAGCGGTAGGTCTTGAAGAGCCCCTCGGCGCGCAGCCTACGCATCAGGGCTTTTTCGCCTCCTTCGCCTCGTCGGGATAGACCGTGAGGTTGACCTTGCCCGTCACGATCACCTTCCGGTCATCGAGGTGAAAGTTCATCTCGTCGCCGACGATGACGTTCTTGCCGTCCCACAGCCGCGGGCTGCCGGTCATGGTCACGAGCCCCCGGTCCGCGTCGTACACCCCCTTGTCTCCGGTGGCGTAGCGCTCCTTCTTCGTTTCGGGGTCGATCTGACGGAAGCTCACGTTGCTCAGCGCGGTGATCGAGGCGATCCTGCGCCCGGCGCCCGGCTCCCCGATCCCGGCGGCGGGCTTCCCCTCCGCCTTTTTCGGCTGGGAGAACCTCACCTCCATGCGGTCCGCGGTAAGCGTCGAGTCGGCCTGGGCGGCCACCACGTTGCCCGTGAACACGACCAGGCCTTCCTGGTTGAGGTACTCGGCCGCGTCGGCGGAGATCCGCACCGGCGGCTGGGCCGCGGCGGGCTTATCCGCCGGCTCCGCGTCGGGCTGGGAGACCGGCGGGGGGGCCGCCGCAGGACCGGCGGCTTGCGTCACCTTCCCGGCGGCCGCCAGGCTCGCGACGATCAGCAGGACGCGAAGGCCCCGGCGTGACGTGCCGCATCTGTGCACCGCTGTCCCTCCTTGCCGAATGTTGAAGCGTCCCTCTTACGCTGTATCATTCGTACGATACTTCATCTTGGGTTCAGGCGCTAGGACGGCCGCTGCCGGAGCAGGGCGCCTCCCCTGATCTCGCCCAGCACCTGGCCCCGGAGCGTGACGTGCTCGGTGTCCAGGTCTGCGTCAAGGCGCTCCCCCCGGAGGGTGAAGTTCGGGGTGGCGATGGTCAGTGGCAGAGGCGCGCGCAGGAGCTTGCGCCCCTCGTCGAAGATGAGGCGCTCGGTCAGCAGGACCGCGCCGTCGGCCCGCTCGACGCGGACCTTGCCGCTGAGCGTCGCGTAGCGTTTCTTGAAGTCCACCAGGCCCTCCTCGCTGGTGATGACGAGCGGGACCGTGCCGGTTTCGCCGTACCAGTGGATTTTCACGATGCGCAGCCGCGCCTGCTGCTCATAGACCTCGGCCTGCTCGGACTCGAGAACCCACAGGGTGCGGTCCATCCGCGTCTCGGCATGGCGGAATTCGCGGATGACCATGTCGGCCTTGGTTTCGCCGGCCGGCGGGCCGGCCGGCACCTGCGGATCGACATCGACCGCCAGCTGCCGGTACCAGACGACCGCGGCTCCTGCGGCCACGACCAGGATCGCCAGCAGGAAACGGCCGGCACGGTCCTTGAGGCGCAGCCTCCGCGCCGTGCTCACCGCCGGTACCTCTCCACGGCGCCCTCCCACCGTCCCTGCGCCACGAGAATGAACTCCACGAACTCGCGGACGGCACCGCGGCCACCGGGGGCCGCCGCGACCCAGTCCGCGGCGGCCTGCACCTCCGGGACGGCGTCCCCGACCGCGCCGGCGAGCCCGACCCGCCGCAGCGCGGGCAGATCGACGAGGTCGTCGCCGAGGTACGCGGTCTCCTCGGGGCGTGCGCCCTCCTCGCGGAAAAACAGCTCCATGGCCGCGCCCTTGTCGTGCACCCCCTGGAACACGCGGTGCACCCCGAGCTCGGCCGCGCGGCGCTCCACGACCCGCGAGCTGCGCCCCGTGAGGAAGACCGTCCGGATCCCCTCGCGGCCGGCGAGCTGAATCCGCTGTCCGTCGCGCACGTCGAAGGCCTTCCACTCCCCGGCCCCGCCGTCGAGGATCAGGCGACCGTCGGTGAGCACGCCGTCGACGTCGAGCACAAGCCAGCGCACGCTGCGGGCCTTCTCGCGGGCGGGGGTCTCGATCATGGGGCGTTCAGGCGATTCCAGCCTTGAGCAGGTCGTGCAGGTGGATCAACCCCCGTAGCCGCCCCGTGTCGTCGGTGACCGCCAGGGCGGTGATCGACCGGGATTCCATGAGCCGCAGCGCCTGGACCCCGAACTCCTGCTCGCCGATCGTCACCGGGGTGCGGGTCATGACCTCGCCGACCAGCGTGCCGCCGAAGTCGACACCGCGCTCGATCATCCTCCGCAGGTCGCCGTCGGTGACGACCCCCGCGATGCGACGGCGGGAATCGACGACAGCGGCGATGCCGAGCTTCCGGGAGCTCATCACGTAGATCGCCTTCAGCAGGGGTGTTGTCACACGCACCAGAGGCAGGTCGGCGCCCCGGTGCATCAGGTCGGCCACGCGCAGCCAGCGGGTGCCCAGCTTTCCCCCCGGGTGGAGGCGTGCGAAGTCCTCCTCGCGGAACCCCCGGCGCTCGAGCAGCGCCATCGCCAGTGCGTCGCCGAGGGCCAGAGCCGCCGTCGAACTCGTCGTCGGGGCCAGCCCGAGCGGGCAGGCCTCGCGGGCCCGCCCCGTGAGGAGGACCACGGAGCTCGCCGCCGCCAGCCGCGAATCGCGCGCGCTCGTCAGGGAGACAACCGCGGTGCCCATCCGTCGCAAGGTCGGCAGCAGGCGCAGGATCTCCTCGGTTTCCCCGCTCGCGGACACGGCGCACACAATGTCCCCCGGGGCCACGACGCCCAAATCCCCGTGCGCCCCCTCCGCGGCGTGGATGAACACCGCCGGCGTACCGGTGCTGGCGAGCGTCGAGGCGATCTTCTTCGCGATCAGGCCCGACTTGCCGACTCCCGTGAGGACGAGCTTCCCCCGGCACTCGGAGATGAGCCGCACGGCCGCGAGAAATTCGCGGCCCAGGCGCGGCGCGAGGCGGCGGATGGCCTCGGCCTCGATCTCGAGGGTCCGGCGGGCCCGCGCGAGGACGCGGGCGTCGCTCGCCGTCACGCGCCACCCCCGCGCCCGATCCGGTCCAGTTCCACCAACTGCGGCCAGAGCCGCGAGAGCGTGCGGGGCGTGACGCTGTTCGGGCCGTCGCTGCGCGCCCGGCCCGGGTCGGGATGGACTTCGAAGAAGACCGCGTCGCACCCGACCGCGGCCGCGGCGCGGGCCAAGAAGGGGACCATGGCGCGGTTGCCCCCGGAACGCCCCCGGGCGCCGCCCGGCTGTTGCACGCTGTGGGTCGCGTCGAACACGACCGGCACGCCGAGGGCCCGCATGATCGGCAGGGACTGGAAATCGACGACGAGCCGGTGGTAGCCGAAGGTCGTGCCCCGCTCCGTGACCAGGACGCGGCCATCGCCGCCGGTCCGCGCCTTCTCGATGACGTACCGGACATCCTCCGGAGCGAGGAACTGCCCTTTTTTGATGTTGACGACCCGGCCGCTCGCGGCCGCGGCGTAGACCAGGTCGGTCTGACGGCAGAGAAACGCCGGGATCTGCAGGATGTCCGCGACTGCCGCGACGAGACCGACCTCCTCGACTGAATGGACGTCGGTCATCACCGGCAGGCCCGTGCGCTCCTTCACCCTGGCCAGGATCTCGAGCCCCTTTTTCATCCCCGGGCCGCGAAACGACCCGCCGGCGGTGCGGTTGGCCTTGTCGTAGGAAGCCTTGAAGATCAGCGGCGCGCCCAGGTGGCCGGCCAGGTCCCGCAGCTCGGCGGCGAGATCGAGCGTGAACGCACGCCCCTCGATCACGCAGGGGCCCGCGATCAGGGCCAGCGGTCTGCTCGGGCCGATCTCGACGGTGCCGGCCCGCACCGGGAGGACGGCTCCCGGACGGCTGCCCCTCCGATCAGGGCTGGTGCGTTTCGGCGGCATGGCCGGCGGCCGGCGACGACTTCTCGCGGTGCGCCCGCGCGGCCATCACGAACTCCCGGAACAGCGGGTGGGCGGCCCAGGGGCGCGACTTGAACTCCGGGTGGAACTGACAGCCGAGGAACCAGGGGTGCGCCGGCAATTCGACGATCTCGACGAGGGCGCGCCCGGGATAGACACCCGATGTGACCAGGCCGGAGGCGAGGAATTGGTCGCGGTAGGCGTTGTTGAACTCGTAGCGGTGCCGGTGGCGCTCCTGGATGTCCGCCTGGCCGTAGGCCCGATGGGCCAGCGACCCCTCGGACAGCGTGCAGGGGTAGGAGCCCAGGCGCATCGTGCCGCCCTTGTCGGCGATGCCGTGCTGCTCGGGCAGCAGGTCGATGACCGGGTGGGGCGTCTTCGGGTCGAACTCGGAAGAGTTCGCGCCGGCCAGCCCGAGCACGTTGCGGGCGTACTCGATCACGGCGCACTGCATGCCGAGGCAGATGCCGAAAAACGGCAGCCCGCGCTCGCGGGCGAAGCGGATGGCGGCCACCTTGCCCTCGATCCCGCGGATGCCGAAGCCCCCCGGGACCATCAGGCCGTCGACCCCGTCGAGGTGGCGCTCGGCGCCCTCCTTCTCGACGGTCTCGGCGTCCACCCAACGCAGCCTGACCCGGGTCTCGTTGGCCACGCCGCCGTGGACGAACGCCTCCGTGAGGCTCTTGTACGCCTCCTTGAGCACTATGTACTTTCCCACGAGCGCGACCTCGACCTCGGCCTTCGGCTGGTAGATGCGACGGACGATCTCCTCCCACACGGAGAGGTCGGGCCGGCGGGTCCAGATATTCAGCAGACGCGTGATCTTCTCGTCGATGCCTTCCTGGTGCAGGACGAGCGGCACCTCGTAGATTGTCTCGACGTCCTTGCCGGTCACGACGGCATCGGGCGTGACGTTGCAGAACAGGGCGATCTTGGCCTTGATCTCCGGCGAGAGGTAGCGGTCGGTCCGGCAGAAGATGATGTTCGGCTGGATGCCGATCTCGCGGAGCATCTTCACGCTGTGCTGGGTCGGCTTGGTCTTGAGCTCGCCGGCGGCGCCGAGGTGCGGCACCAGGGTCAGGTGGATAGCGATGGCGTTCTCCGGTCCGACTTCCCACATGAACTGGCGCATCGCTTCGAGGAACGGCAGGCTCTCGATGTCGCCGACGGTGCCCCCGATCTCGACGATGACGACGTCGACCTCGGGCACCTTGCGGAAATCGGCCATGATCTCGTCGGTGATGTGCGGGATGATCTGCACCGTCCCGCCGAGATAGTCCCCGCGGCGCTCTTTCGTGATGACCGAGTAGTAGATCTGGCCGGTCGTGAAGTTGTTGTCGCGTCCGAGGCGGGCGTGCGTGAAGCGCTCGTAGTGCCCCAGGTCCAGGTCGGTCTCGGCGCCATCGTCGGTGACGAAGACCTCGCCGTGCTGGATCGGGTTCATCGTGCCCGGATCGATGTTGATGTAGGGATCGAATTTCTGGAGGGTGACCGAAAGGCCGCGGGCCTCGAGAAGGGCGCCGATGGAGGCGGAGGCCAGCCCTTTGCCGAGCGAGGAAAGGACGCCGCCGGTGACGAAGATGTACTTGGGTTTCATCGTGTCTGCCAGCCCTGATCATGAATGCTCATCATCGTAATAATTATCCCCGTCGGCGCCCGGATTGTCAACGCTCGTGCGGGTCTTTGGTACGGAATATGCTTTCAGCACCCATCGCCCGCTTTTCAGCGGGCGCCCGCGGGGGCGGAGAAGGACGGCTCCCGCCTCAACTCCCCGGGAAGAAGCAGAGCGGGTCGCGCCCGCGCAGCGGATCGAGCCCGAAGCCGTGCGCCACGGCGAGGCAGCCGCCGCAGACCGGCCGGATCGCGCAGCCGCCGCACGCCGCGCAGCCGCCCCGATAGCGCCGTGCCGCCTCGGAGTCGTAGACCGCCGCCAGGCCGTCCCGGAGGACGTTGCCGATCGGCGAAGGGAATTTGCGGCAGGCATGCGCATCCCCGTCGGGCAGGACGGCGAGGAAGTTGAATGCCGCTCCGCACCCGAAACCGGTGCAGCCGCCGAAAGGCTGCGCGCCCCGCTCGCGGCGGACGATGTTCAGCAGGTTGTCCTTGATACCGAGCGCCGGGTCGCGCTCGGCGGCCGCGAGGTACTCCGCGAGGAACCGCGCGTACCGCTCGCGGGTGGGCAGCCGCAGATTCGCTCCCTCCCCGACCATGGCCAGGCGGTTGAAGTGGAAGTCGTCGACCAGGCCGCGCAGACGCTCCGCCAGGGGTAGCACCTGATCGATGTTGTCGGCGGTGAGGGTGAGCATCACCATGGACGAGACACCGAGCTCCCTGAGCACTCCCAGGAAGGTTTCGGTGCGCTCGAAATGGCCGGGGCCGCGCACCCAGTCGTTGTGCTCTGGGAGCCCCTCGAGGCTCACTTGGTAAAACTCGGGCCTGCGGACGGCCAGCAGCTCCTCGATCCGCTCGCGAGGGGCCGGGTTGCCGAGAATGCTGATTGCAAAATTGTGCGCGGCTGCGGCGCGGCAGATCTCGATGAAGTCCGGGTGCAGCAGCGGATTGCCGCCGCTCAGGGAGACGGCCCCGCTGACTCTTCGTTCCCGGCAGAAGGCCTCCACGTCGTCGAGCAGCCGCCGGGCCTCCGAGAGCGGGACCGCCGCGCGCGCGCTGCGGTCGTAGCAGTGCCGGCAGTGCAGGTCGCAGGCCTGCGTCAGGTGCCACTGCAGCGTGAATCCCGTCGACACGAGGAACGACTCGTCGTTCACCTCCCCGCGGGGGAAATCCGCAGGGCGGCGGATGAGCGGGCGCGGCGCCAGGATGATCCCGGCGTCCACCGCGCGGGCCAGGACGTTGTGGATCGCCGCTTCTGAAAGCGGCCCCCCGGCGGCGGCTTCGCGCGGTGCGATCGACTCCAGGACGAGCTTGAGCGCAAGCAGATCGTCCGTGCCGGCCGGGCGGGCGATCACCTGCCCGTTCCGGGGTGACTTCCACAGCAGCAGCACCTCCGCCCCGGGAACGGGCTCCGGACCGCCTTCCGCTGCCTCGCGGGCCACGGCGAGCGGGCCGATGTGTCGCCATTCGACAGGATGCGCCTGAAGGGCCGGGTTGACCTGGTGGCGGTCCGTGTCCGACCATCGCGGCGGCGGCGGGGCCGTTCTCACCGCTTCAGCCGCCTTTCGGACTGAGGCGACCGCGGCTGCCAAGGCCCGGTTCGTGTCTGGGTGCGGCGAACTCATCGCGGATGAAACCTAGATCGGCCGGGGTCGGGCGTCAACATCGATCAGCGCAACAAGCTGCGAAACGGCGGGAGCGGGGACGGTGCCCGCCCCCGCTCCGCCGTTTCACAGCTCCCGGGTGAACCTGCACTCCGGGTCGCTGGCTCCACTGTCTTCCGGTGCTGACCGCACCGGCTACTTCTTCATTCCCCCTCAGCCCCCGGCGCCACCTGCGCCGCTCGTGGAGCCGCCTCAGCCGCCGCCCTGCTGCTGCTTCTCGGTGCCACCGGCACCGGCTTTGCCGCCCGCTCACGAGCTCTTCTGCGATCCCGAGCAGCCGGAGAGCGCGACGCCGGCGAGGAGCGTGGCGAGGCCGAAGCCCGCCAACACCTTCCGCAGATCCGTGCGTTCCATGCAGATTCACCTCCCGTTCCATGAAATGCGCTGTACCCACGGACACAAGACACTCTTGCAGGGGTGCTGTCAAGCGTGTTCGCCCGGACGACTGTCCTGGAGATCAGGACGCGCGGCGCAGTGCGTAGACCAGGCCTCCGAGCAATCCTTGCGCCAGGACGGTGCCGTAGGCGACCCAGGAGAAGGCGAGAGCCTGCGCCAGCGGCACGCCGTGGCGTCCCAGGAGGAAGGCGAACACCGCCTCGCGCGCCCCGATCCCGTTGATCGACACCGGGAGCAGCAGGAGTACGGTCGCCACGGGGACGATGAGCAGGAAAGCTCCCGGCTCGACGCCCAGGTCGAGCGCCCGCGCGACGCACCAGAAGTGGAGGATGACGTTGGCCTGGAGGAGCACGGCCAGCGCCATCGTCGAACGGAGGACCCCAGGTGCGCCCGCGAGCGCCTCGAGGGTCAGCAACAGACGGTCGACCCTGCCGAGCCCAATGCGCGCCCAGCGCCCCCCGCCGGTCGCGATCCGCGCCTCGGTGCGGCGGCGCAGCGCCGCGAGCGGGCGGGGACGAAGCAGGAGCACGCACGCGAAGAAGCCGGCCAGGAGCACCGCGCTCGCGGCAGCGGCGGCCGGCGCGGAACCGTCGCGGCCGAGGGCTCCGGTCAGCGCCGCGGCCAGCGCGAAAAATCCCAGGACCAGGATTCCGCTTGCCCGTTCGACGAGCACCACGGTCAGTGCACCGGTGCCGGAGCCGGCCTGGGCCGCGGTGTCGCGTGCGCGCATCAGATCGCCGCCGACGGTCGAGGGCAGGAAGTTGTTGAAGAAGGTCCCGACCAGGAGCGAGCGCGCGAGGAACGCCAGGGGAACCTCGGCGCCCTGGGCCCGAAGGAGCAGGTGCCACCGCACGGCGCTGATCAGCAGCCCGACAAAATGGAGCGCGAACGCGGCCAGGACCCACCCGGGCTTCGCGCCCACGAGAGCGTCGCCGATCGCTGTGATGTCGGCCCGGCCGAGCAGCCACGCGAGGAGAGCGGCGGTTACGGCGAGTTTGAGCGCCGCCGAAAGCCGGCTTCCCGGTCGCACCGGGCTTCCGTCCGTGGCTGGGGCGGGAGGATTCGAACCTCCGAATGCGGGATCCAAAGACCCGTGTCTTACCGCTTGACGACGCCCCATCGGCGACGTGCCGGCAGGAAGTGCACCTTCACCAGCCGCCCCGGAACTCTTTCCCGGAGCAGCGCCCGGGCCCGCTCAGCCTCCTCGTCGCTGCCGAAGAGCCCGAACACGCCCGAGCCGCTGCCGCTCAGCAGCGCACCCAGCGCGCCGGAGGCGCTCAGCGCCTCCTTGACGGCGGGCAGCCCTGGCGACAGCGCGAATGCCGGCGCCTCGAGGTCGTTGAAGAGCTTTTCCCCGAGCCGCCGCAGGTCACCCTCGCGCCAACGCGCGAGCAGAATGTTAAAAGCCCGCTCTCGGCCTGTCAATGCCGCGGGCTCGAGCCGCCGGTAGACTTCCGTGGTCGCCAACCCCTCGGACCCAAGGTGCAGGAGTGCGACGACCTTCCCCGCGAAAGGCGGGAGCGGCTCGATCAGCTCCCCCCGGCCGCTGCCGACGGCCGAGCCGCCGTCGAGGAAGAACGGGGCGTCCGAACCGAGCGCGGCCGCCCAGTGGCGGAGCAGCCCGGGCTCGGGGAGCACGCCGAAGAGCCGGCAGCAGCCGAGGAGCACCGCGGCGGCGTCGCTGCTGCCGCCGCCGAGACCGCCGCCCGCCGGGATCCGCTTCTCGATTTCGACCCGCACGCCCCCGGGCGCCCCGGTCTGTTCGAGAAACAGAGCCGCGGCCCGGTGGGCGAGGTTGCGCTCCCCGAGCCCCTGCAGCGCGGGGCAGTGCACCCGGACGCCGGCGCGCGTGCGCCGCAGTCCGATCCGGTCGCAGAGGGAAACAGCCTGGAAGATCGTGCGCAACTCATGATATCCGTCGCCGCGCGGGCCGAGGATCGCCAGGCCGACGTTGATCTTCGCCGGTGCCAGGATGCGGACGGCGGCACCCGGCGCCACTCCGGGTCTCACCGCGGCAGATTCCAGGAGGACCACCCGATGTCGGGGCCCAAGCCAGGACGGAACGGCTGGCGGGTGGGCGGGGGGTTCCCCTCGACCTCCGTCAGGTCGACCCTGACGGCGAGACCGGCGTTGGGATACTCGATCTCGACGCGCGACGGCAACTGCCAGGTGGCACTCTCGATCCAGTCGCGCAGCCGCAGCTGGAGCGCGGGCTCCGCGCCGCAGTACCAGGTGACGAGGCTCGGGCGA
>Ga0316622_100000942_pt1 | contig 18114 bp, 18 predicted proteins | sample OWC_Aug_OW2_C1_D_FD_207646 | JGI IMG/M metagenome (GOLD analysis project Ga0316622, IMG submission 207646) | Wetland soil microbial communities from Old Woman Creek delta, Ohio, United States - OWC_Aug_OW2_C1_D5_C | ecosystem: Environmental > Terrestrial > Soil > Wetlands | place: USA: Ohio... | reverse complement strand
AACCTGGCCGCCGTCTGGATTGCGCAGGGCGAACTCGCGAAGGCCGAGGCGGCCTACCGCGAGATCGTGGCGCTCGACCGTCAGCAACTCGGCCCGGATCATCCAAGCCTGGGGAACTCTCTCAGCAATCTCGGCGCGACCCTGTACCTGCAGAAGAAGTACTACGAGGCGGAGAACTACTACCGGCAGGCGCTGGCCATCGATCGGCGCGCGATGGGCGACCGGCACCCTGACGTCGCGACGAACCTGACGAACATCGGCCAGGCGCTCACGATGCAGACGAAGTACGCGGAGGCCGAGGCGGTGCTCGGCGAGGCGCTCGCGATCAAGCGGGAATCGATCGGCGCCGATCACCCGGAGGTGGCCCTGACGATGACCTTCCTCGCAGACTCCCTGTGCAGGAGCGGCAAGGTCCAGGAGGCCGAGAAGGCGGCTCGCGGGGCGCTGGCGATCAACAGCACCCGCATGGGAAAGGACCACCCGCGCACGAAGGAGAGCGAGGGCGCGCTGGGCTGCGCGATGGCGAGAGGCGGCCGCTACGCCGAAGCGGAGCCGTACATGCTCAGTTTCGCCGCGGCGCTCGACGAGAAGATCGGGGCTGAAGGTGATCCGCGCGAGGCCGCGCAGCGGATCGCGGACATGTACGCGGCCTGGGGCAAGCCGGACAGAGCCGCGGAGTGGCGGAAGAGGGCCGGCCCTTCAGCCGTCCTTCGCTAGACAGCCGCCGGGCCGCTCAGGACGCGTGCGTCCCCGCCATTCCCGCGCGTGCCGTCTTTGCTACTTGGGATTGGCAGGCGGGTGCTTCGCCTTCCACTCATCCGACCCCTGGATGGCCTGAACGATGCGCTGGCGCGCCTCCTCTTCGCCGGCGCCTTCGGCCCTCGCCCAGACGTAGGTGTCGAGAATCCATGCAGCAACACCCTCGAAGTCGGGCCGGTTGTCGATTGAAAGCCCCTGGGGCCGCTGCAGCCCCTCCTGGCTCTGGTAGTACTCGTGCAACCACTGGGCGGCGGACGTCAACTCCGGCCGGGCGGGGATGGCCTGCCGGCATTCCCGCAGAATGCGTCCTCTGTCGGCCAGCTCAGCCCGAAGTGATCGCACGGTCGACCACTGGTAGAACGCGAGAACACCCAACGCGATGATAGCCGCGGTCTGCCACTTCTTCACCGAAGACTCTCCTTGCTGGGGCGCGCGCATTCCGCCGCTCGCCGGCGGCAACGACCGCCAGGGAGTTCAGGCGCTGGACGGGAGCAACGAGAGAGCATCGTATGGCCAAACAAGCCGCGGGCGCAATTCGACGGGGCGCCCGACGCGCCGCCGCCGGTCACTGCAGCCCTATTCGAGCGCCCACCGCCATCCCCGCCGCGGCCAGCAGGCCCAGCAGCGCGAGCGGGATCATCAGCGGCAGCGTGATCATCGCCTTGCCCGAGTCGCTCGGCATCGGGAAGCTGATCAGCGTCTCGGAAACGAGCAGCAATACCAGACTTGGGCGATGGCCGAACTTCCCGACGACCGCGTCGAGAGCGCTGATCAGCCGGGCGGCGCTACGACCAGAACTCCTCCCAGGCGTAGAGGTCGTAGAAGTGCTCCCGACCGTCGGTCACCCGGCCATCCTTCAGTTCGAAGACGAGGCAGCAGGTGACATCCAACTGCTTGCCGTTCCGCGTCGCGGTGTTGCGATGAAGGCCGACCACGCGGCCGTCGTCAGTCGTGAACACGCGCTGTAATGTGGCCTTGAACGTCCCTGCCGTCTCACCCCCATACCGGCCGAACTGGGCGAAGATCGCCTCGCGTCCCTTGTGGTCGCCAGCGAGGCGGCCTCGCCCCGGCGTGTGCCACGAGGCGTTCTCGTCGAAGAGCGCGGTGAGCGTCTTCATGTCGCCCGAGTTGAATGCTGCGTAACCGCGGCACACGACGTCGGCGTTCTGTTCTGCCTGGTTCATGGCGTGGCCCTTTCTGGTTGTCACGACTCGGGTGATAAGCACCGCGGGACGCTATTCGGGCGGTGCGAGAGGAACTCAATACCTATAAGTATGATCGGAGTATGGCATGGACGCCAGCCTCTGGCCAGCACGCGTTTTCTCGCGATGCTGGTCCGGGGTCGCGTTCGGCCAGATCACGTTCGCGCTGCTCGTACCCTCGGTGGTGCCGCACGCGATCGCCCACGGCGACGTGCCGCTCCGCCATGGCGGCCCGACCGCGCGCGATTGATGACGCGGCGCACACAGCCCCACCGAGCATGCGCGTGATGATTGAGGCACTCCAGGCTCTGCGAGGCGTCGCGTTGGTCTCGGCGGTGACGATCGTCGCCGAAGTCGGAAACCTGTCCCGTTTTACCCGCGCACCGCAGCTCATGGGCTACAGCGGCATGGGGCCCCGCCAGGACTCCAGTGGCCCACGGACTCGACGGGGTCGGATTACGAAGACCGGGAACGCGCATCTGCGGCGCATCGCGGTCGAGGCCGCCTGAGCCTATCGGCACCGGCCGGCCGTCGGCGGCACCCTCCGGAAACGCCAAGCCTCCGTCAGCGAAGAGGTGAAAGCGACCGGCTGGAAGGCTCAACTCCGCCTGCACGCCCGCAACCGCAAACTGCCGGGCCGCGAACTTTTGGGCTTCATCTGGGCCATCGGCGTCACCGTAGAGCGCGAACAGCGGCAGCGGTCGTCAGCCATCGCGGCGTAGCGAATCGCGCGACGAGACAGGGAGAAGACCGCAGCAACGATGGCGGCCGAGCGGCCCACGGAAAGGAGAACCCTCGACCCCGCTATGCGGCAGGCCTCCGGGCCGAACCCGCGCCATTCGTCCGAGGTAGCTCCAGAAGGATCACGATGATGCGGTCCCGACCCGCGCATTCCAGCGTGATCAACCGTCGCCATAGCCGCCTCGGCCGCCTTCGATGCTTCTGGCGGAATCGTTCGAGAATCAACCCGACTTGACGGGTCGTTCCATATCAGCTGGCTGGAGCTCGGACCGATGTCATTCGGGCGGCTCGAACGACTCCCCGGGTCTGCTGTGATATACGTGTTACTTCACCAATGCCACCCGCGGTATTCATCTCCTACGCGTCCGCCGATGAGGATCGGGCGCAGGTCATCAGAGACGACCTCGAATCTGATGGCATCGATTGCTGGATGTCCTCGCGCGACATTCGTGCATCCGAGGACTACGTCACCACGATCCCGCCCGTGATCGCCGGCGCCAAGCTCGTCCTCGTCGTCATCAGTGGCTCCGCTCTCGTATCGCCTCACGTGTTTGGCGAGGTACGTCTCGCGACGGACGACAAGAAGCCGATCCTGCCGGTGCGCATCGAGCCCATCGGCGCGATTGACGGCAACCTGAAGTTCCCGCTGGCGGGCAAACAGTGGGTGGACGCCACGCCGCGTCTTGCGCCAGCGCTGCCGACGATTCGCGCCGAGGTACGGCGGTTGCTGACCGCGGAAGGCCTGAGCATCAAGCCGGTCCGGCCGACGTCCTTTCAGCGTACGCTGGCGTCTGCATTCGCGTGGGCAGTCGTTGCCTGGGTGACCGCCCTCGTGACCCTGGCGATGCAGGCGCACTGGATGAACCTGGTGCCCTGGTTCAGCGTGCCGCGCGCAGCAGCCGGGCGCGCGGCGCCTCTTCTGTTCCTCATCAGCCCGCTGGTCGTGGCGCTCGGCACGCAGTACTACCTGCATCGGCGGCTCCAGGCGGTACTGAGCCTCGACGCTGTTTTCGCCATTACACCGCGTGCTGCCCTCGTGCGCACCTTGGTCGCCCTCGCGGGGAGTGGCGTCCTCGTCTTGGTGATCGTCCAGAGCCCCCCGACCGTCCAGATCAACAGGCGGACGGGACCTTCGAGCGCTCCCCCAGGCGACGCGCTGGTCGCGGTCCGCGGCTGCAGTACGACACGCTATGACCAGTCGGCGACCCAGTATGTTGTGGCGCTTCGTGTCGGCCGCTTCAACCCGCCCGGCCCATACACGCTGCGCGTCGAGCTTCGCTATACCGACCCGGATTCGGTGAACTTCTGCGAGGTGTGGGCCAGCGAACAAATGGGGATTCCGCCTGGAGACCCTTTTGTTAATCCACAGGAGGATGATAGACTCAGACCTATCCGCGTCAGGTTTATCAAGATTGAGAGGCCCGAAGGTGCATTCGTCGGCTCGACGCGTGTGCGCTTTACGCTCATTCATCCCCGGCGCTCTCCGCCGATGCAGGCCGTCGGCGTCAGCGCAGTCATCGAATCGGGCGGCTACGCCACACGCTCCGAAACCGCCGCAATTACCCCGGAAGATTGGAAGTAGAAGCGCCGCTGTCGGCATAGTCGTGCTGTGGATGGCCTCTGCCGCGAGTGCACAACCCTTGCCAGTGGGTGTGTACACGCTTCTCGGCAACTCGCCTTCGCCGACGGCTGACAAGGTGACGCAATTCGTCGAGGAGGCGCTCCGCCGGACCTATGGTCGGCCCGAGGAGTTGAGAAGCCGGCCCGAGGCCATCCACTCCCAACTGGTTCAACTCGCCGAGGGTGCGTCCTCCCAGCTGATCTTCGTCATCGGCAACAGGGCGACGGTTGCAGCACTGGCGAAGGCGGACGAGGCGCGTTCCGTGTTGTATCCTCTCAAGCTCGATCCGGTGAACCCACGGTCCGCGGGCATTCCGTTCTATCTGTTTGCCCGCGCCCGGACTGTCGATGCTCTGCGAAGGACGCCGGGCGAACCTCTTCGCATTGCCGTGGGCGTCAGCCCGAAGACGCGCGACCTGTTCAACTCGGACGAGGCCCGTCGCGTGCTCCAGCCGGTCCTTGGGGTCCTGCCCACAGTCGTACGCACGACGACCGATCCGGGCGATCTGCTGGATGCCCTGCTGGCAGACGAAAAGGATACCCAGAAGCGGCTGGACCTCGTCGGCATCTACGACGAGGAACCGTCGGTGCTGGTGCATGACTTTCTTGAGATGTATCGCCCTCGCGCGCCGCTGGGCGCAGGAGAGTTGCGGGTCCAGTTGTTTCTGCTCCCAACGAAGGATCCACGCTGGGGGCCCGAACTGCGTCCCGCAGGCCAGTTCGGTTCGGCCTTCGCGATCGGTCCCGACGAGAACCTGCGGTTCCACGACTTGTCCGCATTCCTTCCGCGGGACGGCAGCGACGGATTCATCACACTCGCGCCGCCCGTGACGGCGAAGCTGCCGGCCGCCATGACCGAAATGCCGGTGATCCTGACGAACGTTCGTGCCCGAAGAGGCGACGGGCCGGCGGCACGGCGCGAACTCGATCGCGTGAGGCAGATTGTCAGCTTGGCGTACCTCGCCACGCTCCTCACCGACGAGGCAGGCAAACGCTGCACCGGCACGCCCAGCGCTTTGTTTCAGGCCTACCTCTTGCAGGCGTTCTTCACGGATGCCGACAGCCTGCCAAAGGGACTGTCGTTGTGGACCAACCTCCAGTTCACGACCACGCCGACAGACAGGTCACAGCCCAAGGTCGAGAGCGACCTGATCGAGTGGATGGTGAACCAGCGGCTCAAACCGCTCGACACCAGCCTCAACAAGCTCGACTACCGCAAGGTCGTCGGCAGCATGGCGCCTGCGAGCGCTCGGCTGTCGGTCAGGGAGCAGTTTACGCACGACGATGCCGAGCTGTTTCGAAGCGCGGCGAATCGAACCAGGGCCGCGGTGGAGAATCACGGGGCCAACCCGCAGGCGCTGTCCGCCGCGCGTCGCGTCCTGTACGAACTGCTGCTCAAGCGAAAGGGCGCCACCTGCGAGCTGCCCGGGCTGGGGCTGTTTGGTGAGAAGGGATACGACCCGTTCTTCTATCTGAGCATCATCGATTCGTTGCTGTCACTGCAGCCCGCAGGCTAGCAGGTCAGGAGGACGTGACATGAAAGCGGTTCTCTCCGCGCTGTTCGTCGTGGCGTTCGCGGGTTCGGCGTGTAGCGGAAGCGACAACAATGGTGGCGGCAACGTAACTGCCCCGACACCGGCCGCGCCGACCATCACCAGCGTGACCCCCTCGTCGGGCACGGCCGCCGGTGGCACAGCGGTCACCGTCGCGGGGACAAACTTCGCGACGGGCGCAACGGTGACGATCGGCGGCATCGCGTTGACCGGCGCAACGGTGACGCCAACGTCCATCACCGGCACGACGGGCGCAAGCTCGACGGCCAGCGCCGTGTCGGTGACTGTGACCAGTCCGAGTGGTGGAACGGCGAGTCTGCCAAACGGGTTTACCTACCAATCGGTGGCGCGTGCGGCGATTTCCGGAGCGCCCGCGGTCGTGCAGCACAATACGCCCGTCTCGTTCAGCGGCCTGACGTCGACCACGACGACGCCCGCGGCAATCAGCGAGTACCGGTGGAATTGCGGCCAGGACCCGAGCGTCTACGGCCCCGGGTGCGACGTGGCCAACAACCCGACGCCCTCGTTCAACTACCGCAAATGTGGTGGCTCAGGACGACAGCCGTGCACGTCCGGGACGCAGCGCTCCTATACGGTGACGCTGACCGTCACGGATACCCAGGGCAGTTCGAACACGGCGACATTCGCCATCACGGTCACCAACCGCTACTAGCCGACGTGTCTGGCCCAGAAGCTCCCGTCCCCCTCGCCGGTCGCCGCGCCTTGGCGCTGGTGGTCGTCCTGGCATGTGTCGCTGGGCGCGCATCGGCTCAGACGAACGAACGGCTCTACGAGAACCTGGATTTTCGGTTCGTCACGCCTGGTGCGCGAGCGGTCGGCATGGGAAAGACGTTTGTCGGCCTTGCCGACGACGCGACGGCGGCAGTGAACAACCCGGCAGGGCTCTCGAACCTGTTGATATCGGAGTTCTCATTCGAGTTCAGCGGCACGCGCGTGCGGGAGCAGCGTACGGGCGAGCTTGGCCCGGGCGACATCGACGTGTCCGAGACTTCGGTGTTTACCCCGACCTTCTTCAGCTACGTCCTGCCGGTCAAGCGTGCCAGCATCGCCTTCTTCCGCACCACGATTCAGGACGTTCGTTCGAGTTTCGAGTTCTCGGCGCGCACCGTGCCGCGGCGGGACGCGCCCGAAGACGGAGCGTTCGGCGAAGCCTTGATCAACGCCGATAGTTACGGCATCGGCGGCGCCTTTGTCGTCAACCGATGGTTGTCGGTGGGTGGCACGTTCAACCTGACGACAATCGACCTCGCCACTTCGGCGCGCTCCGGGAACCGGCTGAACCCGCGCAATGGCGCCGACACGATCGACTCTGGCGTCGGCTTCTCCGGTACGGGCGGCGTGCTCGTGAAGCCGGGGGGCGGCCTGTCGATTGGAGCCACGTTCACATCCGGGAACACGTTCGAGATGACAACGCGGCTGTACGGACGATTCCTGTACACCGTCTTCGACCCCGATGGCACCGTCATCCTGACCGGCGAGCCGCGAGACATCGACTACGTCATTCCCTCGCGGTACGCCGTTGGGGTCTCATGGCGCGCGCCCAAGCACTGGACATTGCTGTTCGATCTCTCACGCATCCGCTACTCCGAACGGGTGACCGATCGGTTTCTGGTCGTCGATTTCATCGACCCGGCCGCCGGCCTCACGCCGGACAACTTCTATATCAATGATGTGTACGAGACGCACGCAGGCGTCGAGTACAAGTTCTACCCTTCTGTTGGCACGATGGCGGTGCGCGGCGGCGTCTTCACCGATCCGGATCATCCGTTGCGCTTTCGGAGCGGCGGCAACAACCCTGACCACCCCGCGGATGCGCTTCTGAACTTCCGTTTCAATACCCTTCCAGCGGAGACCGTCGTCGGTGGAACCGTAGGCTGGGGGATGGCCATCCGCAACCGGGTGCAGGTGGATGCGGCGGCCAGCTTCAGCCGCGATGCTACGGAAGTGGTCGTCTCGATGGTCATTCGACTGCAATGACGACTGCCCGGGCATCCAGCTATCCTCGGGATGTCCGCATCGCACCTCTCGTTCCCGTTGTTCTTGTCCTCGCCGCACTCGTGTTCTGCGCAGTCGCCGCTGGCCGAGCGATTCATCAACCGGGCTATCTGCTCGATGAGGAGATCACGGCGTCGACGGTACCGAGCGTCTCCTGGCACGGCGTGCCGAGGTTGCCGTCCGGACTCCTCTATGTCCGCGGCCTGCCGTTCACCTACGCCGCCTGGTTGGGCGGCTCGATGATGGGTCACACGCTCGACACCTACCGGCTGATGAGCGCCATGTTTGCCCTGCTGGCGATAGGCGCGACGTGTCTTGCGGGTGCGCTGGTCGCGGATCGGCTGACGGGCGCCGCGGCGGCGGTCGTGGCCACGACGTTCACGGCGTTCGCGCCGGCGGCGGCTTTTGCTCGCCCCTACACGTTCTTCATGGCTGCCTTCGCGCTGACGCTGGCGTCGTTCTTCGGCCGAGGTTCGAGCCAGCGGCGCGACCGCGAGTTCCTCGCCGGCCTCGCGGTCTGTCGACTCCTGCACGAGTTCGGGAGCGCGCTGATGTTCTTGCCGCTGTTGCATGCACTCGTCGTGCACGATCCGGAGGACAGGGGGCGGGAGTACCTGAAGCTGTTCTGGAAAGGCGCCGCGCTTATCGTCGGCCTCGAACTGGTGCTCTTCCTGGCGGTCAACGCGTCGACGCGCGCCTCGTTCGTGCCGTTCACGATGGCACCCGCGTTCCGGCCGCTGCGCGTGCCCGCGCTTCCCCCTTTGCACGTCGTCGAGGTGGCCACGGCGACGAGCGCCGGCGTTGGCGTTGTGGTCCCGGTGCTCCTGCTGACGCTGCTGATCGCGCGACGCACAGGCGCCTGGGTCTTTTCGCCTGTCTGCGGGCTCCTCGGCGTGTTCTTTCAGCTGGGAGGGATCGCTGCCGTCAGTATCCTGACCCTCCTCGCCAGGCCCCGGTGCGCAGGCCGATACGCGGCGATCGGCGGCGGCATGATGCTCATCTCGGTGATCGCGTGGACCGCTCACACGATGGTGATGACATCGATCGAGCCGTCCTGGACGTTGCCGATCGCGCTGTCGGTTCCGACGCTGCGTTACCCGCTCACGGCACTCGAGTCTATGGCTGGCAGCCAGCCGGCCATCGCGCTGGCCGTACTGTCTGCGCTCGTGTGGCTGCAGATCGAATGGCGGCACCCAGCGCCACCACTGCCGCTCAGGACCACCGCGCTGTTCTCAACCCTCGTTCTTGTCGCCCTGGGGGCGCTGGGTGTGGTGCTGCAGCCGCGTTTTCTGCTGCTGGCGTCCCCAGTGCTGGCGATCACGGCGGCGTACGGGATCGTCCGCTCGTTCATGTGGGGTGGGCGCGTGATGGCGTCGGTCAACCCGCGCGCCGCCGGCCCGCTCGCGGCAGCGTTGCTGACCGCGCTGCTCACGGCGCTGATGATCTTCCCACGCGGCACCGATCACGAGCCCGCGATCTTGGCGGTGTCACCGGGGGCCGAGATCAAGGACGACGATGTGCTGATCTGCAGCGAGGAACTGGCGTGCGTGTATCTATTCGGTCGGGTCGACTACCTGCTGCTCGGCAGCGACATCGACCTGGCGTACTACAGCGGACGGAAGGGCGGGAAGCTTCACGGCCTGTATGCCGGTGCGCCGGTGATCAGGAGCGTCGAGGAACTGTCGACGGTCGTGGCGTCCGGAGGTGCGGGCACTCGATACGTGGTGGCAGTCTTCGAGACCGGCAAGGTGCAGGAGCTCGAGTGCCTGGACATCGTACGGGGAGTGGCCGCCCGGTATGGCGAGATCGCGCGTCGCGTGCCTGCCGCGTGGATTGTCTATCTCAAGCGCGACGCGGCGGGGATATCGTCACTGGCCTCCCGGGCCTTTCCTCCTCGGGCGGCAATCGCGCCCTCGATCATATCCACGTACTCGTCGACCACGTCGTCCATCATCTGGGCACGGCAGCACCGCAGGTTGTGCCAGAGGTCCGCGGCACACTGCTGCGGGCCGGCGAGCACGCGACGGATGGTGTCCTTGAGGCTCCTGGCATTGGGCCAGGCAAAGAAATTCAGGCGGAGCCCGCCGTTCTCGAAAAGCCTGACGCCCGGGACGTCCGAGGCGATGATCGGCACGCCGTACATGGCAGCTTGTGTGGCAACGCTGGACATTCCGGTGACGGTCGCGTACGGCAGGATGCACGCGGCGGACTGTTCGAACAGCGCGGGAACGTCGGGCTCGTCCACGTAGCCGAGGAATTGGACGTTCGGCAGATCGCGACAACGATTCTGCAGGTCGGCGAGGTAGCCTGGTGTTTGCCGCGAGTCGCTGCCAGCAACGATCAGCCTGACGTCTTCACCATCGGCGGCCAGGCCGCGCACGGCGTCGATGACGATTTCCAGGCGCTTGTAGGTGCCGAATCGGCCGAACGCCAGCAGCGGCGTCCCGGCGCGCGGCGCCATCACGGGGACCGTCGCCGGTCTGCCCAACGTTCCCAGTGGCATCACACGCGCGTCGATGCCGTAACGCGCGCGCATCAAGTCGGCGTATTCGGACAGCAGCACGCACACCTTGTCGGGGATGCGAAACATCGCCGTGGCCAGATGACCGCCCAGCACGTCGACCCAGCGGGCGCTTGGCCGCGCCAGGCGCACGTCGGTCATCCCGAGCATGTTGTGGACCGTCACCACCGTTGGAAGTCCCGCCAGCCGGCAGACCGCCGGCGCGGCGATGCCGGCCAGTTGGCTGCGTCTCGTATTGCCACCGGACGTCATGTGCGTGTGGAACCACACTGCATCGACGCCGAGTGATCGGGCCGCGCGAGCGACGGCGAACGGCTGGTCGATGCCGCCGAAGGACCAGCACTGGTGGACGTGGATCCGCCCGCGCACCGGAGTGCCGGCCTCACCGCGGTCAGCGAGCACGTGAACCTCGTCGACTCGAACGCTCCGTGCGAGGCTCTGGACCACGTGCCACACGTACTCGCTCAGCGGACGCCTGTTGGGCGGATACGCGGAGGCAACGGCAAGTCGGAGAGCCATCAGGGTACCCCATCATCCCGTACCGCCTTCGGCGATTCAACACAGCCGGTGCGACTCAGGCAGTGCCGTTTCGTACCGGCCAATAGGAAGCACTGGACGCGGTCCGACTTGACATCACGCCCGTGATCGGACGGCCCGGGGCCTGAAACCGGAGGCCCGGCGTACCCCGATGGTTCAGACACAGTTCTCTTCAGCTTTCAGGAGCCGCTGGCAGGGGTTCGCCGAACGAGGGAGGATCTCCAATGCGCGGGGTGGTGTGGCGACTGAGCAATCCAGGCGGGGTTCTGTGGTCGGTGTACTACTGTCTTCACTACTCGTCAGGAATTCGGGCTCTCATCGCGAGCCGGGAATACCGCGCAGGTTATTGGGGGTTAAGATGGCGCACCCTGCCCGCCTTCGCTCCTGCGGAGCTTCGGCGAGGCGCAAGCACCTACGCACCATCACGCCGAAGCGGCGGGAAGAGGCCGAACTGGGTCTGGACCGCCGCGTAGGCGGATGGTGCGCCCTGCAGGACTTGAACCTGCGGCCTCCTGGTTCGTAGCCAGACGCTCTATCCAGCTGAGCTAAGGGCGCACGCGGTGTGCTCCGGCGGCCGCCTGAACGGCTGCCGGAACCTCTAACTATATCACGACCCTCCCCGGGTCTGAAGACCCGGGGCTCCACGGAATCAACCTACTTCGCCGGCCGCATCAGCCCGTGGCCGATCGGGAACATCCCCGGCAGAGCGATCGGCAACCTGCCGCCGACGGGGATCTCGCCCGCCAGTGCCTTGGCGGCCGCGCGCTCCGTGAAGTCGGAGAACTCGTAGCCGAGCAGCACCGCCGGCAGTTTCGGCAGGAACGTCGCCGTGTACGGGTTGCCGAAGCAGACGGCCGCGAACGGCTTGTTTTGCGCCGCCACCGAGTCGAGAAGCGCGATCTGCGACTGGCTCAGGTCCATGCGGCCGCTGTAGGACGCGATGCGCACGAACACGCCGGCGATGACGGCGTCGGCGCGCCTGGTCAGCGCGCGGATCAGTTCGTGCTCCGGCGCGGTCGTCCGGTCCGTCACCTCGATCGCCGTGAGGTTCGGCCACCGCTTCTTCAACTCCGGGATCATCGTCCGGCTCGGGATGGCCTCCCGCCAGCCCGATGCGTAGTCGAGCACCGAGAGGTAGAGCACGTTCGCGTCGCGCGGGGCGGGAAGCGGGACATGACTGCGATCGTCCTTGATGAGCGTCAGGCCTTTGTCGTTGATTTCCTGCGCGACCTGCGCGTGCGCCCTCGTGCCGAACTTCGCTGCGATTCCGGAGGGATCCACCTGGCGATTCACGTGCAGCCCGAGTCGCGCCTTCGCCCGCAGGATGCGCTCGACCGACGCGTTCAACTGCGCCTCGCCAATCTCCCCGGCGGCGACAGCCGCCTTGATCCCCTTGAACGCCGCGTCGTCGTCGGGCGAGTGCAGGACGAAATCCACGCCGGCCTTCACGGCCTGCGCCGCGGCCTTGTCGTGCGTGAACATCTTCGAAATGGCGTCCATCGTCATCGAGTCGGTGAAGATGAGGCCGCCGAACTTCAGTTCGTCGCGGAGGATGCCGGTGAGGATCGGGCGGCTGAGCGTGGCCGGGATGCCCGGCGTCGGGTCGAGGGCGGGCAGGACGATGTGGGAGGACATGACCGCGTCGACGCCGGCGGCGATGGCGGCCTTGAAGGGCATCAGTTCCACCCGGTCGAGACGCTCGCGCGGGTGATTGATGACCGCGAGGCCGAGGTGCGTGTCGACGTTCGTGTCGCCGTGGCCCGGGAAGTGCTTGGCCGTGGCGAACGCGCCGGTCGACTGGATGCCCTTGATGTACGCCAACGCCAGTTTCGAAACCTGGGCGGGATCCTCGCCGAAGGACCGAAGGTTGATCACCGGGTTGCGCGGGTTGTTGTTGACGTCCACGACCGGGTAGAAGTCGATGTTGACGCCGATGGCTCGGGCCTCGGTGGCGCCCACGACTCCGGCCTTGAACGCCATCTGCTCGTCGCCCGTGGCGCCGATCACCATGGCCCGGGGGAGCCGCGTCGCGCCGTTGAGGATGTAGGCCGCTCCGCCCTCGAAGTCGCCCGATGTGAGCAACGGGATCGCCGACTCCGACTGAAGCCGGTTGAGGATCATGGCGGCGGCGTAAGGCTCGCCTTTCCGCATGGCGTTCCCGCCGCCCCATACCGGGTTGAGCATCACCTGCGGCAGCGCTTCGGCGCTCCCGAACACGTGGAAGCCGCCCACTTTCAGGTCGCGCACGAGGTGGCGGAGGCGCTCGAACTCGTCGCTGTCGGTGCTGAGATAGGCCGCGTTGATCGACGAGAAGATCAGCTGGCCGATCTTCTCGTCCAGCGTCATCTTCGCCATCGTCCGCGCGACCCAGAGATCGGCCTCCTTCTGCCGCTTCTCGGCCGCCTGCTTCTCGAGCCTGGCCTGCCTGGCGGGGTCCGTCTTACCCTGGGCGGACATGCCCGATTCCGAGAGCACGAACGCACTCAGAAGCGCGAATCCCAACGCAGACGCCCAGCGCCTCATGAAGCCCCCTTTCCAGTCGTGGACTCGATCGTACCCCAGGTTGCGGCCCCGCAAAGGGGGGAACCGCCACGCGCTAACGTGCTGGGGGCCGAGGCGTCCGGCGTTTCGGGCGCTTCGCGGTCCGGGCGGCGTTGAATGCGAGGTGGACGAGGCCGCGAATGGCCTGCTCCACCCGGGCCCAGTCGCGATCCTCGTCGAGACGCAGACCATCGTAGGTCTCGGCGGTCTTCGCGCGCAGGATGAGGTACGTCTGACCGGCCGCGAGCACGGCGCCGATGGCCTGAACGTCAACATCGCCGGATTCGTGCAGGAGGCCGAGCAGCTTCACCGCTTCTTCCTCCCGGTAGCGGGCCAGGGCGTCCGTCAGTTCGTTTCGCTCGAGCAGCTCCCACCGCATGATTTCCCGGGTGATCGGCCGGCGCCGGATGGCCCGGCCGAACTCGATGAGCAGGTTCGCCGCCAGCTCTGCGTCGTTGTGCGGCCGGCCGGTCTGAACGGCGGCGATGAGCGATTCGGCGCTCGGCCAGAAGTCGCCCGCCTCGGCGTAGGCCCTCAGCAGGTCTTCCATGCCGCCGAAGTAGCGGTAGATGAGGACCTTGTCCACGCCGGCTTCACGGGCGACGGCGTTGATGCCCAGGTTGCGGAAGCCTTCGCGCGCCAGCAGCCGGCCTGCGGCGGCCAGGATGGCGTTTCGCGTGCGTGCCTTGTTGCGTTCCATGCCGGGTCACCCCCGCCGGAGCAGGTCGCGGACATCGCGCCGCAGCGTGTGCGGGGCGGCGTCAGCATATCCGATTCGGTACAGCAGCTGGATGGCGTGGCCTTCCGGGATGCCGAGCTCGCCCCGCAGCTGCCGGTGAAGGGTCCGCATCTCGGGATACTCCTGCAGCGCCTGGCTGAACGGTTGGAGCTGCGCGCCCAGCGCGGTGGCGGTCAGCTGAGTGCAGATGCAGGCCCGCCCGGCACGCACCTGCTGGAAGCGGGTATTGCCGGGCGTGGTGATGATGCCGAAGGCGGCAGCGGTCTGCGCCTGCCTGCGCGTCGAGTCGACGGCGCCTGACGCAAAGCGCCCGCGCGGGTCCGCGGCTGATTCCCGTGACAACAGAAAGGTCCCGGCCACCCATTTCGCCAAGCCCCCGGTCCCGCTTGCCGTGAGACCGAAGCCGTCCCGGGTGCGCAGTCAGAAGACGATGCCGAGCTTCAGGGAGGCCTCCGCGGTGAACCGCCGGGGCGCGAACGCCGCGCCGGAGACGTCCACCTCACGGTCCCCCGCCACCAAGGCGTGCGCCGCCGCCCACGGGTTGAGGTAGACGTGACGCGTCAGATGCCACACGTACCCGCCGCCGGCCGTCAGCATCGTGGTGTTGTAGGCGGTGTACGTCTCCGAGCCGTCACGGCGGATGCGGTTCCACCAGTATTCCACCCCGCCGCCCACCCAGAACCCGCGCGCTTCGCCGCTGCCCGCGCCGATGAAGCGATCCGCCAGCAGCGCGACCGCGTCGGTGCGCTGGTCGCTGAATCCGTCAGCGACGAACGCCTCGGGCACGTTCACCCTCGAGGCGACGCCGCGAATGCGCCACGCGCCGCGGCTTATGACCAGCGACACGTAGGCCCCGCCCGTGGCATAGGGCAGGACGTCGAACTCCGTGCCGACCCGGACGGGCAGCATCGCGGACCCGGGTCGTTCTGCTGGACCGGGCCCGGCCCACGCCGGGGCCACGAGCGCCAGGACGCCCGCCACTACGACCAACGCCACTGCCGCCGAACCGCTCCTCAATGTGCTGGACATCTGCGACCCTCCCTGTTCAGGCGACCCATTTGTCACCACATGGTGACTTTATGTCACCATAGAGTGACTTGTCAAGTACTCCGTGGCCGGTCATCGCTGGCGGCGCCGCTCCCTCGCGCCTCGCCTCCCGCCTCTAGCCTGTTCCCTATGCCCTATCGCCTATCCCCTGTCCCCTGCCATAATCCCCCCATGAGCCACACCGAGCACAAGAAGCTCTCCCCCGCCGTCGCCCACGCCTACATTCTGACCATCAGCGACACGAGGACGCTGGCCACCGACTCGAGCGGCCGCACGATTTGCGACCTCTTGTGGGCGGACGGCCACTCGGTGACGGGACGCAAGGTCGTCCGCGACGAGCCCGACCAGGTGCGTGAGGCGGTGGAGACGCAACTGGCCAATCCGGACGTCCAGGTGATCATCACGACCGGGGGCACGGGAATCACGTCCCGCGACACGACGTACGAGGCGATCTCGGCGCTGCTCGAGAAGAGGTTGGATGGATTCGGCGAGCTCTTCCGCATGCTCAGTTACGAAGAGATCGGCTCGGCCGCGATGCTCAGCCGGGCGGTTGGCGGCCTTGCGAAGGGCAAGGTCATCCTGTCGCTCCCGGGCTCAGAGCCGGCGGTGCGGCTGGCCATGACGAAGCTGATACTGCCGGAAATGGGGCACCTGGTGCGGGAAGCATCACGGTAGGCGAGAGGGCAAGGGCGAGAGGCGAGAGGGATTGAGGATGTCCCCAGCCCCGAGTCCCTAGCCCCTGGCGCCTGAGGAGAACGCAGTGAACCGCATGCGGCCGATTCGGGAGACGATTTCTCTGGAGGCGGCGCGGGAACTGATCGACGGGGCCATCCGGCCCATCGAACGGACCGAGCGCGTCCGCATCGACGCGGCCAGCGGCCGCGTTGTCGCCCGCCCCGTCGAAGCACGGGCCGACGTGCCGCCGTTCGCCCGGGCGGCGATGGACGGCTACGCGGTGCGGGCCGCTGATACCGTTGGCGCATCCACCCACGACCCCCGAGTTCTGGCCTGGGTCGAGACGGTGTTCACGGGCCAGGTGCCGACCAGGGCCGTCGGCCCGCAGCAGTGCACCGAAATCGCGACCGGCGCGCCGGTTCCTGACGGTTCCGATGCCGTCGTCATGGTCGAGGAAACCGAGAAGGAATCGGACGACGCAGTGCGGGTCTTCAGCCCCGTGTATCCGGGCCAGAACGTGACGAAGCAGGGCGCCGACATCCGCGTGGGCCAGCCGGTGCTCCACCCGGGCGACGTGCTCAACCCGAGTCGCGTCGGCGCCGTCGCCGCGCTCGGGGTGCTCGACGTCGAGGTCTATGCGCAGCCTCGCGTGGCGATCCTCTCGACCGGCAACGAAGTGGTCGATCCGGGCCAGCCGCTCAAGCCCGGCCAGATCTACGACATCAACAAATTCACCCTGAGCACGGTGCTGCGCGGGCACGGCGCGTGCCCGGTCCCGTATCCCACGGCGCCGGACAACGTGCCCGATCTCGAACGCGCGCTCGAGGCCTGCCTCAGCGAGGACGTCGTGCTCTTCTCCGGCGGAAGCTCGGTGGGCGAGCGCGACCTCATCCTCGACGTCGTCGACCGGATGGGAGACGTGCTGTTCCACGGCATCGCGGTCAAGCCCGGCAAGCCCACGCTCTTCGGCACCATCTCCGGTAAGCCGGTGTTCGGCATGCCCGGCTACCCTACCTCGTGCCTGTCCAACGCCTACATGCTCCTCATCGGGCCGCTCCGGAAGCTCGCGCGACTGCCGGAGTGGACGCCCCGCATCGCCCGCCTCCCGCTCGGCCAGCGCGTCGTGTCGACGACCGGCCGGCACCAGTTCTATACGGTGCGCATCGTGGACGGCCAGGCGATGCCCGCCTTCAAAGCATCGGGCGACATCACCAGCATGTCGCAGGCCGACGGCTACATCGAGATCCCGGCGCAGGTCGATGTCGTTGAAAAGGGCGAACCGGTCGACGTGAAGCTCTTCTGAAGGTGGGTTCGGGACTGATTACGATCGACCCCTGAGCAGGCTGAGAGATCTGGAAGCGCAGCGGGGCTGTTTTCGCCGGGCAGAGGCGCGCAATGTCAAGAAACGAAAGCTCGACGCTCAAGACAGGCGACCGGGCGCCGCTGTTCACGCTACCCAACCAGAAGGGTACGCCGGTCTCGCTCGAGACGGCGCTGGCGAAGGGCCCCGTCCTGCTCGGTTTCCACCGGGGGACGTGGTGACCCCACTGCCGTCGCCGGTTCGGCGACCTGGCGCTCAACTCAACGCAGTACCGAGACCTCGGCGCCACGGTCATCGCGATCGTGGCCCAGCGCTCCGAGAGGGTGAAGCGCTACATCGAGGACACCGGACTGCCGTTCGACGTCCTGATCGACGACTCTCGCGAAACGCTGAAGACCTACGGAGTGTGGCACCGCATAGGGTTCGACGCGTGGAACATCGCCCGGCCGGCGCTCTTCTTGATCGATCGCCGGGGAATCATCCGCTACGCGTTCGTCGCGGATTCCCAGACGGAGTTTCCCGAGCACGGGGAGATTGTGGAGGAGCTCGGGAAGCTCGCGGGCCAGTAGTCAGAAGCAAGAATCAAGAAGCCAGGAGCAAGAAGACGAGAAAGGCTTGCGAGCGGTCTCGCGTGTCCTTCTAACAATCACCAGTTGGCCCTTCTTGCTCCTTGCTTCCTGCTTCTGATCCGAGAGCGAAGCGTTACCGAACGAAGCGCTTCGCGATCTCGGTCCAGTTGACCACGCTCCACCACGCGTCGACGTAATCGGCGCGGCGGTTCTGGTACTTCAGGTAGTAGGCGTGCTCCCACACGTCGACGCCCATCACCACCGGCCGGCCTT
>Ga0316622_100000941_pt1 | contig 18133 bp, 15 predicted proteins | sample OWC_Aug_OW2_C1_D_FD_207646 | JGI IMG/M metagenome (GOLD analysis project Ga0316622, IMG submission 207646) | Wetland soil microbial communities from Old Woman Creek delta, Ohio, United States - OWC_Aug_OW2_C1_D5_C | ecosystem: Environmental > Terrestrial > Soil > Wetlands | place: USA: Ohio... | reverse complement strand
AGCCACGCGGTTCTGGCCGGGAATGGGCTGAGGCGCGAAGCCGAGCCTCTTCACGGCTTGGAGGACCGTCTCGATCTGCTGCTGGGTTGCGCTGTGCTCCATGACGATGAGCATCGAAGACCTCCGCGATGTCGTCCGCCTCGTGCGCGCCCAGTCAATGCCGAAGCCGCAGCGGTAGCAGGGTCCCGCTGTCCGCGATAGGGTTGCACACGGCGCTTCTTTTGTCCATGACGCGTTGTGCCTCCCTTGTTGGACCGCGCAGTCTCTTGGCTTGACGCTCGTCCGGTTGTCATGATACGTAGCGCGTGACGCGCAAGCACGGAGCGCGTCGCCGGCTTTGCCTCGGCGCGCCCGGCTAAGCCGTTGCAAGAGAATAGGTTGAGCGGAGACGTTTCGAAACGGCATAAGGAGCCGTAACGAAATAGAAAGAATGTACACGTTATTTCGTAACGGCTCCTAAACGGACCCACGCGAGGAGGGATTATCATGTCGAGCGCGGCGACGGTGACATTCCGTTCCGAAGTGGGAGAAGCGAAAGGACATCTGGCGCGGCCGGGCAAGGGGGTGCCCGGAATCATCGTGCTCCAGGAATGGTGGGGCCTCGTGCCGCACATCAAGGATGTTGCCGGCCGGTTTGCTGCGCAGGGGTACCTGGCACTGGCGCCGGACCTGTATCATGGCAAGAGCACGCTGGAGGCGGCCGAGGCGGAGCACCTCATGAAGGGATTGGATTGGGCGAGGGCGGCCAAGGAGATCGCCGGCGCGGTGAGGTACCTCCGCGAGGTCGAGGGGGCAACTCACGTCGGCGTCACGGGTTTTTGCATGGGTGGGGCCCTGACGATCATCGCTGCCGCGCAACCCGGCGTGGACGCCTACGTCGCGTTTTACGGGTTTCCGCCGGCCGGCGCCGCGCCGCTGGATAAAGTCGAGGCGCCGGGCCTCATCTTTTTCGGCGAAGACGAACCCTACTTCTCGATTCCGGACGCCCGAGCCTTTGCGGACACGCAAAAGAAGCGAGGTCGAGAGGCCGAGGTGATCGTCTACCCAGGCGCGGGGCACGCATTCTTCAACGACACGCGGCCCGAGGCCTACCGCGAGGCCGCGGCCAACTACGCCTGGCGGCGGACCTTGGATCATTTCGGCCGCCACCTCCGGGTCGGCTAGCAGGCCGCCGAAAAAGCCCCATCTGCGGCGTTGTTCCGCTCGGGCACTCGCTGCGACGTACCCAGTGTACGCCTGGACCCACCTGCGGTGGTTACCCCGCCCTGCGCGGACCGCCTTGCATCTGAGCCTTTTTGGGCGGCCTGGGCCAACGGGGCCCTTCGGTTTCTCGCGATCTGGCGACGCGCGGGGTCCGGAAGGTGCCACGAAGCGGCGCGGAGGAGTCGAATGGAGATCTACCTGGTTCGGCACGGTGAAGCGGAGTCGGAACTGGTCGAACCCACCCAACCGCTCCGAGAGCGAGGACGCGCTGACGTGACGCGGATGGCTCGTCACGCGGTTCGGATCAAGGTGGCCGCTGCCGAGATCCGCCACTCCACGAAGCTGCGGGCTAAGCAGACCGCCGAGATCCTCGCCGCGCATCTCAACCCCGTTCGCGGTCTCCGGGAAGCGGACTATCTGGCACCGGAGGCCGACCTGGGCAAGGCGCAGGATGCGGTGGAGACGGCCACGGAGCCGCTGATGCTCGTCGGCCACCTCCCCCACCTGGCACGCTTGGCATCGCTGCTGCTGGTGGGGGATCCGAACAGGGACATCGTGCGGTTTCGGCCGGGCGCCGTCGTGCGACTGGAGCGCGCCGAGCGCGGCTGGGTTCTGGGTTGGGTTCTCACGCCGGAAATCGCGGACCCCGCAGGCTGCTGAAAAAGGCCCATCTGCGGCGTTGGTCCGCCTCGCCGCTCGCTGCGGCGCACCTCCAGTACGCCTCGCTCGGGCATCAGCGTACCGCCTTCCACCTGGGCCTTTTTGAGCAGCCTGCGAGATATGACGGTTTTCAGGAACTGGCTGCGGCACGATGTCGCTGCTGCACGATGGTCGCCCGACGCCGCGGTGCGTGTTATAGTGTGACGGCCGCGGTGGGAAGACGACACGCGGCAATCCCCCGGAGGCCGGATGGGTGAGAATGTTCCGCTGATCGTCGGCGCGATCGCCAGCGCGATCGGCGGCGGCGTGGTGGGATGGTTGTGGGCGACAAGCCGGGCGCGCCGGCAGTACGCCGCACGTCTCCAGGACCTGGACCGCCGCCTGGCAGCGCAGGAAGGTAGCGGCGCGACGGTCCGGGAGGAACTCCAGCGGGGCCGCGAGATCATCGAGCGCCTGCAGACCGAACTCCGCGCCGTCGCGGTCGAGAAGGCCGATGCCGAGGCCCGGGCGAGCGAGAGCCGGGCCGGCCTGGAGGAGCAGAAGCGTCTCGTCGAGGAGTCCAAGGCTCGCCTCACGGAAGCCTTCCGGGCGTTGGCCGCAGACGCGCTGAAGAGCAGCAACGAGGATTTTCTCCGCCTCGCGGAGCAGCGCTTCAAGACGCTCACGCAGGAGGCGGCCGGCGAGCTGGAGGCGCGCAAGACGGCCGTCGGGACTCTCGTGCAGCCGCTGCAGCAGGCCCTGGCGGCCTACCAGCAGGAGGCCAGGGCTTTGGAGGAGAAGCGGCTGCGGGAGATCTCCGGCGTCGGCCGGCAGCTGACCGAAGTTGCGCAGGCGCAGACGGCCCTGCAGCGCGAGACGTCGAATCTGGTGAACGCCCTGCGCGCCCCCCAGGTGCGGGGCCGCTGGGGCGAAATTGCCCTCCGCAAGACGGCCGAGCTTGCCGGAATGACGAAGCACTGCGACTTCTCGGAGCAGGAGTCCGTCCAGGTTGAGGGTGGACGACTGCGGCCGGACATGATCGTGCATCTTCCCGCCAAGCGCGATATCGTGGTGGACGCCAAGGTGGCGCTCAACGCCTATCTGGAGGCCTTGGAGGCATCCAGTCCGGAACAGCGCGAGGCCGCCTTGGGGCGCCACGCCCAGCAGGTGCGAATGCATGTGAGGCGACTGGCGTCTAAAGAATACTGGAACCAGTTTCCCCAGGCGCCCGATTTCGTCGTCCTGTTCATCCCCGGCGAGGCGTTCTGCGCCGCGGCTATGGAGCGCGATCCGGACCTTTTGCAGGATGCCCTGGCGAGCCAGGTGCTCATCGCCACCCCGACGACCTTCATCGGCCTGCTGCTCACCGCGGCCTATGGATGGCGACAGGAGCAGGTCGCGGAAAACGCACAGCGAATCAGCGAGCTGGGTCGCCAGGTGCACGAACGCTTGGCCATTCTCGTCGAGCACTTCGCCATGGTCGGGAAGTCCCTGGAGAAGTCGGTGGAGGCCTACAACAGGGCGGTGGGATCTCTGGAGACGCGCGTCCTGCCCGCCGCCCGTCGGTTCCCGGAGTTGGATTCCGGCAGCGGCAAACCCATCCCGGGTCTGGACCCGATCGCCCAGACGCCGCGGGTGCTCATCGGTCGAAGCGGCGCGGAGCGGGAGGACGAGGTCGGCGGATGAGGCGCATCAGATCGCATGGAGTGGCTCAGAGGTCATGGGCGTTGACAGGGAAGAAGGCATTGGAGAGCTCTCCGTATCGATCGGGGTTTACAGAGTGCGCAGGGGTGCAGCGGAGGCGTCTTGGGCGGGAATCCGCCGGCTTCCAGCGCATGAGTCGCGATCCAATGCGTGCCGATGACGTTTCCGAACCCTCTACACGACCCCGCCATCCCCTCCGCCGGCGAGCGCGGACGGTCGTCGCCGCGCTGGCGGTGCTCGCCGCGATCCTCGCCCCGATGCCGGCCGGCGCGGACGCGCGCCTTTGGGGGACAGTGCGCGCGGTCGCCGGAAGGAATCTCCTGGTGGTCTCGCCCGATCAGGGGCAGATCGAGGTGCGCCTCGTGGGCGTCGACCTACCCGAGCCTCCGCGGGTCGGCTCTGCGGGGGCGGTGATCGAGGGCCAACCCTTCGGGCCGCAAGCGGCGGCGTACGTGCGGGAACTGCTCCTGGAACGGCAGGTGCAGCTCGACACCTACGGGAAGGACCGGGCGGGTCGCCTGCTGTCGGTCGTCTGGCTGGGCGAGATCAACGTCAATCTCACGCTGGTCAAGGAAGGCCTCGCGTGGCTGGACCCGGGTCTCGCGGTCACCAATATCCGGGCTGCCCTAGAGGTGGCCGAGCGACAGGCCCAGGTGGGAAAATACGGCCTGTGGGCCCTGCCGGATCCCGAACCTCCATGGGAGTATCGCAAACGTTACAAGCTGGCGCCGCGATGACCGCCCAGGCCGAAGCGGGTGCCGAATCCCGTCACGCGACGGGCCGCAACGGCGCGAGACCGGCATGCCCGTGACGTCCCCGATCCTGGATGCGCCTGCTCCGCGACCGCCGAGCCCGGAGGATGAGGCACTCCTCGATTCCTTCCGCCAGCGCTATCCGTTCGCGCTGGACCCATTCCAGGAGCAGGCCATCCGTTGGGTCCTCAGCGGCGAGTCGGTTCTGGTCTCGGCGCCAACCGGGGCCGGCAAGACCTTGATCGCGGAGTTTGCCATCTACCGGGCACTGGCCGCCCAGCGTCGGATCATTTACACCACGCCGCTCAAGGCCCTCAGCAACCAGAAATACGGCGACTTCATGCGCCAGTACGGTAGCGACCTGGTGGGCATCCTCACCGGCGATGTGAAGGTGAACTCCGGCGCTCCCATCCTGGTCATGACCACCGAAATCCTGCGCAATCTCCTCTTCACCGAGCGGCCGCAGGACATCGCCACCGCGGTCCTGGACGAATGCCACTACCTCGGAGACGAGGGGCGCGGCACGGTGTGGGAAGAGATCGTCATCAACGCGCCGGCCGCGACGCAGCTGGTGGGGCTCTCGGCGACCGTCAGCAACCTGCACGAGATCGCAGAGTGGATCGCGGAGGTCCACCGGCCCATCCATCCCATTGTCCATACCGTTCGACCGGTGCCGCTTCAGTACCTACTCTGCCACCAGGACGGCGAGATCGCGGCGCTGGATACCCCCCGCCGGGCTGCGTCCGCCACGCCACGGCTGCGGCTTCGCCCCCGGGGATCGGGCCGCGATCGCGAGGCCTTCCGCCGACACTGGGAGCGGAGGCGGCCCGCCAGCCCGAACCGGGTCGTGCCGCAGCTTCGGGAGCGACGCTGGCTTCCGGCCATCTACTTCATTTTTAGCCGGGCCGGGTGCGAGCGCTCCCTGCGGCGCTACCTGGAGGATGGGGACTCCCTGTTGCCGGCGGAGCGGCGCGCCGAAGTCGAGGAGGCCATCGGGAACACGTTGCGGGACTACCCGAGCATCGTGGCCGAGACCGAGGTAAACGCGCTCCTGTTCGACGGGCTGCGCCACGGGGCGGGGATGCACCACGCCGGGATTTTACCCGCCCTGAAACGCCTAACGGAGGTCCTGTTCGAGCGGGGCCTGGTCAAGGTCGTCTTCGCCACCGAGACCATGAGCCTGGGCATTCACATGCCGGCGCGGAGCGTCGTGATCCAGGGGGTCCGCAAGCGCAGCGAAGCCGGCTTCCGTCGGCTCAGTCTGAACGAGCTCACGCAGATGGCCGGGCGGGCGGGCCGGCGGGGCATCGATCCGGAGGGCAAGTGCCTCATCGCCCTCGACAGCCCCGAGGCGGAGGACGAGACGCGGCAGCTCCTCGGCGGCGCGCCGGAGCCGATCCAGAGCCAGTTCCGCGTGGGCTACAGCTCTGCCGCGCTGCTCGTAGACCTGTATCGAGAACCTGCCGCGGTGCGCCGGGTCATCGAGTCCAGCTTCGGCCAGTTTCAGAACCGCCGGCGAATGATGCGCCTGGAGACCGAACGATCGGAACTCCTGACCCGGCTGGCCAAGGCGGAAGGCATCGAATCGCCTTGCTGTACGCTGGCGGACCTGCTCGCCTACCGCGAACAGCGCGCCGCCCTGGAAGCGGAGCGAGAGCGGGTGCGCCGCCTGGGACCGGGAGGGAGGGCCAAGGGGCGCCGAGCCGGCGCCGCCGGCGCGCCCTGGTCCGAGGACCTCCACGAGGCCCGCCAGCGGCTGGAGGCCATGGGCCTGGCCCTCTCCAACGTCCCGTGCCATCGCTGTCCACACCGGGGTGCCCAGGAGCGCCAGCTCAAGCGGTCCGATCGGGTTCGACAGACCCTGGAGGAGCGCGCACGAAGCCTGCGGGACCTGCGGGAGTCCTACTGGGACCAGTGCCTGCGGGTGGTGGAGGTCTTGCGGCACTTCGGCTGCCTGGACGGCGCCGCGCTCACGCCCATGGGGCGACTGATCGCGTCGCTCCGCCACGACAACGAGCTCCTGGTGGCCCGCGTCGCCTTTTCGGGCCTCCTCAACGGTCTGCCGCCCGCGGAAATGGCGGCGCTCCTGGCGTGCGTGGTGGAGGAGCCGCGGGAGACCGAGACTCTCTTCGCCAGGCAGATCTTGAAGCGACTCCCGCACCTGCGTCGGCGCGTGCAGGCGTTGGAGTCCCTGGCGGCCGACGTGGACCGCGTCCAGCAGAGTCGACGCGTCTTCCGACCGGTCTCCATGCACACGACCTACCTGGCCGCGACGTACGAGTGGGTGGCGGGTGAGGACGACTGGATTCGACTCATCCGCAGCCACTTCGGCGGCCACGAAGGGGACCTCATCCGCGCCTTCCGGCGCCTCATCGACCTGTGCCGCCAACTGGCGGAAAGCCCCGAGCTTCCCGCCGCGCTCCAGACCACGCTCCGCGATGCCGTGAAGATGCTCGACCGCGGCATCGTGTTCGAATCCGCTCTGATCTAGCAGACGCCCATCATCTGCCGCGGAGGACGAAAAGCGGCCCGCTTTCGGGTGAGTTCTCCCTTGCCCTCGCTTCTGGCCTCTGATATAAGCGGATCGCCTTTATCCATCAGGTTTCTGCTAGAGTGGACGCCGAATGCGACTTGCGCCAGCCGTCGTCATCGCTGTCATCCTCGGCCTCTGCGTGGCGAATCCCTGCGAAGCGGCCGGCGATTTCTCCCGCGACCTAGAGCGCCTGGAGCGCCTGCGAGAGGCTATCGATGTCCAGGCCGACCGGATCGACTACGCCGAGACCGACCACAGGATCGTGGCCAGCGGGGCAGTCCGGATCGCCTTGGGGACCCGCACCCTGTTTGCTGACGAGGTCTCGGTGAACCTCGACGATCAGAGCGTCGTCGCCTCGGGGCAGGTGATTCTCGTGGAGGGGACGAGCCTCCTGGAGGGGGACCGGATCGAATACAATTACCGGACCAACACGGGCGTCATCACCAATGGCCGGGGGACCGTGTCGCCCGGGGTGACCTTCAGCGGGGTGGAGATCCGACGTGAGGGGGAGCGCCAGTACTCCTTGAAACAGGGACGCTTCACCACCTGCCGGACCTGTCAACCCGAGCCCGCCGCACCGGACTGGGAGTTCAGGGCGAGCGACGCGACCATCTACCAAGACGAGTGGATCGCCGCACGCGATGCGTCCTTCTGGATCAAGGGCATTCCCGCACTGTATTCTCCGGTCCTCGCGCTTCCCATCGGGCCGCGTCGGACGGGGTTTCTCATTCCGCGCTTCGCCTATGGCGGCAGCGACGGATTCGCCATCAAACAGCCCTTCTTCTGGGCCATCTCCCGCTCGCAAGACGCCACGCTGACCACGACCTACCGCACCAAGCGGGGATTCGACTTTGACGGCCAGTACCGGTACATTCTGGGGGAACGCTCACGGGGTGAACTCCGCGGTCGCTATCTGCACGACTGGGAATCGGGTGACCAGTCGCCCGACCGCGGCGAGGCGCATTGGCTGCACGACCAGATTCTGAGCCCGACGTGGATCTTCAAGGCGGACGCCAACTATCAGAGCGACATCGCCGTCGTTCGCGACTTCGTCGACAACTCGGTGGCGGAGCGCACGCAGCCTACGCTCCAATCCAACGTTTTCCTCGCTCAGACTACCCCGCAGTACATGTTGCAGGCGTTGGTGGCGGTGACGCAGGGTTTGACCACCGCCGACGAGCAGTGGTTCTCCCGCCTCCCGGAGCTCCGCTTCCAGTGGCTCCCCGCCCCGGTCTTCGGCCTGCCGCTCGTGGCGGAAGCGAACACTACCGCCGCCTATTTCCAGCGGAGCGACGCCGACGATGCCGGCCGGCTCGACCTGTATCCCATCCTGCACCTCCCGCTCCCCGTTTTCCCGTGGCTCACGTCGACCACGAGCGTGGGGTTTCGCGAGACGGCCTACACCGCGGCGGCGCAAACCGGGGGTGACATGAATCGCTTTCTGGTCAACCTCGGCCAGCGATTCGGCAGCACCTTCCTCCGCCGCTTCGAGGCGCCGGGCTTCGGGTTCACGCGTCTGACCCACGTCGTGGACTCGAGCGTTCAGTATGAGTACGTGCCCTGGGTGGACCAACAATCTCTGCTGCAGTTCGACTCGGTGGACTTCGTGAGTCCGCAGAACCGGCTAACGTTCCGGTTGGCGAACCGCTTGATGGGGCGTTCCCAGAGCGCGGACGGGGGGGTCCGGACCTACGAGGTGGCTAGTCTGACCCTCGCGCAGAGCGTCAATCTGCAGCCCGCGACGCGAGAGTTCTCGAATCTCTACCTCGAAGCGCTCACGCCGGAGCGGGTGGATCAGGCGGTGAAGGACCTCCAGCCGTTAGGGGACGGCTTCACGCGAGCCACGGAGCGTCGCCTGTCGAACCTGGTGTTTCAGGCGGCGATCCGCCCGCTGCCCGCCCTGGGACTGTACGGGACGGTGGCGGTCAACGTGGAGCGGATCGACGTGGAAGGCATCAACACCGGCGTGGAGGCAAACCTTTGGGACAATCTGACACTGACGGTCGGCCAAACCTACGTCCGGGACCAGCAGATCGATGGCGTGGTGGGCAACATCCTATGGAAGGCGACTAAGAATATCGCGCTCGACCTGCTGACGCGATACGACATTCACACCACCACCTTCCTGGAGAATACCGTCAATGTCCGCTTCGGCACCTGCTGCTGGGATGTGGGCCTGCGGTACACGCGTCGAACTCAAGGCCCCGGGCAGTCCGACGAGAACAGCGTGCAGGTGACATTCGATCTGAAAGCGGCCACGTCGGCTGCGGGCCGATGAGCGCCGGCGGGGCGGGAGGGTTCGGCCGAAGCACGGTGCGTGCCCCGGGGCGCCGGTGCAGACAAATAGATATAGGGGTTGACCGATCCTGCCCATTCTCCATAGAATACCCCCACGTTCGCACTCATGGGGAGGGGAAGATCATGCCGTTTGACGCCGCCCGGGCGCCGCGTCTGGTCGCCTGGGAGGTTACCCGAGCCTGCGATCTGGCGTGCCTGCACTGCCGCGCCGTGGCGCAGCCGCACGCCGATCCGCGCCAGCTTTCCACCGACGAAGCCTTTCGATTGGTCGATGATATCGCCGCCTTCGGCGAGCCCGTCATCCTGATCCTGACGGGGGGCGATCCGCTGAAGCGGCCGGACATCTTCAGCGTCGCCGAGCGGGCCAGCCGCGCCGGCCTCCGCGTCGTGATGTCGCCGAGCGGGACCCACGTGGCACCGGCCAGTGTGACCGAACTGAAGCGCGTGGGAGTCCAGCGGATCTCCGTCAGCCTGGACGGGAGCACGGCGGCGCTGCACGACGGCTTCCGGCAGGTGCCGGGAGCGTTCGAGCAAGCCACCGCCTCGCTCGCCTATGCCCGCGAGGGAGGGCTGCCGTTCCAGATCAACACGACGGTGACGCGGCACAACCGGCACGACCTGGCGGATATGCTGCGCCTGGCGGTGCATCTCGGCGCCGTCACGTGGGATGTCTTCATGCTGGTCCCCACGGGGCGGGGCAAGATCCAGATGGAGATCACGCCGGCAGAATACGAGGAGACCCTCCGCTTCGTCCACGAGGTCTCCCAGACGGCCCCCATTCAGGTCAAGATGACCTGCGCGCCGCATTTGAAGCGGATCCAATTGCAGGAGCGCCGCCGGTCCGCAGTGAAGCGAACCCCGCCGCATTCGGCCCACGGTTTCAGCCGCGGCTGCATGGCCGGGGTCGGCTTCTGCTTCGTGTCGCACATCGGCGAAGTGGGCGGCTGCGGCTATCTGCCGCTCCTCGCGGGCAACGTCCGGCAGGCGCCGCTGCCGGAGATCTATCGCGACTCGACGCTCTTCAAGAGCATCCGGGACGCCAATCTCTTGCAGGGCCGCTGCGGGATCTGCGAATACCGGGCGGTGTGCGGGGGCTGCCGCGCCCGCGCGCTCGGGGCGACCGGGAACTATCTGGACGAGGAGCCCTTCTGCGCGTACCAGCCGAACCCCCGCACCCCGCGGGAACTGGTCAACGTCGAGGGGCTGCTGTCCCAAGCCGTGGCCCACGAAGGGCGCATGGAGGCCGTGCCGAACAAGGATCTCGTTCCACCGGCGCCAATGGGCGGCTGAGAACGGCGCAACGGTGGCGTTGGCCGGTCGTCGGTTGTCCGTTTTTCATTTTGCATTGCAGCGGAATTGGAGTTGACGATGCACTATCCGATCTATCGCCCCCGGCGCCTGCGGCAGTCCGAGACGATCCGCCGCATGGTCCGCGAGGCGCGCCTCAGCGCCGATCAGTTCGTGATGCCGTTTTTCGTGGCCCACGGCCGCGGCGTGCGCCGCGAGATCGGCTCCATGCCGGGGAACCATCAACTTTCCGTCGACGAGCTGGTGCGGGAGGTCAAAGAGACCGCCTCCCTGGGGATCCCCGCGGTCCTTCTCTTCGGCCTGCCGGCGGAGAAGGACGCCGTCGGCTCCGAGGCCTACGCGCGGGACGGGATCGTCCAGCAAGCCGTCCGGGCCATCAAGGACTCCGTCTCGGACCTCCTGGTCGTCACGGACGTGTGCCTGTGCGAGTATACGAGCCACGGCCACTGCGGTGTGGTGGAGCGCGGGCGCGTGAAGAACGACCCCACGCTGGAGCTCTTGGCGAAAGTCGCCGTGTCCCACGCCGAGGCGGGGGCGGACATGGTGGCCCCCTCGGACATGATGGACGGCCGTGTGGCGGCCATCCGCGAGGCGCTGGACGAGAGCGGCCTGGAGGAGACGCCCATCCTGGCCTATGCCGCCAAGTACGCCAGCAGCTTCTACGGCCCCTTCCGCGAGGCGGCGGAGTCGGCGCCCCAGTTCGGCGACCGGCGCGCCTACCAGATGGACCCGGCCAACAGCGACGAGGCCCTCCGCGAGGTGGCGCTGGATCTGGACGAAGGGGCCGATATGGTGATGGTCAAGCCGGCCCTGGCCTATCTGGACATCCTCTGGCGCGTGAAAGCGGAGTTCGGCGTGCCGGTGGCCGCCTACAGCGTGAGCGGCGAGTTCGCCATGCTGAAAGCGGCGGCCCGCCTCGGGTGGCTGGACGAAGAGCGCACGATGCTGGAGATGCTCACCGCCATCAGACGCGCGGGAGCGGACCTGATCGTGACGTACTTCGCCCGCGAGGCCGCGCGCGTGCTGCGGCAGCAGGAGCGGTAGGAACTCGACAGCCGGCCGGCGCGAGGACGCGGTCGCCGAACCCGGGTCGTGAGCCGGCGCCGTGGGCGGCGACGGCGAGAATTTCAGCGGAGGAGGCATGGGGGAACGCTCTCGGCAGTTGTTCGAGGAGGCGGCGCGGTACTTTCCCGGCGGCGTGAACAGCCCGGTGCGAGCTTTTCGTGCCGTGGGCGGGGAGCCGTTCTTCGTGGCCCGCGCCTTCGGCAGCCGGATCACCGACGTGGATGGGCGGACGTACATCGACTACGTGGCCTCGTGGGGGCCCATGATCCTCGGGCACGCCCACCCGCGCGTGGTGGCCGCCATCCAGAAGGCCGCGGAGGCGGGGACCAGTTACGGGGCGCCCACGGAAATGGAGACCCGGTTGGCCCGGCTCGTCCAAGCGGCCTTCCCGAGCCTGGAGCGGATGCGCTTCGTCAGCTCCGGGACGGAGGCCTGCATGAGCGCCCTCCGGGTTGCCCGCGGCTTCACGGGGCGAAACGGGATCGTGAAGTTCGAGGGAGGCTATCACGGCCACGTCGATAGCCTCCTGGTGAAGGCGGGGTCGGGCGCGCTGACCTTCGGCGTGCCGGACAGCTTGGGCGTGCCGGCCGACCTGGCTCGACACACCCTCACGCTGCCGTACAACGACCTGGAGGCCGTCCGAGGGCTGTTCGCGGCGCGGGCTTCGGAGATTGCGGCTGTCATCGTGGAGCCGGTGGCGGGAAACATGGGGGTGGTCCCGCCGCGACCGGGATTTCTGGAGGGACTTCGCGAGGTCACGCGGCGCCATGGGGCCCTTCTCATCCTGGACGAGGTGATCACCGGCTTTCGCGTGGCTCGGGGCGGGGCGCAGGAGCTCTTCGGCGTTGTGCCGGATCTCACCTGTCTCGGGAAGATCGTCGGCGGGGGCCTGCCGGTCGGGGTGTACGGAGGCCGCGCCGAGATCATGGAAAAGGTGGCCCCGCTCGGCTCGATCTACCAGGCCGGAACGCTTTCCGGGAATCCGCTGGCGATGGCCCCAGGCGCCGAAACGCTCACCCTGCTCCAGGCGCCGGCAGTGTATGCCGACTTGGAGGCGAAGGGTGAGCAGATCGAGCGGGGGCTCGCGGAGGCGGCCGCCGCCTGCCGGCTTCCGGCGCAGGTCAACCGAGTCGGGTCCATGCTGACCGCGTTTTTCACGGCCGGGCCGGTGCACGACTACGCCACGGTGAGCCGCGCGGATGCCGGCCTGTACGGGTCCTTTTTCCGTGCCATGCTGGACCGGGCCGTGAGTCTGGCGCCGTCCCAGTTCGAGGCGGCCTTCGTCTCCCTGGCGCACACGGCGCAGGACCTGGAGGAGACGATCGCGGCTGCGCGGGAGGCCCTTGCCGTGGCGGCGGCCTCCCGGTGAATACCCGGCCGACGCCGTCCGTCTGAGCAGTGTCAAGGGACCCCCTTGCCCAAGGGGAGCCTGGTGATGGAAAGGAGGTGAAGCGAATGAAGCACGCGTGGAAGTCCTGGGTGCTCTGTGCAGCTCTAGTCATGTTGATCGGGTTCGTGGGTGCCATCCTGGCCCAGCAGGTTTGGGCGCAGGCGAAGGGCCCTGAAAACTTCGATTTCGCCGGTGGCGCACAGGGCAAGGTGACGTTCAGTCATGAGAAGCACATGGCCAAGAACCCGAAATGTACCGACTGCCACACCAAGATCTTCAAGATGGCCAAGGGGCAGCGATCCGCCCCGAAGATGGCGGAGATGGAGAAAGGGCAGTCCTGCGGAACGTGCCATAATGGGCAGGCCGCGTTCAGTGTGAAGGACAAGGCCGACTGCGCCAAGTGCCACAAGAAGTAGGAAGCGCCTGATGGGGCTTAGGAGCCGTTACGAAATAATTTGTCCATTCTTTGTCACTTCGTTACGGCTCCTTATGCCGTTCCTGAATTTCTCCGATCGAGCTATGCTTTGACAACGGTTCAGCCCATCTGTTGCGTGGAACGCCAAGGCCTGCCGCACACCTCGTGGGGTGAGCGGCAGGCCCGTTTTTTGACGGCAACGAGGTCAAGGGTGAAACCGGAGATCCGCCTGGGCAAGAACGAGCCTTTCAGTGTCCAACTAACCCGCGTTGCGCGGGCCGATCCGGTCACGCCGTCGGCATGACGCGTTCCTCGCCGGGGCGGATGCCGACCGCGTCACCCATCTGGCGGTAGTCAACTCCCGCCCGCCCATTCCAATCCCACACCGCCTGCCCGTCTTTCAACGTGAGCTCGCAGAACAGGCGCCGGTCTCCCGGGAGGGTGCCGCCGAAGGAGTCCCTGAACCCGAAGGATCCACGGAGCAGGTTGAGGACGGCTACATCGGCAGCCGCGCCGATGCTGAGGTGGCCGTGCTCGGGATGGCCGATGGCCTCGCCCGCCGCGATGGTCGAGGTCCGGATGACGTCGTACAGCGGCATCCCCATGAGCAAGAACTTGGACATGGTCGTGGTCATGTCCAGCATGCCGAGGTTCATGCTGAGGCAGTGCAGGTCCGTGGAGATGACATCCGGGTAGAAGCCTTGCTGGATGCACGGCACGGTATTGCCGAAAATGAAGCTACCGCCGCCATGGCCGACGTCGAAGAGGACGCCGCGCCTCCGAGCTTCGTACAGATACGGCAGGACCTTGCCGTCGGCGCCGACGCACGGGACCGGTCCCCGGAAGCAATGCGTGCTGATGTCGCCCGCCCGCAGCTTCCGCCCGACGAGCTCGTAGTACGGCCGCTCGCGGCGGAAATAGCCGAAGTCGACCATGACCGGGAGTTCGGCCAACGCTCCAGCCTCGACGGTACGCTCCACCGACACCCAGTCCGGCAGTTGATAATGGGCGGTCTTGATGCCCACGATCTTGTCGGCATGCCTGCGGGCCTGGTCGGCCGTCCGTCGCGGATCCATGTCGAAAATACTCTGCTCGGCCTCGATGCTGCTCATGCCGAGGCCGACGATGTTGACGAAGGCGTAGGTCCGGGTGGCGGCGCGGTCGAGGACGCGAAACCGAAAATCCTCGAAGTTGCGCCAACCGGAGCTCCCGGTGTCGACCATGGTGGTCACGCCGCTGCGGAAGCTGAAGCCGTCGGGCAGGATGCTGTAGTCGCCGGCCCAGGCGTCGCGGTTGCCGGCCGTGGCGTAGAGGTGGACGTGGATGTCCACGAGACCTGGAACCACGTACAGGCCGGACATGTCCAGGACCCTGGCCGCTTGGCCGGGAGGAATGACGTCATCGACCGCCGCGATCTTGCCGGCGGCCACAGCCACGTCCTTTCGCGCGTCGATGCCATTCTTGGGGTCGATGACGTGGCCCCCGCGCAGGAGCAGATCAAAGCGCATGGCGTTCTCCTGATCAGGCCCTGAGGGACACGTGCTCCACTGTCCACTTTTTCAGCAGGTCGGGATCGGGCTCTTGCGGGATGCCCGGAACCTGCGAGGTCGTGACTTCGCCGCGTCCGCTGAGGGCGATTTCCGGCTTGCCGATGTCGTTCTTGTAGAAGTACGACGAGGGGAAGATATCCCCCGGGTAGGTGAAGTTGGGGAGCGTCGCCAGCTCGGCGCAGATGGACCCCCCGATGGCGCTTTCCAGCATACCCCCGATCCAGCAGGGGATGCCGTGCTCGGCGCACAGGGCCTGGATGGCTCGCGAGGCCGTCAGCCCCCCCACGCGGGCCATCTTGATGTTCACCACCTTGCAGCTCCCCAGACGGATGGCTGCCTGGACGACACTCAGGCTCTGCACGCTCTCGTCCAGGCAGACGGGTGTCTCGATCATCTTCTGCAGGTCGGCGTGGTCGATCAGACTCATGCCATCGTCCGCCAGCGGCTGTTCGATCATGGCCAGGTGGTAGCGGTCCAGCTTGCGGAAGAGGTCGGCGTCGGCCAACGTATAGGCGGCGTTGCAGTCCACGTGGAAGGTGAAATTCGGAAAGGCGGAGCGCACAGCCGCCACCATGTTCAGGTCCCAACCCGGTCGGAACTTCAGCTTGATGCGGGGGAACCCCTGGTCGATGGCCCCCTGGATCTTCTGCAAAAGGATATCCAGGGAATCCTGCACTCCGAAGTCGGCGCCGACCTGGACGCGGTCGCGCGTCCCGCCCAGCGCAACGTGCAGCGGCAGGCCGCGGCGCTTGGCGTCCAGCACCCACCAGGCGATGTCCAGGGCGGCCCGGGCAAACTGGTTCCCCTTGATGAAGGCTATGCGGTCGAGGAGATCCTGCGCCGTGTCGATCTCCTGTCCGATGATGCGCGGGGCCATGTGCTCGCGCACGGTGTGGAACGTGGCGATGGTGTGCTCCGCCGAGTAGGCGGGGATGAAGACGGGGCAGCTCTCCCCCCAGGCGAAGTGCCCACCTCCCTCCATCCGAACCAGGAGGGTGTCGGTGTAATGCTGATCGGCATACGACGTGCGCCAGACGAACGCGAGCGGCAGCTTCACCCAGTAGATGTCGATAGCCTCGATCTTCATGTGTGCTCCTTTCCGATCCGGCGATCTTGTTCGTTCCAACGTGTGTGAATCGCCTAATGGCATCCGTGCCATAGCCACCGAGGCCGGATCACAGGATTGACTGGATGAAGGTACGGAGATTCTCGTTTCGCGGGTCGGTGAAGATCTGGTCCGGAGGACCTTCCTCGGCGATTTGTCCTTCATGAAAGAAGAGCACGCGGCTTCCGACCCGCCGGGCGAAGCCCATCTCATGGGTGACCACGATCATGGTCATGCCACCCTCGGCAAGATCCTGCATCACTTTCAGTACCTCTCCCACCAGTTCGGGGTCGAGGGCGGAGGTCACCTCGTCGAAGAGCATCAACTCCGGCTTCATCGCCAGGGCGCGGGCGATGGCCACGCGCTGCTGCTGCCCACCGGAGAGCTTATCCGGATACACCGCCAGCTTGTCCGAGAGCCCGACCCGCGCCAGCATCTGCTCGGCGACGGTTCGGGCCTCGGCGGCCGGCAGGCCCTTGACGATCCTCGGGGCGAGGCTCACGTTTTCGAGCGCGGTGTAGTACGGGAAGAGATTGAACGACTGAAAGACGAAGCCCACCTTCTCGCGAATCTTGTGGACATGGCGCGAGTGCGCTTCCACCAACTCCCCGTCCACGCGAATGCGACCCTCCTGGATGGGCTCGAGCCCGTTGATGCACCGAAGGATCGTGGACTTTCCGGAGCCGCTCCGGCCGATGATCACCGTGACCTGGCCGCGGGAAACCTCGAAGGAAATGCCGTTCAGCACGTGCAAACTTCCGAACCACTTGTGGACGTTCTCCAGTTTAAGCATGACGCCTCAGGCGGACCTCCAGCCTTTGGGAGGCGAGGGACAAGGGATAGTTTATCCCGAAGTAAATCGCGCCCACCAGCGTGAACACCAGCATCGTGGCGTAGGTGGACTGCGAGACGATGTAGCCGGCCCTGGTCAGCTCCACGTAGCCCACCACGTACGCCAGAGAGGTCCCCTTGACGAGCTGCACCAGGAACCCTACCGACGGCGGGATCATGACTCGCACCGCCACCGGCGCCACCACATAGCGCATGAGCTGGCGGTACCTCATCCCGAGCGACCGCCCTGCCTCCCACTGGCCGCGCGGGACGGCCTCGACGCCTGCCCGCACGATCTCCCCCATGTAGGCGCCCGTGTACAGGATCAGGGGGATGCTCACGGCCACAAAGGGCGGCAGGTTGAGTCCGAGGATCGAGAGGCCGAAGTAGGCAACGAAGATTTGCATGAGGAGCGGTGTCCCCCGGAAGATCTCGACATAGGCCCCACCGATCCAACGGAGCGCAGGGAACCGCCGCGCGGTTCTGAACAGGCCGATGACCAGCGCCACGACCAGTCCACAGGAAAACGCCATGGCGCACAAGCCGATGGTCACGAGAGCAGCCTGCAGCAGGAACAGGATGTCCTTGTACGAGAAGGCGATGAAGAGGTCCGGCATCAGAGCTGCCCCCACGCTTCGCGGAACACCTTCTGCCCCGTCAGCGAGAACAGGAGCGAAAACAGCCGGGCCATCAGGAAATAGACAATGGTGAGAAAGAAAAATATCTCGAAGGTCCGGAACGTTCTGGATTCCAGCATCATCCCGGCGTAGGTGAGCTCCTCGGCCGAGATCGCCGACACGACGCTGCTTCCCAGCATGGTAGCGATGAACTGGCTGGCCAGAGGGGGCCAGACCACACGCAGCGTGGGCATGAGAATCACGTAGCGGAACACTTGCCAGGACGTCATTCCCAGGGAGAGACCCGCTTCCGTCTGGCCGCGGTGGATGGATTGGATGCCGGCTCGGATGATCTCCGTGCAGTAGGCGCCGCAGTTGAGGGTCAGCGTGATGATGGCCACGCTGAAGGCCTCCAGATTGATCCCAAAGGTCACGAGGCCAAAGTAGACGTAAAAGAGCTGGACGATGAACGGGGTGTTCCGGATGATTTCTACATAGGCCGTCGCTGCGCGCCGGAGGTACTTGTTCTTTGAGAGGCGGGCCAGAGCGCAACTCACCGCCACCAGCGAACCGAGCAGGCAGGCGACCCCGGACATCTCCAGCGTCGCCAGGGCCCCCCAGAGGAATTCCGGCAGGTTCTGGAGAGGAACTTCCCAGTGGAATGTGTAGGTCATGGCCCTTCTGCCACGCCTTCCAATACTGCGGAGACCGTCGGCAGGGAAC
>Ga0316622_100000940_pt1 | contig 18162 bp, 14 predicted proteins | sample OWC_Aug_OW2_C1_D_FD_207646 | JGI IMG/M metagenome (GOLD analysis project Ga0316622, IMG submission 207646) | Wetland soil microbial communities from Old Woman Creek delta, Ohio, United States - OWC_Aug_OW2_C1_D5_C | ecosystem: Environmental > Terrestrial > Soil > Wetlands | place: USA: Ohio... | reverse complement strand
GGTCGACAGCATAGAGGCTGGCGGACTGAGCATTTAGAAGGGGCAGGATGAACTTTCTCAACTCCAGGTGGATCTCATTAATGTCCTTGGCAGCGTAAAGACGATTGGTAATCTCGAGCAGGGATTTGCGGAGGGCAAGCCTCCTGGAGAGCTCCCTGATCTCATCAATGCTGATGTTATAACTCATCGGTTATTTTCTTCTTTTGACATCTGAACTACTGAACCGCAATGAGACCGGATCGGGCCCGGACTCTTTTCTCCCTCGCAGACTGCGGCCGCTTCGAGGTGCGAAACTTTATGACTGTTTTTCCGTGCTCACAGCGGTCCGTTTTTAAGTCCCTGATGGTGCAGGGAAAACAATGAAGATGGCCGTCAAGTAACGACCACTCCGCGCTGTCCCACTTCATCTCCAAATCGCAATCCTCACATTTGCATCTGCCCTCGAATAGTCGTCGTCGCACTGGAACCTCCCGATAGAGAAAGTATTTCGAAACGCGGGCCCGGGGTTTTCCCCCGTGTGTGTAACCTGTGAAACTTCTGTAACCATATTAACGGCAGAAGGAGAACAAAAACAATACGACGACTTGCTGATTTTGTTTCGTATTTTTTATTAGAAAAAGACTAGGAAGAAGGTATGAGAAACTCTCATACCTTTTACCGAGGCGAGCTCTTTGGTTTTTACTCTCTCTATAAAACGAATGATTCCGTTTTGTTACAATTGCGCTCCGCGCGCATGATCAGGGCGAAATCCCCTGCCTTGTCTTATCCGCTCCGGCCGTAGGTGGATGCAAGCATGCGCAGCTCCCTTGCAACACCGCTTGTCAGTTGCCCCTTGCCAAGGCGCCATTGCCAGTTGCCCATCCGCGTGGATGGCCGGTTCATCCTCGCCTCTTCTCCCAGCCCGAGGACATCCTGCATGGGGATGATCACCGTTTCCGCCACGGACATCATCGCCAGGCGCATGAATGCATGGTGGGCTTCCCCGGCCTTGACGCTCTTTCCCATGTAACGGAAGAGCCTTCGTTTCCGATCCCTGCCGGCCTCATTCTCGAACCAGCCCCGGACGGTGTTGTTGTCGTGGGTCCCCGTGTATACGACGCAATTCCTTACGTGATTGTGGGGGGCATGGGGAGAATGTGCCATTTCCTCCTCGAAGGCAAAGAGAAGCACCCGCATCCCCGGGATTCCGATCCTCCAGAGAACCTGCGTCACATCATGTGTGATGAATCCGAGGTCCTCAGCGATGAGTCCCTCGCGCGGCACATGCTCCAATATCGTCCTGAAGAAATCTTCGGCGGGCGCCTTCACCCATTTTCCACGGACGGACGTCCTGGCCCGGGAAGAAACCTGCCAGAAAGCCACGAAACCGCGGAAATGATCAACGCGCACCCGGTCGAATCGCCCGAGGTTGTGGACGATCCGTTCGATCCACCACCGGTAGCGACGCTTCCTGAGCACATCCCACCGGTACAAGGGGTTGCCCCAGAGCTGACCCGTCTTGCTGAAGTAATCCGGCGGGACACCGGCTACGAAAGCGAGGCGTTTGTTTTTGCCCAGCATGAAATATTCCGGATGCTGCCAGACATCGGCACTGTCGTAATGGACGTATATGGGGAGGTCCCCGATGGCCTCGATGCCGAGATTGTTCACATAATGCTTGAGGGCCTTCCACTGGAGGTAAAATACAAACTGGATGAATTTCTCCCGCGAAATCGCCTCCGCAAATTTTCTCCTCGCCTCTCTCAGCGCGGCAGGCGCCCTGTCCCTGATCGGGCGGGGCCAATGGTTCCATGCTCTCCCGTGATAATGGCCTTTAAGGGCCATGAAAAGTGCGTAATCGTCGAGCCAGCCCGTGTTGTCATCGCAGAAAGCCTGAAATTCATCTCGGTGTTTCCGACCGTCTTTCCGGAAGACTTCAAAGGCTTTGCTGAAAAGGTGACCTTTCCAGACGCTCACAGCGGGGTAGTCGATGTCTCCCACAGGGAAAGAGGGCGTGCCTCCGAGGTCGCCTCTCTTCAGGAAACCCTCACGAACCATCCCCTCGGGACTGATGAGAAGCACGTTCCCGGCAAAGGCCGAAGCGCTGTTGTAGGGTGAGTTTCCGTGGATTGCGTCGGTGGGGCACAGGGGCAGGACCTGCCAGCAGTGCTGCCCCGCCCGGCGAAGAAAGTCCGCGAAGCGATAGGCTTCGGGCCCCAGGTCGCCGATGCCGAAGCGGGACGGAAGCGACGTGATGTGGAGAAGGATGCCGCTGGCTCTCATCATTCGGATAACCGATGACTCCGTTTCAAGCTTTGATGTAACTGTGCAGGCCCGGCAGATAGTTCACGCCGAGATAGGTCACAAGCACGCAGAAAAGCCCCAGGAGGGCCATGACGGCCATACGCCTGCCCCGCCACCCCCGTACATAGCGGGAATGAAGCATGGCCGCGTAGACAAGCCAGGTAATCAACGACCACGTTTCCTTCGGGTCCCACCCCCAGTATCTTCCCCAGGCATAGTGAGCCCAGACGGCCCCGGTGATTATGCCCAGGGTCAGGAAGATGAACCCCAGGATGGTGCACTGGTAGATCAGCTCATCCAAGGCGTCTCTCGAGGGCAGGAAACGGCGAAAGGATTTCGATGGCCCCTCCCGACCCGTGGCTTCATCGCCTTTGACGAGATGCATGAAGCCCAGGCCGCCGGCGATGGCGAAGGACGCATACCCCATGAAACAAGTCATCACGTGGCTCGTCAGCCAGTTGCTCTTGAGAGCGGGGATCAGCGGTTGTATCTCCCCGCTGATGTTGGGTGAAATGGAAGCGTAAGCCATGAGCAGAAACGCGAAAGGCGTCACAAAGGGGCCGGCGCTTCTGCTCCCGATCCGCCACTCCATGATCAGGTAAAGGAGCATGACCGTCCAGGCAAAGAAGATGAGCGATTCATAGAGGTTCGAAAGGGGGATGTGCCCGATGCCCATGCTGTAAGACTCCACCCAGCGGACGATCAGAGCAATCGTCTGGGCCGTGATGCCGACGAAGGCCGTGACCGTCGCGGCCTTTCCCCAGAAATCGTCTCCGCGCAGCATGTGGATGAAATAAAAAACGGCCGCGCCGAAATAGATGAAGGTGACCCAGTTGAGGATAACGATGTTCATGTGAAGCTCTACTCCTGTAGGGACTGCTTCCGTTCAACCGCCGCCAGGTTGTCCATGTCGCGGGAAAGGCCGGCCGGGTCCCGGTTGCACCGCCCGACGATACTGACCCTGCTTCGGCCGCCCCGTCCCTCCACGCGGACCCAGATCTGACGGTGGGAGAAGAAAAAGACGATCATAAAACCGGCCACCATAAGGATGGCCCCCGCGGCCACGACGGGGACGCCCGGATCGGTGCTCACCTGGAGCCCGGTGAAATAGGCGCTTTCAATACCTCCGAGGGAAAAATAAAAAGGTTTGAAGATACCGGGGTTGAATTGCGGCACCTGCTTCGTAATACCGGGGTTCGCCTCCTCGATCTCGCGAATATGGCTGAACACCCAGAAGGCGATGCCGCCCTCTTCCGACATGATGCCCAGCTTTACGGCCGGGCCCATGTTCATGAGGTTCTCTTCGATGCGAAGCACCGAAACGACCGCTTTCCTGCCGCCGAGTTCGAATTGATCCCCCGCCGAGACCTTCAGAAGCTTCTTGCCTCCCCCGCCGTCCCTGACGGTCAGCAGGGCGGTCCCGGGCTGGTTACCGTAGCTCGCCTGGTAAAACCGGATTCCCCCGAATTCAATGGGGTGGTTGACCCTCAGGGATCCCTCCCTGACAATCTGCCCGTCTTTCAGAAAAGTCAGATCGGAGCGGAACTCCCTCGGCATGCCGTTTTCGTAAAACTCCACGGTGAATCGATCACACCGGACGGCAAAGTCGAGTTTCTTTGTCCCCTGCCCGCCTCTGAGCTTCACCGTGTCGATGGTCCCCCCCTCGGGGATGTTGACGTAGCCGTCGAAGCCCGAGAGGGATCCGATGATCGCCCCGGCGAGGAGGATCAGAATACTCGCATGGACAACATAAACACCTAAATAAGAGAAGGCCCCTTTCTCTCCGTGGAGCGTGACGACGCCCCCGTCTTCCATGCGGTGGACCGCCCGAAATTTTCTCCGCAGGAGCCCTTCCAGCTGATCGGCCACCCCTGCGGGCATCCCCCCGGCCGTAAAGATCCGGTCAGCAGCATCCCCCTCGAGCCGGCGCGACGGCTCCCCGGAGCGGGCGGACCGAAAGAGCCTCCAGGTACGGGGAAAGCGGTTCAGGGAACAAACGATGAGGTTCACGGCGAGAAGCAGCATCAGCAGCAGAAACCACACGGAGTGGTACATGTCGAAGAGTTGAAGGGATTGCAGGATGGAGACGAGTGCGGGGGGCAGCTCCCGCATGATCCGCTGGGCCTCTTCCTGCTGGGGGATGAGCGTCCCCAGGATGGAGGAAACGGCAATGACGATGAGCAGGACAACGGTCAGCCTGACGGACGCGAAAAAGGACCATATCGCGTTTTTTCTTTCCTCGGCGGAATTCTTATTCCCTTTTCCCAAATTGAGCCTCAAGTCGTAAAAACATTCGCGCTTCTATACCACAGAAATGACGCCGGGGGAAGCGTTCGCGCCATGAGGTCCCTTTTCAGCACACGAAAAAGTTCCCTGGCATAATAAAAAGCCTCCAGGGTCATTTGCCTTTTTCAACCCTGGAGGCTTGCGTTACCGATCCTTATTTCTTCTTTATTTCTTCTTTGCCGCTGCCTTTCCTTCAGCGGCCGCCCCCTTTCCGGCAATTCGGCCCATGACGAGACAATTCGCCAGGGAGCCCCCTCCGACATAGTCATCATAGAAGACACCGCCGGCGCATTCCCCGGAAGCGTAGAGACCCGACATCACGCTGCCGTCGGCCTCGAGAACCTGGGCTTTCCCGTTGGTCTTAATGCTCCCAAAGGTCAGCGTGATCCCCGGAACCAGCGGGTAGAAGGCATAGAACTTGGGTGTTGCGATCTTATACGCCCATGCTGCTTTCGGGGGAGTCGCACCCAGCGCCTTCCCGTCTTTGACCGCGTCATTGAATTCGGTGATCGTCTGTACCAATTGCGCCGGCGGAACACCGATTTTGCCGGCGAGTGCCTCGAGGGTATCCGCCTCTATCACCTCCAGTCCCAGCCCCTGGAACTGTTTGATAGCCGTACTAGCGCCGGCTTCTTTCTTAATTTCCTCGTCAAAAATGAGAGCGACCGTCTGCCCCGGCTGTTTCATGGTCGCTTTACCGTTCGATACGTATCCCTTTGATTCGTCGACGTAGCGCTTTCCGTCCCTGTTGATGCCGACACAGAGCGCCACAGCCGTAAAGGGGTTTCCCGACGACGTGTTCTTCGGACTAACGGCCGCGATATGAAGTGCCGCGAGGCCGCCCATGCCCACGAGGCCCGCTCCCGCTTCTTGAGCCATCGCATGGCCGTCTCCCGTTGCCCAGGTGACGCCTCTCACCATCATATCATCGGCATCAGGGTCGACGAAAGCCTCGAGGTACTGCTTGTTGCCTGCATAACCGCCCGTGGCAATAACAACCGCATCCGCCATATAATCTCTAAGGCCCTTCGGCGTCATGGCCCTGACACCCGCCACCTTGCCGCGGTCATCCAGGATGAGCTGCTTGGCCTTCGTGTCGTAAAAGATCTTTCCGCCTTTCTTGATGAAACTCCCCTTGAGCGTCTCCAGCATCTTGGGCATGCCCCTGAAGATCCCCGGCGGAGCCACCACGGCCTTTACACGATAACCGGCCATACCGATGGCAGGGGGATATTCAACACCGAGTGATTTGAGCCAATCAACACCCTCGAGGCTTTGATCCGCCAAAAGCCTTGTGATTTCGGGGTTTCCTTTGCCCATGTTTTTCTTCATGAAGTCTTCATAGTATTCGTTTTTTGCCTTCGGCATATTTTCCGCCGGTATGGCGATCAACCCGCCCGCGAGTTTGGAGTTGCCACCATATTTGTCTGCCGGCATCTTGTCAATGATCACACAATCGGCGCCATCCATTTTCGCCTGCAGCGCCGCGCAGAAGCCGGAGAGACCGGTTCCGATGACCACCACATTGTGCTTCTCGCTCTTAGACGCCTTCGGGTAAAGAGCCGCGTTCGCGAAATCCAGTGTGCTCCCCACGGAAAGCACACCCGCGCCGACTCCCAGCCCCTGGAGGAACTGCCTCCTGCTGACCTTTATCGACTTTTTTTCTTTCCCCATACAGACCTCCTGTCTTCTGAAATGCATTTGTTATGGTGTTTCTTCCTCTCGCTAGATTACGGAACCTTGAATACGAACTCCTCATGGCAATTCACGCAGGAGTTCTCGGACTTCTTATGGATATGATGGCAGGTCTCGCATTTCGTATCCGCGGGGAGCTCATGGGGAGACGCATGAGGGTTGGGCGCCAATTTCGCCGTCTTTGAAATCAGCTTGGCCATATCCCCGTGACACTTCATGCACGTGGCCGTCGGCACCAGCTTTGCCGGCGGGATTTCCTGGTGACATCCCTGGCAATTCATACCTGTCTTCTGGTGTTTATCCGCCAGGAAAACATTTCCGGCAGGATCTGCAGAATAGGACGAAGTCGCCAGCAGGAATGCGGCCAGGCCGATAAAAAAACAGAAACAAAAGAGCGAAGACTTCCGCAGACCCGTCACCGGCTTCTTCAAAGGGTCGCCGGAATGATTCCGTCGCCGCATGGCATCCATATTCATCATTGTACACCCGTTCTACAAAAGGAACATCACCCCGACCGGCTCCGGGTCATGAATGGAAGACGGCCCAGAGGATCAGGAAGGTCAGTGCCAGTCCGATGAAGACACTCGCGAGCCCGAAGAGTCCAGCGAAAAGATTCATCCAGACCCCCGGGTATTCGCACCTCATCGACTCCAGCCTCCCCTCGGCCATGATCCGCTCGTACTCCGACGGGCGCTCCTTTATGAGCTGTTCGAGGCTGTTACAGCCCGTGAATATGTTTCGCTCGAGGGGGAATTTCCCGGGAACGATATGGTTGTGAAAAAAGTGCATGACAAAGATGAAGAGGGCGGCGAGCAGCGCCTCCTCGGAGTGCACCAGAGAGGCCACGCTGATAAGCCACCCCGGCATGATGTAAGAAGACTTCTCAGGGAACCAGAGGATGAGCCCGGAGAGCCCGATGGCCGTCATCCCCCAGAAGACGGCGAAGAAGTCAAACTTCTCCCAGTAGGTCCAGCGATCGAACTTCGGCACGGGCCCGCGGTTGAAGAACCAGCGGAACATGCCCTTGAGGTCGTCCCAATCCTTCAGGTTGAAGCAGAGGGAATCGGGCCCGAAAAGCCGCCCGACCCAGCCCTTCACACCCTGACCCTTCGGGAAGAGAAACTTGTAGGACAGCCAGCAGGTGTAGAGGAAGAGGCCCCACAGAACGGCGGCGGCCGCGCGGTGGAGCACGCCTGCCATTTCCGCACCGCCCAGCAGACGGAACAGTTGCGGAGCCCAGAGCGCACCGCTGTATTTGAGTGGCATGCCGGTCATGACGAGCGTCAGGAATGATATGATTAGAAGGACGTGCATGACCCGATCCCGCCACGAGAACCGTCGCACGTAGGGGACCTCTTCACACGCGGCGCCGGACGTCAGAGTCGGCGGCTCCCCGCCCCCCTTTTCACACTCATGCCAGTAGGCTCTTCTCCACCACAGCAGGGTGTGAACCCCGAAGAAAATGAAAACCGAAGCGAGCAGACCGACCATGAGCAAATAGGTAATGTCGAGGGCGATCTTCCCCTTGAAATCACGATAGTCGGGGTGGGCCTCAAAATTCGCAAACCGGGGGTGAGTACCGCTGTGGCACTTCCCGCAGGTGATTGCAAGGTTGGCCGGATGGACGGGAGACCGAGTGTCTTCTTCGGACAGGGTGTTGTGTCCCCCGTGGCAGTCCGCGCAACCGGCTACCTGTGTGGGATATCCGGCCCTCTGGATTTTACCGTGGTAGGTTTCCTCGTAGCTCTCGACAACGTTCGGCCGGAGTTTGTTTCTCGCCACGAGCTCGGCATTCCCGTGACAGGTCTTGCACCTGTCCGTGTAGTAGGCCCTCCCCCGTTCGACGGAGGCGCTCTCCCCGATATGAAAGGACTGTGTTTTGTGAAGACTGTGGCAGTCCGAACAGGTCGCCGAATCTTTGTTTCCTTTCAGAACCGACGCCGTATGGCCCAGGTCGACATATTCCTCGCTGCTGTGACAATCCGTGCAACTTCTGGCGACGGCAACCTTGGGGTCCCCGGGGGCCTTCTTGAGCGCGTGAATCTTCCGGTGGCAGTCCCTACACTGGAAGCTCTGGTGGAGATAGTGAGCGTCTTTTTTGAAGTCCGCAGCGATCTGCCCGTGACAGCTGCCGCATTTGATCAGGGGGGGCTTCTCCTCGCCCGAGGCATGACGGGCGATATTCCGGACGGTGTGGCAGCTTGTGCAACCGTTGTTCCCGTGGACCGACGAGGGGAACTCGCCGCGATAGACATAGGATTCGTGACAGGAAACGCAGCTTCTGCCCGTTGCTTGTGTCTGACATTGTGCCTCCCCGCTGAGAGCCGCAACGATAAAAGCCCCGGCAAAAACAAACAGGCACCACTTGAGAAATGTTCGTTCCTTCCAGTTCCCGACCGCCGTCGTGATCATGTCTTACCCCCCGATTTGTTCACGGCCTGGTATTGATTCCAGCGGTCCATGCCGCCGAGAAGTCTGACCACGTCTCCGAAGCCCTTTCTCGATAAATAGGAAGCCGCCAGAAAGGACCGGTACCCGTTCTGATCCACCACAACAATCCGCCGGTTCTGCGGGATATCCCCATACCGCTTGTGAAGCTCATGCATGGGGATGTTGACGGCCCCCTGGATGTGGCCCTGGTTGAAGATGTCCCTGGAGCGGATGTCCAGAATCAGGACGTCCTTTTTTTTAGCGATCCACGAAACGGCCTCCGACGGACGGACTGAAAAAACAGCCTGGCGTGGAATCCTGTCCGGCGATTCCGTCCCGTAACCGGCTTCCTTCCAGCCCACGAGTCCCCCCTTCAGCGTGTACACTTTCTGGTATCCGAGTTTCCTTGCGTCCGCCGCCGCCAGGCAGCTTCGGTAGCATCGCTCGCTTTCACAGTAAAATACGACGGGGGCTTCCTTATCCCCCGCAAGCCGCCCGAGCTTCTCCCCCACCTCCTCGCAGGGCAGGCACAGGGACCCGGGAATCCGGTGGTCCATGCACTCGATGTTGCTCATCGTGTTGACGAGTAAAACACGCTCCGACTCCATCATCCTGGAGAGACCCGTGGCCGGCAATTCGCCGGGAACCTCGCTTATGGGCTTTTCGGAGACACAGGCCGCCACAAATACAAGCAGGACCAGCACGATGGCCGCTTTCAGTATTTTGCGCATGGGACAGTCCTTACAACCGGGCTTAAGGGTTTTTCCACCGGCCCCGTGAAATTATTCGTAAGCCGGAATGCTTCGGAGTCCCCATTCGTTCATCTGGGGCTCCGCGTTGGGCTCTTTCGGTGAGGGATAGTCCTCCTTCAGGAATTTGCCGATATTGCGAATCCTCATCTTTGTGAAGAAAGCGGCGCCGTCGTCATGACAGTCCGAGCAACCTTTCGCGCCCAGTGTTTTCCCCGCTCCCAGGGGGACGACATTGTGATGGACGGAATATAAAGCCGCTTTCGTGGCCTTCGGGTCGGGGGTCGCTGAAACCTCCCCTTTCTTCAATTCGTAGACCCGGTCCGACACAAAGACGACGTTCTTGAAACCCATGTTCGTCAGGAACCGGATCATCAGACGGATGTCGTCCGGTGTCGCAACCGTCGGCCTCTCCACGGTTTTTCCGTCTGTCGCTTTCACCCGGACCTTTGTAACGCCCTTGATGCCCTGGGAGGCCTGCCTGACATACCTGAGGCTGATGGGTCGTAACTCCTTGTTTTCGAGCCTCTCACCAAACCACTGGGTCACCTTGGGAACGCAAGCGATGTACTGCTCTGCCTGGCCTTTCCTCATCTCGGCCCGGGCAATCCACGGGGTCCATGGCGCCGATGCCTTTTTCGCCAGGTCCGCCGCCGAGAAGGTTGCCTCGAGGGCATCGGCCGTGTACCACGTCACGCCCAGCGTCGCGAGGTCTGCAAGATAGCCGCCCTTCGCGGGCTGCATCGTCGAATGGCAGGCGTTGCAGTTTATGAAGTAAAAATGGAAGGACCCTTTTTTGAATTTCTCTTCATGGGCCCTGGTCGGGTTTCTGGCCTCTTTGGGCATGCCGGCCCGCGTGGGTTTGTACTGGCCGTCGAGATGACAGGCCGCGCAGGTCTTCATGCCGGTGCCGTCCAGGTCGTTTCGCACCGTGTTTTCCGGGGTCCATCCCTTCGCAATCTGGTGCCTGAGGCGTTCGGCCGATGTTTTCCCCACAAGGCCGTGACAGTCGGTGCACTGAAGGCCCGCCTTGATGTGGGCGTCCGATTCGGGGGTGTAGATCGTCCCGGCCTTCCTGGAATTGCTGTACTGATGGCAGTTCAGGCAGTTTTTCAGACCGACATTCTTTCGAATCACGTCCCCCTTGAGACGGCCGTCGGATAGAAATAGATTGCCGTTGCCCCAGGCATACTGGACCACGGGCCTCTTCTCGAAATTCCATGTCCCTGCCGTAAACTCCGGGGATTCAGGCCCTGCATCCGCGTTTTTGTAGGTGAACACGCTGCCCTTTACCGTCCCCAGTCCGGCACCCGCGGTGGCGGCCCAACGGTAGTTCCTCGCACTCACCTGCTGGTTCCGCAGATCCATGCGATAGGCGGGCATGTGGCAGATCATGCAATCCGCCTCGATGACGCCGCTCGCCAGGAAATGGCTTTTTCTGTCCGGTGCGGCGGTCGAGCTGAAATCCCCGTCCAGCGGGTTTTTGTTATTTTTTTCCGCTTCGACGAGGTTTCTGGAAAGGTCCGGCTTCCCGTCGGACTTTCGTCCGTATTCCAGAGGTCCGCCGCCGGGGTGGGTCCACCCGCAGGCCGCGGAGATGACTCCCTTCACCGGGCTCAGCTTGCCACCTGCGCCGATCCAGTCATAAGTGGAGAGATCGATTTGGTTTGACCCCGCGTTGACTTTTCTGGCGACACGGCCCGCATAGGAAGCAGGTGAGCAACCCTTTCCAAACTGGCCGGGGGAGAGGATCCAGGGCTTCTTCGGGTTATAAGCATCACTCATCTCGTCGAAGCCCTGCTGGAAGTGATAGCCCGAGGTGATGGTGGAGTAACTGTGACAGATACCGCAGGTCATCCGGGGACTGAAGGGATCGATGGCGTTTCTTTGAGGCGTGATGTTGTCACCCAGAGCGTTTTTCAGCCAGACGTCCCGGTGCTTCCATCCAGGTGACTGGCCGAAGGCGGCGCCCGGCAGGATGAAAATAACGAAAACCAGGAAAATCACGAGAGGACCCTGTCGCTTCATGACACGTCTCTCCGAGTGAAAGGAAGTACGTTAATGGCACAAAGATGTGATGGGGCGAATCACCCTGCGGCAACCCGAAGAACGCGGGCGACGTCCCTTCGTCGAATGAAATAGAAGCAATGTTGTGTTACCCGGGCCCGCCCGATCACGGGCCCGGGTAGAGTTGCATTGAATCAGCCGATCAGGGGGCACTCGGCGCCATGGCGTCCTTCATCCACTCCATCGACGACCCGTCGTAGACCTTCACGTCCTTATAACCCAGGAGGTCGGTCAGGACAAACCACCAGCTCGTGCAGACCTTCCCCGTATCGCAGTAGGTGATGATCTCACGGGAGAGGTCGGCCCCCACAACGGGCTTGGCGATGGCCTCGAGCTCCGCCTTGTTCTTGTATGTGCCGTCCTGGTTAAAGAGAAGAGCAGGAGGCAGATTCACGGCCCCCTTGATGCGGCCGGTCTTGGCGACGAAATCGAGCTTCTTCTCGCCCTTGTAAAACTCGGGCGCGCGAACATCGACGAGCAACGCCTTGTCGAGGGCGCCCAGTGTGTAGGCTTTGTTCACGACAACGGCCTTGTTGAACTTGCCGTTGTATGCCTTCTTCTTGGCAATGACCTTTTCCGTGGAGACGGGTTTTTTCTCCGCTACCCACTTGTCGTACCCGCCATCGAGAATCGCTACGTTTTCAATGCCCGCGTACTTGAGGGTAAATGCGACCCTTGTCGAGTCCCAGCGATCCGGAATCGTCGCGTTCTTCCCGACGACGACGACCCACGAAGTGGGTTCGATGCCGGCAGAGGAGATTACATCACGGAGGTCGTCATCCGCCGGAAGTTCGTTTAGAAGGTCGCCTCTCTTGACGGCCCATGACCCGTAAAACACGTTGATCGCTCCCGGAATGTGACCGGCCGCGTATTCCTCGATCTTGCGGACATCGAGAATAACGACTTTCGGGTTCTTGATGTTCTTCTCCAGCCAGCCCGTTGATTCAAAGGGCGCGATGTCCCTCGCCAGGACGGCCGCGGGCAGAAGAAGCATCGTGATCATGCAAAAAGCTACAACCAATTTCAATTTTCTCATAGTATCCTCCTATCTTTGAATTGGAATTGCCATTGGGGAATGGATCAGGCCTTCGTTCGCTTTGGACCCGTTTGGGATGAGTGCTTCTGTTGTCAGAAAGTTCTTTTTCTCGACGTGACAGGTGTCACAGTTGCGGGTCCGCTCAGTCCGCTTCTTGATGTTGTGGACCGGTGCGTTCCAGTAGTTCGGGAGCCGGTCAAAGTTCTCCATCTTGATACCGGCCTTCATGAAGGTGTCCCTCACCGTCGGAATCAGTCGCAGGGTTGTCACCTCCTTCATGTTCCTTGGGTTCTTGCCGAGGATGAAGCCGGGTTTCGAGGTAGAACCGGGTCCGAGGTGACAGTCGTAGCATTGCCGGTACTCCCCCGAGGCGTGGCATCCGTAGCAGCTCACTTTCCCGGAGTGTTTCTCGTGGGAGATCCGTGCAGTGAGTTTGCTCTCGCCACCCGGCTTGTGACAGTTCGAGCACTTCGGCCTGTCCTTCACCTCATTTTTCGAGTGATAGGCGGTACCGTCGCCGTGGAACTCGGCCTTATTGTGGCATGCCATGCACATCATGCCCTTCTGATAATGGACGTCCACACTCCCGCCATACTCACCCGTGAATTCAGGGTAAACACGCCCACCGTGACAGAAGGCGCAGGTCTTCCCCTCGTTAAGCTTGACGTACTTGTGCCCCTGGATAAGCCCTGTGCTGATGCCGCCTATCGCGGGGGCCTTGACGTGGCAATCCCCGCAGGATGCGTGGCAACTCCGGCAGGCCTTCTCGAAGACTTTCTCGTCGAACACCTTGGCCTCGGCCTCGGAAAGGCGGCCGCCGACGCCATGCCTCTGGCCGGCGGACGTGTAATGGAGGGACTTACCGTAGTTTTCCGCAATGGGCTTATGGCACATGCCGCAGATCTTGAGGTTGTCCGAGGGTTTCTTCACGACCCCGTTGTGAGCCGCCTTCATTTCCGTCGCCGCGGCGTCGCCCTTGTGGCAGAAGACACAGCCCATCTTAAAGTGGGTATCCTTGCCGATAAGGTCCTTGTCGACCAGAAAACCCTTGTAGTAGGTCTCCGCCGTAACCGGCGGAGGCGCCCCTGCTCACCCCTCCCCCTCGCCGCCGATTTCGGGAACCTTGCAGAGTCTTTTCAGCAGATCCCCGTTGGTATGGCAGTCGACACACCCGTTCCCGTTTGTCGCTTTGAGGTTGGATGAGTAAAGAAAGATAAGGATTACAGTAAGAAGGACGGCAAGAAACACATTTCTTGCGCTCATAATACCCTCCTTTTAGACCTTCAGAAATCCTACAGATGGGACAAGCGAAAGTCAATTTTTTTATGGAGGGATTGAACGGGAATTTTCCCGGAATGGCGCGGCTTCAAGGGACGATAGGTGAAATGAGAGGGGAGTCACATCTCATTAAAAAAAGCCCCCTTCGGGGGCTCTAAAAATACATGGAGGGGAAATTCGCCTCGGTTGCAGACTGATTTGAGGCTCCTTGGATTTTTCCTTATTCGGCAAAGGACAGGGAGGGGATGCTGGCTAGTCCACGCATCTTCTGGCGCTGCTCCTCGCGGGTTTTGCATTCAATACAGAAGGTCGTCACTGGCCGTGCCTTGAGCCTCTGCAGAGAGATGGGCTCCTCACACTCCTCACAGATGCCGAAAGTACCGTCGTCAATCCGCTGGAGAGCCTCCCTCATCTTGAAAATCAGCTTGCGCTCTCTTTCCCGGATTCTCAACTCGAGGTTTCTCTCGCTCTCCTGTGAAGCCCTGTCGTTAGGGTCGGCAAAAACTTCTTCCTCGCCGGCCATCTCGCTCACGGTCCTGCCTGCACCCTTGATGAGCTCATCGATCCGCTCATTGAGCATCTTCTTGAAATACTTGAGTTCCTGCGGTTTCATGGTTCCTTACCTGCCTTCGCGGAGTCTATTTTTCCTGATTTACAAAATGAAAGAACGCTTTCAGCCCTCAATATTCAGGAACCATGCCAGTTAACGGGCTTTTCAAAGCCCGATGGGGCCGGAAATCTGAAGGCGTTTCTCTGGACAAGAGCAGCTTTTTTCTGTCATTCTACGTCGTGATGTCATATATACCCACACACCCTGACGGACCGACGACCCATGAAGGAGACGGCCATGGAAATTGACCCTTCGGCCTATAAAGACATCGTTTTTTTTACCGGGGCCGGGATGTCCGCTGAAAGCGGCGTTCCCACCTACCGGGGAAGCGGCGGTGTCTGGAGCCAGTACCGTTGGCAGGAGTACGCCTGCCAGACGGCCTTCGAGGAGGATCCCCAAAAGGTCCTTGCCTTCCACGAAGTGAGGCGGCAGGCGGTGCTGGCCTGCAAGCCCCACGCGGGACATGATGTTATCGCCGGGCAGGAGAAAGCTCACCCGGGCGTCACCGTTGTCACCCAGAATATCGACGGCATGCATCAGCGCGCTGGAAACAGGAGGGTAATCGAGCTTCACGGGAGCCTCTGGCGGCTTCGCTGCCCCTGGCACGGGGTCATCGAGGATATCGGAGAGAAATACCGGAGCTACAAATGCCGGGATTGCGGAAGCTGGCTCCGGCCGGACATCGTCTGGTTCGGGGACAGGCTCGACCCCTGGGTCGTCAGCGAGGCGACAGGCGCGATCCGGAAGTGCGACCTCCTTATCAGCATCGGGACATCAGGCGTTGTCTGGCCCGCCGCGGGGTTCCCGCAGATCGCCAGGGAAAACGGCGCACGGCTTCTCGAAATCAACCCGGAGCCGAACGAGATGTCACACCTCTACGATGAAACGATCCGAACCGGGGCCGGCAGTGCCCTGCCGGAGCTTTTCAAGAAGCGATAGAAAGCTGGCCTGAAAGGCTTGCAAGGAGTACCTGAAAACACATATTAGAGAATGGAAAGGAGACCTGGCTAGAATGAAAGTCGTGGCAATCAACGGGAGCGCGCGGAAAGACGGCAATACGGCGATTCTTATCAACGTGGTCCTGGAGGAACTGAAAAAAGAAGACATTAAAACGGAATTGCTCCAGATGGCGGGTGAGAACCTCCAGGGGTGTCTTGCCTGCTACAAGTGCTTCAAGAAAAAAGACGGCCGCTGCGTCAACGACAAGGACAAGATGAACGAATACATCGCGAAGATGCGCGAGGCCGACGGCGTCCTCCTCGGATCGCCCACCTACTTCTCCGACGTCACCTCGAGCATGAGGGCCCTCATCGAGCGATGCGGCTTCGTGGGCCGGGCGAATGATTACATCCTGAAGCGGAAAGTCGGCTCCTCCGTTGTGGCCGTGAGGCGGGCCGGTGCCATGCCCGCTTTCAACTCCATGAACCTCTTTCTGCACTACATGCAGATGATCCAGCCGGGCTCCAGCTACTGGAACATCGGTATCGGCAGAGACCCCGGCGATGTGCTGAAGGACGCCGAGGGGATACAGACCATGAAGACCCTGGGCGAAAACATGGCCTGGCTGCTCAAAAGACTTCACGGTTGAAATGACCCTCAAGGGGGAAAAGAATGGCACCTGCGGCGACCTTTCACTGGGCCTGGATTGTTCTCGCCGTCTGCTTCGTCGACCTGTTCGTCAATTACTCCGCCAGGCTCGGGTACGGCGTTGTCCTGCCTGAAATGGTCAGGGACCTGGGTTTCACACGGACGGATGCCGGATCGATCTACAACGCCTATCTCTTCACCTACATTCTCCTCACGCCTCTGGCAGGGCACCTGACGGACCGTTTCGGCGCGCGCCTGGTCATAACAGTCTGTTCTCTCGTCCTCGGCGCGGGGCTCCTCCTCATGGGCAGGGTGGACTCTCTCCTTTCTGCCTGCCTCGCTTACGGCGTCGTCGGCCTGGGGGCCACGGGGATGTGGACACCCGTCATCACGGTTGTCCAGCGCTGGTTCGCCCCGCACCGCAGGGGGCTTGCTCTCGGTATCCTTTCAACGGGCTACGGTCTCGGCTTCGCGGCCATGGGTGCGGCTTTCCCCTGGATCGTCCAACACTTCACCTGGAGGCATGCCTGGTATTTCACCGGTGCCGCGGCCCTTGTCATGGTGCTCGCCAACGGACTCTTTCTCAGGCGCGACCCTGAATCTTCGGGTTCGAGACCCTGGGGCGAGCCGGACGCTTCCGAACACGGCATTCCTGCGCAGGATCGAACGACCGGGCGGTACCCTGTATCGAATATTTTCCGGGATCGGGTTTTCTGGATGATCGGCATTTCCTACCTGCTGATTTCCTACAGCCTCTACGGCATCACGACCTTCATGGTCGACTACGCCCGCTACGAACTCGGCCTGTCCCTGGAAAAGGCAAGCTCCCTTGCCACGATCCACGGCATCGCTCAGGTCGCCGGCGTCTTGACGGTGCTCCCCCTGTCGGATTACATCGGCCGCCGTAAAACGATCCTGCTCTCCGACGCCTTCATCGGCCTCGCTGTAATCGGTATCCTGATGCAGGGGACTTCCTGGCTCATGCTGTCTTTCTTCGTTGCCCTGCTGGCGGTATTCTACGGTGTCACCTTCCCCGTCTACGGGGCCTGCGCCGGGGATTATTTCAGAAAAGAGATCATGGGCACGGTGATCGGCGCGTGGACCCCTTTCTACGGGCTCGGTGCCATACTGTCTCACTGGATGGGTGGAATGCTCAGGGATGCGCAGGAAAGTTACGGCCTGGCCTTCGCGCTGGACGCTTTTGCGGCCTTCTTGGCGGTGGGGTTTTTCTACTTTGTTAAACCGTTATCAAAAAGATAATAGCGTTAATGGGTGAAGGAAAAACAATTGAGCGGGATTCTGGATCGAGATCTGACCCCAGAAACAGCCCTGCCCTACCGATTACCACGGGGCAAAGGAGGAGGGGAAAACCCCATTTTAAGGCCAACAGTAAAGGAGGGGGAAACTGTCAACCTTAACGGTCGGTAGGGCCGGGGCGAGATATAACCTATTTAAAGTGCAAAGAGCTTTCTTAAATACACTTGACGCCTTATAGATAATGCACTTACCGTGCCGATTGGATAAAATATTTTTAAAATACTGATTATATTTAAGATTTTATATTTACTCTTTCCTCGCCTCCCTGAGCCTGCAATCCCGGTAAGGCAATAATTGTCGAAAACTTTGTGTATCTGCAGTAAAAGCAATATCAAAACGAATTGTTACGTTTATCCAACCTGGATACCATTCGACAAATTTGTCTGACATCGAAAAAATATCATACTCTTTCGATTAATACGTCACATCTTACTGATTTTAAGTGATAATTTAAAATGATTATCTTCGTGTAACGGAAGGCTGTTTCAGGTCTTATCAGATAGTAATACCAGGGTGTCTAATTCGGCGGGCAGCCTGGGGGGGAGATTTCTGTGACGAAAATCCTGCCATTCCACGGCGGGCTCCCGGCTCCCTGTTCTTCGGCCCCGTACATCTTATCTTGCTGCAAGTATATACGCGAACATTAACGGGGCTACGATGGTCGCGTCCGATTCGATGTGGAATTTAGGTGTAGCGGCCGACAGTTTTCCCCACGTGATCTTCTCACTGGGCGAAGCGCCGCTGTAAGACCCGTAGGAAGTCGTGCTGTCCGATATCTGGCAGAAATAACCCCAGTATTTGCACTTTTTTCTCAAATCCTGGTG
>Ga0316622_100000939_pt1 | contig 18166 bp, 14 predicted proteins | sample OWC_Aug_OW2_C1_D_FD_207646 | JGI IMG/M metagenome (GOLD analysis project Ga0316622, IMG submission 207646) | Wetland soil microbial communities from Old Woman Creek delta, Ohio, United States - OWC_Aug_OW2_C1_D5_C | ecosystem: Environmental > Terrestrial > Soil > Wetlands | place: USA: Ohio... | reverse complement strand
CGGTCTGGTCGGACGACGGCATCATCCTGCGCTTCCCCGACGCCGACGACGCCCCCGACCCCGCCGAGCTGCTCCTCGAGCCGGAGGAGGTCGAAGGGCTGGTGGTCGAGGAGGCGGGGCACAGCGCCCTGTTCGCTGCCCGCTTCCGCGAGGCGGCCGCCCGCGCCCTGCTCCTCCCCCGCCGCCGCCCCGGCCGGCGCACCCCGCTGTGGATGCAGCGCCGCCGCGCCGCCGGCCTGCTCGCCGCCGCCGGGCGCTACCCCACCTTCCCCATCGTGGCGGAGGCCTACCGGGAAGTGCTCCAGGAGCACTTCGACCTGCCCGCCCTCCGGGAGGTGCTCACCGACATCGCCGCTCGCCGGGTGCGGGTGGCCATCGCCCGCACCACCGGGCCCAGCCCCTTCGCCTCATCGCTCTCCCTCGACTTCATCGCCTCCTACCTCTACGAGTACGACGCCCCTCCCGCCGAGCGCCGGGCCGCCGCTCTCACCATCGACCAGACCCTGCTCCGCGAGCTGCTGGGCGAGCCGGAGCTGCGCGACCTGCTCGACCCGGAGGCGGTGGCGGCGGTCGAGCAGGAACTCCAGCATCTCGCCCCCGGCTACCAGGTGGCGGGGGCCGACGGGGTGGCCGACCTGCTGCGCCGCCTGGGCCCGCTCACCGTCGAGCAGGTGGCGGCCCGCTGCGCCGACGACGACCCGGGGACACTGCTTGCCGGCCTCGCCCGGCAGGGCCGGGCCATCACGGTGACAGTTGCCGGACGCTCCTCGTGGGCGGCCGGCGAGGACGCCGCCCGCCTGCGCGACGCCCTGGGCGTGCTGCCGCCCGCCGGCGTCGCCGAGGGCTTCCTGGAGGCGGTGGCCGATCCCCTCGGCGACGTGGTCGGCCGCCACGCCCGCACCCGCGGCCCGTTCACCGCCGCAGCCGCGGCCGCCGCCCTGCGCCTGCCGCCGGCGGCGGTGGCCGACACCCTGGCCCGCCTCGAGGAGCAGGGCCGGGTGGTGCGGGGCGCCTTCCTCCCCCACGGCGAAGGACAGGAGTGGGCCGATGCCGAGGTGCTGCGCCGCCTGCGGCGCCGCTCCCTGGCCCGGCTCCGCCAGCAGGCCGAGGCGGTCGACGGCCCGGGGTACGCCCGCTTCACGGCCGGCTGGCAGGGCATCGGCGGCCGCGACCCCTCCACCGGCGCGCTCCAAGAGACGATCGACCGCCTGCAGGGTGCCGCCGTCCCGGCCTCGGCCCTCGAACAGGACATCCTTCCTGCCCGCCTCGACTACCGGCCCGACCTGCTCGACGCCCTCGCCGCCGCCGGGGAAGTGGTGTGGCTGGGGCGGGGCCCGCTCGGCGCCGGGGACGGGCGGGTCGCCCTCTACTTGCGTTCCGGGGTGGCCGCCCTGGCCTGGCCGCTCGCCCTCGCCCGGCCGGAGGGCGAAGCCCACGACCGCCTCCGGGACCACCTCGCCCGCCGGGGAGCCTCGTTCTTCCCCGACCTCTACCGGTCGGCCGGCGGCGGCGACCCGGCCGTCACCCTGGCCGCCCTCTGGGACCTGGTCTGGGCCGGCGAAGTCGCCAACGACACCCTCGCCCCCCTCCGGGCCTTCCTCTCGAGCCGCCGGCAGCGGCCGCGCGCCGGGCACCCCCGGCTGCCGACCGAGACGCCGCCCGCCGGCAGCGGCCGCTGGTACCTGGCGGCCGATCTGCTCCAGAGCCCGCCGACGCCGACGGCGGCCGCCGCCGCCCGCGCCGGGCAACTGCTCGAGCGCCACGGCATCGTGGTGCGCGCGACCGTCCTCGCCGAGGAGGTGCCCGGCGGCTTCGCCGGCCTCTACCCGGTGCTCTCCGCGATGGAGGAAGCCGGGCGGGTGCGCCGCGGCTACTTCGGGGAGGGCCTGGGCGGGTCGCAGTTCGCCCTGCCCGGGGCGCTCGACCGCCTCCGGGCCGGGGAGGTGGTGGGCGTCGTCACCCTCGCCGCCGCCGACCCGGCCAACCCCTACGGGACCTGCCTGCCCTGGCCCGCCCACCCCGCCGGTCAGCCCTCCCGCTCCGCCGGGGCGCACGTGATCCTGCTGGCCGGCCGCCTGGGGGCCTTCGTGGAGCGGGGCGGCCGGCGGGTGCTCGCCTTCGCCGACGACCGGGAGGATCTCCGGGCCGCGGCCGCAGCCCTCGCCGGCCTGAACCGCCGCCTCCGCCGGCGTGTCTTGTCCACGGTGGACGGCGAGCCCGCCGAATCCTCCCGGCTGGGAAAGGCCCTCAGCGAGGCCGGGTTCGTCCCCTCCTACCGGGGGATGGCGTTGCGACGGCCCTGAGCCGTCGCCGTCGAGCGGGCGCACTCACCCGAGCATCGTCCAGAAGGCGATCCCGGGCAGCCGCCACCAGTGGGGATCCGCCTCGAGCGCAGCCACTCGTGACAGGGCTCGATCCGCATGGCCGTGGGTCACGAACCACGGCGGCCTGGGGAACACGGTGAAGGGGGCGCGCACGACCCCCTTCTGGAGCCGATCCACCAGGTGGGCGTTGTGCACGAAGCCCAGGCCGCTGCCGATGTCGGCCGCCGTGTGCCCCGGGAAGCCGCCCCAGGGCGTCGAGCCCAGCACGAAGCCGGCTCCCGACCAGACGTTCACCGCCACCGTGCCGTAGCGCAGGCCGGCCAGGGCCGCGTCGTAGGCGGGGCCAAGCTCGCGCACTGTGGGGCCGTCCACGATGACGGTGGCGTCGAGGGTCCCGTAGAGCCGGTCGTTGCAGAACTGGACGGCCCGCCCCAGGTACTGGGCGGCGGAGTCGCCCGGCAGCGCGGTGGTGGCCGCCACCGGGCACCACGGCTCCTCCCGAAACACGAGGTGGTCCTCCTCCGGGTCGAGGTCCACGAGCAGGGCGGGGGGCAGCACCCCCGGCTCGGGCCGGCCGAACGTCTCCACCCGATCGTGCGACGCCAGGTACCGTTCGTAGGTGGCCTCGGCCCCCGGGTAGTAGGCAGGACGCGGCGGCAGCGAACGCAGCACCTGCCGCAGATGGTCCAGGAAGGCCTCCCGCTGCGGCCAGCGTGCGGGCAGGACCAGCACGCGGGCGGCGTTGCAGTTGTAGCCCGAGTTGTGGGTGATCTGGGTGGCGACGTCTTCGGCACGGAGCCGCAGCGACCGCTCCGACCACCGTCCGGGGACCACGATGACCGGGCTCACGTTGCCCAGCTCGCAGGTGACCGGCTTGTCGAGGATGGGCGTGCCGGCCGCCTTGCGCGCCGCCGCCTCCCGGCCCCACACCACGGCGTCGTAGGTGCTCGCCGACCCGGTCATGTGAACCTGGCCCACCGCCGGGTGGCGCACCAGGTAGTCGCCGTTGTCGCCCCGGCCCCCGTAGGCGGTGCGCACAAAGCCGGCGGCGATGAGGTCGGCGAAGGCTCGCTCGAAGTGCGGGCCCATGTACTCGGACACCCGGCTGAACTTGATGAGCACCGTGGTGCCGTCCACGAACAGCTTGTGGAGCACGTCGAGCAGGGAGATGCCCGCCACGTTGCCCGCTCCCAGCACCAGCGACACCCCGGCGGGAGGGATCACCCCCTTGGTGTAGAAGCCCCCGGTGTTCGCCTCGAGATCCGGCCGGGCGACCTGAGGGTCCACCCACAGGTCGGCCTGCATCCCGATGAAGATCAGCCGGTCGTACAGGCTTCCTGGAAGCACCCGGATGGTCACCTGCCCGTCGGGGCGAACCCTGATGGCCGACTCGGGCAGCGGAACCCGCCCCTCACGGCGGATCCCTTCGAGCGTGCCGAGCAGGATCCGCATGGTGCGCAGCGTCGATACCTCGGTGGCCATCCACTCCTCCCCCGCCTGCGTCCCCACCCAGCCCTTGGCGGCGCAGGCGTCGGCCACCAGACCGGGGGCAGCGGCAAAGGTACCGGCAAAGAGGGAGCGCAGGTAGGCGATGCGCTCGTCGAGCGGGAGGGCGGCCCAGGTCGGGGCTCGCTCGGTGAGGGTCGCCAGGGCCCGGTCGATCTCGGCGTGCGAGGTCGGCGTGCGGGGCGGCGGGGGTGAGGGGATCGGTGCAGCCATGGCGGCGATGCTACGCCTCCGCCCCCCCGCCCGGCTCGCTCAGGAGGAGCGTCACCGCCACAACTGCTCCATGGCGACTCCCCAACTCGTGGTGGGCGGCGGGCACCCGGGCCTGCTCGACCTCCCGTGGGACGCCCCCATGGAGGACCGGCACCACCCGCGGCGCCTGGACCTGCCGATGGGGATCTCCCGGCACCAGGTCCAGTTCCTCGGGTTCGAAGACGGCCTCTACGCGGTCAAGGAGCTGCCGCTGGCCCTGGCCCGCCACGAGCAACCGGTGCTGCGCCGCCTGGAGGACCTCGGGGCCCCGTCGGTGCGGCCGGTGGCGCCGGCCGAGCGCCCCTGGCTGGACCCGCACGAGGAGGCCTCGGCCGCCCAGGTCACCGGCTACGTCGAGTACGCCTTCTCCTACCGGGAGCTGCTCTCCGCCGAGGCGGGGAAGGACGTGCCCAACGAGGAGGCTTTCGCCCGCTGGGTCGCAGCCGGCCAGCCCGGCTACCCGCTGGGGTGACGGCTCACTCCCCGAGGAGGGCCAACGCGGCCCGCAGGTCGGCGGCGATCATCTCCCGCTTGGAGCGTTCGATCAGGTAGCTGCGCCCGGTCTGCAGGTAGGAGGGGAAGACCCGCTTCCCTTCGAACCGGTACTCGCCGGCCCGCAACTTCCAGGTAGGGCCCGAGGGGATGAGGCGCTTCCCGGTGCGACGACGGGCGACGGCGTTGAAGGCGCCGATGGCCACATCTCCCATCAGCATGATCACCTCGGCCTTGGGGAACAGATCGATCTCCCGCTCCAGCAGGAAGGAGCAGGCCTCCACCGTCGGGCGGCCCACCCCGTAGCCCACCTTGGCGCACTTGATCGCCGTCGTCAGGTAGATCCCCCGCCCTTCCAGGTCGCGCCGCGAGGCCGCTGGGAGCCCGGCGGCGCGGAACGCATCGAGGGTCGTCTCCAGGTGGAAGGGCATCCCGCGGGCGTACGGCCCATCGGCCGCCTCGGCCGGTGGGGCCTCCGCCACCAGGATCAGCCGCACGCGGGCGGGATCGACATCGATCCCCGGGATCTCATGTCGCGCGTGATCCACATCCCCGCAAGGGAGATCCACACAGGCAACGCGTGATCTGACCCGCACGGCCTGAGCCTAGGCCTCAGGCGCGGCGGGGGGCCGGGCGTGACCGCCGCGCTTCACCCCCCCGTACTTCATACGGGTGTCTTCCATGCGGGCCACCGGCGCCGTCTCGCCGCCGCCCTGGAAACCGCAATCCACCACCTCCCCCAGGAACAGGGTGTGGGTGCCGCAGTCCACCGCCTGCCACACCCGGCAGTCGAGGTAGGCGATCGCCTCCTCGAAGATGGGGGCCCCGGTGACGCCGGTGCGCACCGCCCGGCCGTTGAGGGCCTGCCCCTCCCGACGGGCCGGCTTGGAGAAGGCGACGAAGGGACGGGTGTCCTCCCGCGACCACAGGTTGATGGTGAAGGCCTCGCTCTCGCCGATGAGCCGATGGGTGACCGCGGAACGGTCCACCGACGCCGCCACCAGCACCGGCTCCATGGCCACCTGCGTCACCCAGCTGGCCGTCATGCCGTTCCACTCGTCGCCGGACGCGGCGCCGACCAGGCAGAGGACGTTGGGGATCCTCCAGAGCACTTGGTTCATCAGTTCGGCCGGCACGGACGACGGCATGGGGCTCCTTCCCCGGGCGACCGAGCGTACCCCGCTCACGGGGGATAGTCTGAAGGGATGCGGATGCTCATCGCCACCGCCGGGGTGCTCACCCCCGACCCCGTGGCCGGCTTCGCCGAGCGGCTGGTCGGCCCCGACGGCTGGGTCCGGGTGATCACCGTCATCGAGGTGCCCCGGTCCTTCCTCGACCAAATTCGCGGGGAGGGGTGGCACCCCTTGGCCGACACCAGTCCCTCCTGGAGCACTGAAGAGGACGCCCTGATCGCCCGCTACGTCGAGGAGCGGGGGCACCGCCTCACCGACCCGCTGCTGGCCGCCCTGCGAGCCCGCGGCATCGAGGCCAGCGTCACCTACCTGGAGGGCGAGGACCCGGCCGAAACCATCATCAGGGCCGCCGAGGACATGCACGCCGACGTCGTGGTGCTCGGCGCCACCAAGCACCTCTTCTCCGAATGGGAGAGCGTCTCCGCCCGGGTGCTGCGCGACACCCACCGGCCCGTGCTGGTTATCCCGGCCGCCCCCCGGCCCGTCGACGAGATGGCCGAGTGACGACAGAGGCTCTGCGCACCCCCGACGAGCGCTTCGCCGCCCTGCCCGAGTTCCCCTTCGCTCCCCGCTACCTGGAGTGGCGCGGTCTGCGCCTTCACTATCTGGACGAGGGGGCGGGGGCGCCGGTGGTGCTATTCCACGGCGAGCCCACCTGGGCCTTCCTCTACCGCAAGGTGGCCGTCCCCCTGCTCGCGGCCGGGTACCGGGTGATCGCCCCCGACTTCCCCGGCTTCGGCCGCTCCGACAAGCCGATGGACCCCGCTTTCTACTCCTACGACAACCACACCGACGCCATGGCAGCGGTGGTCGAGCACCTGGGGCTGGCAGGGGCCACCGCGGTCGTCCAGGATTGGGGCGGGCCGATCGGGCTACGGGTGGCGGTGACCCTGCCCCGGCGCTTCCGCCGCCTCTGCCTCCTGAACACCTCGCTTTTCGGCCGGCCCACCGGGGGCTTCTTCCGCTGGCAGGCCTACGCCGCCGCCCACCCGGACCTGCCGGTGGGCCGGGTGATGCGCAACTCGCTGGTCGTCCCCCCGACCGACGCGGTGATCGCCGGCTACGAGGCCCCCTTCCCTGACTCCTCCTACAAGGAGGGGGCGCGGCGCTTCCCGGCGATGGTGCCCACCGCCCCCACCGACCCCGGAGTGGCCAAGATGCGGCGGGTGAGAGAGGCGCTGGCCTCGTGGCAGGAGCCCGCCCTGGTCCTCTTCTCCACCGAGGACGTCATTTTCACCGTCGACGTCGGGCGGCGCTTCGTCGAGGCCATCCCGGGAGCGGAGCCCCTCCAGACCATCGAGGGCGCCGGCCACTTCCTGCAGGAGGACCGGGGCGAGAAAGTGGGCGCCGCCATCGCCGCTTTCCTGCAGCGGACCGACTGAGCCGTGTCGTCGCGCCGCCCCGCCCGCCTGCGCATCGGCGCCGCAGTCGGGGTCGGTGTCCCGCTGGGCTTCCTGGTAGGCCGGGACGGCTCACCCGTGTGGCAGGCCGTCCGGGTGCTGGAGGTGGCGCTGCTCACCGCCGTCGCCATCGCGATGATCCTGGGGCTCGGCCGGCGGTGGCGAGGTGGCGCCTTGCTGGTGGTCGGGATCGTCGGCACGGCGGTGGGTACCGGTTTCGCTCCCGCCTGGCTCGCCAAGGCCGGGGTCGGGATCGTCCCGGCGGTCGCGGTGATCGCCCTCGCGGCGGGCCTGGCCTCGCTCGTCTTCGGGCTGATCGACCTGGGAGGATCGCCGGGCGGCTGGCAGCGGTGGGCGGCGGTGATCGTCCTGCTTCTCTGCTCCGCGGTGCTCCTTCTCTCCCTGGGCATCGCGGTGGCGGCCACCAACGGCCCGCCCACCGACCTCGGCACCCGGACCCCCGCCGACCGGGGCCTGCCCTTCGAGGACGCCGCCTTCACCACGGACGACGGCGTGCTGCTGTCCGGCTGGTACCTGCCGTCGGCCAACCGGGCGGCGGTCGTGCTGCTCCATGGGTCCGGATCCACCCGGTCGTCGGTCCTTGATCAGGCCGAGGTCCTCGCCCGGGGGGGTTACGGCGTGCTGCTGTTCGACTCGCGCGGGCACGGCCGGAGCGGCGGCCGGGCCATGGACTTCGGCTGGTTCGGCGACTCCGACATCGGGGCGGCCGTCACCTACCTGCAGCAGCGGCCGGAGGTGGACCGGGAGCGGATCGCCGCCCTCGGCCTGTCGATGGGCGGCGAGGAAGCCATCGGCGCCGCCGCCGGCGACGACCGGCTGCGGGGTGTCATCGCCGAAGGGGCCACCGGGCGGACGGCCGCCGACAAGGCCTGGATGGCCGACGCCTACGGTTTCAACGGCTGGATCCAGCAGCGCGTCGACGGCCTCACCTACTGGTTCACCGACCTGCTGACCTCGGCCGATCCGCCGATCAGCCTGCGGGAGGCCGTCGCGCGGACGGCGCCCCGCCCGCTCCTGTTGATCACCGCCGGCGAAGTGCCCGACGAGTTGCGGGCGGCCGACTACATCCGCGCCGCGGCCCCGGACGCGGTCGAGGTGTGGGAGGTTCCCCGAGCCGGCCACACCGAAGCACTGGCCACCGCCCCCGCCGAGTGGGAGGCGAGGGTGCTGGCGTTCCTCGACAGGGTGCTGCTCGCCGGACCGGCCGGCTGAGCCCCTATGCGCACCCACCTAACCAGCAGCCGATGCGCCGCCCGGCCCCGCTCGCCGACGACGCGCCCCTCCCGCTCAGATCCCCATCCAAGCGACCAGCACGGCGTAGGCCGTCGCGGTGAACTGCGCCGGGTCGGCCAACCGCGCCCGCACCTCGTCGAGTGGATACCAGCGGGGGTCGGCCGTCTCCCCCGGCAGGGGCCGCGGGTCGCCGTCGGCGAGGCAGGTGAAGGCCACCAGGAGGGCGGGGTAGGCACCGGAGGACCCGACCACCACCGCCGCCGGCTGCAGGGCGTGCACCGGCCGCCCCGGGTGGACCTCCAGGCACCGCCCCTCCCCCGTCATCGAGCGCACGGTGAGGCCGGTCTCCTCGGCCACCTCCCGGCTCAGTGCCTCCCAGGGCGTCTCTCCCGCCCGCCAGCGCCCGGTGGGGATCTCCAGCAAGCCCCGCACCACCTCCGGCTTGTCCCTCCGTTGGAGGAGCAGATCGCCCGTGCCCTCCCGCAGCACCAGCGCGGCGATGTTGGGGACGACCAGCGCCTCGCCTCCCATGCCGGCCACCGGGGCCTGGATCCAGCGCCCGTCCCACCACACGGGGACGGTGGGGTCGCTCATCGGGCACTCTCCTTTGCCCCGCCGCGCGGGGCGGGGCAAAGGACGGTAGCCGGGCCGCACGCCGACGCGTAGAGTCGGGGTATGACCGAGTTTACGGTCCACCTCGCCAACCGCCCGGGCATGCTGGCGATGCTGGCCGAGCAGATCGCCTCGGCCGGGGTCAACATCGAGGCCCTTGCCGCCTACGGGGTTGGTGAGGAGGGCCGGGTGCACCTCATGGCCGGAGATGCCGCCGCGGTCCGTTCCGTGCTGCGGCGTGCCGGGCTGTCCTTCGACGAGCGCGAGGTGCTGGCGACGACCCTGTCGCACCGACCCGGGGCGGTGGCCGCCATGGCCCGGAGCCTGGCCGATGCCGGGGTCAACATCGAGGCCCTCTACCTGCTGCGCTGCTCCTCGGAGGGCCTGGAGTTCGCCATGGTCGTCGACGATCCGGACGCGGCCCGCCGGCGCCTCGCCGCCTCCTGATCCCCCGGCGCTGCGCCGGCCGATCCCCGGCCGTCTGGGGGGCTAGGGCCGACGGGCCGCCGCCCGAGCGGCCAGGTGCTCGAGGCGGTCGTCGAGCGGCTCCAGCACCACGCCCTGCCCGCGACGCCGGCTCAGCGCCCGGCGCAGCAGCTCGTCGGCGAAGGCCGGGTTCTTGGGCAGCAGCGAGCCGTGCAGGTAGGTGCCGAAGCAGTTGGCGGTGACCGCCCCCTCCTCCCGGCGGGTCTCGTCGTTGCCGTAGCCCTTCTTGACCCGTCCCAGCGCCGCCTGCCCGGGGTCGAGCAGGGTGCGCCCGGAGTGGTTCTCGAAGCCGACCAGGTCGCCCCATTGGGTGGACACCACGATGTTGCCGATCATCCGCTTGCGCCCGCCCACGGTCTCCATGGCGAACACCCCGATCCCCGGGATCTCGCTGCCTTCCCGGGTGAGGAACCGGCGCCCGAACAGCTGGTAGGTGCCGCAGATGGTGAGGAACACCGTGCCCGCCGACACCGCCTCGCGGATGGCCGCCGCCCGCGCCTGCAAGTCCTCGGCCACCTGCAGCTGGGAGCGATCCTGGCCGCCACCGCCGAAGACCAGGTCGGCGCCGGTGAAGTCGTAGGGGGCCCCCACCGGCACCGGGTCCACCCACGCCCCCAGGCCGCGCCACTCCAGCCGGCGGCGCAGGGCGATGACGTTCCCGGTGTCCCCGTAGATGTTCATCTCGTACGGGTAGAGGTGGGCGATCACCAGGTCGCTCACGCCCAGGCCTCCCGCTTGCTGGTGCCGGGGAGGAGCATGTCGAGGAACCGGAGCATGGCGGTGTAGGTGGGGACCAGGTAGCCGGTCCCTCCCTCCGGGACCTGGTCGAGGAACCGCTCGAGGGCGGCGGCGAAGTCGGTCTCGCTCCACGCCTCCAGGCCGGCGTACTTGAGGCGAAGCGCCATGTCGTGGGCGCGGATCCCGGCGGTGCCGAAGCGGTGGCCCGTCCCGGCGAGATCCTCCACCCGGGCGTCCCACAGCCAGGAGACGTCCCGTCCGTCGGCATCGAGATCGTTGATGGCGATCAGCACCGGCGTTCCCGGGGAGAGGGCACCGAGCAGGCGGATCGCCTGGTTGAACCCGGCCGGGTTCTTGACGAGCAGCAGCTTCACCCGGCGCCCGCGGTACTCGACCACCTGCCCCCGGCCGAAGGCGGGAGGGATCTCCCGGAGGGCAGCGACGGCTCGGGCCAGCGGCACGCCGAACTCGGCGGCGGCGAGGACGGCGGCGGCGGCGTTGTAGCCGTTGTAGGGCCCGGGGACCTGCAGGCGGGCGGCGGCCCGCTCCCCCGAGGGGGCGGCCAGCTCGATCACCTGCCCGTCTCCCTCCGGCTCGGCTCGCTCCAGGCGCAGGTCGAGCGCAGGCGGCGGCGCCTCCTCCCCCGGACCGTACAGCCCCGAGTCGTGGGGCATGGACCGCCGAATTCCCTCGGCGGCCCCGAAGAAGCGGACCGCCCGGGCCCCGGCGGCCATCTCGGCGACCAGGGGATCGTCGGCGTTGAGCACCGCCACGCCGGCGTGGCGCACCGCCTCGGCCGCGTGAGCGGCGGTGGTGGCCAGCTCCCCGTAGCGATCCAGCTGGTCGCGGGCCAGGTTGGTCACCACGATCACCCTGGGCCGCAGCCGGGGGGCCAGGGTGCGCACCGCCGCCTCGTCGGCCTCGAAAACGGCCACGTCGGCGTCCACCCGGCCCCGCCAGGAGGCCACCTCGATGAGGCGGGTGGCGATGCCCCGGGCCAGGTTGGAGCCGGTCGGATTGGTCACCACCCGCCAGCCCTCCCCTTCGAGCATCCCCACCAGCATCTTGGTGGTGGTCGTCTTGCCGTTCGTGCCGGTGACCACGATCACCCCGCGCCGCACGGGGGCGACCAGGCGCTCGATGGCGCGGGGGTCGATCTTCTCGGCGATCAGCCCGGGCAAGGCGGAGCCGCCCCTCCCCAGCAGGCGGCTGAGCAGCCCGGCGGCCCGCCCTACAGCGGTGGCCAAGACGAGGCGCAGCACGCGCGGACTCTACCGCCCTCCTCCGTCGCTGAGGCTGCCCGGACGCGACGGGAGGGCCTCGGCGAAGGCCCTCCCGATTGGCGCGCCCGGGGGAGGGATCAGGCGCCCAAGTCGCTGGGCTCGGAGTCGGCGTCGTCGTGCTCGCAGGGACCGTTCCCCATGCCCGGGCCGGGGCCCATGCCGGGGCCGGGGCCCATGCCGGGGCCGGGGCCCATGCCGGGGCCGCCTTCCCCGAGGAAGGCGTGCCCGAGCTCGCCGTTGACCAGGGCAGTGATCTGCTCGGTGGCCTCGGCCAGCCGCTCGGCCGCCTCATCCTCGCTGAGGCGCTCGTCGGCGACCGCCTGGTCCAGGCGTTGCGCGGCCACGCCGACCAGGTGCTCGATCAGCGCGTCCGGCTCGACGCCGTTGGCCTGGGCGACCTCTGCCAGGGTGGCGCCGTCGCGCAGGGCCTCCAGCAACTCCGGGCCGGTCATGCCCAGGAAGTCGGCCGCCTCCTGCACCGCCACCAGGCCGCGGCCGACCTCGTGGCGCAGGCCAGGCAGGCGCTCCGCCAGCGTGTCGGCCACCGCCTGCGCCTGCTCCTCGGTGATGGTGTCGTCGTCCACCAGCGGGGCCAGCCACTCCATGATCCGCGACCGGAGGGGCGTGTCGTCGGCGACCGCCGTCTCGTCGGTGGCCGCCGCGTTGTTGGTGGCCGCCGCGTCGTCGGCAGCGGTGGAGAACACCGAGGTATCACCGCCGGACTGCGCCAGGGCGATCCCCGTCGTGGTCAATGCGGCCACCACCAGCAGCATGGCACCGACCTTGAAAGTCTGCTTCAACCCAGCCTCCTAGCTCCGTTCTTCCCCGAGCATCGCTCGCCCGTGTTCGAGATCGGTAAGCGACCTTTCAAAGTTCGGTGGGGGCGGCGGCGCGGAACTGGGTCTCGTAGAGCCGGGCGTAGAGGCCCCCCCTGGCAAGCAAGGCGGCGTGCGTGCCTTCCTCGACGATGCGCCCGGCGTCGAGCACCAGGATGCGGTCGGCGGCCAGGACGGTGGAGAGGCGGTGCGCGATCACGAAGGAGGTTCGCCCGGCCATCACCCGCTCCAGGGCCTCCTGGATCAGCGCCTCCGAACCGGCGTCGAGGTGAGCGGTGGCCTCGTCGAGGATGAGAATGCGCGGGTCCTTGAGCACCACCCGGGCAATGGCCACCCGCTGCTTCTCACCCCCGGAGAGCCGATAGCCCCGCTCCCCCACCACCGTCTCGTAGGCGCGGGGCAGGGCGGCGATGAAGTCGTGGATGTTGGCCACCCGGCAGGCCTCTTCCACCTCGGCATGGGTGGCCCCGGGGCGGCCGTAGCGCAGGTTGGCGGCGATGCTGTCGTGAAACAGGTAGACCTCCTGAGTGACCACCCCGACGCCCCGGGCCAGGCTGTCCAGGGTGACCGCCCGCACGTCGTGCCCGTCGATGAGCACCCGGCCCGAGGTGGCGTCGTAGAGGCGGGGGATCAGCCAGGTGACGGTCGTCTTCCCTGCTCCGCTCGGTCCCACCAGCGCCACCAACTCCCCCGGGGCGACGTCGAAGGAGACGCCGGTGAGCGCCGGGGCGGTGCGGGCGGGGGCGACGGCCACTTCGCCGTCGTCCGACGAGGCGGCCGGGGTGTGCCAGGAGAAGCGGCGCACGTGGGCCAGGCCCTCGCCGGCCGCCTCCCCGTAGTCGAAGCCGACCTGCTCGAAGGTGACCCGTCCCGCCATGGGATCAAGGGAGATCGCGCCGGGGGCATCGGCGATGTCGCGAGGCAGGTCGAGCACTTCGAACACCCGCTCGAAGGAGACGAGCGAGGTGGCCAGCTCCACTCGCGTATTGGTGAGGGCGGTGAGCGGCCCGTACAGGCTGGCCAGGTAGGCGGAGAGAGCGACCACCGTGCCCACCGTCAGCGAGCCGTTGATCACCAGCACCGCCCCCAGCCAGAAGACCAGGGCGGTCCCCAGGGCGCTCACCACGCTCAGCGCCGTGAAGAACCAGCGGCCGACCAGCGCCCGGCGCACGCCCAGGTTGCGGACCCGGGTCGCCTCGTCCGAGTAGCGGCGGTCCTCGTCGACGGTGCGGCCGAAGAGCTTCACCAGCAGGGCCCCGCTCAGGTTGAGGGTCTCGTTGAGGATGGAGTTCATGCGGGCGTTGGCCTCCATCTGCTCCCGGGTCACCCGGCGCAGCACCCGCCCCACTCGGCGCGACGGCAGGATGAGGAGGGGGAGGATGGCCAGCGCCGCCAGAGAGAGCCGCCACTCCATGCGGAGCATCACCACCAGGGTGGCCCCCGCACCGAACACATTGGAGAAAAGCGAGATCGCCGTCCCGGTGATCGCCTGCTGCGCCCCGACCACGTCGTTGTAGAGCCGGGACATCAGTTCGCCCGGCCGGGCGCCGGTGAAGAAGGCCAGCGACATGCGTTGCAGGTGCCCGAACAGGGAGGTGCGCAGGTCGAAGATGATCCCCTCGCCCGCCCGCGCCGAGGCCCAGCGCTGGGCTACCCCGATCACCCCGTTGACCAGGGGCACCGCCACCATGCCCACCCCGAGGAGGGCGACCCGCCCAAGGTTCCCGTCGGGGATAGCCCGGTCGATCAGGTCGCGCATCAGGAGGGGCGGTACCAGGCCGATCAGCGAGGAGATCACGACGGTCGCCAGCACCACCCCCAGCAGCCCGCGATAGGGCCGGGCGTAGCCCAGCACCCGGCGCAGCAGTCGCCGGTCGAGGTTGGGGCGGTCCTGCTCCTCGTCGTACTGCAGGTACGACCGCCAGCCGCCGCCGGGACCGCCGCCGGGACCGCCGCCGGGTCCACCACCGTGCAAGGTCTGCGCCCTCCGGGTCGGCCTCAGAGTAACGCCCGGCCCTGCCCACCCCGACGGGTTGATCGATGCCCCCCGCCTGGCCGGCCCGCCTGCTCAGCGGACAGCCGCCCGCCGAACTCCCGGCCCACCGGTCACAGAGCCAACACCGAGAGGGAGATCATGGAGTCGGCCATGGCGAAGCAGGACTCCTCGCTGATCCCGGTACGGCAGAACAGCTGGTACACGTAGTTGCCGAACGACCAGGCCAGCTCGCGCCCGTCCGCCACCTGGAAGGTGGAGATGTCGATCGGGCCATCGCCGGGGAGAGCCGAGCGCAGCCCCACCCTGAGCACTGCCAGCTGGCCCTCGGTGCGGGGCACCGTGTAGGGAGGGGCGGTCCACAGGCCGAAGGCCGCCGCGGTCGCCACGTCGAGCGTGCCGGTCTGCACGTCGAAGACGAGCTGGCTGGAAATATGGGTGACCTTCTCCGGGACCAGGCGCGGGAACTCCACCCCGGGGAGGGCGGCGGCGATCTCCCGGCGCCCGGCCTGCACGTAGGGGTCGATCCCGTCGCCGCGCAGCCACACCTGGCGGACGGCGCCCTCAGCCGACAGGCCGGGCCCGGCCGGGTACTGGTCGTTCACCCAGATCACCGACCGGGACAGCCCGACCAGCGCCACGCCCCCGCCCGGCTGGGGAAGGGTGGTGGTGCCGAAGGTCGTGGTGGTATCGCCGTGGACGAAGTCCCGGGAGAGGTCGCCCACGCCCTCGAGGACGTCACCGCACCCCGCCGCGCTCAACGCGACGAGCGCCGCCACCAGGAGAAGCCAGCGTCGTGCAGTCATGTGTAGGGCCGGGTCCTTCCGGGATTATCGTCGCCCGTCCGGCCAAGGGTGACACCGGTGGGGGAAGGGACCCCACGCTGCGGCACGCGCGCGGCAGTGCACGCTCTGCCCTCCACGTGGGAAGGGTCGGCGTGCAGGTGCCGATGCCGGCGGGGCACCTACCCTCGCCCGGGGGGCAACCCCGGCTTCGCGGGAGGGGTGCTCGCGCCGCAACCGACGCGCCTGCCGGACCGGCCGTGCCGGGAGACGGCAGCCCTGTGGTCGGGCTGCCGCTTCCCGGCGGAAGCGGGCCCTTCTTCCCCCTTCGTAGCCATCCGACGGCCGGCTACGGCAGGCGGTAGGTGACGACCAGCACCGGGCGGTCCCTCAGCAAGGGGCTGTTCCCACAGAGGAAAGCGAGGTAGTCCGCTCCCCGGTCGTCGTTGTCCTCAACGGCGAACCGCAGCCGGAACTGGGTGTGCCCCCTGAGGTTCACATTGGCATACCCGGCCGCGCCGATGACGGCCCGATACTGGCCACCGGGCAGCGGAGTGGACCTGACGAACCCCGCCCCGGGACGGCTGGACGACGCCTGGAAGTCGCCGGCCCCCAGAGCGACCGAGTCGCCAAAGGCCCCAGTGCGGATGTCGACGGTCAGGCTGCCGTGCGTCAGGAAGGGGTTCGTGCCGGCAACACTCGCCGGCTTGAACTTCAAGACCACCCTGGTGATGATCGCGTTGTCGGGCAGGCGAGCGGTGTTGAAATCCAGGACGGTCCGGTACTGCCGATCGGCCTCATCGTCGCCAACCCGGCAGGTCGCCGCGGTGGAGTCCACCGCCCCGCCCACCCCCGATGTCTCCGCCGACTCGCGTACCCAGCCGTCATTGGCCCCCCACGACCGGAAGAGCATCGAGCCCGGGGCCCCCGAGCCGGTGGTGAACCTCCAGAAGGCGGTCGCGCTGCCATCGGAGTAGGTAGCGCCCGACGAGTTGACCGCCCGCACGTGCCAGTAGTAGGTGGTGTTGGCGCTCAACCCGGCGATGCCCACACTGGTCGAGGAAGTCGACGCCCAGTAGCTGCAGAGGTAGTCGTTGGTCGTGTCGTAGCAGTACTCGTAGTTCCCGGCGGGGGTCATCACGCTCGTACTCCACGACAGGGTCACGTTTACCGGCTGACCGGTGGCGTTGTTGACCGGCGCCACCTTCCCGAAGGCGCCCGGCAGCGAGGCCGTGGTGAACCTCCAGAAGGCAGTCGAGCCGCCGTCGGAGTAGGTGGTGCCCGACGAGTTGACCGCCCGCACGTGCCAGTAGTAGGTGATGTTCCCGCTCAACCCGGTGATGGTCGCACTCGTCGAAGTGGTCGACGCCCAGCTGGAGCAGGCGTTGTCGTTGGTCGTGTCGTAGCAGTACTGGTAGCTCCCGGCGGGGGTCATCACGCTCGTACCCCAGTACAGGGTGACGCTCAGCGGCTGACCGGTCGCATAGTTAGCCGGCGCCACCTTCCCGAAGGCGCCCGGTGCCAGCGACGAGCCGGTGGTAAACCTCCAGAAAGCGGTCGCGCCGCCGTCGGAGTAGGTAGTGCCCAGGGAGTTGACCGCCCGCACGTGCCAGTAATAGATGGTGTTCGCGCCCAACCCGGCGGGGACCACGCTCGTCGAGACACCGGTCGAGATCCAGCTGGTGTTGCAGTTGCTGTCGTTGTTGGTGTCGATGCAGTACTCGTAGCTGGTGGCACCCGACGACGAGCCCCACGACAGGGTCAGGTTGATCGGCTGGTTGGTGGCGTTGTTGGTCGGCGACGTCTTCCCGAAAGCACCCGGCAGTGAGGCGGTGGTGAACCTCCAGAAGGCGGTCGTGCTGCCATCGGAGTAGGTGGTGCCCACGGAGTTGACCGCCCGCACGTGCCAGTAGTAGGTGGTGTTCGCGCTCAACCCGGCGACGACCACACTCGTCGAGGTGCCCGTCGACACCCAGCTGGAGCAGGCGTTGTCGCCGGTCGTGTCATAGCAGTACTGGTAGCTGGTGGCGCCCGACGACGCGTTCCACGACAAGGTCACGCTCAGCGGCTGGTTGGTCGCGAAGTTGACCGGTGCCATCTTCCCGAAGGCACCGGGCGCCAAGGACGAGCCGGTGGCGAAGTTCCAGAAGGCGGTCGCACCGCCGTCGGAGTAGGTGGTGCCCAGGGAGTTGACCGCCCGCACCTGCCAGTAGTAGGTGGTGCTCGCGGCCAACCCGGGGGGAACCACGCTCGTCGAGGCACCGGTCGACGTCCAGCTGGAGCAGGCATCGTCGTTGGTGGTGTCGATGCAGTAGTCGTAGCTGGTGGCACCCGACGACGCGCCCCACGACAGGGTCACGTTGACCGGCTGGTTGGTCGCGCCGCTGGCCGGCGCCGCCTTCCCGAAAGCACCCGGCGGCGAGCCGGTAGTGAACTTCCAGAAGGCGGTCGGGCCGCCGTCGGAGTAGGTGGTGCCCAGGGAGTTGACCGCCCGCACATGCCAGTAGTAGGCGGTGCTCCCGCCCAAGCCGGGGGGAACAACGCTCGTCGAGGCACCGGTCGACACCCAGCTGGTGTTGCAGTTGCCGTCGTTGTTGGTGTCGATGCAGTACTCGTAGCTGGTGGCGCCCGACGACGAGCCCCACGACAAGGTCACGTTCAACGGCTGACCGGTGGCGTCGTTGGCCGGCGCCACCTTGGCGAAGATGTTCGGCAGCGAGCCGGTAGTGAACCTCCAGAAAGCAGTCTCGCCCCCATCCGAATAGGTCGTGCCGCCGTTCACGGCTCGCACGTGCCAGTAGTAAGAGGTGTTCGGGCTCAAGCCACCGACGACCGCACTCAGTGAGGTGCCGGTCGATACCCAGCTGGAGCAGGCGTTGTCGGGGGTCATGTCGTAGCAGTAGTCGTAGCTGGTGGCGCCCGTCGCCGAGCCCCACGACAGGGTCACGCTCAGCGGCTGGCCGGTCGCGTTGTTGGCCGGCGCCACCTTCCCGAAAGCCTCCGGCGCCGCCTGGG
>Ga0316622_100000938_pt1 | contig 18181 bp, 14 predicted proteins | sample OWC_Aug_OW2_C1_D_FD_207646 | JGI IMG/M metagenome (GOLD analysis project Ga0316622, IMG submission 207646) | Wetland soil microbial communities from Old Woman Creek delta, Ohio, United States - OWC_Aug_OW2_C1_D5_C | ecosystem: Environmental > Terrestrial > Soil > Wetlands | place: USA: Ohio... | reverse complement strand
GAAAGCGCTCGCGCATGAGCGGATTCAGCGATTTGTACTTGAGCGGAGTAGGGCTGCAAGAGACGTTGAGAGTGAGCCTTAATCATCTTCCTCAGATCGCAGTGCTACAGGCCTCAGGTGGAGGAAAGCGGTTGGCGCGGCCCGCGCCGAGCGCATCGAGCTCTTGTTCTTGCCGCCCTATGCGCCGGAGCTCGATCCGGACGAGTTGGCGTGGGCGCACGTGAAGTCGCGTATCGGGCGGGCGGTGAGCCGTACCAAGGACGAGCTGAAGACGATGGTGCGCAGCGTGCTGCGCCGTCTGCAGCGGCGCCCGGAGATTGTCAGCAGCTTCATTCATGCGCCGACCTGCGCTTACGCGGCAGCGTGACACTCTACTAGCGACGGGGGAGGGGGAACTACTCTGCGCTCTCAACTCCATGAGAACCATGGGGTTTGTTGAATGTGGGCATAGTTAGACCGCCAAAATACTTTAAGCCCCACCTTCCTGGGCTTGCAGAGCATCATATTAGGCCCTGTCGCTCCCCCAATGCCAGACGGGGCACGTCTTCCTGGCGGACTGCTGCTCCAATCCTGCGCTCCTGCCCTGGGGGTCTGCCGGCGAGTACGTCGACCTCCTGGACGCGCTGGTCAAGGAGCACCAGGCGGTGGGGGTCACGGAGGAACACCTGGCGGAGGAGCTGGCGGGCGTCATGTGGCGCAGGCAACGGCTGCGGCTCGCGGAGGCCGCGGTGCACCGCGCGGCTCTGCACTGCGGCTTTGGCGGCGACGTTGGGGCTTTCGTGCGCGTTGGACCTCCACCTTCGGTTGGTTGAGGATTCTGCTCGGAAGGCGGTGGCCGGAGATGATGCGTACCTAAAGCTCTTGGCGGCGGAACTCCGCTTACTCATGTGCCGTTCTTCAGTTGGGCACGTCCTTCCATACTGGCTTGGGGTTGGTGGAGGGATATGCGGATTCGAGGGACTACGTCCCTTCAGCTAGCGGAACGACGCTCTTTAACGTAGCAGCAAGGGAACTGCGGGGGCCGCTGCGATTTCCTCCGGGCCGAGCGAAGCGTGCCTCTATGCCCGGTGTACCGGCGCCTGTGCAGTGCCACCCAACGCCGAGATCGGCTATCTTCCGGAGCGAGCCGGGCCGCAAAGCGGGCACCATCACCAACCACGATAATTGGGGACGATCACCGAGTTCGCGCCGGGGCTTCGGATCTCCCATGCCCATGACCTCCCGCTGGTCCGCCGTCACCGCCTCCCCGTTCCCCTGGGAGCGGGAGGCGCTCGACTGGCTGCGGGAGCAGCTCCCGGATGCAGAGCCGTGGCACGCCTGGTCGAACTTCGAGCTCATCGACGACGAGGGGCGGGTCAACGAGGTTGACGCCCTGGTGCTCTCGCCGCAGGGACTCTTCCTCGTCGAGATCAAGAGCCGCCCCGGGGTGCTGACAGGCGATGCCCACACTTGGACCTGGACCGAGAGTGGCCGGGCCTTCACGGACGACAACCTGCTTCTCCTCGCCAACCGTAAGGCCAAGCGGCTGGCCTCCGTGATCCGCCGGCAGCCGGCCATTGCGAAGGCGCGGGTTCGAGTGCCCTGGGTCGAGCCGCTCATCTTTCTCTCGTCAACCCGTACGACCTGCCGCCTCGACGCCTCCGGCCGCGCCCGGGTCCACGGTCGCGGTGCACCGGGACGCCCGGATGACGACGGGGTCCTCGCCGCCCTCACCCGACCCCCACCGGCCCTGGGGACGGCTGCCGCGGGGACCGTGCTGGTGGACCGCACCCTCGCCCGGGCGGTCGTCAAGGCGGTCGGCGAGAGCGGCATCCGGCCCTCGCACCGCTCACGCCGGGTCGGGGACTACGAGTTGAAGGGCCTCCTCGCCGAAGGCGAGGGCTGGCAGGACTTCGAGGGGACCCACGTCAGCGCGGGCGTGCACCGGCGCATCCGCATCTACCCCTTCGCCGGGGGCACGGGCGATCAGGGGCGTGCGGACCGCAAGCGCGCGGCCCTGCGGGAGTTCCAGGTCCTGGAGGGGATCGCCCACCCCGGCATCGTCAAGGTCCACGACTTCAAGGAGACCGAGCTGGGGCCTGCGCTCGTCTTCGAGCTGGACCCCAAGGCGACCCGGCTCGACTTCTTCCTGCGCGAGCGCGGCGAGGCGCTGAACGTCGACCTGCGCCGGCAGGTGCTGCGCCAGCTCGCCGAGGTGCTCCGCTACGCCCACCGCCGGCGCCTCTACCACCGCGCCCTCGCCCCCCAGAACGTGCTGCTCCGGAACCCCGAGGCGGCCACCCCGACCCTCCAGGTGATGAACTGGCAGGCCGCGGTGCGCGAGGCCACGGCCGGGGCGACGGTGCTGCGCACCTTCGGCACCCGCCATGTGGAGGACTACGTCGAAGAGCCTGGTCAGGTGTACCTGGCGCCAGAGGCCCTGCGCCCTGACGTGGCCCCTGGCCCGCACATGGACGTCTTCTCCCTCGGCGCCATCGCCTATCACCTCTTCGCCGGCCGCCCGCCCGCGGCCTCCCGGGTCGAGCTGGCCGAGCGCCTGCGCGCCGGGCACGGGCTGCGGGTCTCGGACGCGCTGGACGGTGCCGGCCAGGCGCTCCAGGACCTGGTGCAGCTCAGCACCCAGCCCGAGGTCAGCAGCCGCATCGCCACCGTCGACGAGTTCCTCGAGTACCTGGACCTGGTCGAGGACGAGCTGACCGCCCCCACACCCGAGGCCACCGTCGACCCGACCGTCGCCGGGAAGGGCGACCGGCTGGACGGCGGCTTCACGGTAGTCGGGCGTCTCGGCAGCGGCGCCACGGCGGTCGCGCTGGTGGTCCGGCCCGACGGATCGGACGAGGAGCTGGTGCTCAAGGTCGCCGCCGACCAGACCCAGGACGAGCGGGTGCGGGCGGAGGGCGAGGTGCTCTCGCGTCTGCGCCACCCGAACGTCATCGAGTACGACCGCACGTGCACGGTCGCGGGCCGCACCGCGCTCCTGATGAAGAAGGCCGGGGAGAAGACGCTTGCCAAGCGCCTGTCCGAGGGTGAGCCAATCTCCCTCGATCTCATCGCCCGGTTCGGCGAGGAGCTCCTGGCGGTTGCCGACTACCTCGAGTCGGAAGGGGTGGCCCACCGGGACATCAAGCCGGACAACATCGGCATCAAGCCCACCGGCAAGGACAAGCGCCTGCAGCTCGTGCTGTTCGACTTCTCGCTGGCCCGGACCCCGCCCGAGAACCTGCACGCGGGCACCCGCCCCTACCTCGACCCGTTCCTCGGCCTGCGCAAGCCCCCGCGCTGGGACCTCTACGCCGAGCGCTTCGCGGTCGCGGTCACCCTCTACGAGCTGCTGACCCGAGCCGTGCCGTTCTGGGGCGACGGGGTGAGCGACCCGGCCACGCTGGAGTGCGAGGCGACGATCGAGGCCGAGCGCTTCGACCCGGCTCTGCGCGACGGGCTCACCGCGTTCTTCGCCAGGGCCCTGCGGCGGGAGGCCCGCGAGCGCTTCGACAACGCCGAGGAGATGCTGCGGGCCTGGCGCCGGGTCTTCGACGAGGCCCGCCGGCCGACCACCGAGGAGAACGAGCTCGACGCCATCGCGCGCCGGGCGACCCCGCTCACCACCATCGCGGAGCTGGGCTACGGCGTGGAGGCCCAGAACGTGCTGGACCAGATGGGGATCCACACGGTGCGCGACCTGCTCGCCGTCGACCGCGTGCGGTTCCGGTATCTCAAGGGGGTGGGGGACAAGGTCCGAAGGGAGATCCGGCTCACGGCGAAGCGCCTGGCCCAGCTCCGTCCCGACCTGGTGCCGGGTGGTCTGACGGTGCTCGACACGGACCTCGCAGGGGCGGGCGGCCTCAGCATCGACGATCTGGCCGCGCACCTCATGCCGAAGCGCCCGCTCGGCGACGACCGCCCGGAGGAGCGGGCGCTCGCGATCTGGCTCGGACTCGAGGTGGGGCCGGATCCGGCGGTGCTCTGGCCCGGGCTGGGCGACTCCGCCCGGGCCTGCGACCTGGCCCGCGGCCGGCTCACGGACGCGCTGGTGCAGGCACGGGAGCGCTGGCTCAAGAGCCCGCCGCTGACCGAGGTCCGCGAGCAGGCGCTGGGCCTGCTGCGCACCTACGGCGGGGTGATGACGGCCGAGGAGCTCGCGCGCGGGCTGCTCGCCGCGCGGGGGTCAATCGAGCAGGCCGAGGCGGAGCGCCTGCGCCTGGGGGCGGCGGTCGCCCGGGCGGCGGTAGAGGCCGAGGCCCATCTCGCGGCCCCGCGCTTCCAGGTCTTCGCCGGGGGTCTGCAGCCGCTGATCGCGGTCGACATGGAGGCCGCCGACTGGGCGCTGGCCCTGGGGCGCGAGGCTGACCGGCTGGCCGGTGCCGATCCCATCGCCTCGCCGCAGCGGGCGCTCGAGGCCCTGCAGGCGGTCTCTCTACCCGAGGGCCTGGTTGCCCCTCCGCCCGCCCGCCTCCTCAAGCTCGGGGCAGCGGCCTCGGGCGGGGCGGCGCTCTCCAGCCGGGGCGAGATCTATCCCCGGGGGATGGTGCCGGCCCGGGCCATCGCGCTCGCCGCCGGCTCGCTCTATGGCCCGCGAGTGCTGACGGTGGCCCAGATCCGGGAGCGGGTGCTGGGCCGCTACCCGGAGGCGACCCCGCTGCCCGAGCCCCCGGCGCTCGACAGCCTGTTGGCCGAGGCGGGCCTGGAGCTGGTCTGGCGCAAGGACCGCCCCGAGGGGCCGGCCTACGAGCGGCCCGAGCAGGGGTTGCGTCCGACCGCCGGGTCGAGCACGGCCTACCAGCGCCTCGACACCTTCCTCACCCCGGGCGTCCCCGTCACCCCGGAGGTCGCCACCGCCCGCCAGCTCGAGGCCAAGCTCGACGCCGTCGCGCGCAGCGGCGGCTTCCTCGCGCTGACCTGCGCGGTGCGCCTCGCCCGTCACGTGGAGGCCGAGCTGCTGCACCGCTTCGACCTCACGCGCGTTAGCCTGGACGCCCTGATGCTGAAGGCCATGCGCGAGCAGGCGGCGGTGCTCAAGGTGAGCTGGCCGCTGGTGTCCCGGGCCGATGCGAGCGGGCCGGGGACTGCCGATTGGAACCGGCTGCTGCAGCTCGTCCAGCGGGCCACCCCCGTCGTGCGGGACCGGATCCTGGGCGAGACGAAGCCGGTCCTCCTGGTCGACGTCGGCCTCCTCGGACGCTACCGAATGCATGGGCTCCTCACGGATCTGCAGAACGCAGTGATCCGCCCCGGCGGCCTCCCGGGACTCTGGATGCTCGTGCCCATGGTCATCCCCGGCCCACCCGCCATCGACGGCTTCACCGTGCCGACGGTGACCGCGGGGCAGTGGGCGGTCGTCCCCGATGCCTGGGCCCAGAACCTGCACCGGGCCGGCACGCGGGCAGGGGCAGCGTCGTGATTGACAGCCGCCGCCTGCTTGACGCCCTCCGCCGGCTCCTGCGCCAGCTCGAGGACGATCTGCGCCAGCGCATCGAGGCCCGGGCCGACCTGGACGCCCGCTTGCGCGCCGAGTGGCAGGCCGCCCGGGACACGGGCCGGGTCGGGGCCTCGTTCGCCGACTGGCGGGAAGAGGAGATCACCCAGGCCGCGGCGCACTGGGTGCTGGCCTGCGTGTTCCTGCGCTTTCTCGAGGACAACCGCCTGGTCGAGCGGCCCTACCTCTCAGGCGCCACGAAGACCCAGCGCGACCTGGCCCAGGACCGCCACGAGCAGTTCTTCCGGCGCCGTCCCACCGACTCGGACCGGGAGTACCTGCTCGCCTGCTTCGAGGAGGTCGCCGCCCTCCCGGCCCTGCGCGGACTCTTCGACCCAGCACACAACCCGCTCTGGCGCCTCGGCCTCTCCGGCGACGGCGCGATGGCGCTCCTCGGCTTCTGGCGCGCGGTCGACCCCGACACCGGCCAGGTCCTGCACGACTTCACCGACCTGCCCCCCTCGCCCTCCGGGAGAGGGGCCGGGGGTGAGGGTCTTGACACCCGCTTCCTCGGCGACCTCTACCAGGACCTCTCGGAGCCGGTGCGCAAGAAGTACGCGCTCCTGCAGACGCCCGTGTTCGTGGAAGAGTTCATCCTCGACCGGACGCTGACCCCGGCGCTGGCCGACTTCGGCTACCGGGAGGTGCGGCTCCTCGACCCGACCTGCGGCTCGGGGCACTTCCTGCTCGGCGGCTTCCGGCGGCTCTTCGACCTCTGGGCGGCGAACGAGCCGGCCCGCAACCTCCCGGACCTGGCCCAGCGGGCACTGGACGCGGTGTACGGCGTGGACCTCAACCCCTACGCCGTCGCCATCGCCCGGTTCCGCCTCACCATCGCGGCCCTCGCCGCCGCTGGGGTCCGGCGCCTCGCGGACGCCCCGGACTTCCAGGTCCACGTTGCCGTCGGCGACAGCCTGCAGCACGGGCGACGGTTCGCGGAGCTCGCCCTCGGCGGCGAGGCCGAGAACCTGGCCCACCGCGGCTTCGCCCACGCCTACGCGACCGAGGACCTGGAGGCGATCACCCGCATCCTCGGCCAGCAGTACCACGTGGTGGTCGGCAACCCGCCCTACATCACCGTGAAGGACCCGGCGCTGAACGCCCTGTACCGGCATCTCTACGCGACCTGCCACATGAAGTACTCCCTGGTCGCCCCCTTCACGGAGCGCTTCTTCGACCTCGCCCTGCCCGGCCGATCGGTAGCAGGCCGGTGGGAGGAAGGCTTGTGGGAGGCGCGCCCTCGCGCCGATTCTTCCGCTGCAGGGAATCGCGGCGAGGGCGCCGCTCCCACAGACGCCGCCGCTCCAGCACAGGGCGCTGGCCCCACAGGCGCGGGCTCGAGTGTCGGGGCGGGCTACGTGGGCCTCATCGCCGCCAACTCCTTCATGAAGCGGGAGTTCGGCAAGAAGCTGGTGGAGGACTTCCTGCCCCGGGTCGACCTGACCCACGTGATCGACACCTCGGGCGCCTACATCCCGGGCCACGGCACGCCGACCGTGATCCTCTTCGGCCGCAACCGGTCGCCGGTCGGGACCACCGTACGCACGGTGATGGGCATCAAGGGCGAGCCCACAGCGCCGGAGGATCCGGCGACGGGCGTGGTGTGGAGCGCCATCCTCGCCCAGGTGGACCGGCCGGGGAGCGAGGGCGAGTTCGTGAGCGTCGCCGATACGCCGCGGGTCACGTTTGCGAAGCATCCGTGGAGCATCGGGGGTGGTGGCGCTTCCGACTTGAGGCTCGCGCTCGATGAACGCGCCGTAAAGACTCTGAGCCAGATGGCGTACGACGTCGGATTTGGGGCCGTGACGCGAGAGGACGACGCGTACCTGGTATCTCACCGAGTCGCCCGCCGTCACGGCATTGAACCCGAATACACGATGCCTTTGGTGGAAGGTGAGGACGTCCGGGACTGGAGCGTTGTTCGCCCGGCAGGTGCGATCTGGCCGTACGACCACGAGACGTTGGACGCGATCGCGAGCGAGGCTGTGCACCGACTTCTCTGGCCTTATCGCACGCAGCTCTCATCACGGGTCGCTTATGGGCTATCCCAGTTGGAGCGCGGGCTTCGCTGGTACGAGTACTCAATGTTCTTCAAGAAGCGCTTTGCATCCCCCCTCACGATCACCTTCGCCTTCGTCGCCACCCACAACCACTTCGTCCTCGACCGGGGCGGGAAGGTTTTCAACCGAACTGCGCCAGTCATCAAGCTCCCGGCCGGCGCGACGGAGGACGACCACCTGGCCCTGCTCGGCCTCCTCAACAGCTCCACCGCGTGCTTCTGGATGCAGCAGGTGTTCCACAACAAGGGAAGACCGGGAGCAGACACCGCAGGCGCCGACGAGCGCTTCGAGATGCGCTACGAGCACGATGGCACCAAGCTGGCACAGTTCCCCCTCGTCGAGCCCTACCCGACCGACCTCGCGCGCCGACTGGACGCCCTCGCCCGCGAGCTGAGCGAGTGCCTGCCGGCCGCCGTGCTGGCCCGGGCGCCGGACCCACCCGAGCGGGAGGACCCTTGAGGTGCCGGCGCTCTGCGGACACTTCGGCGCCATACGGCCCCACACCAACGCGCACGAGCCGGTACCCGTCCACCGCGATCGCGATGGCCCGGAGTGCCGCGCCGAGATCCTCCTCGGCAACGGCGCCGTGACCGACATCCGTTACGCGGCCGTCGCCGGGCGGGCACCGCTGGCGCCCCGCGCGATGCAATGCTTCGCGGGGCCGGTCACCGCGCGGGCGGAGGAGATCGTGCAGAAGTGGATCGACTTCTTCGTGCTCAACAAGCCGGTTCGGCCCGAGCGCATCACCCGGAGGCTCAAGTGACCGACAAGCCCATCCACATCGTCAGTGCCACCCCGGCCGGTGGCTGCCGGCTGCGGCTCGAGTTCGACGACGGGACCGCGCAGACCGTGGACTTCCAGCCGTTCCTCGCCCGCTCCCGGCACCCCGACATCCGTGCCTTCCTCGATCCGACGCGCTTCGCCAGCTTCCGCATCGAGCACGGCGACCTGGTCTGGGGCGATTACGAGCTCTGTTTCCCCATCATTGACCTGTACCGCAACCGGATCGAGCACAGAGATGCCAGGGAGACGGCGGCATGAAGCTCGCCTACGACCCGGACACCGACTCGCTCTACATCCACCTGACGGAGCGGCCCGCCGCGGACTCGACCGAGGTCGCCGCCGGCGTGGTCCTGGACTTCGACGCCAGCGGAGCACTCGTCGGTATCGACGTCCAGCACGCCAGCCACACCGCCGACCTCCAGCGGCTCTTCGTTTCGCGCCTGCCCCTGCAGGAGCCCGGTGCCACGTGACTCAGCCTGTGACAGCGACCGAACAGGAGTGTGCCGATGGATAACAGGATCACGATTGACCCTGCGGTCTGCCACGGTAAGCCGTGCATACGCGGGCTCCGCTATCCCGTGGAGAACGTGCTGGAGTGGCTTGCCGGCGGCATGACCATTGACGACATCCTCGCTGACTACGAGGACCTGGAGCGGGAGGACATCCTGGCCGCGCTGGCCTTCGCCGCGAGGGTGGCCCGCACCAAGCGCATCGACCCGTTCGCCGCATGAGGCTCTTGGTCGACGCCCAGCTCCCGAGGCGCTTGGCGCGCTGGTTGGTAATGCGCGGTTACGATGCGTTGCATACGCTCGATCTGCCGAATGGAAATCGGACGACCGCGACCCGTTCCGGGTCGAATACCGCGAGGTGCGGGGGGGCAGGAAGCGATTCGGACGCCAGGCCCGTCGCCCCTGGGGGAGCTCGCGAGGAGGACGGTAGGCCGTGACGACCGCACTTGACCCGGACACGGATCGCGCGGCGCGGGCGTTCGTCCAGCGCGCCTCGGCGCAGTACGACCTGGCGGGCGCGGTCCTGTTCGGCAGCAGCGGGTCGTCGCGACCCACCGGCACTCCCCGCATGGCGTCTTGCCGCAGGCGGTCGTGGTCATTCAGATCCTCGTAGCCAGGCGCCAACACCAACACTCGCTGCGCCACCGGCTCGCGCACCATTTCGCGCCGCCCCAGCCCGTGCAATGCGAGCGGATCCTCGTTACACTTTGCCGTCATAGGTCGCCCTCCAGACGTGGCACAATGCACTGATCGCAAAGTCTTTATTTCATGGATGGCGGCCGATTTCCGGCGCCCGTGAGAGATGCGGGCCAAGGAGTCAGCAATGAGCGCGACGGTGGAACAGCGTCTGGTCGAGAAGATCCGGGCGCTTTCGCCCCAGCAGTTGGCGGAGGTGGAGGATTTCATCGAGTTCCTGACGGGTAAGGCCAGGAAGCGCGCGGCCCTGGACCGCCTGCTGGCCATCGCGCCGACGCTGGAGGCGGCAGGCGCCGAGCCGCTCACCGAGGAGGCCATCGCCGCCGAGGTGGCGGCGGCCCGTGCGGATCGCCGTGCGCGGCACGCGGCGAAGGCGCCGGGTGCGGATCGTCCTTGATACCAATGTGGCCGTGTCGGCGCTGCTCTGGCGCGGCACGGCCTACCAGCTTTTGCAGGCCATCCGCCACCGGCCCAGCGCCCAGATCTACAGCAGCCCGGCGCTGCTGGCGGAATTGCTGGATGTGCTCTCCCGGCCGTTCGCGGTGAAGCGCCTGGCCTTGATCGGCAGGGCCGCCCGCGAGGTGTTGGCCGATTACGTGGAGGCCGTGGAACTGGTGGAGCCCACCGCAGTGCCGCGCGTGGTGCCGGATGATGCCGGATGATGCCGACGATGACCAGGTGCTCGCCGCTGCCTTGGCGGCCCAGGTCGATCTGATCGTCTCCGGCGACCGCCATCTGCTCAACTTGGGCGACCGCTACCAGGGCATCCCCATCGCATCGCCCGCCAAGGCCGTCGGCCTGGTCTCCTCCGGGTGACCCTGGATCACGCACGCGAGGGCATCCGGCTGTGAACGTGGCCGAGCTGATGGAGAAGCCCTCCAGGGCCGCGGCTTTGGTCGGGGCTATCGGGCGGGCGCTGCCGCCGCCGGAGGGCAAGGTGTGAACGTGGCGCTACGCACCCGCCTCGACGCCGCCCGCGACCGGGCGCGGTCCATCCGTCGCCAGATGATCGCGCTTCAGGAGGAGCTCGACTGGCGCTGCTATCGCCTCTACGGTCTGCTCGAAGCGCCGCTGGAGACGGAGCACCCGCCCGAGATCGATCTCGGCGAGCGGGCCTTCGAGATCGTGCTCGCCCGGCGCGTGGCACGGGGCGAGCTGGAGACGGCCTGGTTCTCCCGGCACGGCTCCACTCCCATCACCGAGATCCCCGCCCGCTGGCCCGAGGACTACCGCCGTCTGGTGGAGCGGCGCATCGCCCTCATCGAGTCCGACCGCAACATCGGCCTCGTCGAGCGCCCCGAGTACAAGCGCCGCTGGTCCTGGACCCCGTGGGAGGAGCAGGAGCGGGACGCCCAGCGCGGCTGGCTCCTGGACCGGCTGGAGGGGATATTCTCTGGCGCCTCGCCTGCCGAGCCGGGGAGCGCTCGCGGTTCGCCTTCCTCCCGCGCGCGCCTGTCGGAGCCCCGGCTCACGAGCACCGCCCGCCTCGCCGACCAGATCCACACCGATGCCGAGCTCCTGGAGGTCGCCGGCCTCTACGCCGGTCGGGTCGACTTCGACCTGGCGGCGCTGGTGGCCGAGCTGGTCGAGTCGGAGACCGTGCCCTTCCTGCCGGCGTTGCGCTATTCGGAGTCCGGCCTGCGCAAGCGGGTCCAGTGGGAAGACACCTGGACCCTCCAGCGCAAGGAGGACGCCATCGACGCCGAGGTCGAGGCCGAGCCTCGCGCCCGCGCCGGCGGTGCTCTCGCCGGGATGCCAGCGCTGGAATCGGCGCGAGGCGCGCCTCCCACCTCCGGAGGCGGCGCCGGTGGGAGCGGCGCCCTCGCCGCGATTCCGCAGCAGCCCCTGGCGCCAGAATCGGCGCGAGGCGCGCCTCCCACCGGGCGGGGCGGCATCCCGCCGGGACCGCCCGCCGACGGGGGCCACGCGCAAGCCGATGCCCTCGCGGCCGAGCAGCGCCGCCGCAAGCACGCCGAGGTGGGCGACATCCCCGTCCCGCCCAAGTACCGCTCGACGGACTTCCTGAAGAACACCTTCTGGCGCCTGCGCGGCGGGCTCGACGTGCCCAGGGAGCGCTTCGTCAGCTACCCGGGTTGCGAGCGCGACGCCGACCGCAGCCCCCTCATCGCGTGGGCCGGCTGGAACGTCCTCCAGCAGGCGATGGCCGTCGCCACCTACTACCTGGACATGAAGGAGCGCGAGGGCTGGCCCGCCGAGCGTCTGACCCCCCTGCTGGCCGGCATCCAGGAGCTGCTGCCCTGGGTGCTCCAGTGGCACAACGACTACGACCCCGACTCTGGCCAGCGCATGGGCGACTACTTCGCGAGCTTCCTCACGGAAGAGGTCCGCGTTCTCGGCCTGCCCCTCGACGCACTCCGCGCCTGGCGCCCAGCCGCCCAGAGCGCCGCGCGCCGTGGCCGCAAACCGAAGGGTACGGTGTGAGGGTCGGCCGCAGTCTCGGCGATGGCAGCGAAGGCTCGTGCGTTTTCGGGGCGCGCGTGGCTCGTGGGGCGGGAACGTGGCCGGGGTCGTTCGACCGCTGGCGCGTGGCCTACTGTGGAGCCAGCCGGATCTCGATCCTGCAGCCCAGCGCCGCCGCATACTTGCGGAGCGTCGCCAGGGAGGGCGCGTGCTTGCGGGAGGTCAGCGAGGTCTCGATGCGGGCCAGCGCCGACTGCTTCACCCCCATGCGCTCGGCCACCTCCTCCTGGGTCAGGCCGGCACGGCGGCGGGCATCGAGCAGGACGTCGAGGGCCGCGAACTCGTCGGCGATCGTCTCCCACTCGGCGCGAAAAGCGGGATCGCGGAGGTCCCGTTCTAGCTCCGCCTGGAGATCGGCCCTGACCGGACGGTATCCCATCTCCTCGCTCCTGGTGCGGATGCGCTTAGCCATGACGCAGTACCTCTTTCATACGGTCCCGAGCGACCCTCAGCTCTCGCGCCGGTGTCTTCTCGGACTTCTTGACGTAGCTGTGCAGGATCACGATTCGCCTGCCGGTCAGGGCGCAGAAGAACGCGCGCCCGAAGCCCCAGTGGCCACCCGTCCAGCTCCGCCTGGACGGTGGCGTTGAAATACTCGACGGTATAGGCCACGAACAGTCTATAACAAGAATGTTATGACCGCTCAAGTCGAAAGCCAGTCACGAGCCGCCCGAGACCCGGGGGGGTGTCGATGACCCTTATCCGCGACCTGATCCCGATCCCCGAGCGGGTCCACCAGAGCGATTTCGTCCTGCGCCTGACCGAGGGTGTGGCCCACGCCGAGCGCACGCTCGAGGACTACGTCGTCACCGAGCAGCTGGTGGAGTGCTTCAAGGACGCGCTGGAGATCATCAAGAAGGCGGTTGCGACAGGGGTCAGCAAGGCGGTCTATCTGCACGGCAGCTTCGGCTCCGGTAAGAGCCATTTCATGGCGGTGCTGAGCCTGCTGCTGGCCGGGAACCCCCGCGCCCGATCCATCCCCGAGCTGGCCCCCGTCGTCGCCCGCCACAACGCCTGGACCGAGGGCCGGCGGTTCCTGCTGGTGCCCTACCACATGATCGGGGCCAGGGACCTCGAGTCCGCGATCCTCGGGGGCTACGCCGAGCACGTCCGCAGGCTTCACCCCAGGGCCCCCGTGCCCGGTTTCTACCTGGCCGAGCACCTGTTCCAGGACGCCGACGCCATGCGTGATCGCATGGGCGACGAGGCGTTCCTGGCCGCGATCAACCAGGCCGCCGGCGGGGCCGAGTCGGGCTGGGGCGGGCTCGCGGGCGGCTGGACCGCGGCGAGCTACGAGGCAGCCAAGCTCGAGCCGCCGGCGGGCGATGAGCGGATGCGCCTGGTGGGCGATCTGATCGCCGCTTTCTTCCGGTCCTATCAAACCGCGGCGGGCGTGCAGGGCGAGTCCTATCTGCCCCTCGACCAGGGCCTCGCGGTCCTTTCCAAGCACGCCCGGGACCTCGGCTACGACGCCGTGATCCTGTTCCTCGACGAGCTGATCCTCTGGCTCGCGAGCCGGGCCGCGGACGTGGCCTTCGTGAGCAGCGAGGGCGCCAAGCTCTCCAAGCTGGTGGAGGCTCAGCACGCCGACCGGCCCGTCCCCCTGGTGAGCTTTGTCGCCCGCCAGCGCGACCTCAGAGAACTGGTGGGCGAGAACCTGGCCGGGGCCCTGCAGCTCCAGTTCTCCGACGTCCTGAAGTACTGGGAGGCCCGCTTCGAGAAGATCCGGCTCGAGGACCGCAACCTGCCGGTCATCGCCGAGCGGCGCATCCTGCGCCCGATCGACGAGCGGGCGCGGGCCGAGATCGACGAAGCCTTCGCCGCCCTCCGGGGGCTGCGCGCCGACGTCTCGGCGACCCTGCTCACCGATGCAGGCCAGTGGCAGGAGTTCCGCCAGGTCTACCCCTTCAGCCCGGCCCTGGTGCAGACCCTGGTCGCCGTGTCCTCGGTCCTGCAGCGCGAGCGCACCGCCCTCAAGCTCATGCAGCAGCTCCTGGTGGACCGGCGCGAGGACCTGGAGCTCGGCCAGCTCATCCCGCTCGGCGACCTGTTCGACGTGATCGCCGAGGGCGACGAGCCGTTCTCGGACGCGATGCGCCTGCACTTCGACAACGCCAAGCGGCTCTACTACCAGAAGCTCCTGCCGATGCTCGAGCGTCGCAACGCCGTCACCTGGCAGGAGTTGCGTGCGGGCCTTGCCGACGCCGAGGCCGCCAGGCGGCTGAAGAACGACGCGCGGCTCCTGAAGACCCTGCTGCTCGCGGCCCTGGTGCCCGAGGTCGAATCCCTGCGCGCGCTCACTGCCCAGCGCCTCACGGCGTTGAACCACGGCACGATCAAGGCCCCGATCCCGGGCCGTGAGGCCCAGATCGTGTTGACCCGGTGCCGCGAGTGGGCCGCCGAGGTTGGCGAGATCAAGCTGAGCGAGGACCTGAACCCGCTCCTCTCGGTTCAGGTCACCGGCGTCGACGTCGCGCCCATCCTCGAAAATGCCACCTCCCATGACAACCCGGGCAACCGGCGGCGCAAGATCCGGGAGATGCTCTTCCGGGAGCTGGCGGTGCCGGAAGGCAACGACCTGTTCTCCGCCTACGGCTTCACCTGGCGCGGCACCCGTCGCGAGGTCGACGTCGTCTTCGACAACGTGCGTGAGTTGATCGACGACACTCGCCTGCGCGGGCGCGAAGGCGCGTGGACCGTGCTCCTCGACTTCCCGTTCGACGACCCTGGGTTCACGCCCCAGGACGACATTGCGCGGCTGCAGCGCTATCGCGGTCCCGCGCAGTCGGTCGCCTGGCTCCCGAACTTCCTCAGCCAGAAGGCGCAGAAGGAGCTTGGGACCCTGGTCCGGATCGACGCGGTCCTGACCGGTGAGCGCTTCGGCGACTACGCGAGCCACCTGTCCCAGGTCGATCAGGCCCAGGCCAGGGCGCTGCTCAAGAACCAGCAGAGTCAGCTGCAGCAGCGCCTGCGGCAATGCCTGGAGGTGGCCTACGGGATCGCGAGCGAGCCGCGGGACGCGGTGGATCTGGTGCTCACACCCGGCGACCAGATCCGCTCCCTCGAGCCAACGCTGCGCCCGCGTGTGCCCGTCGGATCGAACCTGAAGGCCGCGTTTGATGCGCTGCTCGACCAGATCCTCGGCCACCAGTACCCGGCCCACCCGCGCTTCGACACCGAGGTCCGTCCTGCCGTGGCGCAAAAGGTCTACGGCGTGCTCCAGGAGGCGGTGCAGGCCCAGGACCACCGCACCTTCGTCCAGGAGAAGCCGCTGCGCGCCCTCGTGCGCTCGATTGCGGACCCGCTCAAGCTCGGTCAGATGGGCGAGACCCACTTCGTGCTCGGAAGCCACTGGCGCACCCACTTTCACCAGAAGCACGCCCAGGAGGGCGGACCGGGCGAGGCCGCCGTTCTGCCGCCGCTGACCGTGCGCAGGCTGCGGAGCTGGATTGACGACCCCGAGCCGATGGGGCTGCCCGTCGAGCTCCAGAACCTCGTCATCCTCGCCTTTGCCGATCAGACCGACCGCTCCTTCGTCCTCGGCAACGCGCCGATCAAGGTGACGCTCGATCGCATCCAGGACGAGCTTGAGCTGCGCCAGCAGGTGCTGCCGCCCGCCGATCGGTGGAGCGAGGCGGTGCAACGCATGGCGAGCCTCTTCGGGAAGGTGGAGGCTCAGGGCCTCAACGCCGGCAACGTGGCGCGGCTGGTGGACGACCTCACCGAGGCCGCGGAGCCACTGCGCAAGCCCCTGCAGAGCCTGGTAGCGGTCCTCGATCAGAAGCTGCGGGTGCTCGGCACGCCCGTCGAGCAGGCACCCCGGCTGGTGACCGCCCGGGCGGCCCTGGGACTGGTCGAGAAGGTGGTCGCGGCGCGCGGGGCCGAGCGGGTGGTTGCTCTCGCCGATGGCATGGTCCAGACCTCAGCAGCTGCGATGGCCGCCGTCCTTTCGAAGGCCACGGACCTCGAAGAGGCCCTGCGGACGACCGACTGGCCGCTCTTCGAAGCGGCCTGGCAGCTACAGGACCGCCGGGCGGGCGAGGCGACGCGGATCAAGGATCGGGTGGTCGAGGTGCTGACGGCCGACGAGCACGCCATCGCGCTCAAGGCCGCGCTGGACGAGCAGCGCACCAAGGCCATCCGGCTGCTCAGCCAGGCGATGCCGCCGCCGCCACCTCCTCCACCGCCACCACCGCCGAAGCCCAAAGGCCGCGTGCTCGATCAGGGCAAGAAGACGGGGCTCGGCGCGGCGGAGGCCCGCACCGTGCTGGGCCAGCTCCGGCAGGAGGTCGACGAGCACCCGGAGGCCCGGCTCGACATCGAGTGGCGGATCGTGACGAGCCGGGACGACGAGTAGGCCGTGGTTCCGAGCACGCGCCAGATCGAGCAGCAGGTCGCCGCGGTGCTGCAGCGCGACGCCGGGGCCCGCGTCGTCGGGATTCATTCCGTGCGCTCTGGAACCTGGCCGGAGCAGGTCACGGTTGGGGCACGTGCGTTTCGCCTCGCCTGGTGTGACTCCCCTCTGTCGGCGCGCGAGGCGCTGCTGGAGAGCGACGGCGACAGGGATGGGCTCATCCTCCTCACCAGTGCCGACGACCAGGCCCTCGGCGCCGACGTCCTCGCGCGCCTCGCCCGAGGACGGGTGTTCCGGCTGCAGAGCTGGGAGCTCGTGCGGGATCTGTTCCAGGCCCGCGACATCGACCCTCGGCTCGGCAAGCTCGCGTGGGTCGCAGACTTCCTGGTCGAGCGCGCGCCTGCCGGTGGCTATCCACCGGTCCCCGGCGGGTTCCTCTCCGCCGACACCGCGTGGCAATCCGTCCTGGACTCCGCGCTCGGCATCGCGGGTCCTCGTCCCGACGCGGTGGCCCTGATCGAGTGGAGCCTGCGCGAGGACGCATCTCCGCGCTTTCTCGCGCTCCCTGACCTGATGCGGACCGATGTCGCCGAATGGCTGGCCGAGGGCGCGGGGCCGGCGGGACGACCGATCGTGGCCTCTGTGGCGGCAGGAAATGCCGCGGACGTTCTGCCCCTTGGGCTTGTGTGCGAGCTGCTCTTCCGCGAAGGCGGCCAGGGCGACCCCGCGCTCTCCGCCGCTGCGGCACGCCTGGAGCGCTTCACCGACGGACACCGCCTCGCGCAGGTGGCGGGGAGAAGGTGGGCCGAGGCCGCCCTGGCCGCCCTCACTCGGGTTGGCGAGCCGACAATTGCCCGGCGGCTGCTCGCGCGCGCCGATGCCCTCCTCATGGAGCTGGGACTGATGGCCCAGGCCGAGGCGAGCGACGTGCTTCAGGCCGGGTTGGAAGCCCGGCTGGCACGGTACGCGGAGGCGCTACGGGGGGCCGTGGGGGCGATGGAGGCCCGTGGTCGGCGTGCTCCCTCACCTCCTGCCCCTCTGCCGGCGGGAGAGGAGAGTACAGCCTCCTCCGCGGCGCTGGTGCAGGCGGAGGCGGCAGCCGAGCGGGTGCTCGCGCATCAGTAGGCGCGCCAGCACCCCTCGCGCTGCCAGCGCCTCACCATGTCGCTGCGCTTGCTGCGCTGGCTGGCGAGCCCCGACCCTTCGCTCGCCGCGTTCGGCACGGCAGCCATGGCCTATGTCGGGGAAGGTGCCTACGTCGACTGGGCCCGCATGACACTCCTAGGCGGCGATGACCTGGCACTCCTGTCCACCGCCTTTGCCGAGCTGGCGGTGGCGGTGCGCGCCCGCCGGGAACGCTTCAACCGCCGCTTCACGGAGCTGCTGGTCACCTGGAATGGTGCTGGCGCGGCCAGGTCGGGTCTCGTGCCCGTCGAGGGGGTGCTCGAATCCGTGCTCGCGCCCCTCGCCAGGGACGACCCCGTGCTGCTGCTGGTGGCGGACGGCATGAGCCTGCCCGTGTTTCGGGCTCTCGCCCCCAGCCTGACTGCTCTCGGCTGGACCGAGATGGCGCCCGAGGATGGCCCGCGCCCGCTGGCCGCCATCGCCACCCTGCCGACGGTGACCGAGTCCTCCCGGGCGAGCCTGCTCTGTGGACGGCTGACGCTCGGCACCGCCCCGCAGGAGAAGTCAGGCTTCGGCGCCCATCCCGCGCTCCTGGCGGTCTCCCGGCCGACCGCCCGGCCTGTCCTGTTCCACAAGGCCGAGCTGGGGGACGGCGGCGGACTCTCGGAGGTCGTCCGAGATGCGATTCGGGCCCGCGATC
>Ga0316622_100000937_pt1 | contig 18183 bp, 17 predicted proteins | sample OWC_Aug_OW2_C1_D_FD_207646 | JGI IMG/M metagenome (GOLD analysis project Ga0316622, IMG submission 207646) | Wetland soil microbial communities from Old Woman Creek delta, Ohio, United States - OWC_Aug_OW2_C1_D5_C | ecosystem: Environmental > Terrestrial > Soil > Wetlands | place: USA: Ohio... | reverse complement strand
TTTCAAACTCTTGCTGCCTTCGCGGGACATGGGGAGGTGCCCAGTGCACGCCAATCGACTCCCAGAAAAGGCAAAGCCTCCATAAAAAAGGCAAAGTCATCCAAGCAAACGGAAGTACCATCACCACCCTCCCCGAATACCGGAACCGGCGGCGGTAAAGACATCGGTTTAACGGTACGCATCGAGATTAATCTGCCTGAAGGAGGAGACCAAGCAACTTACGATCGAATCTTCAAGAGCATCAGGGAGAACCTGCTGAATGGCTGATCGACTTTTCACCTTTGAGCGAATAGTCCGCATGGTCGGAAGATTCTCAGAGGGTCGACCAGAACGAACGGAGGATGTTCATCCCTTCGATTCTAGGGACATCCACCCGAAATTGCCCCAAGTAGTTAGAGATCTTTTTGATGATGGACATTATGCACAAGCTACCTTCGAAGCCTTTAAGTACATAGATAAGGAAATACAAAGGCTTTCAGGGGACTCGGAGTCAGGTTTTAAGCTCATGATGAAGGTGTTGCCCGAGAATACTCCGCTCATTCAGCTCACCCCTTGCATGACGAGTTCCGAGAAAGACGAGCAGAAAGGGTATCAGTTCCTTTTTGCTGGCTCAATTCTGGCCATAAGGAATCCACGGGGGCATGAACACTCCGTCAAGGACGATCCTGACACTTGTATGGATCACCTTTCATTGGCATCACTGCTCTTACGAAGATTGGAGAAATCTGGACACAGGATACAATAGGGGAGCACCCAACATGTCATTTCACCGGATCGCTGACGCGCCCGGTGAATTTCGCGTTAGGCAACTAAATGTAAGGACAAGATGAACTTTGGCGTAGCAATTGCGGTTGTCGGAGACTATGAGGCGGAGCGACCGTCACACAAGGCAACTAATGAAGCTTTGCGTCACGGGGCGGAAACTCTGGTTCTTGGTGTCAGTACTGAATGGATTCCAACACAGACTTTGGAGACCGACCGAGCACGAATTGGGTTGGTGGAATACGATGGTATTTTCTGTGCTCCCGGGGTCCTTACAGGAGTATGAACGGCGCGTTGGAAGCAATCCGATTTGCCAGGGAGCGAAACTGGCCATTTCTGGGAACTTGAAGTGGTTTTCAGTATGCTCTGGTAGAGCATGCACGAAATGTTGCAGGCATACGAGATGCTGATTTTGAGGAGACAGCGCCCACTTCTCCCGCTCTCGTCATAAGTCGTCTTGCGTGCTCTCTTGCCGGTATTCAACAAGAGGTTTTTATCACGCCGGGCACTTTAGCTTTCAAAGCATTTGGAAAGGACCGTGCCACTGAGCAGTTCAGTTGCAACTACGGACTTAATGAAAACTACCGCCACGATATCATGCGGGGCAATCTTCGCACCGTAGGTAAAGACTCTGGGGGGAATGCAAGAATCGTTGAGCTTGTCTCTCATCCCTTCTTTGTGGCAACTCTCTTCCTTCCTCAGTTGTCTTCAGAGCCGGGCAACCCTCATCCTGTTATTGTGGCTTTTCTCAAAGCTGCCATGGCTTTTCAAGCACTGAGAGCAACAAAAGTATGAATTACCCAACCAGCCGCTGGAGCGGATCGGCGGAAAAGGGCGCCCGCCTCCCGCTCATCTTTTCGTTAGCCGGCTCTTGCGATGTCATTTGGCAGCCTGGATCTTGAAATGCTTGCAATTTCAGCAACCGAAGAATGGGGAACAGCGCACCCTGGAGCAATCATTGGCCTGTTGGAGCTGTCAGGCTTAGAGGACACCGGCTCTTTTTCCAGGCTGAATGAACGCAAACGCGAAATCGAAGCACGCTTGCGGGAACGCTACAAAGGTTTCGCTCGGCAGGATTTCTTGTCGCTCCCGGTGATGGCCGAATACAACCGGTATTACAAACGCTTCAACAAGACCTATCACGTACTGCTCCAGCTTGAGTCGATCGTCTTGAAGGGGAAACACCTTCCGGAGATGTCACCAGCAGTTGATGCGAACTTCATGGCTGAACTCGAAACATTGGTTCTGACGGCTGGACATGACTGCCGGAAATTGCTCGGGCCGATCGTGATGGATGTATCTCGCGAAGGCGAACAGATGACGCAGATGAATGGCATGTCCAAAGCCATTCGGTCAGGCGACATGATTATGCGCGATGCGGAGGGAATTTGTTGTTCGATCGTTTACGGACAAGATGCTCGGTCGCCGATTTCCCCTGAGACTTCCCACGTGCTTTACGTTGCGTACGCGCCCGCGGGTGTTCCGGCTGAAGCAGTCGAGAGTCAGCTTCGGGGAATTGAAGAGAATATCCGTCTGTTCTCGGTGGATACCACAGTGGAGCAGCGGCGGTTGTTGACCACATAACAATAAAGGATTTCTGCTACGGCCTTGGATCGGCCCGTCAGACCGGCCCGAAAGCCAGGTAGGTTTCCGGCACCTCGGCGTTTTTGCGTCGGATGCAGGTGGCCTTGGCCCGGCCTCCATGGCCTGGTTAGCTCGAACTTGGCTTTCAGGTTACGGCGTGACTCGCTTTCTTTACACTCCGGTACTTGCTATAAGAGGTAACGAGGAGGTACTAACCAATGGTCAAAATCACGAGAGTGTCTGTAATTGAGAATTATCGCCTTGAAGTGGCTTTTGATGACGGAGTATGTGGGGTGGTTGACCTCTCTGACTTGGTCGGCAAAGGTGTGTTCACCTTGTGGCGTGACCCGCATGTTTTCGAACAGGTTCAAATCGGCTCATTCGGCGAGCTTGTCTGGCTCGATAAAATTGATCTTTGCCCTGACTCCTTGTATCTCAAGGTAACGGGTAAGAAACCGGAAGAGGTTTTTCCCTCCTTACGTTGCGAGCCCATTTATGCCTGAAATCAGCCGCTTTTTCGGAATCGTCATCAAGATGTTCTTTGACGACCACAACCCACCTCATTTCCATGCCGAGTACAGCGGCGACGTTGCTTTGTTCGATATTCGCAACTTATCGCTATTTTCGGGATACTTGCCGCCTCGTGTAAAGGGGTTTGTCATCGAATGGGCAACGATTCACCAGCAGGAACTCCTTGAGGACTGGGAAAGGGCACAAACTCAACAGGACCTTTTGCGTATCGCCCCGCTCGAATAAGGACAGCCAACCAGTGCCTCGATCTTACGCCGGGGAAGCCCTGCAGTGTTTTCGATGGTTCCTTGGCGGGCACGGCTCAGGATAGTCGTTGAAACCCGGTGAGCGACTCTCTCACAATCAAGCAGGAATTATATTACGACCTTGGATCGGCCCGTCAGACCGGCTCGAAGGATAGGTAGGTTTCCGGCACCTCGACATTCTCGCGATGGATGAAGGCGGCCTTCATGGGCATGCCGATGCGGATCGATTCGGGCTTCAATGGATCCACTCCTTCAATCCGCGCGTCCACCCGGCCGCCCTCGTCCAGCTCCACGACTCCGGAAATGTAAGGCCGCTTCCGGTTGAACCCCTGAGCCACCATGAAGGGCGGAGCGATGGCGATGCAGGTGAACGCCACCAGCCTTCCGGCTCCCTTCATTTGCACCCATTCCAGGTCCGGAGAAAAGCATTTGACGCACAGCGGCCGGGGCGGCACGTAGCGCTCGCCACATTTCCGGCATCGGCAGCCCATCAGCTTCTCCTCGTTTAGAAACTGATTGTAGGCGATATCGTTGAACGGTCTTGCCGTCATGGTCCTATCTCCTTTCCAGGATGGTGAACGTGCAGGTCCCGCCGGTGCCTCCCAGGTTATGGGCGCCGCCGATGCGCAGGTCTTTGATCGGAACTCGGCGTTGGCCGGCCTTGCCCCGCAGCTGGGTCCAGACCTCGTGGAGCTGGGAGGTCCCTGTCGCTCCGACCGGGTGTCCCTTGCATTTCAGGCCGCCGGAAGTGTTGATCGGCTTGGGGCCGTCCAAACGGGTCGCCCCCTCAGCGACGGCTTTGTATCCCTCGCCCGGTTGGAAGAAGCCGAGGTCTTCGATGTGCAGCAGCTCGGCAATCGAGAAACAATCGTGCACCTCGGCGAACTGGATATCGCCGGGTGAAAGCCCGGACATGCCGTAGGCTTCCTGAGCCGCGTAACGCGTGGCTTCGAAATAGGTCATGTCCGCGCTGGCATGAAAGCCGCGCCCGCTGCCCTGGCCGATTCCAGCCACGTGAATGGGGTCGTCCGTAAAATTGCGGGCGATGTCCTCGGCTGCCAGCAAAATGCAGCTGGCGCCGTCGCTGATCGGGCAGCAGTCAAAGAGATGGATCGGCCAGGCGACCGCCGGATTGGCGGCAGGGTCCCTTAAAAAATCCTTCTCGTCTTTCCAGGCGGGCAGGGGTTGGCCCCGTTTTTTGAGACTCTCCATTTTGGCCTGCATCATGTCCCGAATGGTCAACGGAAACTGGGCCTTGGGATTCAAGGGGGCGTTATTGTGGCTCTTGATCGTCACGTTCATGAGGTGTTCGCGATTGGCCCCGTACTTGGCGAAATAGGCGGTGGCCACGGCCCCGAACACGCCCGGAAAGGTGAATCCCACGCGGCCTTCATAGGGGACCGTCGCCAAGGCCAGCCCCTCGGCCACCTCTTCGGTGGTGCGCTTGGACATGTCCTCGACGCCGCCGACGAGCACCAGATCGTAAAAGCCGGAGGCGATGGCGAACACCCCCTCCCGGAAGGCGAGCGCACTCGAGGCGCAGGCGCCTTCCGTGCGCGTGGCCGGCTTCGGCGAATGACCGATGATCTCGGCGATGATCGGCCCCCAGTGGGACTGGCGGGTGAAATAGTCGTTGGAAAAATTGCCCAGGTAAAGCGCGTCGATGTCGGCCGGGTCCACTCCCTTGTCAACCGAAGCGATCATCTCGGCAAATGCCTCGGCAAAAAGGTCCTTGGAATCCCGGTCCTTGAACATGCCGAACTTCGTCATGCCGGCGCCGACGATGGCCACCCCCCGTCCGAGCCTTCGCTTTTTCATGCTTCACCTCCCAAAGTTATCCCCTATCGCAAGCAGTAAAAAAGTCGCTTCTTTTTACAGATCCTTTCCTTGTCTTCAATGAGTATAAAATTCCGAGCGGCCAGGGGCCGCACGGAATTTTATTGGAGCACGAATTTGACAGCCTCCTCCTCGGAAGCGAACATATTCACCGCTAAGCTCCGCTCCTGGAACTCCTCAGTGAACTTGGCCATGGCCTCCTTGCTGGTGGTGTGCCTCGCGACCTTGCGATAGTATTTTTTGATGATGTACTGCCCCATCTCCAGGTAAGCGTCGAGAAGGCCGTCGCTGACCTTGAAGGCGTCGTAGTTGACCACGGTGTTCACTTTCCGGCCGGCAGCGGTGCAGACGTCCTCGACGATCTTCTTGATGTTCTCGACGTCTTCGGTGCTGTCGATCTCCAGCCCGTTGAAATTCAAGCGCAGCAGGTTCCGGTCGGCCGAATAGCGCACCCGGGTTTTCAGCTCCTTCAGGAGGAACTCCTTGCGGATGCCCATTGCATGGTCGGCAAAGAGCCGCGGGTCCATTGGGGCCATCTGGCGGATCACGGGGCGGAACTCCATGTGCGCCAGGATGTCTTTTTCGAGGTCGATCCCGGGGGCGACTTCGATCAGCTCGAGCTGTCCGTCGCTGAGCTTGAAGACGCAGCGCTCGGTGATGTAGAAGACCTCCTGGCCCTGGGGCCCGGCGAACTGCGAGCAAAAGGTGATCTGGTCGCAAGCCTTGACGAACTTCTTGATCCTGCCTTCGGCGAGGATCTTCATCCGGCCGTCTTCCACGACCACCTGAATCCCGCCGGTGGTGAAGGTCCCCATGAAGAGCACCCGCTTGGCGTTCTGGCTGATGTCGATGAAGCCGCCGCAACCGGCGACACGCGGCCCGAACTTGCTCGAGTTGACGTTGCCCTCGGCGGTCACCTGGGCAAAACCGAGGCAGGTCAGATCCAGTCCCCCGCCGTCGTAGAAATCGAACTGGTCGGGCATGCTGACCACGGCGTCGGGGTTCACCGAAGAACCGAAGTCCAGCCCGCCCAGCGGCATGCCGCCGATGATCCCGGGCTCGACGGTCATGGTGAGATAGCTCAGAATGTTCTCCTCGTTCGCCACCGCCGCGACGGCCTCGGGATAGCCGATGCCGAGGTTGATCACATCGTAGGGCCGGAGCTCGATGTTGGCGCGCCGCGCCATGACTTTGCGCTCATCGAGGGCCAGCGGCTTCATGGAGGTCAGCGGCACCCGGATCTCGCCGCAGAGCTCCGGCCGGAATTGGCCGCCGAAGGTCTGCATATGGTGCTCCGGCCGCGCCACCACCACGTAGTCCACCAGGATGCCAGGGACGATGACCGCGTGCGGGTTGAGAGTTTCCGGATTGGCCACGCGCTCGACCTGGACGATGACGATGCCGCCGGAATTGCGCGCCGCCATAGCCATGGCCAACGAATCCACGATCAAAGCCTCGCGCTCCATGGTGACGTTGCCGTGGGTATCGGCCGTGGTCCCGCGGATGAAGACGCAGTCCACCGGGAAGGCCTTCATGAAAAGCCACTCCTCGCCGCCGACCGTGACGATTTCCACGATGTCTTCTACGGCCTTCTTGCTGATCTTGCCGCCCTCGATGCGCGGATCGGCGAAGGTTCCCAGCCCGACTTTGGTGAAAACCCCCGGCCGGTGGGCGGCGACGGCCCGGTAGAAATTGGTCAGGATGCCCTGCGGCAGGTTGTAGGCCTCGAAATCATCGGCAAGCGCGAGTTTGCCGATTTGGGGTACCAGCCCGTAGTGCCCCGAGATCACGCGCTTGAACATGCCCGGATGCGCCATGCGGTTGATTCCGCGCATGCCGGCATCCCCCGGGCCCGAAGAGTGGATCACCGTCAGGTTCTTGGGGCCGCCCGTCTCCAGGTAGCGCTGCTCCATTGCCAGGCAGAGCTCGTCCGCCGTGCCGCTGCCGACGAAGCCCTCCACGCCTAATGTCCACCCGTCGCGAACCATGCTGACCGCCACATCGGCGGTAATGACCTTGTTGCGCTTCATGTGAGCCTCCACCTCTGACAACGGCAGGACGGCGCCGATGGTTAGGTTCAAACTCGCAGCGTTTATCTTCGAACTATCCGTCTACTTTGCCCGGCTGCGGGCGTAGGTCAGTCCCCCGGTCACCTCAATGGTCGTCGCGTTGATGGCATCGTTCTCGATGCAGTGCATGATGCAGGCGGCAATCTCCTCGGGTTCGACCAGCCGGTTCATATGCACGTCCTTCAGAATGGCCGCCAGTGCCTCCTGGTTCATGCCCTTCAGGATCGCGGTGTTCACGTAGCCCGGCGCGATCCCTACCACGCGGATGTTGCGGATCTTGCGGATCATGAACTCGCCCACCAGGATCTTCGGCATCAGGGCCACGGCCGCCTTGGTGGCGCTGTAGTTGAGCTGGCCGACCTGGCCCTCCTTGTTGATCGAGGACATCAGGCAGATGATCCCCTCCCAGCCGCCGTTCACCATGGCCTCGATCGAATCGCGCACGGTCAAAAAGGTGCCGGTGAGGTTGACGTCGATCACCTGCTGCCAGTGCTCCAGGCTCATCTTGCGCACCACCTTGCCGCTGTCGCGTTCGGTGGTCACCACCGTCCCGTCGCGGATGATGCCCGCCGACGGTATCACGATGTTCAGCTTGCCGAATGCCTTGAGGGTTTCGGCGATGAACCGGGCCTGGTCGGCCTCCTTGACCACATTGCCCTGGATGCCGACGGCCTCTCCGCCGGCGTCTCTGATCTCTCTGACCACCCGGTCGATCTGCTCCTGCACGATGTCGCAGATCGCCACCCGGGCGCCGGCCCGCACCAGTGCCTTGGCACAGCACTCCCCAATGCCATTGGCTCCTCCGGTGATCAGGGCTACAGCATTCTTAATCTGCATGGTCTTTTTCCTTTCATCGGCGTCATTTATTCGATTCCCGGCAGTTGGTTCACCCCTTATCCTGCGCTTGGCGGTCCGTGAGAGCACGATTCGTTACTTGATCATGTTGGGAAGCCACAGAACCGCTGCGGGCCAGGCAATGCAGACGGTCAAACCAATCAACTGGAGGATGACAAAGGGCATCACCCCCCTGAAAACGTCCGTAGTCGTCAGGATTCCTTTGGATATCCCTAGAAGATAAAACATGGTAGCGCCTGCAGGGGGAGATAAGAAGGCATTCTGCAGATTGACGGCCACACAAATCGTGAACCACAGCGGATCCATGCCGAATTTGACCGCAATCGGCAGGAAAATTGGCATGATCAGATAAATGATGCCCACCCACTCGATCGGCATGCCCAGGATGAAAATGATCAGCATCATAACGAAAAAGACGCCCCATTTCCCCAGGCCCGACGCCACCATGTAATCCATGATGACCTTGCCGCCGCCGAAATCCAGAAACACCGCCGTAAAACAGTTCGTTGATAGGATGATAAACATGACCATGGCCACGCTCTTCGCCGTACTCTGCAGGGCTTCCCGCAACATCCTCCAGCTGAATCGACGATGGGCCAAGACGATCAGGAAAGAGCCAACCGCTCCGACGCCGGACGCTTCCCTCACCGTCGTGGTCCCGGTGAAAATGCTCCCCAGCACGACCAGAATCAACAAGCCAGGCGCCAGCATGGATCCCGCAGCACGTTTAAGCCTTGCGCTTACCGGTACAGCCGCCCTCTCTTCCGCCGAAAGGGCGGGCCCCAGTTCCGGCTTAAGGCCGCAGCGAATGGCAATATATAAGATGTAAAGCCCGCCGAGGACCAACCCCGGGAAAAGCCCGCCTACGAGCAGCTTGCCGGCCGACAACCCCGTCAAGTCGGCCAGGACGATCAACATGATGCTCGGCGGGAACATGATGCCCAGGGTGCCGCCCGCACAGATCGTTCCAGCCGCCAAGCCTTTTTCATACCCGTATTTCATCATCACCGGCAACGCGGCGAGCCCCATCGCTACGGTCGAGGCCCCCACAATCCCGGTGCAGGCGGCCACAATCATGCATACCACGATCACGGCGATGGCCACTCCCCCGCGCAACGGGCCCATGAGCCAGCGGATGGCTTCGAAGAGCTCCTCCGCAATGCCGGATTTGACCAGCAGGCTCGCCATGAAAATAAACATCACCACGGCGACCAGACTTCCACTGTCCATGGTGCCCATGCATTGGCTGGTGAACATATACATTACGGAGGGGCCCCGCAGGAGATAACCGAAGATGAGTCCTACCCCGCCGAAGACAAAGGCAATGGGGTGCCCGAGCATCAGCACGATAATGAGAACGGCCAGCATTAAAACCGACATCGCCTCGACGCCGAGAACTTCGATCATATCTCCCTCCCGCGGATACAGAGATGCAGGCTACGCACGAACTGGGCAAGGCCTTGCAGCAGTATGAAGAAAGAGGCTAGCGGCATTAAGGTTTTCATCACCGGAACGATGATGGGCACGCCGGTGACGGTCTTGTCGCCCGCTGCTACGGATTCAACCGCCAGATCCGTCCCTGCATACAGAAGGATGAGAAAAAAGGGAAAGAACAGAACGAGGTATTGCGCCGCATCCAGGCCGGCTTGCAGCCGCTTGGGGAAATAATTATAAAAAATATCGATGTTGATATGGCTGTTGTGAACTAAGCCGTAGCCGCCCACCATCATGAAGTGAACGGCATACAAGAGGGTGGCCGTATCTAAAGCCCAAAGATGGGGGTTGTTGAACACTCTTCTGGAAATAACCTCGTAGAGGACCAGAAGTGCGATGGGAACCGCAACCCAGGCAAATGTCCGCCCGACCCAATCATTGATGCTATCGCAAACGCTTACAAATCCTCGAAGGCTCATAGATCCTCCCAAATTCAGACGATCCGTGGTTCAGTAGAACACAAGAGATGCTCCCCGATAAGTTGCGACTCGGGGAGCACCTCAGAAGAATCGATCTACTTTATCTCCGGATATGCCTTCAGGCCCGTTCCGGCTTTGAAACGCCCCTCCATGTCGCGGACCTTGTCGAATCGCTTTAAGTAATCGACGATGGATTTGGCGATTTTGGCATAGTCTGGATTTTTAGCGGATTCCAGCTCCATGAACTTGATGCACAGTTCTTCCAGTTTGTCCTGGGCTTGCTGGTCAAGGCGGCTTTCTTGGATTCCGGCAGCCTTGAATTTCTCTACAGCCTCCATGGCATCCCAGTTCGCTTTGGAGTATGACCAAACCATGTTCGCCATGGCGGCATTCTCCACAACAGCCTGCAGGTCAGGCGGCAATTTCTTCCAGGCATCCAGATTGATCATCATGTCGGATATCGTTCCAACCTGATGCCATCCCGCCGGGGTGACCCAGTACTTGGTGGTCTCTTGAAATTTCATGTTCCAATCGGTTGATGGAGCTCCATATTCAGCGCCATCGATGGTCCCCAGCTTCAGCGCCATGTAAACCTCGCCGCCGGGAATTCGGACCGGCTTGGCGCCAATCTGCTCAAACGCCCAAATGGTCTGCAGGACGCCGGTTCGCAGCATGACTCCCTTGAAGTCGTCAAGGGTCTTGATCGGCTTGTTGGTGCGGAAGCCCGACTCGGGGCCGGTGACGCAAATTGGGAAAAACATCATATTATACTTCCCATAGAGCTCCTGTCCCAGCTTCAAACCACCGCCGTCATAAAGCCACGTCATCCAATCGGATGCCGTCATCATGAATCCGAGCGAGCAGAAAAGATCGAAAGCGGTGTTCTTGCCGGTCCAGTAAGTAGACCAGGCCGCGCCTGCTTCAACAACGCCCTTTCTCACGCCGTCGAACACTTCAAAGGCCGGCATGAGCTCGCCGGCCGGGTGCACGGTAACGGTCATTCGCCCCCCACTCATTTTGTTAACCAATTCTGCGAAATGCAGATCTGCATCGTGGTAGGGAGTCAATGCGGGTGTGCGGCCAGTGGCCATCCGCCATTTGACGGTTTGCGCTTCCAGCGCGGCTGCGAATGCGAGAATGACGCCGATGGCTAATGCTGCAGTGAGAAAAGCCCTTTTCTTCATGATTCCACCTCCTTGGATTTAATGGGTTGGTCTGCGGGTACGCCTCCACTATTGATTTCTTGCCATGGATTTCTGGCGCATCTCGCGCTTGAGGATCTCTCCGGTCGCGCTGCGCGGGGAATACTCCAGAATCATGACCTCCGAAACCTGCTGAAACTTGACGGCCACGCGTTCGTTGATCCATTGTTTTAACTCATCAGCATGGATGGAACCGCCCTGTTTCAACACTACCGCGGCCACCGGCGTCTCAGCCCATTTATTTTGCGCTACTCCAAACACAGCCGCTTCGCGCACCGCCGGGTGCTAGACCACCACTTCCTCGATGTCCCGCGGATAGACCTTGACTCCGCCCGAGAGAATGATGTCCTTGACCCGGTCGACCAGGTAGAGAAAACCGTCCTCGTCAACGTAGCCGAGGTCCCCGGAGCGCAGCCATCCGTCCCGGATGGCCGCCCGGGTGAGCTCCGGCTGCTTATAGTACCCCGGCATGAGGATAGGCCCGCGGCCGCAGATCTCGCCGATCTTGCCGGCGGGCAGTTCGATGCCGTTGGGGTCGGCGATTTTCATTTCGAAAAATGGTGGAGGGGCGCCCACCGAGGTCGGCTTGCGGGGATAATCGTGCTTGTCGAGCACAGTCACAAAGCCCTCAGCCAGGCCGTAAAGCTCGTGAAAACGTCCGGGCAGCAAGCGGTTCAAACGATCCTTGTGCGCGCGGTCCAGCGGAGCTCCGAGAGTGAGGATCATCTCGAGCGAGCTCAGCTCCTCGTGGGAAAAATCGGGCAAGTCGAGCAGTGCCGCGATCTGCGAGGGCACCAGGATCACGTGGGTGGCCCTCTCCCGGGCTATGGTTTCCAGGTAGAGTGCGGGATCGAAGTCCGACATCAGGATGTAGGCGCTGCCCGTGAAGACCACCGGCATAAGCCCGACGAAGGCCTTGTTGAACACGATCGAACCCGCGTATAGGCTGACGCTTTCTGGCGTGATGCGAAAGGCCGAAGCAAAGGTTGTGGCATAGGCTGCGCGAACCCGATGGGTGTGTATGATGCCCTTGGGCCGTCCGGTTGCGCCGCTGCTGTAAATGATGTTGAAGGGATCGTCATCCCCGACGGGTTCGCCGTCCGGCTCCCGGTCGCTGGCCGCGGCTTTCAGGCCCTGGTAGTCCCGGAAGCCCTTGCGCTGACCGCCCGTCAGCAGGAACCGGTCGTGTGCCAAATTCGGCAAATCGGGCTTGATGGACTCCACCGCATCCGCCCAGCCGGAGTTCGTCACCAGCATCACGGCATCGGCATCGTTGAGCAGCGACACGAGGGCTTTCGGCTGCAGCAGGGTGCTCAAGGGCACCACCACGGCTCCGATCTTGGCCGAAGCCCAATAGACCTCCAACAGCTCCAGGCAGTTGGGAAGAAGCGTCGCGATTTTGTCGCCTTTGTTCACCCCGAGGGCCAGCAGGGCATTGGCGATCCGGTTGATCCCGCGATTGAATTGAAGATAAGTGAGGCGAAGGTCACCGAAGACGACCGCCGTTTGTCCCGGCCGGTAAAGGGCGTGCCTTGCGAAGAGAGACCCGATGCTCATCCGCTTCCCCCTGTGGATGCGCGTGGTGGGAGGGCCAAATAGGATCAAGATGGGAGGCAGTTAGAAAACCTGTTAGCGAATTTTGTACCAGAATCGACACCTGCGGCAGAGCGCTTTGCTTTCGAATCCTATTGTTTTTAATTCTGATGCATTAGCCGGTCTTCACAGATTATTCTTGATTCAATTTTAGCCTGACAATATAAGAGAATGGACGCCTCACTATTGAGACATGTCTATAATCAGAGACGGGGGATGCTTATGGAAATTCAAGACATCCAGACCGATTCACCCGTTCACCGCATGGATTTTTTCAAGAAGGTCGTAGACAATCTCCAAATCGGCGTCATCATCGCCGACCACGAGGGCCGGGTCATCTACATCAACGACACCTATGCCCGCTTCCTAGACATCGACCCCCGGGCGGAGATCGGCAAACACGCCACCGACGTGGTCGCCAACACGCGCCTGCACATCGTGGCCAAGACCGGTCAGATGGAAATCAACTACCCGCATCAATTCAAGGAGCACGGCTTTCTGGTCCACCGGGTCCCGATCAAGGAAGATGGCCGTGTGATCGCCGTCGCGGGCCTGGTGCTGTTCGACAGCGCGAGCACCGCCAGCCGCCTGGCGGAGAAGGTCTCCTTCCTGGAATCCAAAGTCCATCTCTACGAGAACGAACTGCTGTCCCTGCGCTCCACGCGTTACACCATGGACAGCATCGTCGGGGCCAGCAAGGTCATGACGACATTGAAATGGCAGGCCATCAAGGCCGCCGCCACCAGCTTGCCGGTGGTGATCGTAGGCGAGTCCGGGACCGGCAAGGAGCTTTTCGCCCAAGCCGTTCACAACGCCAGCCCGCGCAAGTTTCATCCCTTCGTCCGCGTGAACTGTGCGGCCATTCCCCGGGAGCTTTTCGAATCCGAGCTGTTCGGCTACGACAAGGGGGCTTTCACCGGTGCGAAGGCGACCGGAAAGCCCGGCAAGATCGAACTGGCCCACCACGGGTCCTTGTTTCTGGATGAAATCGGCGATCTGCCGCTCGAGATGCAGCCGAAGCTGCTGCGGGTGTTGGAGGAAAAAGACTTCGAACGGGTCGGCGGGACGACCCTGGTCAAGTCGGACTTCCGCCTGCTGGCGGCGACGAACCACAACCTGGAAAACATGCTGGCGGAGAACCGCTTTCGAACGGACCTTTTCTATCGCCTGAACGTCATCACGCTGCAGGTGCCGCCCCTGAGAGAACGACGGGAAGACATCCTGCCCATTGCGGCTAACCTTCTCAAGCAGATCGCCCATGATTGCGGACTGCCCGAGGTGGGCATCAACGCCGAGGCGCAGGAGGTTCTGCTGAGCTACGACTGGCCCGGCAACATCCGCGAGCTTTCGAACGTACTCGAACGAGCCGTGCACTACGCCGAACGCGACCGCATCGAGCTGGCCGATCTGCCGCGCTATCTGTTTCAAAAGAATAAGAAAGCCAACCGCCTTCCCCTGGAACCTCTCAAGCACGTCCAGCATTCGGCCGAAAAAGACGCTTTGCGGCGCGCGCTGGAGGCAGCCGACTTCAACAAGGCCCGCGCCGCCCAGATGCTCGGCATCCACCGTTCCCTGTTTTACAAGAAACTCAAAAAATACGGGGTGGCACTCCAACCGGTTCTGCCGAATAGCCGACGCGGCTATTAGGCGTTGCTTGCTGCGGCCGGAGTCCCATTCGAGAGGTCGGCTGAACTACGGTTGGGAGCGGGCCCTGAGCGGACGGATCAGCTGGAAATAGGGGTGCGGGGGTTTAAATGGGTGTTCATAACGCTGGCCAGGTTTTCCCGGCATTCGTTGACGGTCGCGTAGCTGTAACCGGCCAGCAGCCGCCCCTCTTCATAGACATCGATACCAGCGGCGTAAGGCGGAAAGGCAAAGAACGTGTTGAGCACGATCGTGTAATCGCGCTGACGACAGGCCAGGAGAATGCCGGAATCGTTGGGGATGCGCGCGGGTGCCGGCCCCGAATCCGGGGTGAACATCATGCCCTGCAGAACGCTAGGTGGAATGAAGACCGCGCTGACGTTCGGAGGGATGGCGACGGCGCTGTTCAACCCCTCGAAAAAAACATTTTCGTCGGGCGCGACCGATTGGAAGGTCACCAGGCTCCCCGGTATGAGGTAATCCTCCAAGCGAATGAGCATGCCCTCGAGAAAGCACTGCCATCCGGCCACCACCGGGTCGGCTCCGGCCTGAACGCGCTGCCGCTGGCGCGCTTTGGCCTGACTCAATTCCGAAGCAATAAGAGCCTCATGCATGTCGCCGCCTCCAAAAAACGCCGGAGGCACGCAGGGGCATCCCACCGGCCCAGTTGAACATGATCTGCGTGGCCATGATAGACCAAATCCGGCTGTTTGGGTAGAGCGCCTTTAGCGGTGCGTCGGCGCATCCGCAGCCGCAAGCCGGCCGGGCACCCGTCAAGCATGGCATCCGCGGCGTTTGCCCGGCGTATTGAGAAGGTGGAGCTCGCTGACCTTGCGGAAGTGGTAGCCTTGGATCGCGAGGGTCATCGCCAGGGAGAAAAGCCGGGGCCGGCGCAAGAGCGTCCACACCATCAGCTTCCAGTAGTGCGCGCGTTCGCGGCCGATGATTCCCAGCCGCAGGCAGGATCGGAAAAACGCCAGGAACCGCTGGAGATCCATGGGAGTGTCAACGCCGGTGGTCTTGAATTCGCGCAAAAACGTCACCACTCGCTGGTAGTAGTAACGCGGCGCGTAGATCTGGCTTAGGATGGTCCGGTAGCCCTCGATCAGGGTGTTCAACCCCATCTTGGGGATGATGTTGGTGGTGCCGTCCGCATTGTCGCCGGAAATGAGGCCGATCAGCCGGTTTTCCCGACGCAAGCGCTCGAACAGGCCGGTTCCGGGCGGGGCCTGCAACAAACCGACCATGGCGGTCACGATGCCGCTGTTTTGAATGAATTCCACCTGGCGCTGGAATATGGACAGTGGGTCGCTGTCAAACCCCACGATGAACCCACCCTGGACCTGCAATCCCGCCCGCTGAATGCGCTTGACGCTGGCCAGCAGATCGCGGCGACGGTTCTGAAATTTGTTGCACTCAGTCAGGCTGTCCTCATCGGGTGTTTCGATTCCCACGAAGACTGAATTGAATCCGGCCGCCACCATCAGCTCCATCAATCCGGGGTCATCGGCCAGGTTGATGGACACCTCGGTGTTGAACGGCAGGCCCTTTTTGCCCTTGCGCCACTTGATCAGCGCCGGCAGAAGCACGTCGCGCAGATACCCTTTGTTGCCGATGAAATTGTCGTCCACGAAAAAGACGGCCCCCCGCCATCCGCGACGGAATAATTCGTCAAGCTCGCAAATGATCTGCGCGGCCCCCTTTTGCCGCGGCCGGTGGCCGAACAGGGCCGTGACGTTGCAGAATTCGCAGTCAAAGGGGCAGCCACGGGAGAACTGGATGCTCATGGTGGCGTAGCGCTTCAAATCGATCAACCCCCACAGCGGCGGGGGGGTAGCGCTCAGGGGGGGAAACTCCCGGGAAGCATAGACCCGCTGCGGGCAGCCCGCCTGCAGGTCCTCGAGAAAGGGAGGCAGGGTGAGCTCGGCCTCGTTTAAGATGAAATGGTCGACCTCCGGGAACAGATCGTGTTCAAGGGTGAAGAGCGGACCGCCGACAACGATTTTTAAGCCGGCCTGGCGGCAGCGGCCGATCACCTCCGTGGCTGATTTGCGCTGAACCGCCATGGCGCTGATGAGGGCGCAGTCCGCCCAGGTCAAATCCTCCGCGGTCAAAGCCTCCACGTTGAGATCCACCAGGCGCTTGGGCCATCCGGCCGGCAGCATGGCCGCCACCGTCAGCAGTCCCAGGGGCGGCAGGGCGGCTTTCTTGCGGATGAAGGGGATCGCGTACTTGTAACTCCAGAAGGTGGGCGGGAAAGCCGGGTGAATGAGCAGGGCGTTCATGGAAGGCTCCCTCGTCTGTGGAAGGCGGGCGGTGCAAAGGGCGAAAGCCGCCCCTCTCCGAAAAAGCTGGCGCCGGATCAGGATCCTATCAGCACCTGCTGCTCGCGTCAATTGGTGTCAGGCCGACAGCTTGACTTCGCGGGATTTTCGTTTATTTTGCGGGAGCATTTCAATTCCCTGAATGGAGACGCGCTTATGAAATTCGCATGGATTTCCGCACTCAGTGTCCTGGCAGCCGTGACGCCGGCCGCCGCCGGCGACAGTCCCAAGGTCGCCTTGGAAACCGACAAGGGCAAGATCGTGATCGAGCTTTACCCGGACAAGGCGCCGCAGACCGTACAGAACTTTTTGAACTACGTGGATGGCGGCCATTACAACAGCACCATTTTCCATCGCGTCATTCCCAACTTCATGATCCAGGGCGGCGGCATGTCCGCCAGCATGAAGGAGAAACCGACCAAGTCTCCGGTCAAAAACGAGGCCGACAACGGGCTGAAAAACCAGCGCGGCACCATCGCCATGGCCCGCACCCAGGTGCCGGACAGCGCCACGGCTCAGTTTTTCATCAACACGGTGGACAACGATTTCCTGAACTTCAAGAACAAGACCATACAGGGCTGGGGTTATGCCGTCTTCGGCCAGGTGGTGGAGGGCATGGACGTCGTGGACGCCATCACCAAGGTCAAGACCGCCAATCGTGGCGGCCACCAGGACGTCCCCGTGGACACGGTCATGATCATCAAAGCCGAGCGCGTAAAATGAAAAGCCGCCCGCTCGCGGGCGGCTTTTCATTTTATTGGGGAGGATTTTTGGGTTCGGATTACGTCCCACCTTCCGGGTGGCCCATCTTGAATTGTTTCGGCCTGTGGATCAGGCTCTTTCTATCCCTCATCCTCGTCTTTGCGACGTCCTGTTCCGTTCATAAAAAAATGACCACCATCAGCGCCGCTTCCCTGATGGAAGACGTTGCCAAGGCCGCCAACAAACAGTCCGATCTGCGAGTGGTCCGAGAGGGGATGCCCGCCTACCTCCTGCTCATGGACGGTATGGTGGAAGGCTGGCCGGACAACGAGCGGCTGTTGCTGGCCGCTGCTCGGACGTATTCTTCTTTTGCCTCTGCCTTCGTCGCCGAGGACGATCCCGCTTTCCGTGATGTGCTTCTCAGCCGCTCCAAAACCTATGCTCTGCAGGCCTTGGAGCAGCGCGGCCTGGAAAGGCCGCTCATCTCGCCGTTTGACGGGTTTGAAGCGGCCCTGAAACGCACGACCCGTGATGACCTCCCCTACCTGTTTTGGGCGGGATCGTGCTGGGCCGCCTGGATCGGCATCCACCGCAATTCGATCGAAGCGCTTGCCGAGCTTCCCCGGGTCGAGGCTCTGATGCGCCGGGCGCTGGCCCTGGATGAAGGCTATTTCTATGGCGGACCCCACCTCTTCATGGGCATCTGGTACGCATCACGGCCGCCGGTGGCCGGCGGCAACCTGGAGCGCGCGCGCACGCACTTTTCCAAGGCCATTGAATTCAGTCAGGGCAAGTTCCTCATGACCTATGTCTACTATGCGGATGTCTACGCCCGAAAGACCCTGGACCGCGAGCTCTTCACGTCCACCCTGCAAAAAACGCTCGACACTCCCGCGGACATCGTCCCCGAGCTCACCCTGTTG
>Ga0316622_100000936_pt1 | contig 18192 bp, 11 predicted proteins | sample OWC_Aug_OW2_C1_D_FD_207646 | JGI IMG/M metagenome (GOLD analysis project Ga0316622, IMG submission 207646) | Wetland soil microbial communities from Old Woman Creek delta, Ohio, United States - OWC_Aug_OW2_C1_D5_C | ecosystem: Environmental > Terrestrial > Soil > Wetlands | place: USA: Ohio... | reverse complement strand
CTGCCTCTGAGAAGTGGCGGCGCGAGGAGGGTGCGGTGGGGCGCGAGGCCGCCGTGGCCGGTCGCCCCGGTCCTCCCGAGACCGGACGGCAGATCGAGAAGAGACGATTGGGCCGGCCGGGAACCCTATCCGCCTATTCCGACTGGGGATTCAGCCTGATCGCTCGTTCAGGCGAGTGAATCCTGCCCCAGGCGAGGTTCGGTCGAATCAGCGCACCCGGCGCAAGGGGATTTCCGCCCCTCCGCTCGCATTGCGCAGGCGCGCCCAGTACAGCCCGGAAGATACCGGACGCCCGCTGTCATCGCAGCCGTCCCACAGGCAGTCGCTCTTCCCCGCGGTGTCGAGGACGCGGACGATACGTCCGTTCACGTCGACGATCGCGATCTTCGCGCGATCGCTCATCGCGAAACCCGAGTCGAGACGCAGGTGAACGCTGCCGGCTGCCGGGTTGGGCCAAGCATGCAGATCCAAGCGGGGCGCAGGTCCATCGACCGCGGCCGCGAGATCGCGGAGCGCTTCGGGCAATAAGATCCGGCCTTCGCCGAGCAGATCCGCGAACGGCTCGTTGGCCGCGATCCCGTAGATGTCGAGTGTCGCCTCCTCGATGCGCTCGCTGGCCTCCTCCCGCCAGCCATCTTCATCCTCGTCGTGCAAGCGGACCAAGGAGAGCACGAGGGCCGCCTCGCCGGACACGAACGGCGCGGCGAAGGAACAGCCGCTGCCGATCCCCCATGCGCCACCCGGGTAGGCACTGCGCACCCGTTCGCCCGGAGCCGAGAGCATGACGGCATCGTTGAAATCAGCGAACGCGCTCTTCACGTCGAGCGAGTCGACCGCTGTCACCATGCAGACATTCGGATCGCAGGCCGGATAGTAGGGAGGATATTCGCGACCTTCGTTTCCCGCGCCCGCGACCAGAATCGCCCCTCCGGCCGCGGCCTCCTCGATCTCCGGCCAGAGCACCGTCACTTCGGCGGGCGCTCCGAAGCTCATGTTGTAGACATCCGCGCCCTGCTCCATGGCATAGAGGATCCCGCGGATGACACCGTAAACCGTGCCGCGGCCTTCGTCGTCGAGCACGCGGATGGGCAGGATGGTCGCCTCGGGAGCGATGAGGGCCACGATCCCGGCAACCATCGTCCCATGAGCGAAGCCCTCGTCGACCGCGCCGTCTTCATCCTCGTCCAAGCCGTTGGCCGTCTCGCGGGGATCCGCGTCGTCGTCGATGAAATCGTACCCCAGCGAGGACAAACGCCCCGCGAAAGCGATGTGGTCCGGGTCGATGCCCGTGTCGAGCACCGCAATCACGATGCCTCCGCCTCGGCTGATCTCATGAGCTTCAGCGAGACCGATGCGCATGGTGAGCGATTGGTCCTGATAGTCGTCCCAGTTCCCGCCGACCGCCGCGATCACCATTTCGCGCACCGCTTCGGGCGTCTGGAACTCGTAGTTCGCCCCGGCGACCAGGATGCCCGGATCGGCACTCATCTCGCGAGTGAAGGCCTCGATGTCGTCCACGCCCTCGATGTTCAGCAGGAAGATGTTCCTTTCGGGAAGCGCCGAGACGACCGTGGTGCCCCACCGCCCGTTGATATCCTCGATACTGCACCCCTCGACGAGCCGGCAGCAGACCTGGTGGGGTACGTGGGAAGCGGCCAGGGCAAGGCCGGGAAGGGCGAGAGCCATGGCGAGGACGAGAATCTGGGAACGGAGCATACGAACCCCCTCGGGGGGCGGCAAAGACCCGCCCGTCCGGACGCGCAGCCCGGACGGCCAGCAGGTCCATCGCCCGTGGATGCGGCCCTGAAATCTCGCCATTACGCAATCATGATACCATGCCATAGTTGCAGGTGCCAGGGACTGTGAAGGGAGTTTCAGACCTCTCTTCCGAAGGAAAGGGGCGGCAGGACAGTGGCGATCGACCGGCGGCGGCTGTACGAGGGCCTCTTGAATCGCGACGAGCGCGCTTGGCGGGCGTTCCTCGACGAATTCGGCGGCCTCATCTACTCCATCGCCATCAAACTCCGTCTGCAAGAATCGGTCCGGGAGGACTTCTTTCAAGACGTATGCCTCCTCGTCTACGACTCGATCGGCTCACTGCGCGATCCCGACCATCTTGCCTCCTGGCTCTACACCATCGCCCGCCGTCGAGGCATCGAATCCCTCAGGCGAAAACGCTCGGAAGTACCTCTCGAGGACACGGCTGCTTTCAGCCGCGAAGCAGTCGACTGCGACACCGGCGAGCCGGACGTCCTCGATCGCCTGGCCCGCACGGAAGCGGTGGCTCGGCTGATCGATGCCCTGGCGCTCATGCAGGATCGCTGCCGGCGATTGCTGACTGCGCTCTACCTTGACGACCCTCGCCCCTCCTACAAGGAGATCGCGAGCCGCGAGCGCATGCCGGTCGGAAGCATCGGCCCGACGCTTTCGCGGTGCATGGAGAAGGCGCAAAAGATCATGGAGGAGCTATCAAACAAGCCCTCCGATCCATCTGCTTGATCGGACGGCAACCGGGCGGGGATCCACCGGGGAGCGCCTCGGCTCCGCTCGGGCGACGAAGATGGTGACGGGCAGAGCAGGTAGTGAGTCCGGCTCTGCCAGGGGAGCGTGCGATCCATGACTGACCGACATATCAGTTGGGAAGAGATCCTCGCTATCGTGAACTCGCCCGAAGGCGCCGGCGATGAGCCGCGCCGGCATCTTCAGGCATGCGTAAAGTGCGTTCTGCGTCTGGAGAGCGCCCGATCGTTGGCGGCCGAGGGAAGGCTCGTTCGGCCCCCGCGCGAGCTGCTCGAGCGAACATTTGCCCGGCTGAAGGCAAAGATCGCCCAAGAGGCGGCTGCTGAGACCACCCGCGCCGCCGAGAAGCAGCCGTCGCACCTCGGCCGCCTCCTGCCGCGGGCTCTGCGCGAGAGGCTGCAAGAAGTCGTCGCCGCGCTCACCGCGGATTCATTACAGCCGGGGCTTGCCGTTCGCGGCGAAGCCGTCGCCATGCCGAGGACGCTCCTCTACGAGACCGACGACTACGCGATCGCGCTTTCCTTCTCATCGTCGGCCACGGGCAGCGGATTCGATCTGCTCGGCCAGGCGTCCCCCAAGAGGGGCAGCGACCTTCCCGGCGACCGCGTTGCGCTCGCCGCCGGCATCGCGGGCGAACTCGAAGCCGATATCTCGCCCTCGGGGCAGTTCAATCTCCAGGCAGTCGGGCCGCGGATCGCAGAGGTGCACCTGCGGCTCGGGGACCAGCACATCCACCTGCCTCTGCCCCCCTTGTCCTCCTGGGCTGGCGGCTGAGGGCCTCGAATCCCGGCACCGCAATCATCTCCAGAGCCAGGCGGCGGATCGCGTGAAAGCCCGTTCAACGGCCGTGCACGCTGAATCCGCCCCAGAAGAAGGGGTGCGGGAAACGCCGGCGAAGCTCGCGCCCCGCAGCGGCGAGAGCCGCGGCCGGATCGTCTAACCCGGCCGGATTTCGCGCGCCCGCGCGCTCGCCCTGCCTACCGGCCGCCGTCAGGTGCCGGTAGAACGCGGCCATCAGCTCACGCGTCGCCTCGTCGTTCACCCGCCAGAGGCTCGCGACCAGCCTGCGCGCGCCGGCCGCGAGAAAGCCGTGCGCCACCCCGGATAGATCGTCGCTCTTGCCGGTGAAGGCAAGCCCCGTGTTGCACGCGCTGAGAACGACAAGCTCCGCCTTGACCGAACGGTCGAGGATGTCGGCGAGGAAGAGTGCGCCATCGGCTGTGCTGAGGCGGGAGAAGAGCGGGTTGTCGTCGCGGAAGACGGCGTGTGTACTGAGATGCATGAGGCGGCAGGAAGAGAGCGCGTCGAGCAACTGCTCGCGCGTCGGGTCGCGCAGCACCCGCGTCCGCGCGGATGGGAAGAACGCGCCCACCTGCGTGATCTCGTCTCCGATGCATGCCGGTGCCGCCGTCACGGTACCGGCGATGACCACCCCGTCGCCGAGCGCCCGCCGCGACGAACGGTCCCGCGCGACATGCGCGGGGCGGCCGCGAACGACGAAGTCGGCGCTCGGACAGCGGGAGAGGATGTAGCGCCGATCGACATACTCTTCCCCGTCCCACAGACACTCGAACGGCACGGCATGCAGGAAAAGGTGGGGGACGACGATCAGCCGTCCGGTCCGGGGCAGGCTCGCCGAGAGCGGAGCGAGCAGCGCCTCGTGGAGGGCTTGCAGCACTTCCCGCGTCGAGCGCAAGGCGAACTCCGGATTCCCATGCGGCCCCCGCGCGGAGAGAGCCATGACCTCCAGCTGGAACGCGAGGCGGCGCACCTCCTCGCGCACGCGTTCGGGCGGCGTGCCGAGACGCACGAGCGAACGGCCGTCGCGGCGAAGAACGAGGGCGATCATGCGGCCGCGGCCGATGAAGTATTCGACCAGTGTCTCGTCCGGTCGCAGTCTCCGGGCGACGCGCTCGAGGTCGGGCGCACGGCCGGCGCTTGATGGCTTTCCCCGCCGGGCCTCCGCGCGGCGCAAGCGGTCCGCGATCTCGCGCTCCAGAGCACGCACGCGCTTCTGCTCCACCCGGAGCGCGGCGGGATCCGGCGCCTGCGCGCCGAACTCGGCCTCTTCCAGCCGGCGCAGCCGCTCGCCGAGTTGCGCGCGGAGCGAGGTCACTTCCCCGCGACTGGCGGCGGGAGCCGACTCCATCCGATCGCGGAATCCACGCGCGCGCGCGGATTCGATCAAGCGAAAGAGCGGCCCGAGCCCGGCGCGCTCCTTGGCCAGCGCGAGATCGACCAGATCGTAATAGATGCCCACGGCCTGCTCGAAAGCGCGGGCGCGCAGCTCGGGCCCCGGAATGAGCTGGCGGAAGAGCTCGAGATCGCGGGCGGCGCGCCCCAGCCGGGTGCGCGCCTCGCGCTCACGCCCCCGCCCGAGTGAAATTCGGCCGGCCAGGGCCCACAACTCCATCCGCTCGGCAACCGGTTGGCTGGCCGCGACAACGAGCGCTGAATCGAGCGTGCGCGCGGCGACCGCGCGCCGTCCAAGCGCCGCCAGTGCCTCGGCGAGAAGGCGCGTCGCCTGGGATTCCGCGCGGGTCATCCCCAGTCGCTTGAATCGCATTTGCGCCCGCCGGGCCGACGCCGCCGCGCGATCGGCCGCGCCGCTCGCCAGCGCCGCGCGCGCGCGGAGCAGCAGCACCGCGGCGCTTCGCGGCGTGCGCTTCTCGCGAGCGAAGAACCGCTCCGCATGCTCGAGGAGGGGAAGCGCCTCGGATGCCCGTCCGGCCATGACCAGGCCGCGCGCCTGCTGCATGCGCGCGAGGACCGCGTCCAGGGTCATCTGCTGCCCGGCAAAGGCCTCCCCTGCCCGCGCCGAAAGCTCGATGGCCTCGCCGGCCATTCCCAAGTCGAGGTAGATATCCGCGCGCGCCCGTTGGCAGGCCGCCTTCATGTCCAGGACGGCCTGCCTCTCGAAGATCCCCTCGGCGTCGTCCAGCAATTCGAGCGCCAGGTGGTAATCTCCCCGCAGCGCCTCGAGGAACGCCCGGTCGTAGCGCACATGCGCAGTCAGCGATTCGAGGTTCAAAGCATGCGCGTGCGTGTCGGCGCGTCGGTATAACCCGAGCGCCTCGTCCAAGCGCCCGAGGTTCTTCGTCACGATCGCCTGGTTGATCAGGAGCCCCACCCACGTGGCGTCGCGTATGCCCGCGCGATCGAAGATCGCGGCGGCCCGGGCATATGCGTCGCGGGCGCGCCGATAGTCCTCCTTCTGATAGAAGGCGTTGCCTCGATTCATGTGGAGCTTGCCGAGGTAGGCCCAATTGCGCGTACGGGCGAGCAGGCGCTCGGCCTTGCGGGCCAGCTCGTCCGCCACGGGCCCTTCGTTCATCAAGGCGTGAAGGTGGACCCGTCCGACCAGGATCTGGCCCAGCAGGTCGCGGTCGCGGGATGCCTCCGCAGCGGTGGTCGCCTTCTCATAAGCGCGCCGCGCCATGCGCAGCCGCCCGCTGAACAGGGAGGCTTCGGCCCGACAGCGCCAGGCAATCGCCCAGGTTGATGCATCCGCCCGATCCTGCGCATGGACTGCATGCAGCAGAGCTCTGGACACGCCGTCGGCTTGAGACGGGTCGGCCAGGAGGTACGCGGCGGCATGATCCCGAATGGCAGCGGCGGTAGCAGCATCCAGTCGGAGTGCGCCGCGTTCCAAGCGAGCGGTGATTTCCGCGGAAGTGCCGGCGATCCCGGCCGGCGGTGGGGGCGCTTTCCTGCGAGCCATCTCTCTCCCGAAGGATTGCGCGCGTCGGCCAACCTCGTCGCGCCGCGGTCACTTCATCCCACCGCCCGCCCGCCGCTCACCGCCACGCGGCATTCTCGAAGACGAGATGCCGGTAGTCCGTGGAATACTCGATTCCATCCTCGCCGTAGACGCGCAACCGCCAGCGGTACTCGCCCGGTTGGACGCGCCTGCCGGCACCGTCTCCCTCGTTGACGATTCCGTTCCAATCGACGCGCGTGTCCGCAGCCTTCTCGCTGAACCATATCCCTTCCCCGCTCGCGGAATAAAGCCGGATCCGATAGCGGGCACCGGAGTCGCTTTGTTCTCCTGGATGCCATTCGAAGGTGAGGGGCGAGAACGGACTGGGCGGCGCACCGACGAGGCTGTCCTCGGGAGCGATCCGTTCGAGACCATTCATGGAAACATCCAGATCGGGGAGAATCGCGTTCGTGTCGGGCGAATCGAAGCGGAATTCGCAGGTCACCTGCTCATAGTCCTCCGGATCGTCGGACTCAGCACCAACCTGCCATACGCCGGCCGCGACCTCGGTGAAGGCATAGCGCCCGTCCGCCCCCGTCGACGTCTCCGCTCCTACGGCGCCCGTCTGGACATCCTCGAGCTCGATGTCCACTCCGCCGGCCGGCCGGCCCGCCCGCAGCACCCGGCCCTCCACATTCGGGACCGGAACCCGCGGCCCCACGTTTTCGTGGAGGTCGGGAGAGCAGGCGAGAATCGTCGCCCCGAGCGCCAGGCAAGCGCCGGCGAGCGTGTTCCCTCTTCGGCAGAACCGCATGGCAAAGCCCTCCGGCATCCCACCCGCCGTTCGAGCAGTGCCGCACGCAGGCCATTTGATACGCGGTCATGTATCCGCAAGCGGAACCCCGCCTCTGCTCTCATGCATGCCGCCATGGAAGCATGCCACCCTTGGGTTCCGATGTCTTCAGGACGGCACGAGGACACCGGTGCGGAACGCCCCTGCCATTCGATGCGCGCCTTCGGCCGAAAGCGGACCCGGCCTGCAGACCGGCCATTGCCTTTGCGCGGCCGGACTGCTCTTCCTGCTTTGCCTCCCGGCAGCGGGCATCTCCGAAGACTGGCGCCCCCGGAGTTGGGGAGGCCGCCTGGCCGTGGGCATCGAGCAGCGCACGGCCGCGAGTGAGGAGGCCAGCGATCCGGATCTCGGCACAGGGGATGGACGCTTCTGGTACGCCGAGGTCGAAGACGCCCGCCTGTCGCTCCAGCTATGGTCGCAGTGGAAGACTCGCCTGGCCGGACGGCCCATGAGGATCGAGGCCTCCTACGAACGCATGGAATGGGCTCGCAGCCCGATTCTGGGACAGGATCTCTTCGAACTCGAGCTGCGCCAGGGCGTCAGCAAGCGCTCCCTGTTCGAGCTGGCCCTCGCATACACACCCCAGATCTACAGCCGTCATCGCATCGACAAGGATGCCTTGCCCGGCGAGCCGCAATTCCGCCCGCAAGCGCGGCGCGAGTTGGGCGCGGAGATCGGATGGACGCACGCCTGGCGCTCGGACTTTGCATCCCGGCTGTTCCTCGATCTCACCCTGCGCGACGAATCCCGCTGGTTCGAGGAGCGAGACTGCCGGCGAACCGGCGCCGGGGCCTCCTGCGAATTCCCCGTGGGCGGGATCGATCTCGTGCCCTGCTACGAGTATCGCGTCAATCGATCGCGGAACGAACCCGATCTCGGTTCGGACCTCTCGTACCGCGAGCACCTGGCCGAGCTGCGCCTGCGCCATTCCGGGGCCGCCCTTCCAGGCGGGCCTTACCGGGTGGAGCTTGCGACCCGCTGGAAATTCCGCGCGTATACGACCGACGATCCCGAGGACGACTGGCGGTACGGCAGGCGGGAGCAGATCTACTCCATGACCGCGAGGGTCAGCCGTCCCATGGGGTGGCTCGTCCCCTTCGTCTCGCTGGAAACCTACGGACGCGCCGCGAAGACGGCCGTCGAGGAGGCGTTCGACGAGGACGACGACGCGGATCGGACGTTCTTCCTGCTTGGGGTCGAGTGGGAGCGGGACCTGTCCCCCTGATCGTGGCGGGGAGAACGGATCGCTTGCTAATATAATTCATTCAAATTGAATGGGTTATGGCGTCCAAACTCCGAATCGACTATTCGGCGCCGCTGCGGCATCGAAGGTTGTGGCCGGCAGAATGGAGGGGCTCTTCGCTCGAATTCCCTGCCAGAATCGACGTTCGACCGCGCGGAACGGTGCCGGGAGAGAGGCCGGCGCAACTTATTTGAAACAAATGAATTGGAAAGAAGATTCTCCACTGTCCCTGCCACCAACCAGCATGTACTAGGCGCCTCATTCGGCCATCTGCTCAATCAGACACACGGCCCAGAATCGCCTTGCGAATGCCGCATGACGAACCGCCGCGCGATCCAGGAAGCAGCCATGTCGCCGGGGACCAGCCAGCACTCCATCGTCAAGCCCCCCCGCGGCTGGCCGCGCGTCGTCATCTACTCCCACGACACTTTCGGCCTGGGCCATCTCACTCGCAGCACCCGCATCGCCCGCGGCGTCCTGTCGGCTTTTCCGGGGGGCAGCGTCCTGCTGCTCTCGGGCTCGCCGATCGCCCACCGTTTCTCGTTCCCGGCGCGGGTGGACTACGTCAAGCTGCCCTCGGTCGTGAAGTCGGGCCCCGACAGCTATGATGCCCGCGAGCTGAGGATTTCGCCGCGGCGCATCTGCTGGATGCGGGCCCAGCTGATCCTCGATACGATCGATTCTTTCCGCCCGCACCTGCTGCTCGTCGACAATGTGCCCCTGGGGATGAAGGGGGAACTCGTTCCCGCGCTCGAATGGCTGAAGCGCCGGCTCCCGCGCACGCGTATCCATCTCGACCTGCGCGACGTGCTCGATGACCCGCAGGTGATTCGCGAGAGCTGGACGACGCTCGGGGTACCGCGGATTCTGAACGACATCTACGACGAGATCCATGTCTTCGGACACCCCACGATCTTCGATGCGATCTCGGCCTACGGTCTTCCGGTCGAGAAATCGTCCTACCTGAACTACCTCGCGCCGAGCGAGGAGGAGCGAATATCCCCTGCGCCCTTGCCCCCCCTCCGGCCCGGCCGCGCGCGCATTCTGGTGACCGTGGGCGGCGGAGGCGACGGCGCGAGCATCCTGCATTGCGTCGCGGCCCTGCAACGAAAGCTGGGCAAGGACAGTCCCTATCACTTCGACCTGGTCACCGGACCGCTCATGCCGGTGGCCGCCCGTCTCGAACTGCTCGTCGATCTGGACGGGCTTCCCGGAATCGTGGTGCATGAATATGTCGAGCATCTGCCCGCCTGGATGAGCGCCTGTGATCTCCTGCTCTGCATGGGTGGCTACAACACGCTCTGCGAAGCAATGGCCGTCGCGCCCCGCGCAGTCGTCGTGCCCCGGATCCATCCTCGTCGCGAGCAGGAGATTCGGGCGCGGGCATTGGAGGAACGCGGCCTGATCGAGGTCATCCATCCGGAGAAACTCGATCCCACCGTCCTCGAGCAGACTCTGCACCGCTCCTTGCAGGGAGCACCCGTCTTGCGCACGCGAGAATTGCCGCCTCTCACCGGAGCGGCGGAGCTCGCCGGCCGGCTTGTCTCGGTCCTGACGCCGCCCAAGCCGCGCTCTCGCGGGAATCGAAACCGGAGCGCGGCAACGGTTTCGGAGCGGGCGCCCGGTACGCGCCGCACGGCGGCCGACGAGCGAGGTCTTTCGACCATCATGAGACAGAGAAGATCGCCGCGGCTCTCGGCCTGGCGCCATCGCGGAGTGCCGCACGCGTTCGAATGAGGGAGGTGACTCGTGCGCAGATGCTTGGAACGGGCGGCGATTCTCGCCAGCCTGGCGGCACTCGCTGCCATTCCGCCAACCGTTCGTGCGCAGGACAGACTGCTGCAAGACTGGACCATGTTCCACGGCGATGCCCGCCACTCGGGGTGGACGGGCGCGGATGCTCCGCATGACTCGCTGCTCGCGTGGACCCGCTTCACGGGCGACAGCATCTTCTACTCCTCGCCCGTCGTCGCGTCCGATGGCACGATCTACATCGGGACCGCCGGGGAAGAGCTGCTCGCCCTCGATCCGGACGGCGAGGTGCGGTGGCGTTACCGCACGTTGGGCAACTTGAAGTACGCCACTCCGGCGATCGGCCCGGACGGTCGCATCTACGTCGGGGACGCCGCCGGGATGTTCTATGCGATCAATCCGGACAGCACCAAGGCGTGGACGTTCCAAGCCGGCGGCGCGATCAAGAGCTCGGCAACCATCGGCCCCGGGGGAGAGATCTATTTCGGCTGCGACGACGGCCTGCTCTATGCGCTCGACCATGACAGCTCGCTGCGCTGGACTTATCCTGCCGGCGATACGATTCGTTCCTCCCCGGCCGTCGCTCCGGACAGCACCGTGCTCTTCGGTTGCTACGACTCCTACCTGTACGCTCTGCGGCCCGACGGCACTCTTCGATGGCGCGCGCTGACCGGTGGTCCGATCAAGTACGCCTCACCGGCCGTCGACACGGCCAACGTCGTCTATTGCGGTTCCTATGACGGATTTCTCTACGCCGTCACCACAAGCCAGGAATTCTTGTGGGCTTGCCCGCTCGAGAACGCGATCCGCTCCACGCCCGCGATCGGCCCGGAAGGGCGAACCTTTGTGTGCGCGGGCACAAGGTTGTTCTGCTTGAAACCCGACGGAGACATCGAGTGGCACCGCGACACGGGAGGAGTGATCTACAGCTCTCCGCTCTACTATTCGGAAGATCAAGCGATCGTGGTCGGCTCCGACGATGGACGGCTCCATTGCGTACACGAAGACGGGACCGGTGACTGGACCTTCACGGTCGGAGAGCCGATCCGCACCAGTCCCGCCCCTTCTGCGGATTCGCGGCTCATCTACGCGGCCGATCTGACCGGGGTCCTCCGGGCCTTCGGCTCCCCCGTCGATCTGGGAGTGGACGAAGGTGGCGGCGCGCGGCACGTGCGCTGCGTCGCCAGCCCGAATCCCGCCTTCGCCAGGGTGACGTTCACGATCCTGGGTGACGTCACGCGCCAAACGAAGATCCGCATCCACGATCTCTCCGGAAGGCGAATCAGCGAGTTGATCCCCGACGGCAGCGGCATTGCCCAATGGAACGGCCGGGACGCTGCGGGCCGCAGTCTCCCTGCCGGGGTCTACTACTGCCGCCTGCTCGACGGCGGCGCGGCACTTCCCCTGATCCTGCTCGACTAGGAAACGGCGATGGCACGCGGCAAGGCAAAGCGGATGAGCAAGCCATCGCAGGCCTCCCGGCCCTCGCCCCTGCCCGCGGATTCGCTTTCTCCGCGGGACGCCGCCGGCCGGGCTCTTCCGGCGTGGGAAGGCGCGGAGGGATCGCTCGGATACCTGGCCAAGATGTTCCCGCGGATCTCCGAGACCTTCATCTTGAGAGAGGTGCTGGCTCTGCGCGAGCAGGGGGTGCCAGTGCGCATCTACTCCTTGCTGGCGCCCACGCGCGATCCGCTCATGCACGCCGAGGCGCGGGCCCTCTTCCCCGATGTCGTCATCCTCGCGGAGCCGAGCCTGAACGCGCAGTTCTTGCGCGACGCAACCGCCTGCCTGCGAAGCCGTCCATGGGCGACCTTGCGTGAGTTCGGGCGGGTGTTGCTCCGGCCCCGCCGCCGGACGGTCCGGCGCTTCATCCGCGCGCTCGCACTCGCCTCGCGCCTGCGCCGTGACCGCATCGCCCATCTCCATGCGGCCTGGGCGCACACTCCCGCAAGCGTCGCGCGCGTCGCGTCCCGCTTGACCGGCATTCCGTGGAGCATGGCCGGACACGCCAAAGATCTCTACCTGTCCCGGCCCGCTTCGCTGGCCAAGAAGCTCCGCGACGCGCGCTTTACCCTGGCCTGCTCGCAGGCCGGCTGCGACTTCCTCCGATCGGTCGCGGAGAAGCCGCTCGCCGGCTGCGCTCCCCCCGCCATCGAGCTGCTCCACCACGGCGTGAACACGTCCCTCTTCGCTCCGCGGGAAGACCACGCATCCAGCGCGGAGACGGAGGCGGCCCCGCTCGTCCTCTCCGTGGGCCGTCTGGTGGAGAAGAAGGGATTCGACACGCTGATCGACGCGGCGGCAGAGCTGCGCCGGCTCGGCAGCGACTTCCGCGTCGAGATCGTCGGCGAAGGCCCGTTGCGACCGCGGCTCGAGGCGCAGATTCACCACCTGGGTTTGAGCGGGCAGGTGCATCTGCGCGGAATGCTCGTCCGGGAGAAGATCCGCGACGCATACCGGCGGGCCGCGTGCGTCGTCCTGGCGACACGGATTGCGGCCGGAGGCGATCGGGACGGGATCCCGAACACCCTTGCCGAGGCCATGGCCTGCGGTCTGCCGGTCGTCTCCTCTCGCCTCCCCTCGATCATGGAGCTGGTCGAAGACGGCGCGACCGGACTTCTGGTCCCGCCGGACGACCCGTCTGCCTTGGCGCAAGCGCTCGCCCGGCTCCTGGCGTCTCCCGAGATGCGCGAACGCTTCGGCCGGGCGGCCCGCGCCCGGGTGGAGCGAGACTTCTCCGCGTCGGACTGCGAATCCTCCGCGGCCCGATGCCTGCAGAGCGCTTTAGGAATCCGGAAAGTCCTCTACGTCTCGGCGGATCGCGGAGTCCCGGTGCGCGGATCGAAGGGCGCTTCGATCCATGTCCGCTCCGTCGCCGACGCTTTGACGGACCTCGGCGTGCAAGTGCTGCTCATGACGACTCGCCCCGGTCCCGCGGACGGTCCGGAAGTGCGCGCCCGCGTCGTGCAACTGGGATTCCACGGTCCTGCCCGGGAGCGCGTGGAGACATGGATTCGCCGCCTGGGCGGAGGGCAGCCGCAAGTGCGCGCGTGGCTGAGGCTACTTGACAATCTGGTGATCTACCGTGCGGCCCTGCGTCAGGCGCGCGCCTGGCATCCCGACATCCTCTACGAACGCTACGCCCTTTCGGCCCTGGCCGGCTCGCTCGTCGCCCGGCGCCTGAAGATCCCGCATGTCGTCGAGGTCAACGCGCCGCTCGTCGAAGAAGAGCGTCGCTTTCGGGAACTGCGCCTGGGTTTCGTCGCCCGAGCGATCGAGCGCCGGGTCCTGCACCGGGCCGACCGGGTGGTCGTCGTCTCGGCGGCTCTCGAACGGTTCGCCATGGATCTCGGCGTGCGGGCGGAGAGGATTCTGGTCCTGCCGAACGCGGTCGACCCGCGCCGGTTCCATCCGGCGCTGAACGCAGGCGAGATACGTCACCGCCTGTCGCTCAACGGCGGTTTCATCGTGGGATTCAGCGGAACGCTCAAGCCCTGGCATGGGGTCGATCATCTCATTCACGCCGTCGCGGAGGCCGCTTCGTTCGCGCCCAGGCTGAAGGCGTTGATCATCGGGTCAGGCCCCGAAGAGTCGGCGTTGCGAGGCTTGGCGCGCGAGTTGGGCGCGGAGGAGCGCATCGTCTTCGCCGGGTCAGTGGCGCACGAGGCAGTGGGTGCGCACCTGGCCGCGTGCGATGCGCTCGCCGCGCCGTACGGGCCGCTGGAGAATCACTGGTTCTCGCCGCTGAAGGTGCGCGAATACCTGGCCGTGGGGCGGCCCGTCGTCGCTTCCGCGATCGGACAGGTGGGCGAGTCCCTGGGAGAGTCGCAAGGTGTGATCCTCGTCCCCCCGGGGGATCGGACGGCTCTCGCCCGCACGCTCGGCGATCTCGCCCGGGATCCCGAGCGATGCGAAGCGCTCGGCAGAGCGGCCGCTGCGACGGCCTCCTGGACCTGGACCAGGCTTGCCCGGCGCCTGCTTGAGGAGGCGGAGAAGGCCCGGCGGGAAGGGTGGAGGTGGATGGATGAATGACCCCCGCGCCGGCAGCACATCTCGCGACGAGCGGCGCACCGAGCCGGGGAGACCTTCGCCGCCGCGGTATCCCGCCGAGAAACCCCTGACCGTCGCCTACATCCTCAAGATGTTCCCTCGTTTCTCCGAGACCTTCATCGCGAACGAGATCCTCGAGGTCGAGCGCCGTGGCGCCCGGGTCGTCGTCTTCTCGATGAAGCCGCCCAACGAGTCGATCCGCCAGGAGTTGATCGAGAAGATCGCGGCGCGCAGACACGTCGTGCCTCCGCTGCGCGGGCGGCATCTCGCCGCCCATGGGATCTGTCATCTGCGCTGCCTCTCCCGCGCTCCTCACCGGTACGCCCGGACTCTCTTCTTTGTCGCGAGACGCGGTACGCGCGCCGCATGGCAGAAGTTCCTGGTCGCTCCCTGGATCTTGCGCGAGGCGCAAGCCGCGGGGGTCGAGCACATGCACGCCCACTTCGCCAGTGGCCCGGCCCGCCAGGCGAAGCTCGTCTCGCTCCTCTCGGGAATCCCCTTCAGTTTCACGGCGCATGCCAAGGATCTCTTCTGGGCGGGGCACCAGCATGGCAAGAACAACAAGCTGAAGAAACGCGTACGCACTGCCGCGTTCGTCATCACGATCAGCGAGTTCAATCGGCGTTTCGTCCACCGGCTCGGATTCAGAGTTCCCCGGAGGCGGGTGCTCACGTTGTACAACGGGCTCGACCTGGATCACTGGAGTTTCATCCGGCCCGCCGGAAGGCCGGTCGCTGGCGAGGCAGGCAGTCCGCCCCTGATCCTCGCCGTCGGACGCCTCGTCCCCAAGAAGGGATTTCACGATCTCGTCGGCGCCTGCCGCCTGCTGCATCTCTCGGGTGTCCCCTTCCGCTGCGTCATCGCCGGCGACGGCCCGGAAGCGGACGCGCTGCGGGCGCACATCTCGGAGGCGGGGCTGGACGGCAAAGTCGAGTTGGGCGGACTCGTTCCTCTGAACCGCCTCGCGGACTCGTTCTACCCTCAGGCGGCCGTGCTGGCGCAACCCTCGATCATCGCTCAGGACGGAGACCAGGACGGCATCCCGACCGTCATCCTGGAGGCGCTCGCCATCGGGCTCCCGGTCATCGCCACCCCGGTCTCGGGAATCGGGGAGGCGGTCTACGACGGCCGAACGGGTTTGCTCGTTCCGCCGGGCGATCCGCCCGCTCTGGCAGCCGCGATCCAAGACCTCTTCCGCGACCCGGCCCTGGCCGCGCGAGTCGCGGCCGGAGGACGGGCCCTCGCCGAACGGCGCTTCAACATCAAGAACAACTCGAAGGCGCTGGTCCATCTATTCGAGAGCTCCGCTCGGGGAACCGTGCGCTGGTCGGTAAACAAGATCCGCGAATGCGGGGGCCTCGCTCCGCTCGCGAGCGACGCGGACGATACGGAAAGCCCGTCGCCGCACCAGACCGTGGAACGCGAGCGCGACACGGCGGACGTGGATCGCTGTATGCCCGCCGGATCGATCGGGAAGCACTCTGGCGCGTCAGCCAAACGGGAGGAGGCCGCCACCGAATGGTCCGGCGCCTGACCGCCGACATCGGGCCGCTGGCGGAGAGCTGGCGGGAAGCGGTGCGCTTTCGGGCGATCCTCGCGCGCTTCCGGCCGTACCTGCGCGTGCAGCTCGTTCCCATCTCGATCGCCGTCCTGGCCAGTGTCGGTTACACCGTCGTCACCCTGCTCGAGCCCTGGCCGCTCACCTTCGTGTTCGACGCCGTGCTCCTTTCCCGCCCCGTTCGTTTCCTCGGCCGGGAGCTCACCGCTCTGACGGGTGGCGACCCGCTCATGCTCCTGGCCGGCGCCTCGCTCGCCGTGCTTCTCCTCGCGATCCTGCGCGGCCAGCTCTACTACGTCCAGAACGTGGTCGGGGCGACGGCGGGCATCGATGTGGTGATGGCGATCCGCAAGGAGCTGTTCCATCATCTCCAGCTGCTCTCGCTGGCCTTCCATCGCCGGGCGCGGCTCGGCGACCTGCTCATGCGCCTGACCGGCGACATCGTCATGCTGCGCGACATGGTGGTCGCAGCGGTGATCACGATGATCACCCAGGCGATGGTCCTTGCCGGAACGCTGATCATCATGCTCCATCTGAACGCGCGCCTGACGCTCGTCGCCGTGCTGGTCGTCCCCGTGCTCTTCGTCATCCTCTTCACCTTCCGCTTGCGTCTGAAGGACGCGGCCGACAGCCAGAGGCGACGCGAAGGGCGTCTCGCCTCATCGGCACACGAGATCCTGAGCGGCATCCAGACGGTGCAGGCCTACACGGCCGAAAAGTATGAGGACGAGCGCTTCAAGGAGATGAACAAGCGCACGCTGCGCGCCGGAGTCCGCGTGACGCGTCTCGAAGCGCAGCTCAACCGTTCGGTCCAGATCGCGATCGCATTCGGCATCTGCGCGATTCTCTGGCTGGGCGCCCAGGATGTGCTCGCGCAGCGTCTGAGCCCGGGCGAGTTGCTCGTCTTCCTGGCCTATCTGCGCGGTCTGTACCGCCCGCTGCGCCAGGTGTCGAAGATGACCCAGCGGATGGCCAAGGCCTCGGCCTGCGGCAACCGCGTGCTGGAAGTGCTCGACGAAGCCCCGCAGATTCGCGATCTGCCCGGCGCGCGGCCGCTGCGGGACGTGAAAGGGCGCGTGCGCTTCGCGCATGTCTCCTTCGCCTACCAGCCGGGCGCGCCTGTCATCCAGGGGATCGATCTGGACGTTGCGCCCCGCGAGCGCGTTGCGCTGGTCGGGCCCACGGGCGCCGGCAAGACGACCCTGCTCCTGCTCCTCGCCCGCTTCTACGATCCCCTCGATGGAGAGATCCTGATCGAGGAGGTGCCGATCCGGACGGTGCGCCTGCGCTCCCTGCGCCGGCAGATCAGCATGGTCGCCCAGGAAGCGGTGGTCATGGGCGTGACCGTGCGCGAGAACATCGCCTACGGCGCCCTCGGTCGCCGCGAGACGCAACCGAGCGATGCCGAGATCGTGGAGGTCGCGCGCGCGGCCCGGGCGCACGAGTTCATCGTCGACCTCCCGCACGGCTACGACACCGTCCTCGGCGAACGCGGGGCGACCCTCTCGGGCGGCCAGCGCCAGCGCATCGCGATCGCCCGGGCGATGCTGCGCAACGCGCCGATCCTGCTCCTCGATGAGCCGACCACGGGACTCGACCCTCTGTCCGCCAAAGCCGTGCTCGAGGCGCTCGAGACGTTGACCAGGCGGCACACGACCCTGGTCATCGCGCACCATCTCTCGACGATCCTGCAGGCCGACCGCATCGTCTTCCTCGAGGCTGGGCGAATCGTGGAAACGGGCGCGCACGAAGCGCTCATGCGCCACGACGGCCGATATGCGGAGTTCTTCCGCACCGAATGGGGTGCCATGTCGGCTGGCGTTCTTCATGAGGCGGATCATCACCCCGGGGAGATCGTGCCTCCCCAGTCGTCATCGGACATCTCGCGGGCGCGGAGAGAGACAGCCGGCCCGGTTACGGAGGTCCGGTGATGAACGGCATCAAAGCGGCGGAACGGGCGCTTTCACGTGAGCGGGCGCTGCGTCTGCTCGACGAAACCAGCCCCGACCTCCCGTGGGCCGGCGCCCGGATGCTGGGCATCGATATCATGAAGCTCCGCCCGGGCAAGCGCCTGACGGTGCGCTATACGCTCGCGATGAGAGGAGAGGGCCCGTCCGAACGCGTCCTCTTCGGCAAAGCGTACGGCGGCCATGGCGGCGAGCGGGTGGCTGCGCTGTTGCGGGCGATCGAAGCTTCGCCGCCCGACGGGGAACAAGCCCGTCTAAGACTCCCTCGCTGCTTGGGGTACAACGTTCGGCGGCGATTCCTGTTGCTGGACACGGTCAAGGGTGAAGCGCTGGCGAATCTGCTGGAGCGACCGGATGCCGGAGCGCGCCTGGCGCTCTTCGGCTGCGCGCTCGCCGGCTTTCACTCGCTCGGCGGCCAGCTTGCCGGCCCTCTCCCGATCGGCCGCCCCCCGGTCGCGGGCTCGACCGCCGGTGCCCGAATGGCGATCCGCAGTCACGCCGCTTCCGATGAGGCCGGCGTGGTGAGCCTCGCGCAATCAGTGTTCCAGT
>Ga0316622_100000935_pt1 | contig 18202 bp, 8 predicted proteins | sample OWC_Aug_OW2_C1_D_FD_207646 | JGI IMG/M metagenome (GOLD analysis project Ga0316622, IMG submission 207646) | Wetland soil microbial communities from Old Woman Creek delta, Ohio, United States - OWC_Aug_OW2_C1_D5_C | ecosystem: Environmental > Terrestrial > Soil > Wetlands | place: USA: Ohio... | reverse complement strand
CATCGGTGTGGGGATGGTATCGCTGGGCGTCCAGTCTTTCCAGACCGGGACCCTTAGAACGATCGGCCGGTCCTACCCGCCCGCCGCGGCCGAAAGAGCGCTTGCACTTCTCGCCAACGGAGGCTTCGCCTCCGTCAACGTCGATCTCATGTTCGCCCTGCCGGGGCAGACAGTCGATGACCTGATCGCGGATCTGGATCGCGCCGCGAGGCTGGGCGCAGATCAGATGACGACGTACCCGCTCTTCACGTTCCCCTACACGTCGGTGGGCCGTTATCTCCGCCTGAAGTCCGTTAGGATGCCCGACCTGCGCGTTCGCCGCGCTCAGTATCGAACGATATGCGAGTGGAGTGCCGCGCACGGCTTCGATCGTGTGTCTGTCTGGGGATTCAAGAGGGGGACAGTGCCACGGTATTCATCGGTGACCCGCGCCGGGTACATCGGCCTCGGTCCCGGCGCCGGCTCTCATCTTCCTGATGGGTTCGTGATCAATACCTTTGATCTCGATGCCTGGTCGCGGAGCGTCCGCGAGAGTGGGCGAGCGGTGGCCCTTCGCATGCCGTTCTCACCGAGGCTGGCCGCTTGGTGGTGGCTGTACTGGCGGCTCTACGACACGCGCGTGCCCCTGGACCAGATCGATACCGTCCTGGGAGCCGATGCGCCGCGCGTCCAGCGCTGGCTGCGCATCGCCGAGCGTGCAGGTCTGGCGAGACGGAACAAAGGGACGATGACCCTCACCGACAACGGCGCGTTCTGGCTGCACCTCGTTCAGAACTACTTCGCGCTCGACTATGTCAACACGTTGTGGACCGCGGCACGCAGGGAGCCGTGGCCCGCCGCGGTCTCACTGTGAGAAGCGGGACAAGTGAGGCACACCGGCCCCTTCGTCGGCGGATCAGGCGGACAAGCGGCGTTTTCGCAAGTGGCCGTCGTACGAGTCGGCAGCGTCCGGTAACTGGGACTTACGTCAATCACGCCAATCGGCCCTGGAACCCTCCCCACATAAGGAAGGATAATCCGTGCGGGCGCGCCGGATAGTCGAGACCCTGGCTCGCTCGGATTCGGGGGGTGAGCCGACCACGATGACGACCTACGGACGTCGCGGACCAAGGAGGCGTCGCAGGCAAGGCGGTAGCGCAGCGCGAACGGGAGCGAGAGCACCTACTGCCGCACCGCCACCTCCGGGAAGACGCGATCGACGAGGTGCGCCGCGGTGTCGGCCATGCGCCGGCCGCCGCAGGAGGAGCAGAAGCCGCGGCCCTTGCAGGAGAAGGCCACCAGGCGGTCCTTGCGGCAGGCGTCGCAGTGGACGCGCAGGAAGCCGTGGGCGAGGCTCCCGCAGCCGACGAAGTCGCGCAGCTCGCGCTCCACGAAGCGGGGGACGCTGCGCTCGCGCGCCCTCTGGCGGGCGAGGAAGGTCTCGAGCTGGGCCGAGACGAGCCGGTGGAGGACCGTCTTCTCCGGACGGCGCGGCACGTAGCTCGCGGCGCGCCGCTCGTGTCGACGGGTCCGCCGCCCGCGGAACGGAGACGCTGGGCCAGGCTGCGCGGCCACGGGCTGGCGCGGTGGCCAGGCCCGTGCCGGGTCGCCTCGCTCGATGCGGGCTCACGTCCGAGGAAGGGTTCCGATCGGCAACGGGAAGAGCGGCGCGCGTCCGGTCCGGGAAGTCCTCCCTTGGAATGACGTGCTGCATGAAACGGCTCCCGCTCCTCCTTGCCCTGCTGACCGTGGCGTGCGCGCCGCGGTCGAGGCGGGCGCGGTGGAGTCGGTAGCGTCCGGGAAGTGTCACTTGCATTGACCACCCCGACCGAATCCTGAACGATCCCCACGCACGAAAGGATGTTCCCGACGGGCGCTGAGTGGACACGCTCGTCCCCGCCGTGGGTGGGCGTCAGCGCTGCTGCTGAGCGGGCCCGGGAGCGGCGAGGCCGCGGGCGCACCGGCGCCGTTCGGACACACCCATCCGCAACGGGCCGTGACTTCCGCCGCGGGGGCGCTCGGTCAGTCGAAGGCCTCGAGTTCCCGGTCTTCCGGCTCCGGCTCGCAGACCCCCGGATCTGCCCTCCTGAGCATCGAGGTGACGCTGAACTGGCAGGCGGCGCTCCCGCCTTGAGCCCACCCGAGGGATTTGTCCGTCCGCAAGGTCTTTGACCCGCTCGATCGGTGAGGTAAACTGGAGCCAGATTCCTCTGCACGACGCACCGGGGGTTCCGTGAACCCAGCGCTCCAGCCCGGTAGCTGCATCTCCCGTTACCGGATCGTGTCGCGTCTCGGCGCGGGGGGCATGGGCGAGGTCTATCTCGCGCGCGACGAGAGCCTGGGGCGCAGCGTCGCCCTCAAGATCATCCCGCCCGAGCGTCTCGGCAGCGAGGAGCGCGTCCGGCGCTTCGTCCAGGAGGCCAAGTCGGCCTCGGCCCTGAACCACCCGAACATCGTGACCATCCACGAGATCGGCCGGGCGGAGGTCGTCCCCGAGGGCGCTGCCGCGACGTCGACCCCGGCGATCCACTTCATCGCCATGGAGCTGATCTCGGGGCACACACTGCGCCACCTGATCCACGACGAGAGGACCGACCTGCGCACGCTGCTCGGCTTCCTGGCGCAGGCGGCCGACGGGCTGGCCCGGGCGCACGCCTCCGGGATCGTGCACCGGGACATCAAGCCCGAGAACATCATGGTCACGAAGGACGGCTTCGCGAAGATCCTGGACTTCGGCCTCGCCAAGCTGGTCGAGCGCCGCGAGGCCGCGTCGGATGCCACCGACCTGCCCACGGCCACCACGGAGGGCACGCGCGAGGGGGTGCTGCTCGGCACCACCAGCTACATGTCGCCGGAGCAGATCCAGGGCCGGGCGGTGGACCATCGCGCGGACATCTTCGCCTTCGGCTGCGTCCTCTACGAGGCCACGACGCGGCGTCGCGCCTTCTCGGCCGAGACCGACGTCGAGACGCTGCACAGGATCCTCAAGGAGAGTCCTGCGCGGATCGAGGAGCTGAACCCGCGAGCGCCCGCCGTCCTGCGCCGGCTGATCCGGCGCTGCCTCGCCAAGAACCCCGACCAGCGCCTGCAGTCCATGAAGGACCTTTCGATCGAGCTGGCGGAGATCGTCGAGGATTTCGAGACGCTCTCCGCTTCGGAGTCGAGCGGGTCGGGTGCGAAGACGGCGCCGGGCAGGCCGCGCGGTCTGCCGCGCGCCGCGTGGGCGGGGATCGTCGCGGGCCTGATCGTCGTCGCCGTCGCGGCGGGGATCGCCACGCGCAGTCTGTGGGGGCCCGGGCGGCCGGGAGCGTCCGCGCCCTCGCAGCGCATGCAGCTCACCCGGCTTACCTCGGACGGCTCGACCTCCGCGGCGGCGCTTTCTCCGGACGGCCGCTACTTGGCCTACGCCTCGCAGACAAGGGAAGGCTACGCGCTCCGCGTCACGCAAACAGCCACCGGCAGCGACGTCGAGGTGCAACCGCCTTCGCCCCAGTTCATCTCGGGCCTCACCTTCTCGCCGGACGGCGACTACATCGACTTCGTCCGGCTCGAGCCGGGGAGTCTGTTGACACGGGGCCTGTACCAGATTCCCACTCTGGGGGGGACGGCGCGCAGGCTGGTGTTCGACGTCGACTCGCGCGTGTCGTTCTCCCCGGACGGGAGGCGGATCGCCTTTCTCCGATTCAGCGTGGAAGGGAAGTCGGCGTTGGTCGTCGCGGACGCCGACGGCGCCAACGAGCGCAACGTGGCGGTGCTGAACCTCCCGGATCAGCTCGCACGCGGCCCCGCTTGGTCTGCGGACGGAAGGCGCTTGGCGGCGGTCGCGCTCGGGTCCGGGGGGCAGTATGACCAGAGGGTCGAGACCTTCGAGGAGTCGAGCGGGCAGCGCCGCCAGGTGGGGGAACCATGGGCGGAGGTGGTCGACCTCGCATGGCGCCCGGACGGAAGGGGTCTGGTGGTCGCCGCCGCCCGCGATCCCTCGCCTCAGATGCACCATCAACTGTGGCTGCTCTCCTACCCGGAAGCCGCGGCGACCAGGATCACCAACGACCTCGCCGATTACCTGGCGGTCAGTTTGTCTGCGGACGGCGCCTCGCTCGCCGCGGTCCAGGCCTGGGGAATCGGCAACCTGTGGAGCGTGCCCGTGAGCGATCCGGGCGCCGCGAGGCCCCTCACGGCTTCGAGCAGTCCCGAGGCCACGCCCTGGGATGTCGCGCCGGGTCCGGAGGGATCCGTCCTCTACTCCCTGACGGACGGTCGGGGCTCTCGGATCGTGCTCGATCCGCTCACGGGGGAAAGCCCGCGCACGCTTCTCTCGTTGACGTCTCCGGTGCTCGACCTCCGCTTCGCCCCGCAGGAGGGCACCTTGGCCTTCACGTCGACGCGCGGGGGCCGCACATTTCACGTCTGGCGCGCGAACCCGGGTGGCGGGAACCTGACCCAGCTGACGTCGGACGGCGGCGAAAGCCTGCGGGACATCTCGCCGGACGGACGGTGGGTCTACTTCCAGAAGCTCTCGGAGCGGGGGGCCTGGCGCGCGCCGGTGCAGGGAGGCAAGCCGACGCGGGTCAGCGACAACTTTACGTCCTGGCGCATGCGCCTGTCGCCCGACGGTCGGCTCATCGGGTACCCGCGTTTGACCCTTGACGACGAGCGTGAAGTACTGGCGCTCGCGATCTCGTCGGCCGAGGGCGGCGAACCGACGATCACCCTACCCTGGCCGCAGGGCGGCGAGATGCCGGTCATGGAGTGGACGCGCGACGGCAAAGCGCTCAGCTTCGCCCGCAACATCGGCACGGTCGGGAACATCTGGCTTCAACCCCTCGACGGGAGTCCGCTCCGACAGATCACCACGTTCGATGACCTCGGGATTTTCGCCCACGCGTGGTCGCTCGACGGCGGCACGCTCTTCGTCGTGCGCGGGAGGAACACCAGCGACGCCGTGCTGATCCGGGACTTCAGGTAGGCAGGAGGGAACGTGCTGCAGCCCGGAAGCTCCCTGTCCCACTACCGGATCCTGTCGCTCCTCGGCGCAGGAGGGATGGGCGAGGTCTACCGTGCGCACGATCCCCGGCTCGGCCGCGACGTGGCGATCAAGGTGCTGGCGGCCGGCATCTCGGCGAACCCGGAGGTCCGAGCCCGGTTCGAACGCGAGGCGCGGGCGATCTCGCAGCTCAATCACCCCCACATCTGCACGCTCTACGACATCGGCCACCAGGAAGGAATCGACTACCTGGTGATGGAGCTGCTCGACGGGGAGACCCTCGCCCGCCGGCTGGAGAAAGGACCGCTGCCGGTTGCCGAGGTCCTGCGCTACGGGGTCGAGATCGCGCACGCTCTCGACGCCGCACATCGAAGCGGCATCGTGCATCGCGACTTGAAGCCCGGGAACATCATGCTGACGAAGGCCGGGGCGAAGCTGATGGACTTCGGCCTCGCCCGGGCGACGGGGCTGGCGCCGCTGTCCGGCACGCTGACCGAATCGCCGACGGTGAGCCGGGCGTTGACCGCGGAAGGGACCATCGTCGGGACCTTCCAGTACATGGCGCCGGAGCAGCTGGAGGGAAAGGAAGCCGATGCCCGCTCGGACATCTGGGCGCTGGGATGCGTGCTCTACGAGATGGCGACCGGCAAGCGTCCGTTCGAGGGAACGAGCCAGGCCTCACTGATCGCGGCGATCCTGGATCGCGAGCCGCGTCCCATCGCGGAGATGGAGCCCCTGTCGCCGCCCGCGCTGGAGCACGCCGTGAAGTGGTGCCTGGCGAAGGATCCCGCCGATCGCTGGCAGAGCGCCCGCGACCTCGCGCACGAGCTGAGGTGGATCGCCGAGGCCGGATCGCAGGCGGGCGTGCCTGCGCCCGTCTGGGCGCGAAGGCGTTTCCGCGAATCGCTCGCGTGGGCTGCTGCGGCCGCGGCCCTGATCGCCGCCTCCGGTCTCGGATGGGTCGCTTTGAGCTCGCGATCCCGGGAGCCGGACACGATCCAGGCCATCGTGGATCCTCCGCGCGAGGTCGTGCTGAGCCAGAACTGGGCCGGCGTGGCGATCGCGCCCGACGGTCAGGCGGTCGTTTTCGCCGCGTACGATGCCGGAGGAACGGCCTGGCTCTGGGTCCGACCGCTAAGCTCCGCCGCAGCAAAGCAGATCCCCGGTACGGCCCACGCCTGGCTTCCCTTCTGGTCCCCGGACAGCCGGTTCATCGCCTTCTTCGACAACCAGGAAGGGGTTCTCAAGAAGATCTCGGTGGCCGGAGGCGGCCCGACGACGATCTGCGCGGCTCCCGCCGGCGCCCGGGGCGGAACCTGGAACCGCGAGGGAGTGATCGTCTTCGCGCCGACCACCGGACCCCTGCTGCGGGTCCCATCGGCGGGAGGAGAACCTGTCCCGGTGACGACGCTCGACTCGTCCCGGCACGAGGTCGGACACCGCTTCCCGTGCTTCCTTCCGGACGGCAGGCACTTCCTCTTCGCGGCCCTTTCGAAGCGGCAGGATGTCTGGGACATCTTCGTGGGGGACCTGGACTCCCGGGACGCGAAGCGGATCCTGACGGCGAGCTCGACGCCGGTGTACGCCGAGCCCGGCTATCTGCTGTTCGAACGGGATCGGCAGACCGTGGCTCAGCGGTTCGACGCCGACCGGCTCAAGCTCGCCGGAGAGGCGGTGGCGATCGCCGACGCGCCGGAGTGGTCCGGCATGGAAGCCGACCCGGTGGCGTCCGTATCCCGGAACGGGCGGCTGGCTCTGCTTCGCAGCGAGGCTCCGAACAGTCAATTGATGCTGCTCGATCGAACCGGCGCCGTTCGCACCCGGTACGAGCTGCCGCCGGCTCCTTGGACGGTGATCGCCGTTGCGCCAGAGGGGAAGCGCGCGCTGGCCGCGACCGGGCGCGACCTCTGGATCGTGGATCTCTCCCGCTCGGTTCCGATGCGGTTCGCTTCCACCTCCTTCTACACGAGCGCAGCATGGTCTCCGGCGGGGGATCGCGTCGCGTACGTGACGAGCCGCGCCGGAAGGGAGGAGATCAGCATCTCCGGACTCGACGGCCGGGGCGAGATCGTTCCGACGACCGACGAAAGGTTCAAGACCGTGAACGACTGGTCGCGCGACGGGCGCTACCTCGTCTTCTCGACGCAGAGCGGCACGACGCGAGACGATCTCTGGCTCCTGCCGCTCGAGGGGGACCGAAAGCCCGCGCCCTACTTGCAGACCCCGTGGTCCGAGTACGGCGCCCGCGTGTCCCCCGACGGGCGCTGGCTCGCCTATGTCTCCAACGAGACCGGCCGGGACGAGGTCTACGTGCAGTCGTTCCCGCGGCCGGGGCGGAAGGTCAGGGTATCGCTCGACGGGGGCGGACCTCCCGAGTGGGCGAGGGGAGGCAGGGAGCTGCTCTACCCGTCCGCAACGACCCTCGTCTCCGTGCCGGTGGAAGCCGGTGAAGAGTTCCGGCCGGGTCCGTCGCGTCCGCTCTTCGCCCCGCCCGCGGGTATGACAATCGGGAGCGTCCTTCCCGATGGCGAGAGCTTTCTCGTGAGCATGGCCGCCGAGTCCCGGCCGCGCGACATTCGGATCATTCTCAACTGGCAGGCGCTGCTGAAGCGATGAGACCCGTTCGAGGAACCGGTTTCCGATGCAGCTGACGGCGGGCAGCAAGCTCGGCCCCTACGAGATTCTCGGCACCCTCGGTGCAGGCGGGATGGGCGAGGTCTATCGCGCCCGCGACACGAAGCTCGGGCGCGACGTGGCGGTGAAGATCCTCCCCGAGAACGTGGCCGCCGATCCCGAGCGGATGGGCCGTTTCGAGCGCGAGGCGCACCTTCTCGCGGCACTCAACCACACGAACATCGCCGCCATCTACGGCCTCGAGGACTCCGGGCCGCGGCGGGCCTTGGTGATCGAGCTGGTCGAGGGGCCGACGCTCGCGGAGCGGATCGGGCGCGGTCGGCTGCCGGTAGAGGAGGCGCTGTCGATCGCCCGACAGATCGCCGAGGGGCTCGAGTACGCGCACGAGCACGGCATCGTCCACCGGGACCTGAAGCCGGCCAACGTCAAGCTGCGTCCCGACGGCGTCGTGAAGATCCTCGACTTCGGCCTGGCCCGGGCTCTCCGCGGGGACACCACAGCGGCCGACGTGAGCCATTCCCCGACGATCACCGAAGCCGCGACGAAGGCCGGGGTGATCCTCGGAACGGCGGCCTACATGAGCCCGGAGCAGGCCCGCGGGAAGCCCGTGGACAAGCGCGCCGATGCCTGGGCGTTCGGGTGCGTCCTCTACGAGATGCTCTCGGGACGTCGGGCCTTCGAGGGAGAGACGATCTCCGACACGCTGGCGGCGGTACTGCGCGCAGAGCCGGATTGGAGTGCACTCCCAACGGAGGCGCCCACTCGCCTGCGCGACCTGCTGCGGCGCTGTCTCGCGAAGGACCCGAAACAGCGTCTGCGGGACCTAGGGGACGCGCGGCTGGAAATCGAGGGGCTCATTGCCGTAGGTGCATCGGACGCAGGGGCGGCACCGCGCGCCGGCCTCGCGACATCGCGGACGACATGGAGAGCGCTTCTCGCCGCAGGGGTCGTGGGCGCGGCGCTTGCCGGCCTCCTCGCGATCGGACTGGTGCTCTCGGGAATCTGGCCTCGAAGAGCGCCAAAGGATACACGCCCGCTGCGCGTGTCGATCGTCCACACCGAGGGGAGCGAGGTTGGAGCCCCTGCCATCTCTCCGGACGGCCGTCGCATCGCCTACCGCGCGCGACGCGCCGACGGGATGCCCCTGATCTGGGTGCGCGACCTCGACTCGTCCCAGGCCCGGCCGTTGTCTGGCACGGAAGATGGCATTCTCCCCTTCTGGTCAACGGATTCGCGCGATCTCGCGTTCTTCGCGGGCGACGCGCTGAAGAGCATCTCTGCGGACGGCGGGCCCGTACGGGTCATCGCAGGCGCTCCGGCCCCGGGCGGCGGCGCTTGGGCGGCCGACGGGACAATCCTCTTCAATCCACAGGGCCTCGAGCTGTACCGGGTCAGCGCCGCCGGAGGCGTGGTGAAGGCTGCGTCGTCGCTACCCGGCAAGGATTGGAACCACCTTTGGCCGAGTTTTCTGCCCGACGGACGGCAATTCCTCTTTACCGCCAGGCTCTGGACCAGCACGGCCGAAGCGAGCGAGCAGGGGATCTATCTCGGCTCGCTGGACAGTCCCGAGGTCCGGCGCATCCTGCCGGATCTCTCCAGCGCGGTCTACGCTCCGCCGGGGCACATCGTGTTCGCGCGGGACGGGATCCTCACGGCAGCGCCGCTCGACCTCGACACCGGACGTCTGAAGGGAGCGCCCAGGCCTCTCGGAGAGGCGGTGGCCGTAGACGGCCAGTGGTCCTTCGCCGGGCTCTCCACGGCGGCGGACGGGACGTTGGCGGTGCGGCCGTCGCCGGCCTGCGAACTCCCGGACGGTTACCCCGGGACGTGCGATACCTCGCTGCGGCTCGTCGATCGCGAGGGCAGGGTGGTGAGCACGAGCTCTCCGCAACCCTACAGGACCTGGATGGCGCTCTCGCCGGACGCGCGACGGGCGGCAACGACGATCCTCGATCGTCGCAACGCGACCAACGACGTGTGGCTTGTGGACTTGGCGTCCGACACCCGGCTTCCCCTGACGCTGAGCCATGGGTTCGCCGCGTTCCCCTTCTGGTCCTCCGACGGCGCCCGCATCGTCTACGCCTACCAGCCTCCTGGCCAGCTCGACGACATCCACGTCAAGGACCTGCGCACCGGGCAAGTCACGCCCGTGATCGAGAGCCCGACGGTTCTGGAGCACCCGATGGCGTGGTCCCATGACGGCGCGCATCTCTTGTTGACCCGGTGGAATCCGGGCGACGACTACCCTGCCGTCTTTCACTGGTCGTTCGCCTCGCGAACGCTCAGGCCGTTCGTCACGACGTCCCTGAACCAGCAATTCGCCGTCTTCTCACCTGATGACCGCTACGTGGCCTTCTCATCGATGGAGTCGGGTCGCTTCGAGGTCTACGTGACGACCTTCCCGGAGCGCCGACGAACCTGGCGGCTCACGACCGATGGAGGCCAGGTGTTGAGCTGGCGGAAGGACGGACGGGAGATCCTCGTCGCAACGCTCTCGGGCCACATCGCCGCCTACCCGGTGAGCACGGAGGGAGGGTTCACCACCGGCCAGCCCACGATTCTTGTCCGCGACGTCGGCGCCTCGGCGGTGTACACCTGCCCGACGCCGGATCACTCGCGCCTGTTCATTCGCGTGAGCCCCGACGCGGCAAAGGACAAGGGCGAAATCCGATTGCTCTTCAACTGGGCCGAGGTGCTGAAGGGAGATTGAAGAATGCGATCCGTTTCTCCTTATCGGTGACGTGAGATGAGCCTCGCTCCCGGCACCCGCCTCGGTCCTTATGAGATCACCGCCCCAATCGGCGCCGGCGGGATGGGTGAAGTGTACCGCGCCCACGACCCTCACCTCGGACGCGATGTGGCGATCAAGGTTCTGTCGGCCCACCTGGCGCGGATCAGGCGGACAAGCGGCGTTTTCGCAAGTGGCCGTCGTACGAGTCGGCAGCATCCGGTAACTGGGACTTACGTCAACCACGCCAATCGGCCCTGGAACCCTCCCCACATAAGGAAGGATAATCCCTGCGGGCGCCGAGCGGACACACCCGTCCCGGACGCGCGAGGATGGCCGCCTCGCGGCAGGTGGGAGTTTCTAGTCGATGAAGGCGCCGCCCCGCGTGTCGTGCGCCGCGCTTCGAGCCCCGGCCTCGCTGGCCACGGCGCTCTCCGTGTGCGGGGCCGAACACCTTGATTCGAGGACGGCCTGGAGTCCAGCTGGAACTCGACGTGCGTTTCCAACGTGGACGCAAACACCTTCCCGTAGTCGAGATCCGTCGAGCGGCCTGACCACCCAATCCCGAAACGTGGAGCCCTTCGAGTGGCGGGGGGCGTGTGCGCAGCCAGCGGATTCAGGCGTACCGCGCTCGTTTCGAATGCCGGTCCCCCCGTCCACGCGCGCCCGTCTCGACCCGGTTCCGCTCTTAGGTTCACGCCGCGCCTGCCGAAACACGGCGTGAAAGATCGGTGGACGGGTTCACCATCTGGGTGTCATACGCCTCGGACTGTAGGCTACTCCTCGTATTCCTCGAAAACGGGAAACGGCGGCGAACCGAGAGAACCTCGCTTCGCCGCCCTTTGCCGAACCTCTTTCAATCGGGAGTCCGTGAAGACGTTCATGCCGCGATCAGGTGATGTCGAACCGGTCCAGGTTCATGACCTTGTTCCAGGCCGCGACGAAGTCGCGCACGAACTTCTCCTTCGCATCGTCCTGCGCATAGACCTCGGACAGAGCGCGCAGCTGCGAGTTGGAGCCGAAAATCAGGTCCACGCGGGTGCCGGTCCACCTGAGGTCGCCCGTCTTGCGATCGCGTCCTTCGAACGTGTCCCCGACATCGGACGCGAGCTTCCACACGATGCCCATGTCGAGCAGGTTGACGAAGAAGTCGTTCGTGAGGGTTCCGCCCCGCGTCGTGAACACGCCGTGCGTCGATCGACCCACGTTGGCGCCCAGCACGCGCAGGCCACCGACGAGCACCGTCATCTCCGGCGCGCTGAGAGTGAGGAGCTGCGCCTTGTCCACCAGCAGCTCCTCGGCCGCAACGGTGAGGGCTTTCTTCTGGTAGTTCCGGAAACCGTCGGCCTCGGGCTCCAGCACCGCGAACGACTCCACATCGGTCTGGTCTTGCGATGCGTCGGTGCGGCCCGGGGTGAAGGGCACGTCGACAGCGTGACCGGCAGCCTTGGCCGCCGCTTCGACGGCGGCGCAGCCGGCCAGCACGATGAGGTCCGCCATGGAGACTCGCTTGCCGCCGGTCTGGGCGCCGTTGAAAGCCCGCTGGATGGTCTCGAGGACGCCTAGCACCTTGGCCAGTCGCGCCGGCTGGTTGGCGATCCAGTCCTTCTGCGGCGCCAGGCGAATCCGCGCGCCGTTGGCACCACCGCGCATGTCCGAGCCACGGAAGGTCGACGCCGAGGCCCAGGCGGTGGAGACCAGTTCCGCCACCGAGAGGCCCGAGGCGAGGACCTTGGCCTTGAGGCCGGCGATGTCCTTGGAATCGATCAAGGGGTGATCGACGGCGGGGAGCGGGTCTTGCCAGATCAGGTTTTCGGACGGGACTTCGGGGCCGAGGTAGCGGGTCTTGGGCCCCATGTCGCGGTGGGTCAGCTTGAACCAGGCGCGGGCGAACGCGTCGGCGAAGGCCTGCGGATCTTGGCGGAAGCGGCGCGAGATGGGCTCGTAGATCGGGTCGAAACGCAGCGACAGGTCGGCGGTGGTCATCATGGGCCGGTGCTTCTTCGACGGGTCGTGGGCGTCCGGAATCATGTGCTCTTCCTTGACGTCCTTGGCCAGCCATTGCCAGGCGCCGGCCGGGCTCTTGACCAGCTCCCACTCGTAGCCGAACAGCATGTCGAAGTAGCCGCTGTCCCATTTCGTGGGGTTGGGCTTCCACGCGCCTTCGATACCACTCGTCGTGGTGTGCACACCTTTGCCGGTGCCGTACCGGTTGATCCAGCCCAGGCCTTGCTGTTCGATGGGGGCACCTTCGGGCTCTGGTCCCACCAGCGCCGGGTCGCCCGCGCCGTGCGCCTTACCGAAAGTGTGGCCGCCGGCAACGAGGGCCACCGTTTCTTCGTCGTTCATGGCCATGCGGGCGAAGGTCTCGCGCACGTCGCGGCCCGAGGCCACCGGGTCGGGGTTGCCGTTGGGGCCTTCGGGGTTCACGTAGATCAGGCCCATCTGCACGGCGGCCAGCGGTTTCTCCAGATCGCGGTCGCCGCTGTGGCGTTTGTCACCCAGCCAGGTGTCTTCTCTGCCCCAGTAGATGTCTTCTTCGGGCTGCCAGATGTCCGCGCGGCCACCACCGAACCCGAAGGTCTTGAAGCCCATCGACTCCAGCGCGCAGTTGCCGGCCAGAATCATGAGGTCGGCCCAGGAGATCTTGTTGCCGTATTTCTGCTTGATGGGCCAGAGCAGTCGGCGCGCCTTGTCCAGATTGCCGTTGTCGGGCCAACTGTTGATCGGCGCGAAGCGCTGGTTTCCGGTGCCGCCGCCGCCGCGTCCGTCAGCGGTGCGATAGGTGCCAGCGCTGTGCCAAGCCATGCGGATGAACAGGCCGCCGTAGTGGCCCCAGTCGGCTGGCCACCAATCCTGCGAATCGGTCATCAGCGCGTACAGGTCCTTCTTCAGGGCGGCCAGATCCAGCTTCCTGAATTCTTCGGCGTAGTTGAAATCGGGTCCCATCGGGTTGCTGGCCGGCGCGTGCTGGTGAAGGATGCCCAGGTTCAGCTGGTTGGGCCACCAGTTGCGGTTCGATGTGCCTCTGCCAGCAGTGGTTCTGCCGGAGGCGCCTGTCATCGGGCACTTGCCGTTTTCGCGCATTCTCGTCCCCCTTTGAGGTTCGGGCGTTGCAGAGCTAAACGCTCGGTATCGGCGGCGATGCGCAGCGGCGGCCGCTGCATACCGCGGTTGGGCTCATGCCAACCGCTTGTCGACGACGTTGGCAACATGGGTTCCCCGTGAGCGGGCAATCGCGAACTCGTTCTCCAAGGGCAAACGGCGTACTCCTCGTGAACGGGAGAGGGCGACGAATTGAAACAACATCTATTCGCCTGCCTTTTCCGAACCTCTCGAGATCCCCTACCTTCAAGGGAGAGCAGGCGCTAGCCCCGCCTCGGGCACCGTTCGCTGTCGGTGACTCGCGCCGAGCCGATCGCTCCTCCCTCAGAGAGCAGCTATCGATCTGGATGTCCCTTCTGTCATGGGGCACCGGACAGCTCAGGCCGGTAGAGACGGGCCTCGATTCTGTCTCGTCGAGAGCAGGGACGCCGCGACTCCGGCGGCCAGGATCAGCAGGACGAGGCCCAGGAGATACAGGTTGAAGTGCTCACCCAGAATGGACTTCAGCCAGGCGTGGGTCATCATCTTCACGCCGACCACCATCAGCACGACGGCGAGCGCGACCTTCAGATAACGGAACTTGTCGATCATCCCGGCGAGGGCGAAGTACAGGCTGCGCAGCCCGAGGATCGCGAACACGTTGCTCGTGAAGACCAAGAAAGGGTCGGCGGTGATCGCGAAGATCGCCGGGATCGAGTCCACGGCGAAGATGAGGTCGGTGAACTCGACCATCACCAGCGCCAGGAGTAGCGGGGTCGCGAGCAGGACTCCGGGGCGGGCCCCGTCCACCACGCGGTCAACCTCCTCTGCGGCGCCGGGGGTGGGGGCCTCACGGGAGGCCGCGGAGCCGGCTCGGACGAAGAAGTGCTGTCCGTGAAACCGCTCCGTGATCGGGAAGAGCCAGCGCGTCAGGCGGACAACGACATTACGGTTGGGGTCGGTCTCGTCCGCCTTCAGGAGGAGCATCTTGATCCCCGTCAGGATCAGGAAGGCTCCGAACACGTAGATGACCCAAGTGAAACGCTGGATGATCTGGGCCCCGATCGCAATCATGACGCCGCGCATCAAGAGCGCCCCGACGATCCCCCAGAACAGAACGCGGTGCTGGTAAATGGCCGGGACGGCGAAGAAACCGAAGATCATCGCGATCACGAAGATGTTGTCCACGGCCAGCGACTTCTCGACCAGGTAGCCGGTTACGTACTTGACCGTGGCGCTGGCGCCGTCGTTGTAGACGACGCCCATCCCCTCGACCGACCGGGGCGCGACCGTCATCCGGTCCGGGGAAAGGCCGAGCCCAAGCCAGTGGTTTTCGTACCCGAAGTAGATGAACCCGGCGAAGGCCAGGCCGAGGACGATCCAGAAGGTGGACCAGCCGAGTGCCTCCTTGACCGAGACGACATGGGCCGTGCGGTGGAACACGCCCAGGTCGAGGGCCAAGAGAACGAGCACGAGCGCCACGAAGCCTGAGTACATCCAGATCATTGCGGAAGGATACGGATGACCAGCGGATTCGGCAAGGGACGGACAACGTGATGACGTCTCAGTCGCGCGGCTCGTCCTCGCCGGGGCGGTCCCGGCGGGATACCGCGACGACCGGCGCGATGTACAATCTTCGACACCAGCGAGACGCGCCGAGCGCGCTGCAGCACGGGAGCGAAACTCGAATGAACAAGACGAACCGGTTCAACCTGATCTATTTCGTGATCGCGGCGTTCGGGGTCTTCGTGCTCCACGACTTCTGGGTGACTTCGCGAACGGTTGCGACCCTCCCGTACAGCGAGTTCCAGAAGCTCCTGCGGGAAGGGAAGATCCGCGAGATCGTGGTGTCGACGAACCAGGTCGAAGGGGAGTTCGTCGCGCCGGTCGACGGGCGGCCGCGCTTCGTCACCACCCGGGTCGAGCCGGATCTCGCGCGGCAGCTCGACGAGCACAACGTCAAGTACACGGGGCGGATCGAGAGCAGCGTCCTGCCCACGCTCCTGTCCTGGATCGTCCCCATCCTGCTCTTCTTCGTCATCTGGGTCTTCGTGATCCGCCGGATGGCGGAGCGCACCGGCGGTCCGGGCGGCCTCCTGTCGATCGGCAAGAGCAAGGCGAAGGTCTACGTCGAAACCGACACGAAGGTGTCGTTCCGGGACGTCGCGGGGGTCGACGAGGCGAAGCACGAGCTCCAGGAGGTCGTCGACTTCCTCAAGGATCCGGCGTCCCAGGGGCGCCTCGGCGCCCGCATGCCCAAGGGGATCCTCCTCGTGGGGCCGCCCGGCACCGGGAAGACGCTCCTCGCGCGGGCGGTCGCCGGCGAGGCGGGGGTGCCGTTCTTCTCGATCAGCGGCTCGGAATTCGTCGAGATGTTCGTGGGGGTGGGAGCGGCCCGCGTCCGCGACCTCTTCGAGCAGGCCCGCGGCAAGGCACCTTGCATCATCTTCGTCGACGAGCTCGACGCCCTCGGAAAAGCCCGAAACGCCGCCCCGGGCTTCGGGGGCCACGACGAGAAGGAGCAGACGCTGAACCAGCTCCTGGTCGAGCTGGACGGCTTCGATCCGACGAGCGGGATCGTGCTGCTGGCGGCCACGAACCGGCCCGAGATCCTCGACCCCGCGCTGCTGCGCGCGGGAAGGTTCGACCGACAGGTACTGGTGGACCGTCCCGACAAGGGAGGGCGCCGCGCCATCCTCGAAGTCCATCTGCGCAAGGTCGTGCTCGAGGAGGGGCTCCCGGTCGACGAGATCGCCGCCCTGACCCCCGGCTTCACCGGCGCCGATCTCGCGAACCTCGTGAACGAGGCCGCTCTCGTGGCGACGCGACGCGGTGCCGCGACGATCGGGATGTCCGACTTCACGGCGGCGGTCGAGCGTATCGTGGCCGGTCTCGAGAAGAAGAACCGGATCCTCAACCCGCGCGAGCGTGAGATCGTCGCGTGCCACGAAATGGGGCACGCGCTGGTCGCGTCGGCGCTCCCGGGGTCGGACGTCGTCCACAAGGTCTCCATCATCCCGCGGGGGATCGGCGCCCTCGGTTACACGATCCAGCGACCCACCGAGGATCGGTATCTGATGACGAGGGAGGAGCTGGAGAACAAGATGTCCGTCCTGCTCGGTGGCCGCGCCGCGGAGGCGATCGTGTTCGCGCACCTGTCCACCGGCGCCTCGGACGACTTGAACCGTGTCACCGAGATCGCCCGGAGCATGGTCACCCGCTACGGAATGGTCCCCGAGCTGGGTCACGTCACGTACGATGCCGAGCGCACCGGCTTCCTCGGCTCGGCAGGGCTGGGCGGCGTTCAGCGGCTCTACAGCGACGACACGGCCCGGGAGATCGACGCCGCCGTTCGAGAGATCGTGGCCCGCTGCTACGAACGGGCGAAAGATCTGCTGAATCGCAATCGGGCTCTGCTGGAGGAGAGTGCGAAGCTGCTGCTGACCCGGGAGACGCTCGACGCGAGGGACCTCGCGCCCCTCTTCGGCAGGATCATCTTGCCCGCTCCGGACTCCGTGTAGGGAGCCCGATCCGCCGCCGAACGAGGCGCGAGGGATCAGACCGTGCGGGTGGGGTCCTTGCGCTTCAGGACCTCCTCCATGACGTCGAGCTGGCGACGGATCTCGCGGATCCGAGCCAATGGATCGCCGGCGGCCACCGCGGAGTCGTCTCGGCGCGTCTTCTCCAGGTTGTTGAGCACCACGGCGATGAACAGATTGATCACCACGAAAACGGCGACCACGATGAAGCTGGTGTAGAACATCCAGACTCCGACGGTCGTCGGCCCGCCGGCCTTCTGGATCTCGACCCAACCTTCGAGGGTGATGATGACGAAGAGGGTGCTGACGGCGCGTCCCAGGGAGCCCCAGTGCTCGGGGTCGATCTGTCCGAACAGGTAGTATCCGAGTACGCCGTAGATGTACAGGAGCAGGCCGAGGAGCAGCATCACGTGTCCCAGAGACGGGATCGACCGGAGCATGGTGCCGATGATCAGCCGGAGCTCCGGGAGTCCCGAGACCACTCGAGCGACGCGCAGCACCCTGGCGAGCCGAACCACGGTGGCGAAGGGCCCGGCCACCGGCAGAAGCGACACCGCGACGACGCCCAAATCGAAGACGTTCCAGCCATCCCGGAAGAAGGCGAGCGGGCGCGAGCCATGGGCTGCGATCCGGATCAGCATCTCCGCGACGAACACGGCCTGAACGCCGTACTCGAGGGCCAGGAGCAACGGCCCCCAGGTTCTCCTCACCCACGCCGAGGTCTCTAGGCCCATGACCGCGGCGTTCAGCACGATCACGCACAGGATCGCGTGATGGAACGCCCGAGAGTCCGCCAGCCGCCGACATCGGTCGCTGATCAACATCTTCCCTCCGAGTCCACGAAAGTCCGAGGGGGTCGCCCGGCCCGAACCGCTTCAGCCTAGCGCGTCCCCTGGCCGCGACCAAGTCGGAATTCGGCCGAGCGCAACGCGCTCCGGACTCGGATACAGGTTCAACGAACGAAGTGTCGGGAATCCGCTTTGGCCGTATATTCGACGCAAGTTCATCGCATCCAGGGAGGTACGCCATGCGACTCTCGGCGAGATCGACACGAGTTCTTCTTCTCGGCTCCGTTCTCCTCGTCCTCTTCTCCCCCGGCGCCTTTCCAGGCGAATCGAATCCGCTCGGGCTGGCGCAGAGGGATTTCGAGAGGCTCGCGGCGGGCGGATTCGGCGATTCGGCCAACAGCTACGCCTGGTCCATGACCGTCTTCAACGGCGATCTGTACGTGGGCACGAATCGTCATCACATGTG
>Ga0316622_100000934_pt1 | contig 18204 bp, 17 predicted proteins | sample OWC_Aug_OW2_C1_D_FD_207646 | JGI IMG/M metagenome (GOLD analysis project Ga0316622, IMG submission 207646) | Wetland soil microbial communities from Old Woman Creek delta, Ohio, United States - OWC_Aug_OW2_C1_D5_C | ecosystem: Environmental > Terrestrial > Soil > Wetlands | place: USA: Ohio... | reverse complement strand
TTCTTCGGGTTGTAGCCCTTCAGGGCGCCCTCTTGGGTGCCGTACCGCTCGAAGACGCTGGAGTCGCAATCGAGCGTGTACCCTGCGGGCCGGTGGGGCAAGCGGGCGAGGCAGCCGGCAAACAGCGCGGCGAAGGTCTCGGTCACCGTCTTCGCCGTGAAGCGCCGGAAGAACCGGGTGAAGGTCGCGGTGCTCGGGAAGCGCCGCAGGCCGCAGAGCTGGCGCACGGGCTCATCCGCCCGGAGGACCGCGAGTTGGGCGAAGCGCCGGGCCCCGGCGAGCACGCCGGCGAAGAAGGCCAGCAGAATCTGGTGCGGTGGCGTGGCATTGGGTGAGGTGACGGGGAACGGGAGCGCCGCCTGGAGCGTCTCGGCCAGGTGGATCCGCTGGGCGAAGGCGACGAAGAGCGCCAGGCCCCCGAAGGCCGTCACCGGCTTGTCGGTGAAGGTAATCCCGATTGCCTTTTGCCCGTCCAACGGCGTAAGCTCGGTCTGCATCGTTTTGTCCCTCCTTGGCTAGGGTGTGAGGTCTGGCAACCCCACGTTAGCAAAGGTGCGGGGCAAAACGATGCACTTTTTTGACTGCAACGTCTGGGCTCAGTACACGAGACGCGGCTTCGTGGAACGAAGTATGCTTGCCATGCAATGGGAGGGGAGAGGTTTACTCACGGGCTGGGTGGATACGGACCGGCGCGAGCGCTTGCAGTGGCTTTCAGAAGACAGGGGTGGTGGTTCTGGTAGCCGTCTTCGTCGTGGCCGCGGGAGGGCCCGCGTGTGCCCTCGAATGGCCCAGAAAGGAGGCGCTTCCGGGAAGATTCCTCCAGAGCGAAGGCTTCTGCCCGCAAGACCTGGCCATCCCAGAGAGGGGGCGACGATCATGCGAAAAGCGACGTGTGTCGGAGTGCTGGTGGTGGCGGTGCTCTTTGGACTTGCGGCCCCCCCGGCGGGGGCGATTACGGACGGCGCGCGTTGGATGGCACCGCCCATCCCTGCGTGGGCCTGATGGTGGCCCAGGATGGCACGGGGAAACCGCTGTGGCGCTGTAGCGGGACCCTCCTCTCACCCACCCTCTTCCTCACCGCGGGGCATTGCACGGAAGCCCCGGCGGCCCATGTCGAGATCTGGTTTGCCGCCGATGTGGACTCGGGGATTCCCGGCAACGGCTATCCGTACCAGGGGGACGTCGGGGGCACGCCCTACACTCACCCGAGCTATACGCCGAGTGCCTTCTACCACTACGACCTGGGGGTCGTCGTGCTAGACAGGCCGATGGTCATGAGCGCCTATGGGGCCCTGCCGGTCGTGGGTGTGCTGGACGCCCTGGCTCGGCAGCGGGGCCTGCAGGAGCTCACCTTTACCGCGGTGGGCTATGGGCTCCAAGCCGGCTTCCCCGATCCCGCGGCCTTCCTGGAACAGAACCTCCGGGTCCGGATGGTCGCCCAGCCCCGCCTGATCCAGCTTAACGTCCCGGGCACCACGGGGGATTACTCGCTGCTCCTGTCGAACAATCACGCCACCGGGGGCACGTGCTTTGGGGATTCGGGGGGCCCGAATTTCATCGGGAAGAGCACCATCATCGGGGGGGTGACCTCCTACGGGAAAAACGGCAACTGCGCCGGCACTGGCGGCGTCTATCGGGTGGACCGAGCCGATGATTTGGATTGGCTGTACGCCACGTTTGGTGCCCATTTGCCGTAGCGTGCCCGCCTGCGGCAGGCACCGAGCGCCTTGGCGCGAACCTTCGATAAGTGAGCATTGAGGTGGCCGCCTCAGCTCGTCGGATCCGCCTCCGTGACGATCCCCACGAGCAAGGGACATCGGGGGCTTCGGCAAAACGAGCGTCGGGCCTTCCGGCGCTCGGGGGGTATTGGGGGCCTGGGGTGGTCTGGAATGCTGGTGCCCCGTCCAGCGCAACCTCGGAGGCGCCGCGACCGTCGATCCTCTACGCCGGCGACATCCCGGGGGAACCCCAGAGCGGGCTGACAGGCAGGCAGTCTTGCGCGTGAGCGATGGCGGGCACACCGTTACCGTGAAACGTGAATCCGATGCCCACGTCACCGCCCCGGACCGCAAGGGTTTCTTCGTGCGCCCTTCGCCGGAAACATTTGCACGGGGAGGGCATCCCCTCTGAATCGGGTCCTCGCCTCCCCAGAGTGTGCCTAACGTGCTGGAAACACAAATCGGGGAGGTGCATGAGCTGAATAGAGGCCACCCGAACGCTGTTTTGGAATGGTCCTTGCTATGTGTCGGGGTGGGGGCACGGGATAGGTGTTTTTCCCGGAGAGGCTCGAAGGGCTCGCGGTCACCCTGCGGCGGGCATCCGACCTCCCGGGTTGGCTCCATGCGGCACGCCTCGGGCGGAGCTGGGCTGGAGATTGTGAACGAAGTCACGGGGGCTGGGCCCGGGCAGCACCCTGTGGCAGCCCGCAGGGAGCGATATCCCGGAGCATGGGGGCTCCCGCAGCGCGATCAGTTTCCCCGGCGGAGGCGCACGGCGGGGGGAGCCAGGGTAGACCTTGGGAAAGGAGGTGCCAGCGGCAAGCGGAGAGGCGTTTCTCGGGGAAAGCCTGCGGGCGGTAATCCAGTCGAGGGGGGAGGAGGTGGAGTCGTGAGGAAGTGGCTGGTCCTTGCTGCGGTCTTCGCTATCCTGTTGTCCAGCAGTGTCGCGCTGGCGGCGTTCAGGCATGCCCCTGCGCCGCCGCCGAACGGGGAGGAGCCCATCGGGGTGCTCTATCTGTTCCAGAAGACCCCCCTCCCGGCCGATCCGACGAGCGGGCCCTGGCCTATTGTTCCGGGCGGCGCCTGGGGCCTGCTGCGCTACAGCCTCTGGGGGGAGGATTTCAGCTTCGACTTCAAGGGCCGGCAGTTGGCCCCCAAGACCGAGTACACGCTGATCTACTATCCCGATCCCTGGCCCGGCAGCGGCCTGCTCTGCTTCGCCCAGGGGAAGTCGAATCCGGCCGGTAACCTCAACCTCGCCCGGGACGAGTTCGAGATGACCACGAGTCTGCCGGCGAGGGGCGATGCCAACTTTGCGGCGGTCTATCCCTCGGGCGCCGTGGGGGCCAAGCTCTGGCTCGTGCTCTCCAGCGACGTCGACTGCAACGCGCGGCAGATGATCCAGTGGAACCCGGAGAAGTACCTGTTCGAGTTCAACCTGATCAATTTCGAATACCGCGCCGACTAACCCCCGGCACGCCCCGCTCGGGGCACCTGTAAGCAGAGAGGATGGGCCGGCCGCATCCGGGAGAGCCCGCGGGGGATCCCTCGACCAAGGGTGTTCCACGCTCTCGGATGCGCCGGCCCCGAGGGGGGGGCACCGCTATGCCCTCGCCGGGGTGGCCCCCCCGCGCTGCGCGGGAACCGAGGGTCGTCGTGGAGTACCCGATGTCCCCTGTCACGTCTCAGCCCACCGCTGCACCCCCCGCCCCGGGGGCGCCGAGCCTGCTGATCGCGGCCCGGGACCACCCGGAGCTGTTCCGAGCCTTGCAGCAAGCGTTCGGGGGCAGGCCCCAACTCCACATTCTCCTCGACCGGCGCTGTGCAGAGCGGCGGAGCCTCCCGCATTTCGAGGACGATCTGCGGCTACGGCAATACATCTTGGTCCGCCCGTACACTCGCCAGCCGCATGACTGGCGCCTCGTCCCGGACCGGTAACTTATAATACACCTGAGGGGGAGGGCCCCCGGCTCCCGCCCATGGCAAGAACGAACGAGCCTCGGCCACCCCCGGGCCCCTCAAGGGTGCCACAGTCCCCTGGCGGCCGCGGGGCGTGCAGGCGCCAACAGGGTGCGCCTGTCGCCACGACGCGGCGGCCGGCGCCGGCGGAGTATCACCCCGACCGCCGGGGGCTTGGGGAGACGTTCCGTGCGAGGCGGACGGAGAAAACCCCTGGTAATTGCTCCCCCGGTTTGCTAGAAAGAGGCGTACGACCGGCTGGGACCAGCGGCTTCCATGCGGGTGGTGCACTCCCGTCGTGAGGCGCACGGCAGGGCCTCGAGAGAGACCATGGATCCCCAGGCCCCGGATGAGCAGACGAGGACGGATAGCCTGGTCTTTGTCGACGACGATGCCTTCCCCCGGGAGGCCCTCCGCGAACTCCTCAAGACCAAGGGCTTCGAGGTCCACGTCGCGGAGGATGGGCTCGAAGGCCTGGAAATCATCCGGAGGATCCACCCGGACTACATTATCCTCGACATCATCCTCCCGAAGCTCGACGGCAGCCAGGTCTGCTGGCTGCTCCGGCGCGACCGGCGGCTACACTCCACCCCCATCATCGCCCTGTCCGGGTTGGCCCCCCAGGATTTCCGACGCTTCCCGAGATTGAGCGCGGACGCGTACGTCGCCAAGGGGCCGTTGCCCAGCGTGATCCCCCATCTCCTGGCCGCGCTTCAGTACGTGGCCGAGCGGAGGGGCGGGGTGCTCCACGGGGGCCTCTTCGGCTACGAGGGCTTCCGCCCTCGACGCCTCGTCAGCGAGATGCTGGCCCAGATGCGCCGCTACGCCGCCCTGATTCAGCTGCTGAGCTGGGGGGTCCTGGATCTGGACGCCGAGGGGCGGATTCTCCTGGCCAACGCGGCCGCCGCACACCTCCTGGGCAAACGCGAGGCGCAGCTGATCGGCCAGCCCTTCCTCGCCCTGTTTCCTGCCCGGAGCCGCCAGGTCCTCCAGGACGTCCTGGCCGAAGTGCAGCGCGCACCAACGGAGGAGACGCTGCGCGTCACGGCTGCCCTCGGCCCCAAGGCGCTGGCGCTCGGGGTGTCGGGGGCCAAAGACCAGGGAGTGGTGAAGCGCATCCTCGTCACGATCACGCCGGCGCCCGCGAAGAGTGAGGCGGAGGCTGTACGGACCAACAGATCCGGGCCGCTCCTGTAGCACGTCGGAGGCTGCCCGAGATGGCGCAGCGCTCAGAGGATCGCAGCTGGGGGGTCTGCGGATGCTCCGCGCGTTCATGGAACGCCGCAACGTGGAGGTGATAGTCCGCGTGCGGTGATTGGACGCAGAGAAACGGCGAACCGACCGGAGGACATAACCCGCCGCCCTCATGGCGCCGGGCGTGGCGAGGGAGGCTCTCGCCCATGTTGAGGGGGAACGAGCGGCGAGGCCTCCCGGCGCTCGTGGTGTTTGTGGGGACGAGTTTTCAGGCAGCCAATGCGAGGGAACGCCTGCGCTCCGCTTCCCCCATCGGGTCGACCTCTCGCGGCTTGCGGGACTCCTTCTTCTTCCGGGAGCAGAGCGGCCGGAGAGTCTCTCGGCGATGCCCCCCGGGTAGGGCATGCCCCAGGCCCCTCGGGGGGGTCGTCGCGTTGCCCCCCTCTGGTGATGCCCTGTGGCAAAGGACCAACGTGTGTACCGAGAGCCCACAGCCCCCGCGCCCCCTGTGGCCCTCGCCGGTTTCCGGTTGCGCGGGGGGGTTGCGTCGCCGTGCATCGCCGTGCTATGGTTTGCCTACCCTCTCCCTCTAACCTCCCGCCCTTTCTGCCCCGTCCTGCCAGAACGTACTTGACACGGACATGTAGGGAGACGATTTTATTCCGGAGAGGAATGGCCCAGCGCCTGTATCCGGGGGAGCAAGCGGAAACTGAACGGGTGGAGATTCCGAAAGGCCCTTCGGAATCTTGATCGCTCGGCCCATTCATCGGGTGGGGAGGTGGCGTCAAGCATCCGAACTATGGTGAAAGTGGGGGAGGAAACAAGGGAGGGCGCGGGCTCAGAGTCCCCAGATTCGTCTCAAGGAAAAATCCCCGAGTCTTGTTCGAACTGCCTGAGAGCAAAGGCACGGAAAGGGCGGCGATCCGAACCCACCCAACACACGCTGAAGTTGCAGCCGGAGAGAGCCGCCTCCCTGGGCCGATAGAAGCTTCTTGTCGGTGGTTTCGTTGCGGCAGGTTCTGTACCTTCCCCGCTTGGCTTCGGGCGAGCTGATGCGGCGTCCATGGACAGGGGGGGATTCGTCCGCCACCCTTGTTGTTCAGTAGATCATTCGAACGGGAAGGCGTTGAGGATATGGCGATGTCTTGCGATTCAGCTGAGGAGTCCAGGCTGCCCTCCATCGTGTTTGCGGACAACGATCGTCTTGTGCTGGAAGCCATCGGTGAACTCCTGCGAAGTAAGGGCTACGAGGTTCATTTGGCCCAAGATGGACTCGAGGCGTTGCAGCTTATCAGAGAGGTCAAGCCCACCTACGTGATCCTTGACGTGGTGATGCCCAAAGTGGATGGCAGCCGCGTCTGCTGGATGATCCGCCAGGACCCCCTACTCCGCGACACCCCGATCATCGCCTTTTCGTCGCTGAGCGCTCGCGACTTTCACCACTTTCCGGACCTCAGCGCAGATGCCTATGTCGCGAAGGAAGAGATACACACCGCATTCCAGAACATCCTGGGTGCCTTGCGTCATCTCGAGGCGAAGGGCCGAACGGAAATCGCCGGCGGGATCTTCGGATACGATGAGGTGCGGTCACGGGAAATCGTCGCTGAGATGCTCCTGGAAACCAGGCGCTATGCGAGTGTGCTCACCGCGCTCGGCCCTGGGACGATGGAGCTGGACACGGACGGCCGCATCCTGCGGATCAGCGTGGGTGCGTGTGAGATCTTGGGTCGGAACGAGACTCAACTGGTTGGAGCACCGGTCACATCCCTGTGTCCTGTACGTGAGCAAGAGACGCTGCGGTATCTCTTGCGCGAACTGACGAGCGCAGCACAGTCTGAACGCTGCAGGGCAACGCTTCGTTTCGGAGAGCGTGAGATACCTGTTCAGTTGTGTTCGATCCACGAGGGCGGTCGCTGCACGGGGGTGCTGCTCATCATGGAGTCGAAGGGAAAGCAGATCGATGCTCCGGAATGACCGCACCGAGGGGGTCCGCCTACCCCACCGGTCTGCCAATCATGGCGAGGAGCGCGAACACCGCGAGGAAGGGCCCAAAGGGCAAAGCGTCGTGCAGCCCTTTCCGACGAGCAACGAGCAGGCACCCGGCAACAATGGCGGCGGCAAGTTGAGCGACCGCGAAGACGCCGAATCCCCATTGCCAGCCGAGCGATGCGCCGATCAGGGTCATCAGTTTGACATCACCTCCGCCGATTGAACCGCGGCTGATTACAGCCAGGACCATCAGTGCCCCGCCGCAGAAAGACAGTCCAAGCAGCGCCTCCGTCACGCGTGGCCACCCAAGGAACGCGCTTGTCGCAAGAACCCAGACAAGCCCGGGCAGGGTGAGCCAGTTCGGAATCTTCTTCCGGTGGATGTCCACGAGGGCGGCGCCCGCCAAGAGCGCCATCAGGGGAAGGATTACGGCTGCGCGAGCCGTCCACCCGAATCGGTGTGCCGCTGCCAACATCAACGCACCGAAGAGGATGCCAGCCCCGGCCAAGCTGCACTTCTTGAGGTTGCTCATGGTGTGATGACTATGATCCAGAGTTCTGGGCGATCCCCAGCCTGCCTGGAACCGCAGGTGCTTCGGTTCCCCTAGGGTCGCGGACGCGACGCCCCTGGACGCACCGGCGTCTCAGCCGAAGGCGCCGACGTACCCCCCCCAGGAGTCGGGGCATATTCCTGAAGCAGCTCTTGAAACTCCGCTTTCCCGCGGCGCCCTATCCATTTCACGTACCAGTGGACCTCTGGAGCATACCAGTATTCGTCCGAGCCCTGGGATCCTGCGTCCCTCAATATCCGGAACGCTCGGAACGATCCGGCCGGAATTTCCACTTGCTCGAAGGCCACTACTCGGTACGTTTCGTTCAACGTCTCCCGACTCGCCTGATCTTCGAACACGCCCCGATGGCCCCAGCTCTTTCCCACCTCAAGCGGCCAGACGAAGTGTGGTTGGGCCGGTACCGCCCTTGCAATGACCTTTGAATCTGCCGGATTCACGGCCCAGGCCCACTGTAAATCGAGGGTATAGTAGTGTTGGAGCATCGCCGTACTCACGACATAGTAGCGAGCGCCGCCGACGTCCCGGAGTTGCGCGACGTCCACGACTTTCGAGCCGCGCTGGTCCCCGGCCGTCCAGGAATAGACCCAGCGGTCTCCGGCCCGCCATTCCGGTCTCGATGCGGACTCTCGACCCGTAGGCGGTCCGCCTGGTTGCCCGGCCGCGCAGGATATCAAAAGCGCGGCCACCCCGCAGATCATGCACAACCACCTCAGTGCGGACCCAATACCACCGGCATATATTCGATGTTGCATGACCGCCTGCCTCGCCTGCCCGCCTAGACCAGGGAAACCCAGCCTGGCATTACGGTCGGGTCCCTGCCGCCGCGGACACCTCAACGGGAAGTTCCTTGGGAGGTTCCCCGCTCACCTCCCATGGGATGAGAACGTCCTGGGAAGGTCGGCCTCACCAGGGGGACCCTAGCTGACGATCGCGCCAGAATCAACCGCGAATGTTCCCGTGCCTCCAGCTCGGCCATCGTGGCCTGGCGCCTACGGCAGGCTCGGAATATCGGGAGGAGCCTTCCTTTCCACCCATGAGATGCGATCCGCGTACCTGAATTTCGTAACGGTCTCGGCCCCCTGGGCGGACCCTGTAAACCAGTGGTCCTCCTCCCAGAACACCTGCTGAGGTAGGAGGAACTGGGCAAGGGTGGCCTGGCCTTCCCCCTGCAGACGGATGGGTCCGAGCCGGAGCACACGGTACCGCTCCCGCCCTGCGACATAGAGGGCAGCCCACCCGTCCTGCACCTGATCGCCCGGAGCCAGGCGGTACCGCAGCACGAGGGTAACCGCCCCGGAATCAGCCTGGGGAAATGGCAGGACATAGACCCCCCGCTCGCTGGGGACACGTGGTGGGGGTTTCAGGAAGGTAAAGGGCGCCTGGGTATTCACATCGGACGGGTCCTCGCGGCGGGATAGCCACACCCGGACCTGCGAGGCAGGCGATTCGGTGGGCAGGTACAGAACGAGGAATCCCGTGGCACGCCGTGGTTGTTTGATCGAAATGGTGACGGGTTCGCTGCGGAGGCTCCCAGCGGCGTCCCGCCCTTCCGCCCGAATCGTTACCGAAGGTTGAAACGCCGGCGCCATCGCCTGAAAGCGGCCATCTTTCACGGTCGCTGGAATCGAGAGGTCGTTGCAGAGGACCGCAACGGTTGTTCCTGGCCCGGGTGGCACCGTGCCCTCCACCAGGAGGACAGCAGGGCCAGTGGGGTCGAGGCTCTCGTTGGGGACTGGACGGATGATCCGAATCTCTCCCGACGGAGGTGGAGGCGCATACTCGATCCTAACTGTCTCCTCGGCCAGCGGCCCGGACGCCCCCATCGCCACAGCCCAGATCTGGTTGTCCCCGGGGCTGAGCGCGATCTCTCCCTGAAACCGGTCGCCCCACACGTCCAGCAGGTGTTGGACCCCATTCAAGGAAAGGGAGACGTTCCGAATGCTCGGCCCCGAAACCCGGCCGCTCACGACCTGCACCCCCTGCGTGGTTAGCCCGGCAGCCGGCCGCTCCAGGTGGAGTGTGTGGGAGGGCGCACCCGTGGACCTTGCCACCCCGACGCTTTCCGGGGCTAGGGGTTGAGGCGGCTGCTCCGCCATCCTTTGTGGCACCTGCTGTGCCGAGGGAGACGCCGCATCCGCCGAAGCTGGCGCCTGTGGAAGCGGCGGGGCCTGAACCTGCCCTACGGATTGATCGGCAGGCTGTGGCTCTGATTCCCGCATGGCAGACTGTGCCACTGGAGGATCGATGGCCTGGAGCGAGGCTTCCGCGATCGGATCGGGCATTGGCACCGACCCGAGTGTAGGAGGTACCTCCGCCTCCGCGTTTCGATCGCCCGCCAACGGAGCTGGGACGTTGATCTCATCATCTGTGAGCGGAGTCGCGGTAGAGCGGAGCCACGTATCGCCAAGCTGGTCGGCTGTCGGCAAGCTACCAACCAGAGAGCGCGTCTCCTCGCGCTCGGCGACGACAGGAGCAAAAGGGGGCTCCGTGGTGGGTGCTAAGCTGATCTGTCCTGCCTTCAAGATGCCCTGGGAGGGCGTCCCCATCGAGGTCGGAAGAGTAATGCGGTGCGCGACCATTGGGTGCGGTCGCCTCCTGGCAGCTGGAGAGCTGATAGCGCCTCGCCCGGAGCGTCGACGTGCCGCGAACGTGTAGGTTAAGGGAGAGACTGGTGGCGGGACAATCTCCGTCAGCTCACTCCCGTCGGTCCGGACGATGAATGCACGGAGGGTTGTCACCCCTGGCCCCTGCAAAGGCTCCCTGGCCGGCGCCGTCCAGGATGCCCCGCCCAGGACGACGGCGTGCAGAGCTAGCGAGATGCAAACAGCCTTCCCGAGAGCAGATTGTCCCCCTGGCAATCTCTTGGAGTAGAGCATCGGCAGAAGGTGAAGGAACCGGACATGTGTATGCTGACGGACTGCTGCCCGACGTGGGACGTCGACCCTGTCCCGTGGGCATCTAACAGGGCATGGGGCACGCATTGGGGCAGCCTCTGTAGGGAGGCTGGTAGAGCTTGTTAGGCTGGCGGAGTCCGGAAGCGGGAGACCGATCCGCAGGATCTTGGGACACCCAGGCGGACCCGGCAGCGTCGGGATGGGACCACGATCAGGCGCCCGACGAAGAGGCACCCGGGTGCCTGTCGGGGCGTCCGTGCCGATCGGGAGCCGGGCCTTTTTCCCCGGTAGGCTTACCCGCGGCCCATCATTCGCCTTCCCCTGGGTCCGGCGCTGACCGATGCCACGCTCACTCGCCATCCCGCTTGGCTTGCTCCTCGGCCGTCAGCGCCGCCCTCACTGAACGAGCCGGAGCTTGGTCGCGAGAGCGGCCTTGGGCGCGGGTACCACAACGGAAGTCGAATCCCACCAGGTACAATCGTAGTAAGCATATATGGCCCGCAGGTTCGAATCTCGCGGAAGCGTCGAAGTCCCATTGGGAGGCGGACACAGACCATCCCATGCATTGCCAGGATAGTGATTGGCCACGCCACACCAGCCCCGGTTGATTACCTGCACGATGACGATTCGCGCATAATTCATGATCTGGTGCGGTTGATTAATATTCCCGGGAGGGCACTCGGTAGAGTGGATAATGGGAACATACACCTCCCAGCCCGGGCCCGAATACGTGACGGTGCTGCTCGCGTTCGTGGTTGTGTGGTCGGGCGTGAGATGGCTATTGAAAAGACCTGCACAGTCAGTCCCCGTCCCCGGGTTGCACCTGGAGATGGGGTCAAACACTGACTGGTCCATCCCCCCTTGCGTTCCTATCCAGGATAACGGGGGAGGAGCTGAAGTGCAGCCTCCCGCGGCGGCTTGGTTTACCGCGTCCCGCGTGGTATTCGCGCTCGGCGTCTGAGCGCCGCCAGGTGTCGAGGAGCTATTCAGGTCCACCCACCCAGCGGTGTTCGCATTCGCATTTATAAAGCTTATCACCGCGCCGCAGCCCTGGGAACCATACATCGATCCGTCTCTAAAGGGACAATCGGAGACCCCGATGGGAAAGACGCAGGTCCCCTCGGGCGGAGCCGACGGGGGGTTGGCTACCGCAATCGACTGGGCGAACATCGGATAGCTGGTTAGTCCAATCAGTCGAAGGAACGATGTGGGAACATTCGCGGTTTTTCGACAGAGGACGGCGTTAACGTACGTCCCATCCACCGAGGGCGTGAATTGCCCAGTCAGGCCATTCCAGACGCCCAAGACGATGTCGCCCCCGGCGCTGTTCCCAGCATTGGAGTCCAGGGTAACCGGGCCAACGTGGGTTGGGTTGAGGGCGCCATAGGTGACGGCATTCGCCCGCGCGGTAGGAAACACCGTGTCGTTGAAGCCCAACGCACCGGCCCCGGCCAGCGCTGCGGCATCCATGGACCGGTGCAGTTCGCTCCGGACCGTGGTAAGGAAACCGACGTCTATCGCAAAACCTGCCATGATCAGCAGAAACGGAATGCCGAAGACAACTGTAAAGAGCAGGGCATTGCCCCGGGGTCGTCTCTTTGCCGGACCTTCCGGGTTGGTCACCGTGACGGGAGGTTGAGCGGTATGCGGTTCGCCCTTCATTGCTGGCTCCACCTCCCTATCGCTCGAAGGTGACGTACTCGATCTCTTCCCAGGGAATATCGATTCTCCCCACGGTCCTGCTTCCCCGAAGGAGAGCGGTCCCCAGGTTCACATAGTCCGCCTCTACCTGCTCTCCGTCCACCAGGCTCACCGACGCGGAGTACCGGTAGTGGGGCACGTAGGGAGGCAGGCCAGAGTCAAAGACCGGTTGCCGGGCAAGCCGAATGTTGCGTAACCGGTTCCAGGGGATTCGAATCTCAACCCCCTGACGCCATACGACGAGTTCTGTGAGACGAGAATGCCCCCTCAAGAGCTTTTCCTTTCCCGTGTCAGCCCCCGGTTCGCCCCCTGCCGGTTGGTCGCCTTGCTGGGAGGGGTAAGGCGTGCTCGAGGTGAATGTTATCGAGGACTGGAGCCCGGTCGGCTCAGCCCTTCGTTCCTTCGGCTCCCCGAGCGTGTGGAAGACCTCCAGGGTCGGATTGCTGACCTCATACGAGTCGCCCGCGCGGGTCCGAACCGTCGCACGGGACTCTTCTGCCAAGGCGGAACTCACGAGGACCACGACCGACGCCAGCACCATCGCGATCCCAAGCGTACCCTGTCGCATGAAACCCTCCTTGCCCAGACGAGTGATCCGTTACTCCGAGCTTTACCTTGCGCCGAACATCGCGGTGACGGTTGCCAACAGGGGCGGCAGAGCCATCGCAATCAGGAAGGGCGGAAACAGGAAGACCACAGTGATGGGCAGCATCTTCAGCGGGGCGAGATACGCCGCCCGCTCTGCGCGAAGTCGCCGCTGCACCCGCGCAGCATCGGCATGGATCCGGAGGGAGTCCGCCATGCTGGTCCCCAGCTTCTCGGTCTGCACAAAGGCCGCAACGATTTTCCGGACGTCATCCACTCCTGTCCGCTCCCCCAATGCATGCAGCGCTTCACCCCGAGGTCGCCCAGCCCGAAACTCGAGGTGGACGCGCCGCAATTCTCGGTGGAGCGGGGTGTCGACCTCAACGAGATCCGGGCTGGTGACTTTCGCGATGGCGGCATCCAAGCCCATCCCCGCCTCCACGCAGACCACCAAGAGATCGAGCACATCGGGGAGCGCATTCTGGACAAGTCGCTGACGCTCTTTGATCTTCCGCATCAGCCAGTAATCGGGCAGGAGGAATCCAATGATCGCCAGGATGGCAGAAATGAGCAGCACTTGGGGCAATACTCTCTTGACGGCCAATCCATACAAGGTATAGGAGTAGGCGAATCCACCGGCCAGGGCAACCTTACACCCGAGAAAGATAAGGACATTTCGCGGATTGTCATACCCCGCCCAGACGAGTCGCTGGCGCACCTTCGAGGTGCGCGCGCCTTGCGCCTCTGGGGAGCGTTCCAGGAGGAGTCGTCCCAGCCTCTCGATCGACCGGCGCCACTGCGGCGAGCGCTTGCCGGTCTCATCCCACCGCAGGATATGGCTGGTTGGCGCAGTCTCCACTCCCCCTGGGCTGAGGTCCCGCACACGCCGCGACACCGGATCCCATCGCAGGGCGACAAGGGCCACAGCGAGGATAATGAGAAACACCCCCAAGAAGGCAACCGCCGCATAGACGAATTCCATGGCTGCTCCGCCGGTCACACCGTGATGGTGGCCACTCGCTTCAGGAAATAGAACCCGATGAGTTCCCACAGGATGGCGCCAAAGACCAGGAACCGGGCGTAATGCATCTTCCACAAAGGATCGAACCACCCCGGAATGATTAAGCTTATGAGGATACCCGCGACAAACGGACTCGCGCCAACGCAATAGGCGGTCGCCCTTTGCTGGACGGAAAGCGCTCGGGCGAACGCGAGAAGCTTGAAGCGCTCGCGGATGACTTCGCTCAGATTATCAAAGATCTCCGCAAGATTTCCGCCAACCTCCCGCTGGATACTCACCGCGACATAGAAGAAGCGAACCTCCTCGGTGTGCATCCGTTGGTAAAGACCCAACATGGCATCGTTGGCCGGCCGTCCCAGTAGAATTTCCTCGGAGACCCGCTTGAATTCGGAGCCGACCGGTTCGGGCATCTCCTCCGCGAGCATCTGGAGCGCGGGTCCTAGGGCGTATCCCGCCCGGAGGGATCGTGTTATCATGTCAAGAGCTTCGGGAAATTGTTCGCTGAAGTCATCTAACCGCTTCCGTCGGCGAAACAACAGGTAAACGATGGGAATGGCCCCGCCAGCAACCGCCCAAGGGACCCCCCAGAGCCAGTCTCCCATCCGCCACGCCCCGAGGATCCCGCTGATCCCCCCGGACACGAGAATGCTGCCCAGGGCCTCGGCGGACCGGCTACCAAAGCCAGCTTGTTCGGTCAGCGTCTCGAGACGACGGAGCCAGGATTGTCCTGTCCTGAGCCATAACTTCGAAGACAGGCGTTCTGCCATCTCTGCCCGGAGAATCATGGGAGCGGAGATGCTCTGCCCTGGCTGGAGCGAGGCAAGGCGTGCCCGGATCGCCCCCTCGCCGCCCAAGACCCACCAGATCGCAAGAATGATCCCGCCAACGGTCAGAAAGCTTAGCGCTGCAACGAGGATTGCGTCCATGCTCCCACCCGGCTTGACTCAGGTTGTCGCTGGGGCCTACTGCTTCCGAGTCGGATCGAAGATCTCCGGATCCAACCCGACCCCGGAAGCCTTCAGTCGATCGACAAACCGGGGCCGAATGCCGGTTGCCCGGTGTTGACCCACCACCTTGCCATCGGGCCCGATGCCTTTCTGGTCGAAGACAAAGATGTCCTGAAGCGTGATCAGATCCCCCTCCATCCCAACCACCTCCGTGACCTTGATCACCTTCCTCGTACCGTCGCTAAGACGAGCGAGGTGGATGAGGAGGTCTAATGCGGAGGAGATGTATTCCCGCATGGCCCGGCCCGGGAGGGAGACGCCCCCCATCAACACCATGGTCTCGAGGCGCGAGAGGGCGTCACGCGTAGAGTTCGCATGAATGGTGGAGATGGACCCGTCGTGGCCGGTGTTCATGGCCTGGAGCATGTCCAAGGCCTCGGCACCCCGGACCTCTCCCACAATGATCCGGTCGGGCCGCATCCGGAGGGCGTTCCGGACGAGATCACGCTGCGTCACTTGGCCTTTTCCCTCAATGTTGGCGGGGCGTGTCTCGAGCCGCACCACGTGCTCCTGCTGGAGCTGCAGCTCTGCGGAGTCCTCGATCGTGACGATCCGCTCTGAGTTGGGGATCGCATTGGAGAGAACGTTCAGCAAGGTCGTCTTTCCGCTGCCGGTGCCGCCCACAACAAGAATGTTCAGGCGCGCCCGTACAACGGCTTTCAGCATCTCCGCCAGCATTGGCGTGAGGGTGGCGAAGCTTAAGAGGTCCTGCATCTTGAACGGATCCGCAGCGAACCGGCGGATCGACAGCACCGGCCCGTCGAGAGCGAGCGGGGAAATGATCGCGTTCACGCGGGACCCGTCCTGGAGCCGGGCGTCCACCATGGGGGAGGACTCGTCGACGCGGCGCCCGACTTTGGAGACGATCCGCTCGATGATTTGCATGAGGTGGGCATCGTCTCGGAACTGCACCAGGGTCCGCTCGAGCTTGCCTCGCCGCTCGACGTAGACCTCTCGTGCCCCGTTCACGAGGATGTCCGACACCGTTGCATCTTGCATGAGGGGCTCCAGAGGCCCCAGCCCGAACGTCTCGTGCTGCACCTCGATGACGATCTGCTCGCGCTCTTGCCGGTTGAGGGGAGCATCGACCTCCGCCAGCAGCCCCTCGGTCACCCGCCGGATCTGCTGCTGGAGGGTTTCGAGGGGAATGGCCTCCAGCTTGGAGAGGTCCAGCCGCTCTATCAGTTGCCGGTGGACCTTCGCTTTGATCTCCGCGAATTCGGACCCGGCACCACTACTCCGCGTTCCGCTGTCGCCATTCGCTTTGCCGTTGCTCATCGGGTCCCCTAAGAGTCTCGGCCGAAACATTCAATTCTCCTCGCGTCGCTGGGACACGTGTCAGGCTTAGCCTCGTATGCTTAGCCCGCGTAGGTAAAGACTCGCCGGGCGATGCTGGGCAGCCAACCGGCGGCTTCCTCTGGGTGAGCCTTGCCACCGGCTACGCCCTCGCTCAACTTCTGCAGGCTCTTGGCGATCTCACTCTTCGGGGATGCCAGGACGAAGGGCGTGCCCTCATTGATCGAGGAGACCACCGTCGGATAATCATTCGGGGCGCGCCAAAAGATCGGCAGGGCCATGACCTCGCGTGCCTGTTTTACGGTCACCTCGTCACGCGCATCTGCCCGGTTGACAATGACCCGCACCTTGCGCATGTCGATCCCGAGCGACCGGAGCGTCGCGAGTCCGTTCGCGGAGGCCCGCAGGGCCGGCACGTTCAATCCCACCACGTACAGGATCTGGTCCGACTGGTCGAGGGCCGCGATCGTTCCCGGCCCAACATCCCGCGGCAGATCCAACACCACGTGGGCGAAGTGCGCGCGGATGACCTCCAGCCCGGCGGTCACTTGATCCGCGGTGAAGCGGGCCTGTTCGATCGCCGCAGGCGCCGGCAGGACGGTCAGCCCGCTCGCATGGCGCAGCACGAGGCCCCGGAGATACGCCTCGTCCACGCGATGGGGTTGGCCGAACACGTCCTGGACCGAGTAGGTCGGCTTGAGGTTCAGGAACGCCGTCACGCTCCCCTGGTGCAGGTCCAAGTCCACCAAGAGCACCCGGTCCGGGGTCTTTTGCGCCAGGCAGACCGCCAGGTTCGTGGCGAGGCTCGTCACGCCCAGCCCCCCCTTCGTGGCATACACGGACACGACCTGCCCCACCTCCCCTCCCCTTCTCGTGGGCATGCGGCAAATCCGCCAAATCTTCTCGATGGCCTTCGCCAGGTCGGGGGGCGAGACGGGGCGCTTCAGGAACTCGATGGCCCCAGCCCGAATGGCGCGGATGATCAACTCAGCCGAGTTCCCTGACCCAACCGCCACGACCGAGATGTCAGGGTGGATCTCCAAGAGCTTGGCGATCCCGTCACACGTGTGTCCCGCGCCGGCGTCTTCAGAGACCTCCACCATGACGATGTCCGGCCTGTGGCGGCCAACGCTCGAGACGGCAGTGATTGGTCCCCCCATCCCGTCCAGGACGAGGACCTGACTCACCCTATCCAGATGCTGGCGGAGTTCCTTCCCGAACGCTGGATCGGAGCCGAGCAACAACACGCGGAGGACCATCGTCTCTCCTTGACAACTGACAGGGGTTTAGGGCTTCTTGGGTGGTTTGCTCTCGCCCAGGCTACTCTCCCCGAACGGTGCAACCTCCTGGCCAACGCCTGGGAAACCGGGGACCATGGTAAATCCGTTCGGCCCGCTCTCATCTTCACGCAACTCCAGGAGCCTCCGGGGATCCGGGCTCCCGCCTGCCGGGAACGGCTTCACGAGCTTCACCGTTACCAGGAACAAGAGTTCTGTCTCGTTGTTGACGAACTTCGTGCTACGGAACAGGGCGCCGAGGATGGGGATATCCCCAAGGAATGGAATCTTCGCCACCTGCTGGCGAACCTCATTGTTGATGAGTCCGGCGATGGCGAAGCTTTCCCCGTCCTTCAGCTCGATGGAGGTCCCGGCCTTGTTCGATCGGATGACTGGGACGGTGAATCCCTGGATTTTCAGCCCCTGCGAGAAGTCGAGGCTGCTGACCTCTGGATTGATCCGAATGCTGATCGTCTGGTCCTCGCGAACGACCGGGGTGAACCCGAGCTGCACCCCGAAGGGCTTGAATTCGATCGTCACCGTAGAGCCACCTATGCTCGAACCTTGGGGGACCGGAAAGGGAAACTCGCCGCCTGACAGGAACCTGGCTTCCTTCCCGCTGACTGTGACCAAGTTGGGCTTCGCGAGGGTTCGCAGGAGGTCTTTCTCCTCGAGCATTCGCACGATGGTAAAGAAGTCCCGTGCGCCCGTGGCGAGGAAGAACGTCGACATGTCACTGAACAGGAACTCTGGCGAGAGCAGGCTGGCCGAGCTTCCGATCGGGCTGATCCCTGGGAGAAAGGTCGCCCCGGGCCAGGCCCCACCCTGGAACGAGCTCCCATTGGCGAAGAACGAGAATCCCAATTCCTTCAAGGCGAGGCGGGCTGCCTCTGCCACCTGGACCTGGAGGAGGACCTGTTGTGGCCGGGCTTCGCCGAGCTTCAGGAAGTTCACCACCTTCTTGGGAGCAAAGATCTCAGCCACGCGCCCGG